>ENA-OXVL01000193-OXVL01000193.1-human-gut-metagenome-genome-assembly--contig:-NODE-193-length-12773-cov-24.5129_pt1 | contig 12773 bp, 10 predicted proteins | sample MGYA00249250_ERZ652696 | MGnify/ENA primary metagenome ERZ652696 (study PRJEB26925, sample SAMN05826793) | human gut metagenome | biome: ENVO:2100002; feature: ENVO:00000062; material: ENVO:00002003... | reverse complement strand
GATAGGCTCCGGTCTCGTGGGCTCGGAGATGTGTATAAGAGACAGCCCCCCATGATCGCCCCGCGGGCCGGCGCATCAGGCGGACGGCATCGGCCCAAATAGGTCTCACGCCCCACAACGCCGTGTCAGAAGTGGAAATTTTGCGCTCAAACAGGCTTTTTCCTCAAAAATCACAATTGACTTCCCCACTGACGTATAGGATGGGTAAGGATATAGAAAGGGATCACCATGAGCGTTCTCGACCGTTTTGAGAAAAGTGTAGAAGGCGCGGTCAACGGAGTCTTTTCCAAGTTCGGCTCCAAAGACCTGAAGCCTGTCGACCTTTCCAGCGCCCTGGAGCGCGAGATCGACGCCGAAGCCATGCCGGTCGGCCGCGACCGCACGGTAGCCCCGAACGAATACCGTTTCAAGCTCAGCACGGCCGACTTCGATCGCATCGAACAGTGGGGCAGCGAAGTGCTCGCCAACGAGCTGGCGGACAACCTCACGCAATACGCCAAGAGCCAGCATTATGCGTTCGTCGGCCCCGTGATGGTCATCTTCGAGGAGGACCTCGACCTGCCCAAGGGCAGCTTCAACCTGAGCTCCGAATCCGTGCAGGGCAACGCGGTCCCCGTGACCACCACCGACCAGGCCGAGGACCATCCGATGCTTGACATCAACGGCAACCCCTACCTGCTCACCGAGAGCAAGACGGTGATCGGCCGCGGCTCCGGCTGCGACATCGTCATCGACGATCCCGGCATCTCCCGCAAGCACCTGGAAATTGACCTGACCCCCAACGGCGTCATCGCGCGCGATCTGGGCTCGACCAACGGCACGTACGTCGAAGGCCATCAGGTGCCGGCCGCGACGCTGCTGGACGGCAATACCATCACCATCGGCCGCACCCGCATCCTGTTCTGGGCTTCCTCACGAGAGCAGGAGTGACCCCGAGCCAGGAGTCGACTTTCCGTTATGACCGAACTGACATTTGCGATCCTCAAGTATGGATTCCTGATCCTGCTGTGGGTCTTTGTCTGGCTTGCGGTGCGATCGCTGCACAAAGACATCGAAGCGTTCAGCCCGCAGCCGTCGCGGGCCCGACGCCGCCGAGACAAGCGCGCGATGAAATCCTCTGACGGCCCGGCACCGTCCGGCCCGGCCGCCGCACAGACCGCGCCCGTTACGCCGCCGCGCCAAAGCCAGCAGCGCACGCCGCAATCCGGTCCCACACTGCTGGTCATCATCGATGGCCCGAAGGCCGGCGCCTCCGTGCCGCTGACCAGCGAATCCATCACGCTGGGACGCGCCGCGTCCAACACCGTGGTGCTCGACGACGAATTCGTCTCCTCGCATCACGCCCGCATATATAAGGATCCCGCCTCCGGTCAATGGGCGATCGAGGATTTGGGAAGCACCAACGGCACCATCGTCAACCAGCAGCGGCTGAACATGCCCATGCTGCTGCCCCCGCGCATGCCGGTGCGCATTGGCGCCACCACCTTCGAATTGAGGTGACGGCTCATGCCAAATTCCGTTGCATCACAGACCTTGTTCCTGTACTCGACCACGGTGTCCGACGTCGGCACCGTGCGCTCCAACAACCAGGATTCCGCGTTCGCCGGGGAGCACCTCATCGCGATCTGCGACGGCATGGGTGGCCATGCCGGCGGCGACACCGCCTCGACCATCGCCATCCGTTCACTCGCCCACATCGAGCACGATGACGTCAACGGCGACGTGAGCACCGTCGCCCGGATGATGGAAACGTCCGTCATGGCCGCGCACGACGCGATCGTCGGCAAGGCGAAGCGCGAGCGCAAGCTCGCCGGCATGGGCACCACGATGACCGCCGTGGCGCTGGTCGCGGGCTACTGGGTGCTCGCGCACATCGGCGACTCGCGCGCGTACCTGCTGCGCGACGGTCGCCTGACCCGCATGACGCAGGACCACAGCTACGTTCAGCATCTCATCGACACAGGCCGCATCAGCCCCGCGGAGGCGCGCAACCATCCGCAGCGCAACGTCGTCATGCGCGTGCTCGGCGACTTCGACATCGATCCGCACCCCGACATCGCCATTCGGGCCGCCCATCCAACCGACCGTTGGATGCTGTGCTCCGACGGCCTGTGCGGCGTGCTGGAGGATTCCACCATCGAGCAGACGCTCACCGCCTACTCCGATCAGGAGGAATGCGCCCAGCAGCTGGTTTCGATGGCCTTGAAGGCCGGCAGCACCGACAACGTGACCGCGGTCATCGCCGACGCCACGCTGGCTCTCGACGCGGATGCCTTCGACCTGCCCCACCAGACCCCACTGGTCGCCGGAGCGGCGAGCGCCAGCCTGGAGCCCATCGCAGACATCCTCAACGAGCCTGTCGCCACCGCGCCCATGCTGCGCGACGCGAACGCATCGCCAGCGCAACGCGCCGCCGCGCTGATACAGAGCCAGCCCGCCTCGCAGCCGTCGCCGCGCGTCGCGCAGCCGTCGGCCGTGCGCGAGGAGAACGGCGAACGCGCCAACCCCGACACCGGCGAGATACCGGTCATCCAGAAGCGTGACGGCCATGTCACCGACGATCCCAACGATCCCGACGTCGCCAAGGCCATCCATCACGAGCGGCAGACGCAGCGCAAGGAGACGCGCAAGCGCGGCCGCCGCAATCGTCTGATCGCAATCCTCATCGTGATCGCCGCGCTCGCGCTTGCCACGGGCGGCGCTTTCGGCGCCTACCGCTGGAGCCAGACGAAATACTTCATCGGCAACGCAGACGGCGTGGTGGCCGTGTACCAAGGCGTGAACACCAACGTGTTCGGCCTGGCGCTGTCGCACGAGGTCAAGCGCACGAACATCGACATCGACTCGCTGCCGCAGGCGTGGCGCGACCAGCTGCAGGACGGCATCACCTTCAACAGCTATGACGAGGCCATCCAGCACGTGCAGGTCATCCGTCAGGAGAAAAGCAACTTCAACGACAATTCCAACACGTCCAAGTCGTCCGGCGACGCGGGCAACGGCACGTCCGACTCATCCGACTCATCCGACTCATCCGGGTCGAACGGCACGGACGGCGACTCAAGCGCCGGCAGCAGCCAGACCGACGGCGGCACTGCGGATGGCACCGCGGGCGATACCGGCACGGACGCATCGTCCACCGGCACAGACGGCGGTGACGCCCAATGATCCCCATACGTCTCCGTCAGGCGTCGCTGCTGCTGTTCGCCATGCTGATCAGCGTCGTCGCCTTCTACCAGATGTTCCTGCGCGTCTACGGCCACTTCCCCGCCAACTACATCGGCCTGCTGGCCGTGGTCGGCGCGCTGTTCCTCGTGCTGTGGGGACTGCTGCTGCGGTTCAAGCCGTACGCCAGCCAGGCGATTCTGCCATGCGTGCTGATGCTGACCGCGATCGGCGTGGTGATGATCGCGCGCATCGACAAGTCCGGTAATTCCTCGGTCGGCTCAAGGCAGCTGATCTGGTTGTGCATAGCCCTGACGCTGTGTGGCATCCTCGTGGCGGTCATGCGCGACTATCGTGTGCTGCGCAAATACTCGTACGTGAACATGGTGATAGGCCTGATACTGCTGCTGTCGCCCATGATCCCCGGTCTGGGGCGCAACATCAACGGCGCCAAGATCTGGATCCGCATCGGCGGATATTCGCTGCAGCCCGCCGAATTCGCCAAGCTGTTCCTCGCGTTCTTCTTCGCCGCCTACCTGTTCGACCACCGCGACCAGCTCGCCGTGGGAGGCAAGAAGGTGCTGGGACTCCAGCTGCCCCGCATCAAGGACCTCGGTCCGATCATCATGGTGTGGCTGATCTCGATGGGCGTGCTCATCATGCAGCGCGATCTGGGCACGTCGCTGATGTTCTTCGCGATGTTCGTCGCGATGCTGTACGCGGCCACCGGGCGCAGAAGCTGGATCGTCATCGGCTTCATCGCGTTCGCCGTAGGCGCGGTCGCCGCGGCCAGCGTGTTCAGCCACGTCGGCCAGCGCGTGGACTCATGGCTGCACCCGTTCAGCGACGAGCAGTACAACCGCATAGGCGGCTCGTGGCAGCTGGTCACGGGCATCTTCGGCATGGCCTCCGGCGGCATGACCGGCACCGGCCTGGGTCACGGGCAGCCGGGGCTGACCACGTTCGCGAATTCCGACTTCATCTATTCGTCGGTCGGCGAGGAGCTGGGCTTGACCGGTCTGATGGCCGTTCTGGTGCTGTACCTGCTGATCATCGCGTCCGGGTTCATCACCGCCATGAAGATCAAGGACGGGTTCGGCAAGCTGCTGGCCTCCGGACTGGTGTTCACGATGGCCTTCCAGGTATTCACCGTGGTCGGCGGCATCACGCTGGTAATCCCGCTGACCGGCATGACCATGCCGTACATGGCCGCCGGCGGCTCATCGCTGATCGCGAACTACCTGCTCGCCGCGCTGCTGATGATCATCTCGAACGCGGCGAACCGCCCGGAGCCGGACACACTGTCCGACACGTTCCAATACGAGGCGCTGGCGGTGCTGCGTGACCGCGAGCTGAAGGAACGCACTGACAAGGAGTCCGCACCCGAACGCGAACCGCAGGCCGAGCGGCCACCGGAACCCCGCCACGCGGCGGCGAACAACCAGACCACGGAAATCATCGAGGCAGGTGCGCGATGAACAAATACCTCAGGCAGCTGTTCACCGCCGTCATCGCCTTGTTCGTGGTACTCGGCATGTCCACCACGATCATCACCGCCATCCGCGCCAACTCGCTGAGCTCCGACCCGCGCAACGCAAGGGCGCTGTATCAGGAATACGGCGCTCCCCGAGGCGCCATACTCGCGTCCGACGGGACGATCCTCGCGCAGTCGACCCCGGTCAACGACGTGTTCTCATACCAGCGTTCCTACACGAACGGGCCGGTGTACGCCCCGGTGACCGGCTTCTTCTCGGTCACCCAGCGCGGCGACCGCGGCATCGAATCATCCCGCAACAAGCTGCTGAGCGGCAAGGCGGACGCGCTGTTCTGGGATCAGCTGAAATCGCTGTTCACCGGCGTCGAGAACAAGGGCGCGTCCATCGAGACGTCCATCAATCCCAAGCTGCAGCAGCTCGCCTACCAGCAACTCGGCAGCAACGACGGCGCCGCAGTGGTCATCGAGGTCAAGACCGGCCGCATCCTGACCCTGGCGAGTGCCCCCAGCTACGATCCGAACGCTCTCGCCACGCACGACACGAAGAAAGCCACCGCGAACTATTCGAAACTCGCCGCGCAGGCCAACAGCCCGATGATCAACCGCGCGACCTCGCAGCTGTACCCGCCCGGATCCACGTTCAAGACCATCGTCGCCGCGACGGCGCTGGAATCCGGCGACTACGACACCGATACTCAGATTCCCGCCGGAGCGAGCTATACGCTGCCCGGAACCTCGACGAACCTGACTAACACCACCGCCGCGGCGAACGGCATCGACAGCAAGATCACGCTGCAGGACGCGCTGACATACTCGTCCAACACCGCGTTCGCCCAGCTCGGCGTGAAACTCGGCCAGGACAAGATCGCCGAGCAGGCGAAGAAGCTCGGCTACGGAAGCTCGATCACCATCGACGGCACCTCGTCGTCCGGGCGCCCGATGAAGTCCGTCGCCGCCAAGTTCCCCGACACGCTGTCCGACGACAAGGTGGCGCTGGCGTCCATCGGCCAGGGCGACGTGCTGTCCACGCCATTGCAGAACGCGATGGTCGCCGCGGCCATCGCGAACGACGGCAAGCTCATGAGGCCGACGCTGGTGGACCGCGTGCGGGCCAGCGACCTGAGTACGCTGTCCGAAGCCACGCCCGAAGTGATGTCCACCGCGTTCAGCTCCAGCACGGCGTCCAAGCTCAACCAGATGATGCAGTCGGTGGTCGAGCATGACGCGCCCAGCCTGCAGCTGAGCGGCATCAAGGTCGCGGCGAAGACCGGAACCGCGCAGATCGGCAGCTCCAACCAGACCAACGACGCATGGGTTATCGGGTTCGCCCCCGCCGACAACCCGAAGATCGCGGTCTCCGTTGTTATCCATAATGTCAATCAGTACGGTGTGGAAGCCGCCGGACCGATCATGCGTTCACTGATGGAGGAGGCCCTGAAACAATGAAACTCGTCGAAGGACAACTCATCCACCGCCGTTACCGCCTGGATCGCCGACTGGCGCAGGGCGGCATGGGAGAGGTGTGGAAAGGCCACGACATCCAGCTCAACCGTCCCGTCGCCATCAAGGCGCTGCGCGACGATCAGGGCAACGTCGAGGCCAAGCTGCACCGTCTGCGGGTGGAAGCGCACAATTCCGCCAATCTGGCGCACCCCAACATCGCCGCGCTGTTCGAGTATTACGAGCACGACAGCATCGGCTTCCTCATCATGGAGTACGTGCCCAGCGACTCGCTGGCCGACATCTACCGCGACCGTGGCACGCTGCCCGCGACGGAACTGCTGCCGATACTGATCCAGACCGCGCGCGGCCTGTTCGTGGCGCACAGCCACGGCGTGATCCACCGCGACGTCAAGCCGGCCAACATCATGGTCTCCACTACGGGCGAGGTGAAAATCACCGATTTCGGCGTCTCCTACTCCACGAACCAGGAGCAGATCACGCAGGATGGCATGGTCGTCGGCACCGCGCAGTACATCTCCCCCGAGCAGGCGCAAGGCAAACAGGCCACGCCGCAATCCGACATCTACTCGCTGGGCGTCGTCGCGTACGAAGGGCTGTGCGGGCATCGGCCGTTCACCGGCACCACGCCGGTCGACATCGCCGCCGCACACGTCAACGACCCGGTGCCCCCGCTGCCGGATTCCATAGATGTGCAGCTTCGGCAGTTCGTCATGTCGATGCTGTCCAAGGATCCGCTTGACCGTCCGAAGGACGCGCTGACCGTTTCGCGCACGCTGTCGCGCATAGAACGACGTCTGCTCGATCAGGAGACCGCGCAGATGGATGAGACCATCATGGGACTTGGCGGGCGCATGCCCCGCCGCGTATCCAGCACACCGCACACGGCGACGCTGATCACCATGAACCGTAACCAATTTGGCGGGCATACGGCGACGACCGACCCGAAGAATCGAGAGGAATAGCTATGAGCAGCAATATGCCGGCATCGCTGGCGAACGGCCGCTATCAGCTCGGCCAACTTGTAGGGCGTGGAGGCATGGCCGAAGTGCGCGTGGCATTGGACACGCGCCTGGGACGTACGGTGGCGATCAAGATCATGCGCGCCGACCTGGCCAACGACAAGATCTTCCTGTCCCGATTCCGCCGCGAAGCGCACTCCGTGGCGCAGATGAACAACCCGAACATCGTCAACATCTACGACTCCGGCGAGGAGACCGTAATGACCGACAGCGGCGGCACGGAGCGGCTGCCGTACCTGGTGATGGAGTTCGTCAAGGGCCAGACGCTGCGTGACGTGATCAAGGCGAACGGCCCGCTCAGCCAGCGAGACGCCGAACAGGTGATGCTCGGCGTGCTCAACGCGCTCGAATACTCGCATCACATGGGCATCGTCCACCGCGACATCAAGCCCGGCAACATCATGATCTCCGAGCAGGGCGTGGTCAAGGTCATGGACTTCGGCATCGCCCGCGCGCTCGATGACTCCGCTGCGACGATGACCCAGTCCCAGGGCGTGGTCGGCACCGCGCAGTACCTCTCGCCCGAGCAGGCTCGCGGCGAGACCGTCGACATGCGCTCCGACCTGTACTCGGCCGGCTGCGTGCTGTATGAGATGCTCACCGGCCGTCCGCCGTTCACCGGCGACTCGGCTGTGGCGATCGCCTATCAGCACGTGTCGGAGGTGGCGACGCCGCCCAGCACGCTCGTGCCCGGTCTGCCGCGCATGTGGGATTCGATCTGCGCGAAGGCGATGGCGAAGGACCGGCAGAACCGTTACGCGACGGCGGCCGAATTCAAGAACGATATCCTGACGTTCATGAACGGCGGCGTGCCGGTCGCGGCGGCGTTCAACCCGCTGACCGATCTGGCCAACGTGAAGGCCCGCAAGGCCGCGGAGCAGCAGGACGGCGGCGCTACCGTGCCGATGAGTGCTGTCGGCGCGGGTCAGCCCACGCAGGCGTACAACCCGGCGACCGGCCAGTTCGAGATGGTGCCTCCGGCGCAGAACCCGAACGAGGCCCTGGCGGTCAAGTCTCGCGCCGAACAACGCGCGGAGGCGGCCAGGCAGAAGCGCAAGAAGAAGATCATCATCGCGTCGATCATCAGCGGCGTGGTGCTGCTGGCGATCATCTTCGGCGTGATCTACACCATGAGCCGCAAATCCGCCACGGAGATGGGCACCGTGCCCACCATCACGGCGACGATGACCAAGGCGCAGGCGAAGGAGAAGGTCACCTCGGCCGGGTTCAACTTCGTGGAGATGCAGGATTCGGATTCCGGTGAACCCGCCGGCACGTTCACCAAGCAGTCCCCCAAGGGCGACACTCAGGCCGTCAAAGGCTCGGACGTGAAGGTCTGGTTCTCCGTAGGCCCCAAGTCGGTGACCGTGCCCGACCTGAGCGACTACACCCAGGAGGATGCGCGCAACGCGCTGGAGAAACTGGGCTTCAAGGTGTCGTCCGTCACGAAGACCGCCGACAGCGCCACCATCGAGAAGGACAAGGTCGTGAGCACCGACCCGGCCTCCGGCACGTCGCAGCCCAAGGGCACGACGATCACGCTGTACATCTCCTCGGGCATGACCAAGGTGCCGGACGGTCTGGTCGGCCAACCCAAGGACACGGTGCTGGACAAGCTCTCGTCCATGAAGTTCCTGCCGGTCGTCGAGCAGGAGGCCTCGGACAAGGTGGAGAAGGGCTCGGTGACGCGAGTCAGCCCCGGTTCCGGAGAACTGGTGCTGCAGGGCTCGCAGATCACGGTCTACGTGTCCACCGGCAAGCCGCAAGTCAGCGTGCCCAATCTCCTCGGCAACACGATCGCCGGGGCCAAGGCCACGCTGGGCAGCGACTTCACGCTGAAGGTCACCGGCGACGCGACCGATGATGCGGTCATCGAGACGCAGGATCCCGCGGCCGGCACGCAGGTCGACAAGGGCAGCACCATCTCGGTCACCGCCAAGAAGCCCACCACCGAGGATCCCGACAACAACGGCAACGGCGGCACGACGACAGGTGGGAACTGAACCGCCGGGAATGGCCGTGATTGCCATTGCGGTGTGACCGATCGGCCGCCTGACGGCCGGTAAGCGCAACCGGCAATCGCGGCGGGTCGATCGGCCAGACGGGCGGCCCAGCCGCGCGGTCTACACACATCGGCCCAGAACACATGATGGCCCGTGGCATGAGGAATGCCACGGGCCATCATCGTTGTCATGCGCGTCACGCGCGGCGCCACACACACGTGCGTGTCAGCGGTTGACCTTGGGCTGCAGACCGATGGACTTGGCCACGGCGTTGGTCTGCCCGCAGACGGCGAGCCAGTTGGCGAGCAGCCGGTAGCCGTCCTGCGTCATCACCGATTCAGGATGGAACTGCACCGCATACATCGGCAACGACCGGTGCTTGATGCCCTGAACGATATGGTCATCCTTCGTCCACGCCGTCACGACCAGGTCATCAGGCACGGTGTCGGGCTCGACGGCCAGCGAATGATATCGGGTCGCGGTCATCGGATTGGCGACACCGGCGAAGATCTCATCATCGATATGCTCGACGAGACTGGTTTTGCCGTGCATGATGGTGGGCGCGTGGCTGACCGTGCAGCCGAACACCTCGGCGAGCGCCTGCAGGCCGAGGCACACACCGAACATGGGCTTGCCGAGCTTGGCACATAGCCGAATAACGTCCTCGCTGGCCCCAGAATCCGCCGGAGCGCCCGGACCGGGGGAAATAAGCACACCGTCATATTCGTCCAGCACAGAGGCATCTGAGGGGTCTATTGCGTCGTTGCGCACCACATCGACCGTCGCTCCCAAGGTTTTCAGATATCCAACGATGGTGTATACGAACGAATCGTAATTGTCCACCACCACAATGCGTGCCGAATCCGTCATGACGCTCCTCGTCTCGTTCTGATTATGGGATGGCACCGGCGAGCGCCGACCGCCATCCCATACGTTCCCATTATCGCCGCCAACCGGCCATGCCGCTAATCGACCGCGTAATTCGACATGCTTTGCAGGATGGGGATGTTGCTTGCCGCCCATGGGCACGCCCACTGAATCAGCACCACGCTGACGATGAACAGCAGCAGTATCAGCAGCGCCCACCTGATTACCAGCGGACCGGGCTGGTGACGCAGCAGCCATCCGTAGATGCTCGCGTCCGGACGGCGGCGCTTGCCGGCGCGAATCTCGCGCAGCACCGGGTACCGCCAGGCCACCAGGGCCGCGATGTACAGCACCAGGTACGCCACCAGCGCCCACAGCACGATGGGCTGCAGCGTGCCCAGCTTGGACACGAACGACTGGCTCGTGTTGCTGCTGGAGAACGCCACCTTCGCCGAGTTCGACGACGTGGCGAGCTCCTGCGGCACGCCATCCGAGACCTTAGCCCAATAGCTCAGCTCGCCGTAGCTGATCCAACGATGCGTGGCCGTGGTGTATTTCGGCTCGCACGTGGTCAGTGTGATCATGCGCTTGCTGGGAGGCGTGTTGAGATCCTCCGGGTTAGCGGCGATGACCTCGGAGTGCTCCGGGGTGACGATCTTGTGTGTCGTGTACTTGTACACGTACCAGTAGTCCTTGGTACGCACGATGATCGCGTCGCCCTCCTGCAGCAGGTCGACGTCTCCCAGCGGTCGACCGTAGCCGTTGCGGTGGCCGGCGACCGCGAAATTGCCGACTGAACCGGGCATCTGCGTGGACGGATAATGTCCCAGACCATGCAGCGACAATTCGGCCTCGTCCGTGCCTTCGACCACGTTACGCACCCACCCCTGGCCGAACCGGGGCACGTACACCTGCGCGATGAGCTCGCCATCGCTTGCGCTCGTCGGCTGGACCGGCACGTCGCCGCTTTGCGCCTTGGCGACCTTCGAGCTGTCGCCGCCGGCCGGATCGGACCATGACGCCGACTGGCGGGTCTCGACCTGCGTGTGCTCGGACTGGACGCCGGTCCACCACATCTGCCATACCACGTACAGCGCGCAGACGGCCGCCAGCGTCATCAGCACCTCGCCGAGGATCCCCAGCACCGACCACAGAACGCTGCGCTTGGCCGCCGGCTGCGCGAGGCCGCGCCGGGCGTTCGGATCGGGCATCGGCACCGGAGGCAGCGCCATGGTCACTTCCCCGGCGTACTCCGGTTCAGCAGGGGCAGGCGCCTCGAAATCCTGAAAATCGCCTTGAATCTGTTGAGAGTTGCGCGAATGCTTCATTCCTCGCTCCCGTCCTTGACCACGGACGCATACCGCAACGGCTGCAGCGTCGCCGCAGACTGCCCGAACACGAGATCGTCCTTTTTTTCCACTTTCCAGCCCAATCCGAATGCGCTGACATACTCTTTATACAACTTGACCGCGTTCGAGTCGTCCAAAGCCCGAATCATGGCATCTGCGGGGCCGATCGCCGACACGGTGAACGGCGGCGAGTATTTCTTGCCCTGTAATAGAAGCACATTCCCTTGGCAGATCACTGCGGAATTGAACAACACGCGCTGGTCCATGATCATCATCGACTCCGCGCCGCCCGCCCACAGGGCGTTGACAACAGCCTCCACATCCTCCTGATGCACGACGTAATCGTTGATGTTCGCGGCCGAGCCCGAGCTGTCCACCATGTTCTCCCACAACGGGGAGTCGTTCAGGGTCACGGTGATGCCGGGACCGTGCACCGCCGGCAGTATGGTGCCGGAGCCCGCGTCCTCGGTGTCGCTGGGCTTGGGGTCGCTCGTGCCCGAGGGCTGCTCGGAGGAGCCACTGTTGTTGGCGAAATCCTTCAGCGTGTTGATCTGCGCGCTCAGGTCGGTGATGTCCTTCTGCAGCTGGTCGACATGCTCCACGCGCTGCTCCACCAGGTCCGCCGTGTCGGAAGTGACCGTTGCCGTGCGGTTCACGCGCACGTTCGTCACCAGCAGATACCCGGAAAAAGCCACGATCAGGCACACCGCGAAGCCGCCGAGCCACGTGCGCCGGGCGGCGTGCCTGCTGGTGTGTCTGGCCATGATTCCTCCCAGTGTGTTCAACTTTCGAGTGTAACCGCTATTATGATTTTTTAGCCTATTGAATGGAGACTACGCTTATGGCTGACACAGAGCTGCACGAAACCGACTCGGAAGACCAGAAGGACTGGCAGGCCGAGACCGACGCCGACGTCAAGGACACGGACACCAACGAGACCGACGAGGCCGATGACGATTACGGCGTCTCCATGGACAAGGTGCAGGCGGTGCTCAACGCCACCGCCGACAAGTCAGAGATGACCCCGCAGATGCAGCGCATGATGTCGCGGCAGGCGGAGAACACGCGCCGCGTCGAGGAGACCATCAAGGGCACCAAGTCGAACCCGCGCTGGTTCGTCCCGCTGTTCTGCGCGCTGATGATCATCGGCCTGATCTGGGCCGTGGTCTACTACCTGTCGCCGAACGGCACGTGGCCGATCCCGGGTATCGGCGCTTGGAACCTGGCAATCGCCTTCGCGATCATTATGGTCGGATTCATCATGACGATGTGGTGGCGCTGAGCGGCGAGATCCCCTCGCGGCAGCCAGCTCCATATCGACGGTAAGCGACGTTACGGTTTGGCGGTGGCGCGGCATGGTGCTGCGCCTGTCTCTTTATACACATCTCCGAGCCCACGAGACCGGCGCCTATCT
>ENA-OXVL01000184-OXVL01000184.1-human-gut-metagenome-genome-assembly--contig:-NODE-184-length-13353-cov-48.0683_pt1 | contig 13353 bp, 9 predicted proteins | sample MGYA00249250_ERZ652696 | MGnify/ENA primary metagenome ERZ652696 (study PRJEB26925, sample SAMN05826793) | human gut metagenome | biome: ENVO:2100002; feature: ENVO:00000062; material: ENVO:00002003... | reverse complement strand
CCGGTCTCGTGGGCTCGGAGATGTGTATAAGAGACAGCTCGTGGCGTATCGGTCGATACCGCTGCCGACGATACCGGCCGGTCAACTGCCGTAACCGCCTCCCCCATCACCTCGTCGGATCGCTGATCCAGATACTCCTTGTCCATTCTGGCCAGCTGTGCGCTTTCGGCGAAATGGCGGGTGACATTGAATCCAGCGAATCGTTCGATGGCCGGCAGCAGGTCGTGGCGCACCCGCGAGCGCAACGGATAGTCGTCCGGCAACTCGCCGTCTACCGCATCGCCATTGGTGGGGTCATCCCAATATTCCACACCCAAGTCTTCACAGAGGCCGGTGGTTTCGTCTCGAGTAAGGGTCAGCAGCGGCCGCGCAAAAGTCACGCCACTGCGTGTGAAGACCTGCGGCATGCCGGCCAACGCATCCACGCCACGGCTGCGCAGCAGTCCGATCAATACGGTTTCCGCCTGATCGTCCATAGTGTGGGCCAACAGCACGGCAATGGCACCTGATTCACGCGCCGCGGTGCACAGCTCGTTGTACCGGGCCTGCCGTGCGGCCGCTTCGAGGCCCTCACCGCGTGCCTGCACGGTTGTGTTGCGCACGATGACCGGGCCCAGTCCCAACGCACGGCAACGATCCGCGGCCTCGCCGGCGACCTGTTCGGAACCCTCCTGCAAGCCGTGATCCACAATCACGACACCGCAACGCACGCCCATGGACGTGCATACGATATGGCTTACCGCGGCCAGCGCCATCGAATCGCGCCCGCCTGAACAGGCCACGAGCACGAGTGGTGCATCGGCGGCAACGGCATGGTCCCCATGCTGCGCGAATTCGGGAGCCTGCACATCGCATAGTTCCACGGCGCTCAGCGTTGCGCGGACCGCGCCTACGGCCTTGCGCAATCGTGCGGAATATGCCATGTACTCACCACCCTTTTCTGGTTATAGGCACTCGTGCGTTTATGGACGTTTACGGCCTTTGTAGCCCTTGATGGCCCTTGATGCCTCTTTTACAGCCCCGCGAGCTTGGTGATGAACGAGTCGATGGCGCTACGCGCGGCGGCATAATCCTCAGGATTGTTGACCACCACGGCAAACGACAACGCTCCCCCATTGGTACGGGACACATTGCCGGCCATCGACGTGACCGTGCCGAGGCTGCCGGTTTTGACGCGCAGCAGACCGGCCACGGCATCATCCGTATACCGATCCTGCGCCGTGCCCACCAACCCCGCGATGGATAGACCTTCCGCACCAGCAGCACCGCTCTCGGTGGTCAGATTACGTTGTTGGACGGCCGCCAGCGTGCGTACGATGAGCCGGGAGCCGGGAGACAGGCCGGAGCAATCGGCCATGGTCAGACCGGATGTGTCGAGACCGAGATCGTTCAGAGTGGATTTGACCGCTTCCGTGCCGCCTTCAGGACTGTTTGTCGCTGATTTCGCCAAGGCGGTGAGTCTACCGAACTCCTCGGCCAGCGTATTGTCCGAATGCCGCAACGTGTATGCCATGATTTCGGACAGTGTTGCCGAACTCACCGAGGCCAAAGGCGTTTCGCCGGATGGAGCGGTGTTTGCCGTCACGTCTCCGGTAACGGCCACACCGTTCGATTGGAGCAGTTCGGCGAATTTCGTGGCCACGTCGCTGGCGGTGTGCTGGGACAGTTCCGGGTATCCGGCCGAATCATCGGGGTCGGCCGGCGCAGGCGTATCGGCGGTGTATTGGCGGCCTCCATCAATCGCCATTGATGAGACCGGCGTGAAGTAGACGGTGTAGTCGCTTAAGACCGCGCCGCCTTCCGACAGACCTGCGGGAATGCGTGAGTCGCCGAATAGGGTGTCGTCGTACTCGAGATTGACGGAAGTGATGCCTCGCTGGGCGAGCGCGGCCACGGTGGCCTTGGCCAAGGTGTTCAGACCGGCACGTCCATTGGTATGGTTTGCGTCGGAATCGCCTGCAGACAGCAGCATGTCGCCATTGCCTTTGAGGATCAACGTATTGGTGCCGTCATCGGATTGGGTCAGGAACACTTGGGTATCCAAGGTGGATGCCATGTTCAGGGTGGATGAGGCGGCGAGCGCGGTCAGCGTTTTCAGTGTGGATGCAGGCTCGCGTGGAGTGTTCGACTCATGTTCGGCAGCGACGGTGCCTTGGGCGTCTTCAATGATCACCGACGTATCGTTTCCCACGCCTTGCGCGGACAGCAATTCGTTGACCAGTGCAGAAGCGGCCGTGGAATCAATGGCCTTGTTCGTGTTCAAGGTGCCGGCGACGGTGCCGCCTGATTTGGCGGTGGCCGGATTGGCAAAAACAGGTGCGGTGACGGGCTTCAACGTCAATAATCCGGGGGCCACGTCGGTGATGTCGGCGGCGCAGTACCCCGCGAACAGGGCGATGGTGGTCAGTGCGGAAATGATGACGGTCAGTGTTCGGCGATGCGATCGTTGGGGCCGCCGTTGCGCTTCACGTCGCTGACGGCGTGATACCGCTGTAGATACCATCGTGCTCCTTATGCCAAGACAATCATTTCTGCAATGAGGCGAACGAGTCGAGTGTTGCCACAATCGAGAGCATTCGCGCATCCATCAGCTTACCGCCCAGCCATGTCCCGAGTGCCAGAATGCCGATGCCATTGGCCAGCGCGACCGGAATAATCGCCAGCCACATGCCGCCTTCGGCTCCTGTCAGCAGCATGACCAGCGCCACGATGCCAGTGGGCAGCATGAGCAGCAGGCTGCCAAGCATGTAGACGAACGGGAAGAAGCCTTGGGCCATGGCGCGGCCTTGAGGCGCGGAGAACGGCTTGTCCATTGAGGCGACCGGGTACATCAGTACACAGGAGGTGACTTCGGCCACGCCCAGTCCGCTCAAGGCGATGCCCATGCCCGTGGCGAGGAAGATCAGGCCGGTAGCGAGGTCATCGGGCTGCGCCCAGCGTCCGGTCAGTGCGCCGACCAGCACGATGCCGGCGAGATAGAGCAGCACCATGTAGACGACCATGATGCCGACGTAGACGCGTACGCGGCCGATTCTGTCGGTCCGGCCACGCACGCCGGCGATGACTTCCATGGTGAAGCCGCGGCCGTCATATGCGAGCCCGTTGCTTTCCACGACGGACATGAACCAGCCGCACCAGATCAGCGACTGCCAGACGACCGCGCTGATGCCGTGTGCCTGGAAGGCGAAGATGATCAGGAACAGGACCGGCATGGCGAAGGTCATGGCTTGACGGGGGTCTCGTTTGAGATAGGTGATCAGGCGTGCGGAAACCGCGCCGGATGCCGAATCGGGCATCCATGCGAATGCGCCGATGCCTTTGGCGGTCTCGGACGGACTGTTTGCGCCGATGGTGAACCGTTCATGTCTCAGACACCAGGTGCAGACGGCGAAGCAGACAATCCATGTGACGGCAAGGATGGCGATGCGGGCGAGCAGCACCGCCCAGGCTCCGGTAAGCGCGTCGAACGGTAGTTGGAAGGCCGCGCCGAACGGCGTCCATGCGACGATGGTGGTCGCCGCGCCCCAGGTTTCGGTGTTGAGGCTGAAGGCCACGCCGGAGTTGACCAGAATGTTCGGCAACTGACAGATGATAACGAACGTCAGCACGATGAAGATATAGAACGCGCCTTTGCCGCGTTTGCTGGTCACCAGCGTGGTGGATAGGGCGATGAGCAGTTTGGAGATGCTCATCATGGTGATGACGGCCAGCACTGCGGCGAGGAGGGAACTGATGATTACGGCTGGTCCCATATGCCGATAGGCCAGTGTCCAGAGCATCAGTGAGGCCACGCCGGTAAGGGCGGGGATGCCGGACAGGCCGGAAAGCAGCAAGCCGAATTGCAGGTTGCGGTCGGCGATGCCGTAGAGCGCGAATTTGCGTGGGTTCATGGTGGAGCCTTCGCCAAGCATCATGAGCTGGATGAAGCCGATGAAGATGGTCATGGTCGCGCCGACCAGCACGACGATCATGTTGACGATGCCTCCGGAACCAAGGATGTTCAGCGGAAAGCCATCCGCGTTCACGGTGAAGGGCGGCAGTATGCCGATGAACCATGCGAGCACGCCGGTGCCGATGATGGTGCCGGCCGCGAGTACGGCGGAAAAGACATAGGCGACGGTCTGCCACGCCGATTTTCGCAGGGTGGCGAGCGTGAGCGTCCAGCGCAGGCGGACCAGGGTGATGGCGCTGCTGATCATCGGCGGGCCTCATCGGTGGGTGTGGCGGGCGTGGCGGTTGTAAGCGGAATGGGCTGGACCGGCTGGACCGAAGTTGGTGCTTGGGCTTGGGCTTGCCCGCCGTCGAGCCATGCGAGATGGGCGGCTTCGTGGCGGCCGCCGACCAGTTGCAGGAAGCGGTCTTCGAGTTCTTCGCCGGCGGCGACCTCGTCCACCGTGCCGGCCGCGCACACCAGACCGTTGTTGATTACGGCCACATGCGTGCACATCTTTTCGACCAATGCCATCACGTGCGAAGAGATAATCACCGTGCCGCCGGTCTTCGCGTATTCGATGAGGATGTCTTTGAGGTTGGCGCTGGACACCGGGTCCACGGATTCAAACGGCTCGTCCAGGACCAGAATGCGCGGGCTATGAATCATCGCGGAGGCCAGGCAGATCTTCTTGGTCATGCCGGCCGAATAATCGGTGACCATCGTGTTGGCGGCCCCGGCCAAGTCGAAAGCATTGAGCAGGTCCTGGGCGCGACGCGTGGTCTCATCGCGGCTCATGCCGCGCAGCATGCCGGAGTAGACGAGCAATTGCAAACCGGTCAGTCGGTCGAAGATCTGGTCGGGCTGGGGCATGACGCCGATCATGCGCTTGGCCGTGTTCACGTCGCTCCACACGTCATGGCCCAAAATCATGGCGGTGCCGGCGTCCGGTACCAATAGACCGGTCACCATATTGAGCGTGGTGGTTTTGCCGGCGCCGTTGGGGCCTACAAGTCCATAGAACGAGCCGACCGGAATATCGAGCGCGAGTCCGTTGACGGCGATCTTCCGGTCGAAGTGCTTGAACAGGCCACGAATGGACACCGCCGCATTCGGATTCGGCGGCCATGCTTGTGGCTGCGGTTGCGACGGCTGTGCAGGCGCGGGGGCGGCGGCTGGCATCATCGGCGGCTGAAATCCGACATTCCTTTGAGTATTGTCTAAGCTCATACATCCACTCTAGCCCACCAGCCAACCCTCAGCGAAGCAAACCCCCGGGTTGCTGTTGTATTGCCCCGCTGAGCGGCTCCGGACTAGCGGACTCGGTCAACCCTTATGCGCGATGGGCTTCCACTGGGCTTTGGCGAAGAGGGCCTGGAAGGAGATCGGCACGTAGCTGAGCATGTAAATCGGGAAGCTGAGCACATAGGCGAGCAGCTCCTTGTTCGTGGCACCGATCTGGTCGCGCTCGACAATGATGGTCAATGCAGCCAATGCCATCAGGCCCAACACCGATATGATGATGCCGCTGGACCAACCGGCCAGCGATTGCAGCTGGCTCGGCCAACTCACGAAGCCACACGCAGCGAACAGCAAGCCCATTACCGCGCGAATCACGCCCAACACGGTAAACGGACACAGCATCAAGGTGAAGTCGATGCAGGAGAAATCACGTTCGCGAACCGCGCGTTTCAGCAATGCCGAGCCATAATAACGGAATACCTGCAGGAATCCCTTGCTCCAACGCAAACGCTGACGCCAACTTTGCGAGAAGGTAACCGGCTGCTCGTCGTAGAGAATCGCAGTACCGCAATAGCCGATGCGGTCGCCATGCAGAATCGAATCCATAGTGAATTCAAGATCTTCAGTGAGCAGATGGAACTTCCATCCCTTGTTCCGCTTCATCACCTCGCGGGAGAACATGAATCCCGTACCGCCCACGTGGCAAGAGGAGCCGAGAATCATACGCGAGTTAGACAGGAATCGCGATTCACGGATGAACCACAGCGCAGAACCAGAAGACACCCAGTTATCCGCCAGATTCACCGAATTACGGTAGCTGGTCAGAATCTTGAATCCGGAGCAGAACGCCTTGTTCATTTCCTCGAAGTAGTGCTTGTCCAGCTTGTTATCGGCATCGAACACGAAGTAGGCCTCATAATCATCGGCCGCACCGATGTCGAGCATATGCCCCAACAGATACGTCAGCGCATACCCTTTGCCAACCAGTTCAAGATTGTGGCGTTCCACCACATGGCAGCCCAAAGACCGCACCACGTCGGCGGTGTTGTCGGTGCAGTTGTCGGCCACCAGCCAGATGTCGATGAGGTCGGACGGGTAGGTCTGATCGCGAATCGACCCAATAAGGTTGCCGATCACTTTTTCTTCGTTGCGCGCGGAGATCAGCACGGCATACCGGTTGGTCATCGGGGCGTCGGGGAAGCGCACGGGCTTGGCGAACAGGGACATCACGATACACAGTCCCTGATATATCATGCCGGCACCACCGACGATTACCAGAAGAATATCGAGTACTGAAAGCAGGGTCATCAGCGCCACCCCGCCCTAGGATTGCTGGAGGCAGATTGATCAGACTGCTTGGTTTGCTTGCGTTGCTTGGGCTGCTCAGACTGCTGCGTATCCGCGGCACCACGCTGCGGAATCGCCACGGTGGCGGAATCGTCCAAATCGGATTCTTTCGTCTCGTGTGGCGGAATCGCATAGATCTGTTCCTGCAGCAAACGCAGTTCCTCGTTCATCGGCACACGGCTGGTGGACCCCTTGGCCGCACGCGGCATGTGCTCGCCGATTGGCTGCAATACGTGCTCGCCGAACGCCTCGGACGCCTCGACGATCTTGGACTTCTTCTCCGGAGTCGGATCGTTCATCAGCGGTGAGTCAATCAGCTCATAGCGCTTGGTGTACGCACGGAAGATGGCCTGCAGCGATGCGGTGACCGGCAGCGCCAGGAACGCGCCGAACGCGCCGAACAGCGAGCCGAACGCCAGCACCGAGAGGAAGGCGACGGCCGCGTTGATGTCCATCGTGCGCTGGGAGATTCTCGGCGAGAGAATCAGGTTCTCAATCTGCTGGTAGACGATGATGAACACCAGCACCGCCACGGCGTACGTCCACCCGCGGTTGCCCCAAGCGAACAGCACCGGCAGCGCACCGCCGATATAGGTACCGACCGTGGGGATGAACTGGGATACCACGCCGCAGAACAGGGCCAACGGCAGCCAGTAGGGCACATGCAGGATCTCCAAGAAGATGGCAGTGCAAATGGCGTTGATCAACGCCAGAATCGAACGGGAGAACAGGAAGGACGAAATCTGGCCTTGGGCCACGGTCCACACCAGCAGGAATCGGCGCTGCGTGTTGGGGGCCAGCCACTGGCAGAAGGAGCGGCGCAGCTTTGGGCCGGCGGCGGAGATGTAATACGTGGTCATTACCACGGTCATGAGGTTCAACAGGAAGGAGAACAGGCCACCCACCGTACTCATGGCGGTGCCGGCGAAATCGGTGACCCACGAGGTCTGGATATTGTTGAAGATTTCCATGCCAAGATTGCTGATCTCCGGCATCTTGAACGTGGTGTACTGGTCCGCGAACTCACGAATCTGCTCATACATTGCCGGCAAACCGCGGACCATGGCAATCATCTGCTGTACGAACATATTGCCGAACAGCGTGAGCAGCACACCCACGACCACGGCCACGCCCACCAGACTGACGGCGGAAGCCACGCCACGCTTCCAGCCATGAGCCACCAGCGCCACCACCAGCGGTTCGACGGCCAGCGCCAGGAACAGCGAGATGATGATGTCGAACACCAGATAGGAGATGTCGCCCCACGAGCGCCAGCAGAACATGAACACGATGACGGCGAGGGCCACATACAGCAGCGCGCGGCCGAACCATTCCGGTGGCCTGCGGGAATCTCCCTTGGCGGGGAACAAAGTACCAAAGTCGATACGATTCTCGTCGCCCGGGTCTGTCCCGGCTTCTGCGGCACCGGTTCTCGACGTGTCGGTGCTGTTTACGTTTCGCGCGCGTTCACTCATGGCTCCCCATTGTAGCGAGGGGTTTGAAGCTCGGATACGCCGGCGGCGTACACCCGCTTTTCTATTGTTGATGTCATGCTCAACGTTTCGATCATCATCCCAGCGTGGAACGAAGCCGAACGCATCCGCGACTGCCTGCTGAACGCCACCCGTCAGACCATCATGCCGCATGAGGTGCTGGTGGTGGACAACCGTTCTACGGACAACACCTGTGCGGTTGTCGAACAGTTCATTGCCGAACATCCTGAGGCCCCGGTCAAACTGTTGCACCAGAACGATGAACAGGGGCTGATTCCCACCCGCAACTTTGGCCTGAACGCCGCGACCGGCGATGTGCTGGGCCGTTTTGACGCCGACTGTATGATCCGGCCTGACTGGGTGGAGGTGGTCTCCGGCATCTTCACCGAAGACCCGGCCGCGATGGGTGCCACTGGTCCGGTGATGTATTACGACATGCCCTCACGCCATTTCGGGTTGAAAGGCGACAATTCCTTACGCAAGCGAATCTACCGTGCCGATGGCGGCCAGCCGCTGCTGTTCGGCTCGAATATGGCCTTGCGCGCTTCGGCCTGGCATCAGATTGTGAATGAGGTCTGCCGGGATAAGGCCGATGTGATGCATGAGGATATCGATATTTCCCTGCATCTGATGGGCAAGGATCTGAAAACCGTGTACTCGCCGCGCATGATCGCCGCGATGAGTGCGCGACGGATGGATACGTCGTTGAGTTCGTTCCTGAGCTACATGCGACGTTTTAAGAATACGTTTGATGCGCATCCGCAACATACGCGCACGCATAAGCCGGAGGTGTTGTTCACCGCCATGTATCCGGCGATGCATATGTTCTACCCGGTGTGGCAGAAAGTGCTGAATTCCGCGGATATCAATCCGGCTGAAGCCGCGTGGATCAACGAGCAGATGGAACTGGCGGAGGCGCAAGGCAAGCAGCTGTACGACGAGACCCCCACCGACGAAGTCTACGACGAAAAGCACGAAAAGTAGCTAGATATACGAGCCCCCTCTGCTTATGCAAGCTCCCTCTGATAAGGGAGCTAATGTTTACTGTCATTGACTGATCACATCAGCGACTTGTAAATCGCGAGGATGTCCTCTTCGGTTGCCTGACGCGGGTTGCCGGGGGTGCACACGTCGTTGAAGGCATCGTGAGCCAGCGGCTCAAGGTCGGCCTCGGTGGCGCCCACTTCGGAAATCGTGGTCGGGTTCTTCAGATCCACGGTCAGCTTGTGGACGGCCTGCACGGCCTCTTCGCGCACCTTCTCCAGGTCGCCGGTGTAGGCGTCCTCAACACCGAACGCATCGGCGATGTCGCGGTACTTCTCACCGGTGAAGTCCTTGTTGTATTCCATGACCGGGGCCAGCAGAATACCGTTGGCCACACCGTGGGCCACGCCCAGACGGCCGCCCAGCGGGTGAGCCATGCCGTGCACCAGACCGAGGCCCACGTTGGAGTAGGCCATACCGGTGATGTAGGACGCGTAGGCCATCTGCTCGCCGGCCGGAATGTCGCCGTCGGCGGACTTGGCCAGGTTCTTGGCAATCATGCGGATGGTCTGCATGGACAGGCAGTCGGACAGGCTCCAGGCACCCGGGGTAATGTAACCCTCGATGGCGTGGGTCAGGGCGTCAAGTCCGGTGGCGACCTTCAGGCCGCGCGGCATCGAGTCGGTCAGATCCGGGTCCACGAAAGCGACGATCGGGATGTCGTGCGGGTCGACAGCCACGAACTTGCGCTTGTTGGCCGTGTCGGTGACCACGTAGTTGATGGTCGTCTCCGAGGCGGTGCCGGCGGTGGTCGGCACGCCGAAGATCGGGACGGACGGGTTCTTGGTATCCGCGACGCCTTCCAGAGAAAGCACGTCGGCGAACTCCGGGTTGGCGGTGATGATGCCGATGCCCTTGCAGGTGTCTTGCGGGGAGCCACCGCCCAGGCCGATCAGGAAGTCCGCACCGGACTCGGCGAACTTGGCGACGCCGTCCTTGATGCACTCGACCGGCGGGTTCGGCTTGACGTTGGAGAACACCTCGTACGGCAGGCCGGCCTCATCCAGAACCTTGGTGACCTTCTCGGCGGTGCCGGTCTCCAGCAGCACCGGGTCGGTGACGATAAATGCCTTGGTGAAGCCGTGCTGCTTGGCGACGGCCGGAATCTCCTTGATCGCGCCACGTCCGAAGTATGCAGTCTGGTTGAAAATCATGCGGTACACCATAGGGGCTCTCCTTTTGAGCTAGTGTCTTAACTGGTGGTCCACTCTGTCTTTGAGTGGTCCAACGGTTCCCCAGTCTACTCCGCGCATGAGCATTCACCTGAAAACACGCTGAAAGAACAACACTGAAAATAATGGCAAGAAATGGCGGAATTCCGCACTTGTCGAATTATTGTCCATTGACCAAACCAGTTCCATCGCCCGAAATCTCAACGATAAGACCATTTTCCGGAGTCATCTGACGCTCTCCGAGAAACTCGTCTCTCATCCGCCTACTTCGCGCGTAGCGCAATCAATATGCGAGATGCCTAATTCCATTCGTGCTTCATCAGCCGAACGCGAACTGGTTCACCAGATGGTGTATTCAACGGTTTCAGTCTCCTGAAGAGGACTAAGATACCTCGACAGTTGGGGTGATCATCATAAGAGAATGAGGTAGATAATGGCAAATGGCAAGGCTATGACGGTCGGCGAGATGGCGTCCCTGTTTCTCGACCCCGCCACTCCCGTTCGTATCGACGCTTTCGACGGCTCGCATTTCGGCCCGGCAGACGCGGATTTGAAGGTCAAAATCGCCACGCCGAACTGCATGTACCAGCTACTCGCGCACCCGAATGAAATCGGCATCGTGCGCTCATACATTCTGGGCGATTTCGACGTGGACGGCATTGACTACGCCGACCCGTATCCGGCGATGCGCAAGCTGGTGTCGCTGTCCAAATACGTTCGCCCACTCACTCCCACATCAATTGCCCGCGTATCTGCCGGCATCCTGAGCCATGGCTTCAAGAAGCCGCCGGTGCCCGCCACCGAGGGCCCGAGCAAGTTCGCCCGTATCAAGCGTGGCCTGATGCCGCACACCGAAAAGGCCGATTCGGAAACCGTCAGCTTCCACTACGACATGTCCAACGAGTTCTACGCCGACTTCCTTGGATCCTCCATGACCTACACTTGCGCGGTATTCGACAACGAACACATGAGCCTTGAAGACGCACAGGCCAACAAACTGCGCCTGATTCTCGACAAACTGGACTTGCAGCCCGGCCAGCGCTTACTGGACATCGGCTGCGGCTGGGGTTCGATGGTCATCACCGCCGCCCGTCGCGGCATCAAGGCGCTCGGCGTCACCCTTTCCAAGGAACAGGCCGCGTACGCCAACGAATGGATCGCCCGTGAAGGGCTGCAGGATCTGGCCGAAGTGCGTGTGCAGGACTACCGCGAGGTGCCTGAGCACGACTTCGACGGTATCTGCTCGATCGGCATGATGGAGCACGTAGGCGTCAAGAACTACCAGAGCTACTTCGAAGAGATGTTCCGCCTTCTGAAGCCGATGGGCCGACTGCTGAACCACCAGATCACCATCAGCCATGACAAGCCTCACGGCAAGCCCGGTACCGACGAATTCCTCGACCGTTACATCTTCCCGGACGGTGATCTCGGCGCGCCCGGCTTCATCGAATCGTGCATCCATGACGCCGGCTTCAACGTGGTGCATCAGGAGAACCTGCGCCAGCACTACGCGCTCACCCTGCATCACTGGAACCAGAACCTCTCCGAGCATTGGGACGACGCGGTCAAGCAGGTCGGCTTTGAACGCGCCAAGGTATGGGGTATGTACATGGCCGCCTGCGCTCTGAACTTCGAGCTCGACGGCATCCAGATTCACCAGTTCTTGGCCGTCAAGCCGGATCGCGTGGCCCACCCGGACGGCAAGTGGTACCCCCTGCGCCAATGGTGGCAGGCCTGATTCCTTTTTGTGGGACGGCACGCGGTTTTTACCATTGTTCATCTGCCGTCCCACACGATTCTCTTCGCACGCGCATTTCGCGGGTGCTTTTTCTGCAATACTGACTCTATGAGCGCCACAGCCCCGAACTACAACCACACTGTCACCGCCTGCTTCGTGGGATACATCACTCAGGCGGTAATCAATAACTTCATGCCGTTGCTGTTCGTCACGTTCGCGGCGACACTCGGCATCGACATGGCGCGGCTTTCCGCCCTCATCACCGTCAACTTCGTCACCCAACTGGTCGTGGACGTGCTGGCCGGCAAGTTCGTGGACCGCATCGGATACAAGCCGTGCATTATCGCCGCCCACCTGGCCGCCCTTGCCGGACTGCTGGCGTTGGGCTTGCTCCCCACCCGCGTGCCGGACCCGTATCTCGCGATTCTGGCGGCGATTTTCCTCTACGCGCTCGGCGGCGGACTCATCGAGGTCATGGTCTCCCCCATCGTCGAGGCCTGCCCGAGCGAACACAAGGCCAAGGCGATGAGCCTGCTGCACTCCTTCTACTGCTGGGGCCAGCTCGGCACCGTGGCCATCTCCACGCTGTTTCTGTTTGCGTTCGGCACCGGCTCATGGCCGGTTCTCGCTTGCTTGTGGGCGATTGTGCCTGCCATCGGCATCGCGATGTTCGCTGGCGCTCCCATGCCGCGCATTGTGCCGGAAGGCACGGCGACCATGCGGTTCGCCGACTTGTCGAAGAAGCCGGTGTTCTACCTGATGTTCCTTATGATGCTGTGCGCGGGCGCGGCCGAACAGGGCATGAGCCAGTGGGCCAGCGCGTTCGCCGAGTCCGGTCTGGGCGTGACCAAGGTGATTGGCGACTTGGCGGGACCTGCCGCATTCGCCCTGATGATGGGCCTGTCCCGCACGATTTACGGAGTGCTGGGGCATCGACTGGATCTCACGGCATTCATTGCCAGCAGTTCCGTACTGTGCGTGGCCATGTATCTGACCGCAGCCCTAACCACGGCACCGGTACTGGGTCTGCTTGCCTGTGCGCTCACCGGTTTTTCAGTGGGTATTATGTGGCCCGGAACGTTCTCGATGGCTGCAGACGCCATGCCCGGTGGCGGTACGCTGATGTTCGCGCTACTAGCCGTGGCCGGCGACCTCGGATGCGCCGGCGGCCCTGCCGTAGTGGGACTGGTGGCCTCTGCCAATGGCGACAGTCTTAAGACCGGGTTGCTGTTCGGATCGATGTTCGCATTGGTGCTGTTGGCGTGCGTAGTTGCGGCGAGGAAGACAGTTGTTGGCGAACGCGAGCCTTTGCATTGACCGGCCAGCCCGCCATTTTGGCCTATAACCCCCGCCGGAGTAGGTACGCGACGGATATGCAAAAGCCCC
>ENA-OXVL01000169-OXVL01000169.1-human-gut-metagenome-genome-assembly--contig:-NODE-169-length-14291-cov-20.452_pt1 | contig 14291 bp, 29 predicted proteins | sample MGYA00249250_ERZ652696 | MGnify/ENA primary metagenome ERZ652696 (study PRJEB26925, sample SAMN05826793) | human gut metagenome | biome: ENVO:2100002; feature: ENVO:00000062; material: ENVO:00002003... | reverse complement strand
GATAGGCTCCGGTCTCGTGGGCTCGGAGATGTGTATAAGAGACAGGTATATAATGTATATAAGAAATAGAACATATGTTCTGTAAAATAAGGGGGAGTAAAATGAATAAATTAAGCAAATCCGAAATCATAAAAACATTAGATAAAAGTCTTTTAGAATATTTTATAGAATCAGCTAAAAAGGAACAGTCAAAAAATAAATAGAAATAGATAAAAGCTAGAGAAATCACTCTCTAGCTTTCTTTTTTGAAATTTAAAACCATTTCTATAATAGATTTAAACTGTTCATCTGTTAGCTGTTCAGATAATTTTAATGCTTCCATTTGCTTTTCTGAAATATCTTCCAATGGTTTTTTATTATCTACAAGCCCCAATAAATAATCTGTTGTAACATCAAACATCTTTGCCATTTCTAACACTTTTAAAGTATCAGGTATTATTTTCCCTTGTTCATAAAATCCATATGCACTAGTGCTTATTCCTAATTTTTTTGCCATTTCTTCTTGTGTGAATTTATTTTCCTTCCTTAACTCTCTTAATCTCTTTGGTAACAATTCATTCATGGTTTATTCCTCCTGGTTATCCTTTGCTGCGTCCCTTTTTTAATCCTTATTATATTGATTATTTTTTTAAAATATGTTTAAAACAATTCATATTTATATATACTACATTTTTACTCGAAATCCTTGTATTTTTCAAGCATTTTACAAAAATACAAACAAAATTAGAAAAAAAGTTGACATACCAATCTTATTTGTATATACTTTAGTTAAAGATACAAATAGTATTGGTAAAAAATAAAAAAATACAAGGAGTATTTAAAAAAGTAGGTGAGAATATGAATAAGCTAAAAAAGTATAGACAAGAAAGAAATTTAAAACAAAGTTTTATAGCTCAGAAAATAGGAGTTTCGCAACAAACTTTTTCTTGCTATGAATTAGGGACTGCTAAACCGCCACTTGATACTGCTAAGAAACTAGCTGATATATTTGGATGTTCCATAGAGGATATTTTTTTTAATAATTCTTACAAGTAGTATTGGAGTTTAATAAAAAAATACAAACAAAACTGGAAGGGAGATTAAAAATGGATTACATAAACGAAATGAATAACTTAGTTCAAAATTTAGAAGTATTCGAAAATGAAGAATTTGGACCAGTAAGAGCAACAACTATAAACAATGAACCTTGGTTTGTTGGAAAAGATATAGCAAGTATATTAGGGTATGCAAAACCACAAAATGCAATAGCAAATCATGTAGATGAAGATGATACCCTAAAACAGGGCATCATAGATAAATTGGGAAGAAGTCAGCAAACAACATTAATAAATGAATCTGGATTATACAGTTTAATTTTAAGTAGTAAATTACCAAATGCAAAGAAATTTAAACGTTGGGTAACAAGCGACGTACTACCTTCTATTAGAAAAACTGGAGGATATATACCACACGATGAAAATATGAGTGATGACGAAATAATGGCAAGGGCATTATTAGTAGCACAAAAGACAATAGAAGAAAAAAGCAAGCTGCTTAATCAAGCACAAGTGACTATACAAACTCAATCAGATGTAATAAACGAATTAAAACCGCATGCAGAATATGCAGAAAGAGTTTTAGAAGATAAAAAAACGACATTGACTCCGACACAAATAGCTAAAGATTTTGGAATGGCTGGTCAAGGTTTAAATGCATTACTTCATGATCTAGGAGTTCAATATAAGCAAAATGGTCAATGGCTTTTATATGCTAAATATCAAGGTAAAGGTTATACAGAATCGTATCAAGCAGATATACCACATGCTAAACCACAGACAAGATGGACTCAAGCTGGTAAAAAGTTTATCCATGACATTTTAAGAGAAAACGGATATAAAACACTTTCAGAAACAAAACAAGAACAACAACATTTTGACTTTAACTAAGGAGGATTTAAACATGGAAGATAATAAAAAATTAGAATTTACTTATTGTGGAGATATAAAAATAGAATTTGCAAATATTAGAGTGATAGAAATAGGAAGTAGCCTTAAATTTACACTAGATGAAAGATTTCCTTGGATAAATGTTTATTTAGGAGATAATTCTGATGAAGGGTTTAGATATTTTGATGAAATTGACGTAGAATCATCATTTATAAATGCTGATGAACTCGTAACAATAGTGCTTAATTATTGTGTAGAACATATAAGATTTATAACTGATAAAAAAATGAAAGAAAAGGTACAAAAATATTTTAAAAGACAAGAAAAAGAAAATCAAAAGGTAACTCAAATACTTTCACAGTATACAGATGAACAGTTATTAAACGAAGTTAACAAAAGAGGACTTTTAGGAGGTAACTAAACATGGCAACTTACATAAAAACAGAACATTTCTTCAAAAGAGAAGTAGAAGCAGTATCAGACATATTAAGAGCTAGAGGTTTTAGAGAAGAATGGAGCATCATAACTCCATACCAAGCAGAAATAAAAATGTTTCACGTGTTACAAAACAAGTTTGCACTACTTAGAAAACAAGGCAATAACACAGTAGTTGATTATAGCAGATAGGAGGCATCATGTTAGCAAAATACATAGCAGCAGTAATCATATTTAACATAGGCTTCTTTTTAGGGGCTTGGTGGCACAGCATACATAATTAGGGGGTGAAAGTATGGCAAGTGAATTTGAAAAGATGTTAGTAAGAAATATGGACCAAAGCGAACTACTTCAAACAATATCAGAAAGAATTGACTTAGTTGATATCGTTGAAAAATTTCGTTATAGCGAAGACTATGCACCATGTGAATATCTAACAATAGAACAATTACAGGAGTATCTACATTGTGGCCGTAACTATGCTTTACAGGTAGCAAGATATGGACTTAGCACAGGAGAATACACAGTAAATCATATGGGGAGAAAGTATCTAGTAGACAGAATAAGTTATGACAAATATGTCAAAAGAAAACTAGGAAAGTCTTTAAAGGAGGTACTATAAATGACAAATCAAGAGTTCAGAAAAGAAGCAAATAAGCTATTTGACAAAGTTGAATACATCAACGAAAATAGTGGTTTCATAAGTGCTTCTCTAGAGTTACATCACTTAAAAGGATTAGATAATGAACCTTTTTACAGTCTAACTCTTAGAACAGACCTTTACAGAACAAAAGACACATTCTTATACACATCAACAGGTAGCAAAGACACAGAATACACAATTTCAAAGATGCATCAAGTATTAGATGCAATTATTGAAGCAGTAAAGGAGGTGGTTAGATGAGAAAAATAATAATCGCAAATAAGGTAACCGTTACAAGGGAAGAACTACAAACATTAGCTAGTAAATATCCAAACATGACTGTAAAGCAACTTATAGAGTTAATGAACTCAAAATGTAACTGGAGATAAGGGGGGAATAACAAATGAAGAGTAAAAAACAAATCTATGAAGAAACTCAGGACATGGTCCTAAAAACAAACACTGACAATTATATGGAATATCTAAAAACATACAGACAAGCATTCAATTCAAATGTGACTCAAGAAGAAAAGGACGATATAAGAAAAAAAGCATACAAAACTTATAAACGAAAAGAAGAACAGCTAGAAGAAATATTAGATTTAGCATACATCGACTTAATGGAAAGTAGTAATAGAGCGATTATATAAAGGGGTAATAGATATGTTAGATTGGAAACCAATTAAAGGATTTGAAGGTTTATACGAAATTAGTAACGCAGGAAATATAAGAAGTTTTCATTCTAGAGAAGCTAAAACACTTAAAACATCGGAAAGTAAAGATGGTTATATACGAGTTAGCTTACGTAAAAATAGTAAAATATATTCTAAATTAGTACATAGACTTGTAGCCAAAACTTTTATACCTAATCCAGAAAACAAACCACAAGTAAACCATATAGATGGAGATAAGACTAACAATAAAATAGATAATTTAGAATGGTGCACGGCAAAAGAGAACATACAACATGCATATGATACGGGATTGCACAAACTTCTTAAAGGTAAAAACAATCCCAATTATGGCAATAAATTATCAGAAGAAGCTAAAAAGAAAATAAGTGAAGCAAATAAAGGTAAACATCATACAGATGAAGCAAGAGAGAAAATGAGCAGGGCAAGAAGAGGTAAAAAAAATCCACAAGCTAGACAGGTTAGATGTATCACTACAGATGAAATATTTAATTGCATAATAGAGGGGGCAACAAAGTACAATGCAAACGCAGGATGTATATCAGAATGTTGTAAAGGCAAAAGAAAATCAGCTGGTAAACACCCAACAACAGGCGAAAAATTAGTATGGCAATATACAGAAACTATATAAAAAAACTAGTTATCTAGAACACCAAATCTAGATAACTAGTAACAAAACACTATATGTAATATAAGATACTTAAATTATACCATAAGAGGGGGATAATATGAAGTTAAAATTACAATCTGAGGGAGTAAAAAACTCAGATATAAAAACACTAGAACAAAGATTATTCCTAGTTAGACTATACAGAAATACTACTGACCCAGAAGGCAGACTAGGATTTATAGAAGGGGCTGAATTTGCTCTAAGAAATAGAAAATTTATGACATTAGATATATTTAAAGAACACTATAAAGACACATTAAAACAAATAGGAAATAGAAAACATGATAGTTACGAAAGCAGTTTATTATATGCTTTACGACTTAATATAGAAGAATTAGAGATAAATAAGGAAGGTGAATAACATGACTAAAGCAGTACAAAAAACAAATGGAGCATTAGCACTTGCAGAATGCACTCTAGAAGGCGGACAAGTTTTAAATGTAGAAACAGTCAAGAATTATCTTGTAAGGGGTAACGGAGATATAACAGACCAAGAAACATTGATGTTTATCGAGTTATGCAAAGCTCAACATCTTAATCCATTCATAAACGAAGCATACTTAATCAAATTTGGAAGTCAACCAGCGCAAATAGTTACTGGTAAAGATGTATTTGTTAAAAGAGCTTATAAAAATCCTAACTTTGAAGGAATGAAAGCTGGAATAGTAGTTTTATCTAATGGAGAAATGAAATACAGAGAAGGCAGCTTAAAAGCACCAAAAGAACAGTTAATCGGTGGTTGGTGTGAGGTATATGTAAAAAATGTGAAATTCCCTGTTAGATCTGAAGTAGCTTTAGAAGAATATAGTAAATCACAAGCAACTTGGAAACAGATGCCATGTGTAATGATTAGAAAATGTGCTATGGTAACTGCTTTAAGAGAAGCATTCCCAGAAGATTTACAAGGTTTATATGATAGCTGCGAAATGAAAAACGTACCCGATAAATTACCACAAAAAGAAGTAGTAATAGGTAAAGCAACAAGTGAGCAAAAGAGAAAGTTATTAGCAATGGCAGAAGTAAAAGGATTATATAGCCATGAAGATGCTAAAGATACATCAAAGCTTGAATATTTCTGTAGCAGTAACGGATATAACCTAAAAGATTTGAAATTCGAAGAAGTGGACGAGCTATTAGAACTTTTAACAAACTATGAACCAGTACAAGATGTAGAGTACACAGAAGAACCTATAGAAGAACAAGAGGATAACGGACAAATAGAAGGACAGCAAGTAATGGATATGTAGCTAGGTTGGGGAGCAATCCCCTTCCTAGAAAAGGAAAGAAGGTGAATAAGAATGGATAATAACATACTTAAAAGTTTTACTATAGATGAATTAGTAAATGAATTGTCAACTAGAGAAGGCGTTGAAATAGATAGATTAAGAAGTGATGTAGGTATGGATTTAGAGGTAGAAGGTCCAGCAATAGTTATTGTTATAGACAAAGAAGGTGAATAAGAATGGCAAAATACAGAGCAATACAAGTAGACTTTTGGGAAGATGGATTTGTATTAGATTTAACTCCAGAAGAAAAGTATTTCTATTTATATCTTCTGAGCAACTCTAGAACAACACAATGTGGATGCTATGAATTACCTTATAAGGTTGTAGAAATGCAAACAGGATATAACAGAGAAACAGTTCAGAAATTGTTAAAAAGATTTGAAGATTACGGAAAAACAAGTTACAACGAAGAAACAAAAGAAATACTTATAAAAAACTGGCATAAACATAACTTTTCTAAATCTCCTAAAGTGAAAAATTGCATTTTAAAAGAAATTGAAAAGATAAAAAGTAAAGACTATAAAGATTATTTATATAGAGTATGTATAGAGTATGGATACCCTATTGATACAGTATCTATAGACTATAAAAATAGTAATAATAGTCTAGATAAAGACTTAGATAGTCTATTCATAGACTCGGGGGAAAAAGAAAAAGAAAAAGAAAAAGAAAAAGAAAAAGAAAAAGAAAAACAAAAGGAACAGACTGACGAGCAAACTTTATCAAATTTCTCTAAATTATATGAATCTAATATAGGAGTAATAAATCAACTTGCAGGAGAATGGCTTATAGAAATGACAACTACTATTGATTATCCGTTATTTAAAAGAGCAATAGAAATATGTACTGAAAGAGGTAACTTAAATCTAGGCTACCTAAAAGGTGTAATTAAAAGATGGTTAGACAATAACATAACAACATATGACCAATTAAAGGCATACGAATTGCAAACAAAAGCTAAAGACAAACCTAGACAACAAGAATCAGCAGAAAAACAAAATATGGACTTTTTAGACAGATTAGAAGAAAAATTTAAAGTATCAAATGGTAATGATGCAATAGATCCAAATTCAGAACGATATAAAAGAATGTTAGAACTAGAAAGAGAACTAGAAGGAGATGATTAGATGGATGCTGCTTTACTAAACAGAATAAAAGCTACTTTAGAAAAACATGCTCCAGAACAAATAAAATATGACTGCTCTCTATGTGAAGACAGAGGATATATTTTTAAAATACAAGATGGATATGAAGTGGCTGTACCATGTGAGTGTCTAGAAAAGAAACAAAGTGTCGAAAAAATGGCGAGAAGTGGACTTACAGAAGCTTTCAAGCAAAGAACGTTTAAAACATTTATAGTTAACAATGAATGGCAATTAGAAGCGAAGGCAAAGGCTATGGACTATAGTAAAAATTTTAAAGAAACAAAAGCAAGCTTGATGCTTAGTGGTCAACCAGGCTCAGGTAAAACCCACATTGGTGTAGCAACTATGTTAAGACTAATAGAAAATAATACAGGATGTGTCTACAGAGAATATATATCAATGCTAACAGATTTAAAACAAACATCAATGGATGAAGAAGAATATATAAGAAGCTTAGAAAAGTACATAAATCCACCAGTATTGTTTCTAGACGACTTCCTAAAAGGTGAGCCTACAATAGCTGATAGAAAGCATGTATATAAAATAATCAATACTAGGTATCTAAAGAGTATGCCGATGATAATCAGTACAGAAAAGAGTGTAAAAGAGATTCTAAACTGGGATGAAGCTATTGGCAGTAGAATAATCGAGATGTGTCAAGGTAACGTTATAGAGTTTCCTAGAGGACTTGAAAATAATTACAGATTACGTGGAGTTATATAACATACTTACAAATAAATAGCCTAGGAGTTAGTTCTCCTAGGCGAAAGGGGGATAATCAAATGGCATCAAGACTATCAGACTTAGAACGAAAAAAGATAAAGAGATTATACAATAAAGGATTAAGCATTTTGAATATTTCATACGAACTAAATAGAAATAAAAATACTATAAAAAAATATGTAAAAGAAATGGGACTTGTTAGAGAAAATCCAGACCTAATTGGACAAGTATTTGGCAAACTTACAGTAATAGAATTAGATCAAGAATCAAGTGGTAGAAGAAAATGGATATGTAAGTGTAGCTGCGGGAATACAGTATCCGTCAGAGAGTATAACTTGAAATCTGGAAACACAAAATCATGTGGATGCACTAGAAAAGAAAAATCATCAGTGAGAAATCTGAATGTAAAGCAAGTTAAAACTAGAGATAATCAAGGTGGAGTTTACTATTTTCAACCAGGAGAGATTATTTTAAAGGGCAATTACGAAAGCGAGAAAAAATGCAGCAAAGTAAAAGAATACAAATTAAGCCCTGAGGAGTTGCAAGTCTATTTGAAATCACTAGAAACAAAAAAAGTAAAGAAAAGGGGTGAATAGTAATGGGAAAAAATATAATCGAAGTGAAAAATATAAAAACTGGAGAAGTATTAGAGTTTACAGGCCAAAATGCAGTAGCGAAGTATCTTACAGGTATATATAACAAGAAAATATACGCTGGAGTTGTAGCATCAGCTATAAGACAAGAAAAACCTTATAAAAATACATGGGAAATAAATTTCATAAAAAATGCGAATAAAAAAATATGCGATTATTGTGGCAAAGAATTTACAAGTAATAGAGCAAATCAAAGATTTTGTAGTAATACTTGTAGAGAAGAATATCGTGCAGAAGAAAAAAGAGGACCAGCGATAAACAGTGAGGCGAAAATAACAAAAGACAAAAAAATATTAGTACATAAATTAGTGACAATGTTAGCACCATATAGAACGGCAAAATAGGAGGAAATATGGAAGAGAGATATGCACTAAATAAAAATGGAGAAGGATATACAGATTTAACGGCGCTAGAAGGAATTAAGAGAGCAGATAAAGGCAAAACAAATAAACCTAAGACAACAGAAGCGCAAGAGCAAAAGAGCCTTATAGAGTGGGCAAAATGGCAAGAAAAGAAATATCCAGAGTTAAAAATGCTTATGCATGTTCCGAATGAAGGAAAGAGAAGTAAAAGATATGGAGCAGAACTGAAACGTTTAGGATTACAAGCAGGATTTCCAGATTTAGCATTATTTGTTCCTAGAAATGGAAAAGCAGCACTATTTATTGAAATGAAGGTAGGACGTAACAAATGCACAGACAATCAAAAGAAATGGATTAGAGCATTAATGGAGCAAGGATATGAAGTAAAAGTGTGTTATAGTTGCGAAGAAGCTATACAAGTTATTAAAAGATATTTAAATATATAAAGGAGAGTGAAAAAGTGATACAAATAGATGAATTTAAGGAAAGTTCCATAAAAGAAATAGCTAATCATTATGGATTAGAAAAACAACTAGACCAAACAGTAGAAGAATGTTCTGAATTAATTCAAGCTATTATGAAATGGAAAAGAGGAGACAATCCTGATGTACTTGGGCTTATATATCATGTAGCAGAGGAAGTAGCAGATGTTTGGATTATGCTTAATCAATTAACAGAACTAGATGATGATATATTTGAAGCAGCTATAGAAGATATTGACGATAAACTTGAAAGACAGCTTGAAAGAATAAAAGAGAATAGAGAAAATAAAAAAATAGGTATATAACAATGGAATTTGAATGTGAAAACCTAACAACTCTAGGATGCCCAAGAATGGATGCAGTAAAAGAATTAATGTTATTTGAACAGATAGAAAGTGATATAGAACTGGATTTAAATAATATATGCAAACGACAATGCTGCAAAGACTGCGATAACAAATGCAGTTATGAATGTGGCAAGGTAAAATATTTAGATCCAGTAGAAAATTTTAAACAGGAAGAAATAAAACAAGTTGATTATGAACAACTAAGTTTTATATAGGAGGTTAGATAATGAAATGTAAATACTTTGAAAAAGAAGGGGCAACTTGTAAACACTTTATAGGTTATATAACAATCGGCAGAGCGAATGGAAAAGGATTAATGCTAAGAGAAGGTTGTAAAGCTTTTTGCAAGTATGTTGATTGTAAGAAACTTGAAGAATTACAAGGACTAAAAAGGGGATGATTAATTGATATTAGCAAGATACAAAGAATTAGTCGAACTGGCTAAGAAATACATAGAAAAGGGATATAGTGAGCTAGAAGCGATTAAATTAGCTGAAAAGGAATTGGAGGAAGATTATGAGAGAAATTAAATTTAGAGCATGGGATAAAGCAAGAAAAGTAATGTATGATGTAGATACAATTGAAATGGATATTTTAAAAGATGGTTCTAGTGATAATCAAATTAGTGGCTGGGACGATGCAGAATGGCAATGTGGCATACCATTAGAAGATGTTGAATTGTTAGAATATACAGGATTAAAGGATAAAAACGGAGTAGAAATATACGAAGGTGATATCATAGAAACCCATGAACATAGAATACAAACAATCATATGGGAAGATAATGGATTTAAACGCAAATACACATTTGAAAGAACATATCAAGGAGAATCTTATTTTGAAACAAGAATCCTTGACATGGGTGATTCGTCAAATAGAAACTGGGGATATAAAGTAATAGGAAATGTGTACGAGAATAAAAACTTATTGGAGGAAAACTATGAATAAAAATTTAAACAATAAAGAAATAAGCACTTTAATATCTTTAATGAAAGAAGAACTTTTAAAAATTGGGATATCATTATGTAACGATGAAGATGTTGATTTAGAAGATGCAAATAAAAAAATAGAATTTTTTAATAAAATATTAGATAAATTAGGAGTGCCAAAAGAAATATCAGATAATAATGAAAAAGCATGTGAAAGATGTGGAATAACAGAAGGTAAAAAAGGTGATGAAGGTTACCCAATTAGTGTTAAATATTATAAATATGCAAAACAAACATTATGTGACTGCTGTATAGATATATTTAACGGAAATTCATGGGGATATAACAGATTAAAGGAATTATTTGGAGATGAACAAGCTAAGAAAATGCTAACAGCAGGATTTAACGAAGTACCATTCGGATTTAAAATAAATACAGAACTTCCATTATTTTCAGGAAATGAAGATAATTTAGAAAATATAACAAAGATGGCTAACATATTGAATAGCAAATTAGAATAAAACGAGGTGTAAAAATATGTCATTAAGAACAATGCTAGAAGATAATGGATACACATATCTATCAAAAGAATACAAAGAAGCTGAAAAAGATTTTAGAAAAATGAGCAACTGGATTGTTCAAATGCATAATGGTATAAAACCGTGCAATGAAATGTACGTAATTAAGATACTAAATATTTTAGAAAGTCATGATAATATAAAAGGTGATTACGGAAATAATGATTTACATGATATAAAAACTTTTCTAAAAAAAGCAGTTTATATTTTTAATGCAAAATTTATAATAAGACAACTAGGGTATAGATTTGAATTTAATCCTAAAAAATACGGAAATGACAAAAAAGAATTAAAACAACATATTGAATTGCTTAAAGAGATAAATATAAATAATTGACATAAAAAAAGGAATGCTTTCACATTCCGACAAATTCCTTAATAATATTATAACAGGAGTGTGGGAGCATGGCAACATTAAACGTAAGTGAACAAGCAAAAGAATTAGCTAAGGAAGTAGTATTTGAAATAAAAAAACAACAAAAAGATAAAAGATTACACAATACTAAACTATTAATGAAAAACTACGACAAACTAAAAAATCATATAGAAAAAGTTAATAGCGATGGTTTCAAAGGATATTTTGGAGAAGAATTACAAGATGCGCTAGAAGAAAATGATATATTCCTTAACAGTGTACTTAGAACAAAAGCAAGAACAGCACAAATGGTTTCTTGTATAGATATATCATTAGAAATATTAGCTGATGAATACGAAGAAAATGGAACTTATTACATATACGATGCTTTTCATATGTATTACATAGAAAAAATTACATTTGAAGAAATAGCCGAAAGACTTAATACAGGCAAAAACACTCCCGCAAGATGGGCAAAAGAGGTATTAAATAAATTAAATATCTTATTGTGGGGAGTTGAAGCGTTGGGGATTTAATAGGGAATATGTGGGGTTTTCATAGGGGATTACCGATAATATAATGATAGTATAGAGAAACTCTAATAAAAAGGTTGTTTTCTTTACGAACTCTTATTAAGTTGTCAGATAGCTTGGTAACCTATTTGACAAACATTATAGTTGTTCTTTAACGTACAGTTTTTTCTTGGCACAGACTTGTGTCCTCCTTAAGTATTAAGAATATACAAATTAACAACTTGGTTATGACAGGAAATGGCTGGGGGTAAAATCCCAGCAATGTGCAAGTAATGGAAATCACGCCCCATGTGATACAGGTTCGAATCCTGTAGCTTGCTAATTGTAATTACTATCATACAACAACAGAAACAGATTTTAATCTCATACTCAATTTGGAAAAGAGCCCTTCATGGGCTCCTTTTGTTGTGCAAAGAAAGAGTTGATCTAAATGAGTAGAAAAATATTTCAAAGAAAAGAGTATTCAATTTATAGATGTAGTGACGGATTTGTTGTACATAATACAAACAAGAAATTTGAAAACGGACATACACATGTAAATAATTTTTATAAAGCTAAGATACTGGTTATTATGGCTATAAAAAGAGAGATAGACGATAAGCTAAGTAAAAGAGATATGGAAAGTCTTATTAGATTAACAAATGATAATAGATATAGAAATAAATTATTAGAATTAGAAAGGAGTGGTATTAATGGCGAAATTGACAGCTAAACAAAAGAAGTTTGTAGAAGAATACTTGATAGACCTTAATGCCACTCAAGCAGCAATTCGGGCTGGATATTCTCCTAATACTGCACAAGAACAAAGTAGCAGGCTGTTATCAAATGTTATGGTTAAAAATGAAATAGATAAAGCTATGGCTGAAAGAAGTCGAAGGACAGGTATTAATCAAGATAGAGTTTTAAGGGAGTTAGCAAAGATAGCATTTGTTAATCCAAATGATGTTATAAATTTCAGAGATGCAACTGTAAAAATGACAAGTGAAGAAAATTTAGCTGCTATTGCATCTATAAAAGTTAAAAAAATACCTGGAGAATATGGGGATGCTACAGAAAGAGAAGTAAAATTATATGACAAATTAAGAGCATTAGATTTGCTAGGCAGACACTTAGGAATGTTTAAAGACAAAATAGAAATCAATGGAGATATGGGAGTTAAAATAGTTGATGATATCCCTGATGAAGAATGAAACTGACAGAATTAATCGCTCCAAGCTTCTATAAAGTACATCACGACATAAAACAAGGTAAACATACTCATTACTGGTTTAAAGGTGGCCGTGGTAGTACTAAGTCATCATTTATAGGTACGGAAATACCTCTTAATATGATGAAAGATGCTGAAAAAGGAATATATTCAAATGCTGTTATTTTTAGGCGAGTAAAAGATGTTCTAAGAAGCTCAGTATTTGAGCAAATATTATGGTCCATAGAAAAACTAGGTGTTACAAGCAAGTGGAAGATAAGTTACTCTCCGTTAAAGCTTACTTATATACCTACAGGCCAAGAAATACTTTTTAGAGGTGCTGACAATCCTAAAAAAGTTAAATCTATAAAGGTATCAAAAGGATATATAAAATATATATGGTTTGAAGAAGTAGACGAATTTGAGAACTACGATAAGATAAGAAATATAAATCAATCTCTTATGCGTGGTGGACCTAAATTCTTTGTATTTTATTCTTTTAACCCTCCAGAATCTCAAAGAAACTGGGCGAACATGGAAGTATTAGACCAAAGAACAGATAAATATGTACATCATAGCGATTACAGGAGTGTTCCAAAAGATTGGTTAGGAGAACAATTCATAATAGAAGCTGAACACCTTAAAAAAGTAAATATAACTAAATATGAACATGATTATTTAGGTGCTGTTACTGGTACAGGTGGAGAAGTATTCTTAAACGTAACGATAAGAAAAATAACTGATGAAGAGATAAATAACTTTGACAGAATAAAAAGAGGACTTGACTGGGGTTACGCTCAAGACCCATTTGCTTATATTGTTATGCATTATGATAAAACAAGGAAAAAATTATATATATTTAAAGAAATATATCAAACTAGATTATCTAACTCAAAAGCAGCTGAAAAAATAAAACAACTAGATCCAAACTCTAAAACTATTATTGCTGATAGTGCTTAATGGTTAGGCACTTAACCTGGTTAATTGCTGGAAACCCCTAAAGCTTTAGATACCAAAGAGTAAAAATTCTAAAGATGCTACAATGGGCAATCAGCAGCAATATTATAATTATTTAATGTTTTATGCAACAATACTATCCGAAATATGTTATAATTATATTAAGGAGAGTGGTTGATATGAAACAAATAAATAAAATTAAAGGATATGAAAATATAAGAGATGTATATTACATAACAGAAAATGGAAAAGTATTTAGCTATGCAAGTAACAATTTAAAAAGAAAAGATACTTGTAAAGAAATAAAACAATACAAGAAAACTGGAGGATATTTAAATGTAGCACTAGTAACAAATGAGCAAAAAGTAAAATATGTAAGAGTTCATAGACT
>ENA-OXVL01000167-OXVL01000167.1-human-gut-metagenome-genome-assembly--contig:-NODE-167-length-14339-cov-48.6655_pt1 | contig 14339 bp, 9 predicted proteins | sample MGYA00249250_ERZ652696 | MGnify/ENA primary metagenome ERZ652696 (study PRJEB26925, sample SAMN05826793) | human gut metagenome | biome: ENVO:2100002; feature: ENVO:00000062; material: ENVO:00002003... | reverse complement strand
CAATGCGATCAGCGACGAGTACCCGGAAGGTATTTTCCATGCACACCCCGAATACTGGCCGGTCAAGCAGGAGCCGATCGGACTGATCGAGGCCCAAGGCTTGTTCATTCTGCCCGGACGGCTCGTCGACCAGCTCGGCATTGTCGAAGAGGCGCTCGCCGAAGGCCGCGATTTGCCCGATGAAGTCAGCGAATTCAGTCTCGAATGGGGCGAACTCGCTGAAACGTTGGCCGGAAACCACGACCGCGAGGCCATCCGCCAAGCCGTACACGACGAGCTCGGCAGCGTCTGCTACCGCATCCTCGGCAACACGGCCGTCTTCAAGCAGAAAGCCACCACGCAAACATTCCTCGAAAGCCTTGGTTTTGCCGCTAGGTGAAACAGGTCAAGTGAAGTAAGCTCAATACTGAAGGAAAAACCGAAGGCAAGTCCTTCCAAAGGAGGGAATATGACTACTGTTCTGGTTACGGGCGGTGCTGGATTCATCGCCACCCACACCGACATCGAACTGCTCAACAAGGGCTACGACGTTATTTCCGTAGATAACTACGGCAACTCGTCGCCCGTGGCGCTTGAGCGCGTCGAGCAAATCACCGGCAAGCCGGTCAAGCGTTATGACGGCGACGTGCGCGATGAGGCGCTCATGGAACGCGTCTTCGCTGAAAACAACATCGACTGGGTCATCCACTTCGCCGGTCTCAAGGCCGTGGGCGAGTCCGTGGCCAAGCCGATCGAATACTACGACAACAACCTGTACTCCACGCTTGTGCTGCTCAAGGTGATGAAGAAGCACAACGTCAAGAAGATCATCTTCTCATCCTCCGCCACCGTGTACGGCACGCCGAAGGAACTGCCGATCACCGAGGAGACGCCGACCGGCGGCACCACCAACCCGTACGGCACCTCCAAGCTGTTCCAGGAGCAGATTCTGCGCGACGTGCATGTGGCCGATCCGTCCTGGACCATCGTGCTGCTGCGCTACTTCAACCCGGTCGGCGCGCACGAGTCCGGCCTGCTGGGCGAAGACCCGAAGGGTATTCCGGCGAACCTCACCCCGTACGTGGCCAAGGTCGCGGTCGGCGAGCTCAAGGAAGTCCAGGTCTACGGCGACGACTACGACACGCCCGACGGCACTGGTGTGCGTGACTACATCCACGTGGTCGACCTGGCCAAGGGCCACGTGGCCGTCATTGACCACATCGACAAGGAAGGCGTGTTCGTCTACAACCTGGGTACTGGCCACGGCTACTCCGTGCTTGAGGTTATCAAGGCTTACGAGAAGGCCGCCGGTCATCCGATTCCGTACGCGATCAAGCCGCGTCGCCCCGGTGACATCGCCGCCTGCTACGCCGACGCTTCCAAGGCGGAGAAGGAGCTTGGCTGGAAGGCCGAGCTGACCATCGACGACATGGCCGCCTCCTCCCTCAACTGGCAGACCAAGAACCCCAACGGTTTCCGCGACGCGGAGTGATATGAGCAGATGAGCTCCCTCTGATGAGGGAGCTCATCTGTCGTTTATCACACAATGCGCCTATCGGCGGCCCAGCGGGTGAGCTCGGTGCGATTCGAAAGCTGAAGCTTTCGCAACACCGAGCTCACGTGCGTTTCGACCGTCTTGATCGAAATGAACAGTTCGGCCGCCACCTCTTTATACGTGTAACCACGCGCGATCAGCCGCATGACCTCCTGCTCGCGGGCGGACAGCCGGTCCAGCTCCTCATCATGAGCCCGTGCCGCACCATCAGCGCCGCCATCAGACCCCGCCGCCGGCACACCCTGGAAGGTCGAAAGTACAAAACCGGCCAGTTTTGGCGAGAACACGGCATAGCCCTCATGCACCTGCTTGATGGATGAAATCAAATCAGCGCCGGTAATCGTCTTGGTTACATAGCCCTGGGCGCCGGCGCGAATCACCGACCCCACATCCTGCGGCGCATCCGAAACCGACAATGCCAGAAACACGGTAGTGGGGGAGTAGGGCCGCGATTTGGCGAGGATCTCGGCACCGCCGCCACCCTCGCCGCCGGGCACATGCACATCCAGCAACACCACCTGCGGCTTGGTCTGTGCGATCATCGCCACCGAACCGGGCACGTCCGCCGCTTGGCCGACGATATCGAAGGAATCGCGCAACGTGGCGATTACGCCCGCACGGAACATCTCATGGTCATCGACCATGGCCACACGAATCTTGGCTGTCTCGTTCTCGCTCATCGATGTTCTCCCTGCGCCGCTTTCAGCGCGATCGGCATATGCATTCTGACCTCGGTGCCCCAGCCGGCCCTGGACACTATCTCCACTGTACCGCCGCGCCGTTTGATGCGGCCGATAATCGATTCGCGGATGCCCAGCCGGTCGGGCGGAATGGCGTCCATATCGAAGCCTTCGCCATGGTCGCGCACGAACACTTCAACCATCGTGTCGCTGGCCTCGCAATACAAAGACACCGGCTCGCCGCCATGCGTGACCGCATTGACCAACGCCTGACGGGTGGCGTCCAGCAGCGCATCGGTCTGGGCGCTCGGCCGCGCGTCGCCCACGGTGACCACCTCAATCGGCTTGCCGTGCTCGTCCTCCACCTCGGCGGCGATCTGCTTCAATCCGGCTCCCACCGAACGATCCGATGTGGAACGTTCCTGATACAGCCATTCGCGCAGCTCGCGCTCTTGGCTACGCGCCAGGGCGAATACGGTGGTCGGTTCCTCGGAGTTCAGCTGAATCAGCGCCAACGTTTGCAGCACGCCATCATGCAGATGGGCGGTCATGTCCGCGCGCTCCTCTTCGCGCTCCTTCAATGCCTGCTCGTGGGTGAGTCGTTGCAGCATCGCGTTCGCCCACGGCATCACCGCCACCACGATACCGACGATCATCACGAATCCGCTGGCAACAATGCGTCGAGGAGAGGTGCCCCACCCAGGAATGCTGACATTATGCACATACAATGCCCATCCCATGAAAATCAGTGCGATGCCGCCCAACATAGACAACAGCTGCGTGCCTCGCGGACTAAGATTCATCCATGCCAGTGCGATGCCGCCCAACCCTACCAGCAGCGGAAACACAATCTGGACATCCGCACCGGTGCTGGTGAGCAACAGTCCAGTGGCCATCAACGCGAAACCGGCCAATGCCACGACGGCCGGTTTCGGAGCACGTTGGATGGCCTCGGACAATGATTCCGGTGCGGCAGCCGATTCGTCGTCATGAGCGGCAAGTGGCTGATTGCCTCGCGCAAGCGGCGCCTGATTAACGGGCACTGTGCGAGCCGCAGCCGCCACCGGGTCTCCGGCAGGCATGAACACCCACAGGAATACATAAGCGATGATGCCTGCGCCGTAGAGGACGGTCAGTGCGATGAACGCAATCCGAACCCATGCCACGCCGATGCCCAAGTGCAGGGCGATGCCCTTGCACACGCCGGTGAGCCAACGGCCCTGCCGGGGGCGCATCAACGGCATGCGCGCGGGCAGCAATGGTTCGGGAGATGACGTCATACTCCTATTGTGCCGCGCTCAGGGCGTTACGGCCGGGGTTTTACCCGGTGTTCAGGGAACAATCAGGGTGTTCCCCGAGCGTTGTGGCAGTGGTCGGGCGGTGTAATGGAATCATGAGCAATCCAAACGCGAATCCATATCAGCCACAGCCGCAGCCTGGTCCGCAAAAAAACAAGACATCGCGACGCTTCTTCACTTGGGTGCGATCCAGTGGACTGGTTCGCGGCGACGACCGGTGGATCGGCGGCGTATGCAGCGGCATCGCTTTACGGCTTGGCTGGAGCCCCACATTAGTACGTGCGTTGGTGATTGTATGTACATTGTTCTTCGGTTTTGGCGCAGCTCTGTACGCACTCGGCTGGTTTCTGATGCCGGATGTACGCGATGGGCACATCTTGGCCGAGGACCTCATTGCCGGCCAATGGGACTGGAATTGTCTGGGATGCTTCCTGTTCCTCGCCGTGGCAATCGTGATTCCAGGTGCGGGGTGGGGTTGTATTGCGCTCGCCGCCTTAGCGCTATGGCTGTTGGCCAAAAGCGGCATTCGCCAGCAGGAAGGGTACGGATTCGGGGCATCTGCGCCGCGACCGGTTTCACAGCCTGTGTCATATCCAGCTCCACAGCCTGTCTCATATCCAGCCGCGCAACCAGTACCTCAATCTCCTTTGTATTCAGCTCCGCAACCTTTTCCACAACCTGTTTCACAGCCTGTTTCACAGCCTGTTTCACAAACCGCGCCTAGTGTTTCACAGCCTGTTTCACAGCCTGTCTATCAGTCGATGCCCAGCGTGATGCCGGGTACTGTGCCCGGCGCGATGCCCGGCACAGTACCCAACGGGCCGTTTGCCCCCGACCGTATGAATGCGACGGCCTATGCCCCCACCGAGTCCAAGCGCCGCAAGCCGGCGGGCCCAATCGTGGTCTTGAGCATACTGGGCCTTACCTTCCTCTCCTTTGCCGGTCTGATGGGACTGATTTGGGTAAACGACATGGGCATTATCGGCATTATGCGTCTGGGCACCATCTGGATTGCCGCAGTATGCATAGTGATGGGGCTGGTGGTCATCATTCTCGGATTCAGAGGACGGCGTACCGGTGGTCTGATTCCTCTCGGACTGGTTGCCGGTGGATGCGCGCTCTGCATGACCATCGTTTCAGGCACGTATGGCGTGTACTACCGTGATCTTGGTGCCAGCGGCATCAATACTGTTGTTTCACTGAGCCAATCTGTCAGTGCGAGAAACAGCGACGGCATGAACGATGTGCAAAAGGATGGCATCTTCGTTGCCGATGCCAGCGATGCCACGTTTGAAACATTGCAGCAAGGTGTGGCGTTCAGCGGTGAAAACTACAACACCGATCAGGCAATCATTGATTGGTCCGATTGGGACAAGACACATGGACCGCACACGGTGAAGATGCTGGATGGCAAAACTTCCATCAGTAATTGCCCGGTCGGTACCATCACCATAGCCGCAACACAGGCGCAAGTGCATATCGTTCTGCCGGATTCCTGCACTTACGCCTTCGGCACCGCCGACTCCTACTACTCCACTTCGAGTGACGTTGGCGGCAAATACGAGATGGTATACAACAACTACATGGGTCCAAGCTTTGTTTTCTTCGAAGCTGAAAGTGCCACCAATGGGCCTGATCACGAATGGTTGTATAAGGAATCCGCCATGCCGGACAACGGCCCAGAATTAAAAATCAATATTCCCTATGTGGTGGAAGCACGTGTCAACGTGGTGTACGCCTCCGATTGGGAAGGCTCTACGTTCCAGCCGCTTGCCGATATATACGACGGCAACAGTACAAGCAAGAACACAACCGAACAATCGGAATGATCAAGCCGTTGCAACTAGGAGATGGAATCATGACTGATGAAACCAAGGAATTCGCCTCCATCGAGGATGCGACACCGACCACGGCCATACCTTCCGAAACCGACGCGACCACCGCGACCACAACCATGGTGACCGTCGATGACCGAACCGATACCACGGTGCTGCCATCCGCAGCGGATGATGACGAAACGGCTGTGCTGCCCGTCCCCGACAATCATGCGGATGCGTCGGTCTCGGATGTGGATACGCAGGCAACAGCTGCCTCTCCATCGCCCATCGAACCAACCACAGATCGGATTGCCCTGGAAACAGTTGCCGATGCCGTGGAGGGAGATGGTGGGCCGATTCCATCTGCCGATGATGTGCCGATGTACGCAGCATCTTCAGCACGACCTCCCTATGGGCAGTCTCAGACCGCCGGCAAACCATGCCAGCCTGGGGGGAGCGCCAAGAACGTCCAGAGCGCCAAGAACGTCCAGAATGCTAAGGATGTCAAGAGTGCCAAGAACATCCAGAAACAGAGCACCAGCGCGCCTACTGTGGTATTCGGACTATTAGGCGTGATTATCGGCGTGATCGCGCTGGTTTTCGGGTACATATCTCCGGATCGGATGATTTCGTTGTTCTCGCCGAATCCGCAATTGCTGACGGCTATTATTTGCGCCGTAGTGGGACTGATTCTGGTAATAGTGGCCGTTGTATGGGCCATAGTCGGTGCCGTCAAGAAGAGAAAATAGCGTTACAAACCATTGCATTACGGTCCCAGTAGAAGCACATTATGACGGGAGCCGACCGATAAGAGCCGACCGTTCTATGCTGATGGGGGGAGGCATAGTAACTATGAAGCGGATTTCGGTGCGGCGGGTAGCGAGCGTCATCGTCACCGCGATGGCGATGACGCTGGTATTCGCCACACTTGGCTGGGCGATGATGCCGCAATGGAACACACGGCCCTACACCAAGCACATCGCTATCGCTTCTGCCGACACCACCATCACCCCTGCCCATGCGAACATTCCCCACGAGGGGCGATATCGTACGCGTGAAACCCGACTATCCATCAAGACCGGCGACGGCGTCACGCTACCCGCCGTACTACGTGAACCGGTCGACGCTCCCGGGCCACGCCCGGCTTGTCTGTTCATTCACGGGTCCGGTACCAGCGGTGCCGAGGATTTCGGCGATATCGCCAACGCCATGGCCTCTGCCGGCATCGTGACCTTGGTGCCGGCCAAGCGCAACGACAACTACACCGTGCTGCATCGCGACTACCCGCGTTTTGCTCGCGAATACGGGCGTTCGCTCGACGTGCTGCGTGGCATAAGCGGCGTGGACCCCGCCAAAACCGGCATCTACGCCGAATCCGAAGGCACCTGGATCGCCACGATTCTAACCTCGAAACGGCAAGACATTGCCTTTGCCATACTTACATCCGCACCGGTGTTCAATGGACGTGAGCAAATGGCCATGGCTGTCAGCGCCTATACGCATGAGGCCGGCGCGCCCAAGCCCGTGGTCAAAGACATGGCCAAATTGATGTCGCTGGACTACGCGCCATTCGATCTGGCCTATGCCGACTTTGATGCCGACCGGTATCTGAAATCCCTCACCATGCCGGTGCTGGTGAACTACGGCACCTACGATACGGCCATGCCCATCGAACAGGGGGCGCAGCGGATCATCGCCACGGCCAACAAGTCCGGCAACGAGAACGTCACCGTACGCTATTTCGCCGGCAACCATCAGATGCGGGCTGGTGAGGGCTTATTCACCCCGAACCTGCCATTGGCCGAAGGCTATACGCAAGCGCTGGAAAATTGGGTGAACGGTGTGACTGCCGGAACCAAAGCCGATGGATGGGCAACGCCCCAAGTCGCCGGTGCGACACCTCACCAGCGCTTCGCCGCGCCGCAACGTACCAGATCCGGTATCGTCGGCTCGCTCGGCGTGCTGGCCGGTCTGATGGTGGCAGGGCCCGTGCTGATCGTGATGGCGGCGATATTAGGTATTGGCTTGACTGTGTTTTCTTGGCTACAGACGTTGCTGGCCGGGCGACGTAGTGTGGCGACTGTGCGGGCCATGCATGCGACGCCGAGTGGGCTGGGAGCCGCCCAACAGCGTACGTTGCACGGCATTGCCGGCTTATCTGCCGGTATCGGCACAGCGGTAATGGTGATTACCGTGCTGTTGTATGGCTATATGAGCGCCGTAGGCGTATCGGCTGTATTGGTTATGCCTCAACCGCGGCTGTTTGCCGTCGGATGGGTGGTGCTGCGAATAGCGACCATGCTGTTGGTGGTGCTGTTTGCTTGGGAAATGGAACGTGTCTGGTATTGCCGCGCCGATATCGTCGGTGTGCGGCGCGTCATATGCGTGATGGTAGCGCTCGGCACTCTCGCCACACTGATGACACTGGCATTTTGGGGCCTATTCTCGCTGTAATTCTGCCGATGTGCGCTGGTAAATGGGGCCTGGCGGGCAGGCTGCGTTGGTGGTCTGGGTGTGGGGCGATCGGCAGATTGCGTTGGCCTGGGTATGGCCGGCCGACGTACATCAGTCGGGGTGTCCGATACACAGTGAATGGCTGAGTATTACGCTTGGGAGGCTTCGGCCTCCTCTAAGGTGTCGAAACCGCCGAGCTGGACTGTGTGCAACAAGGTTTCCTCAGTGATATTGCGTTGCGGGCTGGCTGCGGCGCGCTCGCCAATCATCGCTTCGTAACGTTCGAAGGTCTGGTCGGAATACGTACCAAGCTCGCCGCGCAGATAGGTTTCGAATGAGGTGGCAGATGGTGTGTCTTCGGTGGTGGTGAGTGCGCGCATCGCCTCGCCGAGCTTGGGGTAGCGCTCGCGGAAATCCTTGGCCCAGGCGACCTGCTGGGCGATGACCTGTTCCTGACGGGCCGCGCGCTCTTCAGAGAGACGCGGAATATACGGCTCTATGTTCTTCGTGAAATTTTCCGGTGCGGTGGAGGCCATCATGCGGCCGTATTTTTCGGTCACGAGGTTGCGGCCCACGTGGTCGGCCGCGTCAAGATCAGCGGCATAGCTGGTGAGTAATGGCCGCTCCCATGTGAGGAACTGGGCCAACCGCATCTGGTGGAACACCGGCCAGTTGCCTTGGCATGCCGCGCGTCCACCCTCATTGTTGGTGCGCTGGAACTGATCCCATTCATGGCGCACAATAGCCTCGCGCAGTTCATCATCAGTCAGTTCGTTGGTCATCGACGTTCCTTTCACTAATCCTCTGATGAGGGAGATGGCACGGCGAAGCCGTGACAGAGGGAGCTTGAATCTACAAACTTTTAAGCACCGGATCATCGGAGGCGATGTGGTCCTCGACATACGGGCGCTGCCATTCGAGGAAGGTCTCGCCGGACGTGGTCAGGTGTTCGCGTTTGAGTTCCTTGACGATATCCGCCGCAATCTGCTCCACGATATCGTTGATTTTCTTGATTGCTGGAGCCGCGCCCTTGCCGCCTTCGCCGAATCCGGCCCCGCCATAGCAGGCTGCCGAACTCAATCGCATCACGGTTTCCAACTGTTCGCCCACGTTCGGCAACAGCGCGAACATCGAGCCAGACAGCTTGCGCAATGCTGCGAACTGCCACTTGTAATACGGCATATAGCCCACCACCATCGGCACGTTAACCAGGAACACCAACGAGGCGGTGGCCTGCACGAACTCGTGGATGGACAGCCATGCGGCCGCGCCGTCGCCGCGCTTCAACGAACGCGGCAGATTATATTGACCGGCCTGGGCGATCATGCCCAATCGCTTGGAAATCAAGGCAAGCCGCACGTCGTCGGGCATATCCTTGAACCCTTGGCGTGTTTTGGAGAACTGCCCAGTGGGGTCTGCGAATACTTCGCCATTGGTGGCTGCGGCCAGAGTCGATTCAGCCAGCATCAGCCACTCGTGCGGCGCGGTTTGCGCGGGCGCAGTGCGATACCCGGTGATCGACTCAAAGAAGTCGCCGATGCGGAACACGCCGTCACGGCGATTCGCGCCCTGTGCGCGCGGCGTGACGGGGGAGAGCGGTGCATCAATCGGAGTCGTCATCGCTTCCGCCACATCAGAGGACGCCGCGCCTGACTCGGCAGTAGCGGTATCGTCCGTAGCGGTGCCGGGGGTGGGTGCGTTTGTCGCATCGGGTATGACGGTGGAGCCTGCACCTGCGGAGGGGAATGCTCCGGAAGCATCGGACCTGGCATGCGCCTCGAACGTCACGCGGCCTTGCGCATCCACGCTGAACTTGCGCGGCAGTGCCTCGTAATCGACCTCAAGTTGCTCGCCGATCGCCGCGTAATCCTCATCCGTAAGCCACAGGCAGAAGCGCGGGCCGAAATCGTGGTCCTGCGAATACGCATCATCGAATCCGTAGCATTCCGAGCCATGACCCACCAGACCGGCGGCGATACGCCCGGCATACTGCGGATACTTCGCCGCAATCATCGGCTTGCCCATCTGCGTCCAGAACGCGCGGGCCAGCTTCAGTCCGGACACCGGGCATGCGGAAACGGCCTCGGCCGCGCCCGCAGAACCGGTCGACACCGAAACGGTGGATGGGGAAGATGCCGCGTTCGCACCGGTCTTGCCCTGTGCCGGGCTGTTCGGCAGCCGCGAGCCGGACTGGGGCAGCGCGCCTGCATCGCCGGCAACACCTGCATTGTCAACCGTCACCCCGGCCTGCGCCGCCGCTTCCTCGGCCTGCCGCAGATTGTCGGCGGTGATACGCCAGTAATCGGTGTCCTTGCCGTAACATTCCTCGATCACGGCCAGCGCATGCCGGTATCCAGTAACCGCATCCGCATACCGTCTCTCGGCAAAGCACACCTGCGCGAAGCCCGCCAGTGCGGAGGCATAATGCGCGGAATGTTCCAGATGGCCGGTGCGATAGATTTCCAGCGCCTTGGCTGCATGCCAATGCGCGTCCTCCAACTTGTGTTCGGTCAGCAGGGTCAACGCCAGATTCGTGTGCGAGCTGGACACGTCGATATCCGCGTCCGGGTTCACGCTCGAGGCTTCGATAATGCGCAGCGCTTCACGCAACTCCAGTTCCGCCTTGTCGGGCCGATTCGTCTCGCTGTAGAGCATCGACAGATTGTTGTGCAGCGCTGCGAGCCTACGGTCGGTGGGCGCCAGCGAATGCCGGCAGACACTCTGCGCCTGATGATACAAATCCTCGGCCTGATCGTATTGTTTGGCCGCGCGCATCGAGGTGGCGCAATTGATTAGCGTGATGGCCCACGCCTCGGATGTGCCGGTGGTCAAGCCCATACGAGCGGCCAGTTCCAGCGCTCGCTGCACAATCCACTGATTCTCCTTGTGCCGACCTTGCGAGCGATAGAAGCCCATCGTTTCGTTGAGCACGGTGAGCAGTCCGGCCTCGTCGCCGGCGTTTTCCGCGTCCACCATCGCCTGTTCCAAGTACGGGCCGGCTTCGGTGGCGGCCGTGTGGCGATCGAAAATCGCGTCCAGTCCGTTCAGGAATTGTTGGGTATCAAAGGTTGCGGGCGATTGATCGGCATCGTCCGCAACCTGGTTCGCCGTGGAATCGGCACCTTGTGCTGCGGCCGCCGCATCGGTGTCGTCGGCATCGTCTGGACCATGCGCGAATTGCGCGGCGAATTGTTTGAGCAGTGCTTCCTCATCCATACCGCCAGACCTCCCTGAATCGTGTCTGATTTCAGTCTATTAATACTGTGAACAAACACGTCAGGGAGTTTGCTGTGAGCTTGGTCTCAGTCCACCTTGGTTTCGCGCAAGCGGTGAATGGCGTCGGTATCGGTTTCGCAGCGCCACGAGTAGAAGGCCAGCAGCCCTACGGCAAGCAGAGCCAGCGGCATACCGCCCAGGCCGGTATAGCGATAGTTCATCGAGAAGGTGGTGAGCATCGCGCCGCCGACAATCGAGCCGATGGCATTGCCGAAGTTAAACGCCACCTGTACAGCCGCGCCGGCGATCAGCTCGCCGCCGCCCTGGCCGGCTTCGGTCATCAGCAATTGCTGTGGAGCGGAAGTAAAGAACAATCCGATGGCGATCCAGAACGTCAGTACAGCGGTCATCGGCTGATTACCCGGAGTGATAAGCACCAGCAACAAGCCGAGGCAGGAGATGGACTGACCTATTGCGGCCGCGCCGGCATGCCTCCAATGGTCGGTCAGACGACCTCCAAGCAGACCGCCGATGACCATACCAAAGCCGGCAAGCATCATCAGTATCGGCACCAGGGAAGACGACCATCCGCCGGTTTTCTGCAGCCAAGGGGAGACGTAGCTCCACCAGCAGAACACACCGGCATTGCCGGTGAACACGGCGGCCAAAATCACCCACGGGCCACGGCGGGTGAGGAACTTGAACTGACCGGCGATGCCTGCGTCCTTGATCGGTGCAACGTACGGAATCCACGCCGACGCCAGCACAATCGTCATTGCCGCCCAAGCGGCCAAAATGCCGAAGGCAAGACGCCAGGAAAGGAACTCGGCCATCAAGGTGCCCGCCGGTACGCCGAGCATATTGGCCACGGTCTGTCCGGTGACCATCACGGATACGGCCTGCGCCTCCTTGCCTTCCTCCGCCAGAGTCTTGGCGATGAGTGTGGCTGTGCCGAAGAATGCGCCGTGCGGCAGGCCGGCGACGAATCGTGCGACGACCAGCATGGCGGCATTGACGGAGAATGCGGAAGCCAGATTGCCCACCAAGGCAATCACCATAAACAATATGATGAGGTCCTTCGGCGGCACCTTGCGGCCGAATACCAGAATCAGTGTGCCGAAGCACACGCCGATCGCATACGCGGAAATGTAATGGCCTGCGGTGGGGATGTCCACGCCGGTGGCGGCCGCGGCCTGCGGCAGAATGCCCATCATCACGAACTCGGCGGCACCGAGAATGAACGCGCCCGAAGCCAGTGCAAGCAGACTCTTCTTCATGGTTCCTCTAATTACTTCAGTATTACTTACAAAAACAGTGCGGCAATCGATTGATTCGAGCGATATATTACGGTGGTCCGCCAACAAATACGGGGGCTTGCCGTGATGTGGTTTGTCGCTGTGTGCGGCGGGTTGTTTACCGCTGTTCGATCGCTTGGTTTGATTGTTGGGACAGGAAACGAAAAACCGGATTGCTGATTTCTCAACAATCCGGTCCAGTTGTCGGGCTGGCGGGATTTGAACCCGCGGCCTCTTCGTCCCGAACGAAGCGCGCTACCAAGCTGCGCTACAGCCCGTTTGGCAACAGATGTAGATATTACATTGTGGTGGTGGACAATGCAAATCGGCATGTCGCGAGTGTTGCGTGATGGTGGATTCGCCATGTGTACAGGTCTCTCAAGCCTTGTGCAGAGCCGGTTTTGCGTCATGTGAGCGGGTGTTCGGATGGCCGTGCGGTCTGCCGGGCTCATAATCGCCGGCCTTGCGTACACTGATGAATCATGGCTGAAGTTGTCGAAAATACCGAAAACACTGAGAATGAAACCCCGGCCGTCCCGCAGATGAGCACCGTCGAACGTGCGGAAATGCTGCTCAAGCAGGACGCCACCATCCGCGAGAAGATCAAGTCCGGTGCCACGCTGGACGAAGCCGTGGACCCCTCCAACAAGGAGTTCGGCCCGCTGGCTCACCCCGAGCAGGTGCAGATGCGCGTGGCCAAGCGCGCGATGATGCTTGAGGCCGGCATTGCCCCCTACCCGGTGCACTTGGACGTCACCGACACCATCGAGGCGGTTCGCGCCAAGTATGACGGCAAGCTCGAGGCTGGCGAAGAGACCGAAGACATGGTCGGCATTGCTGGCCGCGTGCTGTTCCTGCGCAACGCGGGCGGCCTGTGCTTCGTGCAGCTGTCCGCCGGTGACGGCACCAAGATTCAGGGCATGATCTCCAAGAAGGAGATTGGCGCCGACTCGCTCAAGCAGTTCAAGCAGCTCGTCGACCTTGGCGATCACCTGTACCTCAAGGGCCGCGTCATCGCCTCCAAGACCGGCGAGCTGTCCGTATTCGCCACTGAGTGGGCTATCGCCTCTAAGGCCCTGCAGCCGCTGCCGGCCCTGCACAAGGACCTGAACGAAGACACCCGCACCCGCAAGCCGTACATCGGCATGATCGCGGACGAGAACATCCGCAACATGGTGCGCAACCGCTCCAAGGCCGTGGCCTCCCTGCGCCGCACCTTTGACGACCACGACTTCCTCGAGGTCGAAACCCCGATGCTGCAGACCCTGCACGGTGGCGCGGCCGCCCGCCCGTTCACCACGCACATGAACGCCTTCGACCTTGACCTGTACCTTCGCATCGCCCCGGAACTGTTCCTCAAGCGCTGCCTGGTCGGCGGCATCGATCGCGTGTTCGAAATCAACCGTGACTTCCGCAATGAGGGCGTCGACGCCACGCACGCCCCCGAATTCACCATGGTCGAGGCCTACCAGGCCTATGGCACCTATGATTCCATCGGCCAGCTGGTCAAGGAGCTTGTGCAGAAGACCGCCATGGACGTCTACGGCTCGCACAAGGTCACCCTGCTCGACGGCACCGAATACGACTTCGGCGGCGAATGGAAGACCATCAGCATGTACGACTCCCTGTCCGAATCGTTGGGCGAGGAGATCGTGCCGAACGGCGGCCCGGACGCCCCCGGCACCTCCGTTGAGCACCTGGGCGCCATCGCCGACAAGCTCGGTGTAGAGCGCGACGACGTGGAGAACCACGGCAAGCTCGTCGAACACCTGTGGGAGCACTTCTACGAGGACAAGCTTTACGAGCCCACCTTCGTGCGTGACTTCCCGGTCGAAACCTCCCCGCTGGTCAAGGGCCACCGCACCAAGCCCGGCGTGGTGGAGAAGTGGGATCTCTACGTGCGCGGCTTCGAGCTGGCTACCGGCTACTCCGAGCTCAACGACCCGATCGTGCAGCGTGAACGTTTCGTGGCTCAGGCCAAGGACGCGCTCGCTGGCGACGAAGAGGCTTGCGACATCGATGAGGACTTCCTCGAGGCTCTCGGC
>ENA-OXVL01000157-OXVL01000157.1-human-gut-metagenome-genome-assembly--contig:-NODE-157-length-14800-cov-41.1617_pt1 | contig 14800 bp, 19 predicted proteins | sample MGYA00249250_ERZ652696 | MGnify/ENA primary metagenome ERZ652696 (study PRJEB26925, sample SAMN05826793) | human gut metagenome | biome: ENVO:2100002; feature: ENVO:00000062; material: ENVO:00002003... | reverse complement strand
ATAACCCCGGCCTCCAAACACAATAACCAGTGGCCTCAAAAGCTACGAATATTCAAGTAAATAGAAGTACTGAGAAGATGGCAGATACTTTGATAAGTAATACTGTCATATACTCATATACTCACAGTTTTTGTGCGATGTTATGTATGAATAAGAAAGTCAAGAATGAAATCGATGAGTCTAGTCGCATCTTCTTGATAAGCAACGATGAGTATTATTAGGCGACTGTGCCTTTTCTACGCAGGCCACCAAATACGGGTCAGCGGCAGAATGTCGCGCGTCTCTTCATCGGTCTTGTCATACACATCAACATAATGGCGGACGAATCCGTCGAGGTCGAGCAGACGCATGGGAACATTGGATCGGTCCGCCTCGTATCGGGCTTCTCTGGTGAAACCTCCGGTGGAGACATAAAGTCCGCGGTCGTTTGTGCGTAGGCCGCCAATGAAGGAACGGATCGCAGGTGCTCCCATGGCACCTTTGCGGTGTTTGACTTCGACCACGATACGTGGCGATTCCAGTCCAAGGGCATCGGGAGATGCTATGACATCGCGGCCGCCGTCCGGCCCTTTCGGCGTGATCCGAGCGCAATATCCCATGGCTTTGAGCAGTCCTGCCACGAGGCGTTCCATGTCCTCCCAGTCAAGTTGGTTCACGCGGTCCTTGATAAGCTCGATGCCATTATCATATGTGGCGGCGCGGGCGTCCTCATTGTCGTCGGAGGCGTCTTCGACTGCCGCTTCCTCCGGAATCGGCTGCAAAGTCCCCGTGGCTGATCGGAGGTCGTTCATGACCTCATCCGACACGGCGAAAATAGTCTGGATGCCGCCGAGGGAGTTTTTGGAGGATTGCTTGAGCGCATCGCGTGATGCGGATGTGTCCCAACGAACGGTACGGGTATAGGCGGGGTCATCTTCATCACGCGTGGGAACGCAATCACCGGTGATGACGCCAATATGATAAAGACGACTCGCCGGATCGTACATGACGACGGTCTGTCCTTGTGTCATCTCGTGTGCGAAACGGTACACCTGACCGACGATGGCAGCCACCCTGTTTTTACTTTCATTGGGATGTTCGGCTAGATATGTGGCTCGGATCTGCTCGCGTTTCATGGAAGCGATATCCTTGCTTCCAAAATCCCAACCGATGCCGATCTTCCCCTTGTCAAGCCAGTCTTCCGCGTACACCCCACCGTGTCCCGCGCGAATCATCCAAGCACTCATAGCCGCACCGCCTTTCTGCCATTGGTTCCACCTTATCGCATGTTCCGAGATGCAGTTGCAGGCTCCTGATGTTCATGTTTTGATAGGGTGTGGTCCGCACCGCATCCTTGCCCCCTTGTGCCTGGACGAGTGATGGAGCATAGCCAAGTATAGGTTCCTGACTTATCGGTTTGCTGTGGGCGCGGCACAATGTGAGGTAGTCCTCCGAGAAGAGGCCGCCATGAAATACGGAATGAGGAAACCCAGCTGGAAGAAGAGCCTGTCCGCGCGCACGAAGGGGCGTGCCACCTGTGCGGTCAAGCGTGCGCTGATTCCCGGTTACGGCAAGAAGGGCATGGGCTGGCTGCACCCCAAGCGCAAGCTGTACAACACCATCTACAAGAAGACCACGTTCAGTCTGTTCGACCTGTTCAAGTAACCGGGGCTAAAGGGGGAAATCACATGTGTTCCAATCCAGACACGTACGAGTTCTGACTTTCATTAGACCTTCCTCAACAGAGCGCCGTTCCTACTGATACGTTTTCTGCCTTGCGGGAAATCCATGAATATTCAGCGGAGAACGGCCCGCGTTTCCATACGGCTGCTGAGATGTTTGATTCTCTGGGAATATGACAGATCCCGCCATGCGAACATTGCGCATGGCGGGATCTGTCTTTTCCGTTATTGCTTAGCTGGCAGCGCTCAGACGAGCATGGCCTCGATGTTGTTGCCTTCCGGATCGTGCACGAAGGCGGCGTAGTAGGTCGGGCCGTAGTTCAGACGCGGGCCGGGCTGTCCACCGACTTCGTTCGTATCCTCGTTATCCTCGGCACTTTCGTCGTATTCTTCGCTGAACGAGTATCCCAGATTGCGCGTCATCGCATTCTCGATCACGTCATAGGCCCACATGCGTTTGTCATCATATCGAGCGAAAGCGAGTGTGCTGGAAATCAACAGCATGCTGTTCAGTGGTTCCCATTGCCGCATGTCCTTGTCGTTCTCATCCTGTGCAATGGCGTCCAACGGCACGTAGCGTTTGAGCAGACCGTAGACGGAGAAACTGGCGGCGAGCACGATCGCCATCCACGGGAACGTCGGTGACTGCGCAGTGAACATGCCCACGCCCAGCGCCACGTTGAGCAGAGGCGTAGTCAGGTACGCGATTGAGGTCTGCAGCGCCTGGCCGTTGACCACCAGATATATGTACAGCAACCAATTCACGCTGATAGCCGTGGTGGCGGCGAGTTCCAGCGCGAACAGCCTTTTGCTCCGCTGTGCGCGTCAAAGCGCGGCGATCGCGCGATGATATGCGCGATAGCGGCGGAACGCCATCAGCAGCGCAATCATGACCACCAGCGTGGCGATCAGCCGATACGCCAGAACGCTGATGGCATTCATGCCGGACAGCGCGTGCCAGTACAGCGGCAGCACGCCCCAGCCGATATTGGAAACGAGCGGCGCGGCAATCCCCATCCGCGTCTGCTCGACAGCACGAACCGAAGTCATACCCGCCACCATAGTGCCTGATGTGTCACTGCCGTGCGTGTGCTCACACGGCATTTGTTAGAAGCTTTTCCGGGAATCGAATACAAGTTATCCCCGACCCAATACGGTCTGATTATCTCAGCACCGCTCCCGAATGAAATCGAAGATCATATCGAACACCTGCGGGCTCCAGAAGTCGTGCTCGTGTTCTGCGCCGTCGACCAGCACCAGCCGCGAGTCCACGCCGTGTTCGAGAAGCCTCTTGTGCATCTTGACCGACTGCCGGTAGGGGACCACGGTGTCGGCGGTGCCGTGCAGCAGCATCGTCGGCGGATAGGCCACCCCGTCACGCGCCTGCAGGTACGGGCTCATGTCGGCCGCCCGGCGGCGCACGTCGTCGCTCAATCCGGTTTCATGGGTCGCCCCGACCACTGCGGCGAACGGGCCGAAATAGTACAGCCGGAACGGGTCATCTTCGTTGCCGAACGCGTCGATCGCCTCCATCATGTCGGTGGGCGGGAAGCAGCTGACCACGAAGCTCACCGCGTCGCTTTCGGTGGCATAACTGCCGTCTTCATACCGCGGGTCGTCGGCAGTGAGCCCCACCAGCAGAGACGTGTTACCGCCGGACGACGTGCCCCAGATGCCCAGCCGCTCAGGGTCGATGTGCCAGCGCCGCGCGTTCGCCCGCAGGTACCGGATCGCCGCCTTGACATCCTTCAGATAGGCAGGGAACACGGCACTGGCGTCACGCGAGGCGTTGCGATGGTTCACCGTCGCCACCACGAATCCCTCTCGCGCCAGTTCGGATAGCTGCGGGATCTCGTAATCACGGTCCGGTGTGGTCCACGCGCTGCCCTGCACGAACACCACGGTGGGGTAGCGGCGGTCATCATCGTCGCCGGTGGATTGCGGCGCGATGATGTCCATCACCAGATCATCGGCCCCGGTGCGATACGCCACGTTGCGGGTGAGCCGGGCCAGGCCGGTGAGCGTGGGATTATTCGGTAGGTGGACGGTTTCGACGGTTCGGTCTTCTGACGGCGTGATATTCGGCATGAGGCAATGTTACAGCGAATGGTTCTCAATAAGAAAGGTGCGAGTCCGTTATGTGAGGAAACGAACACGGATTACTTCATAGGCCCGGTTTTTTGCCGGTCTCTGAAATGTTCGATTGTGCGGAAATGTTCGGAATCCTCGCACTTTTATTATTGAGAACGATTCGCTGCTACATCCGGAACGCAGCGCGCGGGTACGCTAAACTGTGTACAGCTCAGAAACTCACCCCAAGGAGATGCCATGAACCCGAGACGCGGGCCGATCGTCGCAGGCGAGAAGATCCAATTCACCGACCGCAAGGGCAAGAAGATCACCGACCAGCTGACCGCCGGTGGCGTCACCCAGACCGAGCACGGGATCATTCTGCACGACGACGTGATAGGCCGCACCGAGGGCGTGGTCGTCACCACCGTCACCGCCAAGCGCGAGGCTCAGGTCAATGCGGACCATCCCGAACGCGACCGGAACAAGCCGTGGAAGGCGACCCGTGCGATCGGCGGCTGGCAGTATGCGGTCATGCGCCCCCGTCTCGCCGACTACGTGCTCTCCATGCCGCGTGGCGCCCAGATCATGTACCCGAAGGACATCGCGCAGGTCATCCAGCTCGGCGACATCCGAAGCGGCCTCAACGTGCTCGAATCTGGTGCCGGATCGGGCGCGATGAGCGTCAACCTGCTGGATGCGGTGGGGGAGTCCGGCCACCTGACCACCATCGAGCTGCGACCCGAATTCGCCCGTGTGGCCGACGCGAACGCCACGCTGTATTACGGCGAACGCCCGCGGTGGTGGGATCTCAAGACCGGCGACTTCGACTCGGTCGCGGCCGGCCTGCCGGAGCACTCCTTCGACCGCATCGTGCTCGACATGCTCGACCCGTGGAACAGGCTCGAACAGGCGTACCGGGTCATCGCGCCCGGCGGCGTCTTCATCGCCTACATCACCACCACCACGCAGATGAGCCGACTCGTCGAGGCTCTGCGCGAAGCCGGCCATTGGACCGATCCCGCCATCCAGGAGACGCTGGAACGCACGTGGAAGGCGCAGGGGCTCGCCGTGCGGCCGGACCATGCGATGATCGGCCACACCGGCTTCCTTGTGGTCTCCCGCGCGATGGCGGAGGGGTTCGCGGCCCTGCGCAAACGCGACCGCGCCACCAAGGATACGACCACTGACATCGATTCGCTCACCCCCGAACAGCGCGAGGCCCAGCTGGACGATCTGGAGCTGCGCGACATTTCGGACCACAAGCTGCGCAAGGTGCTGCGCGACCTCGACCTGCAGACGTCCCGACTGTCGCAGGACGACCAGACCTGCAAGCAAGGCGAGGCGACGGCGATTTGACAGCCCAATCAGGTGCGGCGAATCTTAACGGCAGGCAATGATTTGGTGATGACGGGAAGTCGAGCGCCCCTCGTCTGCCACAATGGAGGCAGTGACGTCGTACGGAAAGGTCCTGAAGAATGGGCGTGAATCTCAGCAAGGTCGAGAAAAAGGCGAAGAACTATTCCCACGTGCTGCTGGTCATGCGGCACGCGAAGGCGGAACCGTTCAACGACAAGGGCGACCATGACCGCGAGATAACCGACAAGGGCGAGAAGCAGGCGAAGATCGTCGCCAAGGGGCTCGTCGGCGTGAAACTGCTGCCCGACCGCGTCGCGTGCTCCGGCGCGGTCCGCGCCCGGCAGACGCTGGAGAGAATGCTCAAGGTGTTCGGCGACCATCCCAAGGTCGAATACCGCCAGGCCCTGTACGACGGCGGCATGCAGGCCGTGTTCGACGAGCTCGCCAACGCCAAGGACAAGACCCGGGTCCTGATGGTCCTCGGCCATGAGCCGACCGTTTCGGTGAGCTGCCAGTGGCTCGCCTCCTCGGATTCGGACATGGTCAAGCTGGATCTGCTCAACCTGGGCATGTCCACCGCCTCCGTGGTGGTGTTCGGCTCCGATCAGCCGTTCAGCCGCTGGCAGGTACACGACGCCGAGCTGCTCGCCGTGCTCAGTCCCAAGGACTTCGACTAGGGATGACGCCTTTTTGCCGGCCGGTCTCTCTCGCGAATGGTGACGGCCGGCTTGTGTTATAACCACCGTTGATACGCGCCACCTTGCGCAGGAGTGGCGCTGAACCGTTGGAATACTGCGGAAACGTAGACGGCAGTAAGGCTTGTATGACGTCGTGCGCGCGTGACGCTGATACGAGTTTTCCCGCCGAAAACGGCGTTTTACGCCCACTTAGAGTGTGATTTAGAGTGGACTCCCTGACACGGGAGGACAGTCATGGCGGGCAAGACGAAAAACAGGAGGACCGGAGGATCCGGAAGCGTGTTCCAGGACTCCAAAGGACGATGGCACTTCCGCAAGGACATGGGAACCGACCCGGCGACCGGACGCAGACGCCCGCCGATCGAAGCCACCGGCATGGTGAAAAGCGAGGCACGCGCCCGCTTCCAGGCGAAGATAGCGGAATGGGAACGGGACGGAAGACTCCCCAGCAAGGACGGCCCCAAGACCGCTGACTACTTCGAACGGTGGATGGAGGAGCACCGGGCGGCCATCAATCCCACCACATGGCGCAACGAATCCAGCTGGATGCGCACCATGAACGCGATCATCGGCGACATACGCCTCAACCGGCTCACCGCCAACGACATCAACGGAATGTGCAGACGACTGCGCCGCACACGCAAAAGCAAGACCGTCAACACCTATCTCGCAGTCCTCGGCGCCATGCTCCGAACCGCGAAACGGGACGGACTCATCGCCGACGACCCGATGGAAAACGTCGGACGAATGCCGGAGGACCGGTACGAACGCCCCATCCTCGACGTCGCCGACCCAGCGAAGGTCATCGAGGCCGCGCTCGCCGAGCCCGATCCGGCGGTCGCCGTGTTCGACAGCCCGGACGAGCGTGAGAAGTGGGCACTCATGTTCGAACTCGCCTTCACCACGGGCATGCGGCCGGGGGAGAGGTATGGCCTGATGCCCTACCAGCTGGAACTGCATCATGGGATTCCCGTCATCAACGTGTGCCAGCAGGCCAAGCCGATACCAGCCGGCGCCACGATCCCGGATTGGATGGAAGCCGAGCATCTGGATGGGGCGATCTGGCTGACCAAACCGAAGACCGCCAAAGGCGTGCGGACGGTTCCCATTCCGCAGGGGCTTTGGGACCGGCTTTGGGCGCATATCGTCAAATGGGGCGTGCCATCGCATGGACTGGTGTTCACCAATCTTTACGGCCATCCCATCAGGCGGGACAACGAGGAGAAGCGTTGGCGCCGCGCCCTGAAGATGGCGGGACTGCCGTACGTCGACATCTACAGCGCGCGGCACTGGCTCGCCACCGAACTCGCCGCCGCCGGCGCGAGCGACGAGGAGCGCACCGCCATCATGGGCCACACCGACATCCACACCACCAGCGTGTACACGCATTGGAGGGAACGGCGGCTCGCCGAAACGCTCGACGCCGCCCTGCCAGACCTCCGCGACGGCCAGTGACGGCCAGTGACGGCTTTTCCGCAACACGAAAGAGTATTGACACACCCCGCGCTCGCCGGTAGATTGAAGACTGAAGCGAGGAGGTGCCGTGGACGATGAGCATGAAGACGATGATGAGAATGATGACGATTCCAGGACTGAGCGGGACGCATCAGCTGGAGAACCGTCGCATGGAGTCGATGAGGAACGCGCAGGCGAACCTGTCCCGGCAGACGAGAAGCCGTCTCGTGACGTCGGCGATCAGCCGGATGAGAGTGGAGAAAGACAAGGCGAGATAACGCAGCCGAACGACGAGGAGCTGGTCCGCGCCATATCCATGCTGGTGCAATCCGGAATCTCGGAATCCTACTCAGGCATGCTCCCGCGGCCCAGCGATTTCAACAAGTATCCGGCTGACGTCCAGGAACGTATGTGCAGATGGAACGACGCCTTCACGGTCGACGAATCAAACCGGCAGAACCAGCTCGTCAAGGCGGAGATAGATCAGAGCCGCAAAGGCATGTGGGTCAGCGCAGGTTTGTTCGCAGTCGCATTGCTGATGAGCTTCATATCGTTCTTGGCCACGTCGAGTCCATGGTCGTTTGGTTTCCTGGCGGTTCCAGTGGCGACCATAATCGCCAACCTGTTCGAGCCGATCGCGTCAAGAAGCAGCCGAGACAAGGAAAAAAGCACCGAACGCGAACCGGGGAAAGAAGACCGACAAAACGCGCGACGTTCACTTCATGAATGAGACAGAAGACCCCGGCGCTCGCGGTATGCGGGCGCCGGGGTCTTGGGTTCATTTGGCTATGTTGTGCGCCGTGTAATATTCGAATGCGGAGTCGAATGATTCGGTGAACATGCGTCGTAGGATTTCCATCGCGTCTACGTATGCGGTGCGTGAGGAGACGCGCGACGTGCTCCAGAATAGCGCTCGATACACGCATGCCTTCCGTGTCTCGAAGTTCTCTTTATCCAGGGTGTATTCGTCTCCGAAATATTTCGAGAAAGCCACTTGGTCGGAGTCGCTGGTGTTGAACGCGGCAAGCTTCGACGACAATTCGCAGACGGCCTGCAGTCTGGAGAACGCGTCCGTTGTAGAGAAATAGCCAGGTGCGTGCAGTGCCAATCCAAAGACGAGTTTGAGCATTCGCTTGGATGACCGAATCTTCTGTACCGCGCCGGGTAGCTGGGAGATGGCGATGATGCCGGAGTTCAGATTGTTGATATGTTTAATCTGCGTTTCGGTGAGGTCCGGCATGTTCTCCACGAAGGAAATTACGGTTTTGTCGCTGGCGTTGATCTGGATTTTATCGAACCATGTTCCGAGAACGGAATAGTAGACTTTCTCCAGTTCCGCGCGTTTGAAGTTCGAGCATCCCGTCCTTGTGAGAAAAGCCTCTGCCGGTATCCGGTCGAAGTACATGCTCATCGGGTTGTCGGGAAGCGCGTTGATGATCTCCCCGGCCCGTAGCTTCTCCTGGTTCTGCAGAACCTTGAAATAGTTGCGGATCTGCGCAGGGTCCGCGGCCTGCATCGTGTACACGGGGATGTTGTACGTGTTGAAGTTCATCTGGATGCTGCTCGGCAGGTCGGAGAAGGATAGACGCTTCGCCCTGTGCATGCGGGCGAGCCCGTCAGGGTCGGAGTCTCCGACGATGCGGTTGATGATTTCCTTGGCCTGGTCCGAGGTCTTTTTGCTGAGCTGGAACCAGTCATCGTAGCTGTCGAGCCATTGCCCGACGTTGCCTACCTCCATGAAGCGGAAGATGGTGGTGAGGCGCTGCTTGCCGTCAACTAATTCCTGTCTGGCGTTGCGTTGGTTCGGCTGGTCGAGGTTGTTGATGACGATGTTGCCGATTGGGTAGTTCAGTATGATGCTGAGGATGAGCTGATCCTTGTATTCGTTCGACCAGATGTATCCTCGCTGGTAGTCGGGTGACAGGTCGAGACCGTTTGCCCTGACGTTCTTGATGGACGCGATGAGCGAGATGATCGGCATTGAGGATGGGGTGATGTTCAGCTTCTGGAAGACCACGTGCCGTTTACGAGGATTAAAGTCGGAATCGTTCATACTTATGACTATAACACATTGTTTAGAATCTAAACTATAAAAACGTTTAGAATCTGAAAACAATAACGAAAAGACGTTGAAACTATAGGGATAAAGCTTAATGCAAGCAGACTTGCTAGACATTTAGAATCTAGCCACCGGCGCTCGCGGCCATGCGGACGCCGGGGCCTTTTTCATTGCACGCACACGCCGGAATCGTACAGCAGCTGCCGGTAGTCGTTCAACACCTGGATGGTGACTCCCAATTCCACGGCCATCATCCACGTATTGCCCTCGTACACCGTCTCGGCCATGCCGTAATCCACCGGACTGATCAACGCCAACGCGGTCTCCCTGCGGCAACGGTGCTCGCATTTGATTCCGTATTGGCTGCCGCATCCGGGGTCGTGGTGTCTGGCATGGATGAGCTCGTGGCACAATGTGCAGCGGCGCTGGCGTTGGCTGAGCCTGTCGTGGAGGAATATCGTGCGGCTCGCCTCATGCCATGCGCCGCACAGCCCATTCGGCAGCGGCTGCTCGATGACGCGGATATGCTCCCTCCCTGCACGGTCGAGGAAGGAATCCAGGCTGCATCCGCCGGTGATATGAAACGACCCAGCCTGGTTCGCCGCGCCGAAGGCGCTCGCGTGCTGGGTACTGTCGCAACCCATTATACGTGGATCGGAAGCCGCGCTACTTGGCGTCGTCGTTCCCTCCATCGTTCTCGATTTCAGGTCGATTCATTTCTCTGATCTCTTCCGTGGACTCGATGATGTTCCGCAGGCGTTCTATCGATGGCACGTCGTCCTTGAGGCTTTCCCTTTGCCTGTCGGCCTCGTTCTTGAGCATCTCGAAGCGTTCGATTTTGCTGTATCCCTGTGATATGTATGCGGCGCTTAGAGCCTCGATGTTCTGGAGTATGACCAGGTCTCTGACCGTGGCGTAGTCGCGCATGTTCCCCTTCCATCCGGGGTGGTTCGTCTTCCATGTAGACGCTTTCATTCCGAACACGGCGAGATTGATGACGTCCGCTTCTGACGCGTATTCGATACGTTCCCTGAACTTGGACAGGTCCTTGCCCTGGAGTGATTCCTTCACCGCGTCGGTGTGGAGACGGTAGTTCGTCTTGGTGAGTTCTCGCCTTGCGCGCCATTCGATTCCGGTTTGTTGCGCTTCGGCGTCTTTGAGGCGTTGGTAGTCCTTGATGACGAACAGGTGGAATTCCGGGCTTATCCATGATGCGAAAGCGAATGCGATGTCCTTGTGGGCGTATGTCCCTCCGGAGCGTCCTCGTTCCGAACGGATGCCGATGGCGTTGGTTTTGCTTATCCATTCCGAGGCGGACAGCGAGAAGATGTTGCGGCCGGATTGGGCCAGAAGCGCCGCGGCCGCATCGCTGTCGAACTTTGGATTCGATATTTTCTCCCATGTGCTGAGGAATGAGATGGTGTCCGATAGACGCAGCCATCGTCGGATGACTTCGCCTGTCCTGTCACTGCTGTGTCTGGCGAGATCGGTGAGACTGATGTAGTCTTCGCCGTTGACGGCGTGAATGGTCACGTCGACGTCTTTTGCATGGATTCTTGATGACTTTTCCACCGGCATTTCGTTGTCCTTTCAACGATTTTGACTTATCCACCGTAAAAGTGGTCGAATTCGGTCATTTTTAATAATTCAAAAAAGGTGTATAATGATAGCTTTTCATAAAGCAGTGGAAACCGTCACTCGTCCGGGGTCTCGGACTCCATGTCACGGTTCCTGTCAGTGCTGGCAGCAAGCTCCTGAGGTGGCAGGTCCTCGAACCTCGGTTCGACCAGATCATCTGTGACCTGGAACTCGCGCTCGCGGGCTTCGTAGGCGCGGGCGGCCTCGCTGCCGAGTGCTCGTGTGTAGATGTCGAGGCTGGTGAGCCCGAATGTGGAGGCGATGTGCTCCACATCTGACGTATTCAACGGCGCCTCATAGCGCATGCGCATATACCAATAGTTGTTCCCTAATCCGCTGGAGTACAGGAACTCTTTGATACTCATGCCGCTGTCTGAGAGCAGATTCCTGCAAACGTTGATGATTTTACGGCTGTCGTCGGTGACTTCATTTTTTGCTTTGTATGCCATATGCCCATATTACGAATATGGGTAGAGAATGTAAAGATTACCGACTTTGGTAATCATATTATTACCGAAGTCGGTAATTTAAGAATTACCGCAAGGCAATGAACAAAGAAAGGAGCGGCAAGACAGATGAGCGAGACGGAAACCATCGCAAGGAATCTCAGCGGCGAGCTCGCACGACACCGCAAGACGCAGGCCGCGCTCGCCAGAGAACTTGGCGTGAGCGAGAAAACCGTCAGCGAACGTCTGGGAGGCAAGGGGTCGTTTAACACCGAGCAACTCGAAAAGACGGCGACGATGCTCGGCATGAGCCTCTACCAGCTCATGATCAAGCTCCTGCAACCGATCGACGGAATCAACCAAATCAAACCATAAGCAATCGGCGCTCGCCGACGCATGAATCGAAAGGAATATCCAAATGAAAAGGGAACCGATGAGGACTGCCGAAATCAATATCTTCGCATTGACGGAAGGGCAGTTTCGCGCGCTCTGTGAGCTAATCGGAGAGGATTCTCAGGAGATGGCGCGTCTTGATGAGAACCCGATACGTGTGTGGTATTCGCGGGGAAACGATTCCACTGTGGTCAGGTATACGAAGATGCGGCAGATTGATGGCAATCAGCTCGGCCATATCCTCGACGTCACGACCGCCGGTACGGAGGAATCGGTTTCGTCACGGAGAAACGATGGGATGGATCATCCGGCAGGGCCCAAGTGATGTGCGCGTCATCGTTGGTGCTGACTTCCAGACCTCGTTCGAGGAACAGGAAGCTTGCTTCGGAGCCGCGCGAGATGTCACCGAGCTCGTACTCCTTGCCATCCGAAAGCTCGACCCTCACATCCACGGCGTCGAACGGATTGTTGTTCGCGACGGAATGTCTGAGGTTCTGCACCTGGCGAATCCCCCATTCCGGAACGGACGCCTCATCTTCCTGGATGGTCGCTTGGCGTTGCAAGGCGTCAGCCTGCGACTCAAGGGCACGCACCTGATCTCGAAGCGTTGAAACCGTGGCATTCGACGCGTCGAGCTGTTCTCGCAACAGTTTGATGTCTTCCTCACGGTCCTTGTTCCGTTCTTTCGAACTCTTGTGTTCGACGACCCATCCAACGACCGTCACGACCAGCGTGAGAACGAATGCGGCGAATTCGATGCCGTGCTGTGAAAACCAATCAGTCATGAAAACGATTCTAAGGAGAATCACATGAACAATGAAATGCAGAAGTTCGATTTCAAGGGCGCATCATTGCGCACCTTGACCGATGAGGCGGGGGAGCCGTGGTTCGTCGCCAAGGACGTATGCGACATCCTCGAACTCACCAATCCGGCGGTTGCATTGCAGTCCCTCGACGATGATGAAAAAACAAACCTAAGTAATTCTTATGTTTGGTCAGAGCCTGGAAGAAGGCCTCTCATCATTAGTGAGCCTGGCCTATACCGTCTGGTCATGCGCTCCCGCAAACCCGAGGCCAAGGAGTTCCAGCGTTGGGTGACTCACGAGGTGCTGCCCCAGATCCGCAGGACCGGCGGCCAAAAGACTTCATGCAATCTAATTGGCGAGAGATTCGGGAGGCTTACGGTCATATCAAAAAACGGAAAAACCAAGTGGGGAAATGTCACATGGAAATGTGCCTGCGATTGCGGAAAAACTGTCATCATTCCGGTAGGACACCTCAAAAGCGGGCATACGAAGTCTTGTGGTTGTCTCGCATACGACATGCATGTAGAACAACTTGAAACACATGGTTATACCACAGGTGGCAAGCCTCGCACGTTCACCATTTGGCGCGGCATGAAGGCTCGTTGTCTCAATCCGAAGTCAATCAGTTACAAGAATTACGGTGCACGCGGAATCTCCATATGTCATGAATGGCGTTCGTTCAAAGCTTTTCATGAATGGGCTATCGCAAACGGATACTCAGATGGATTACAGCTTGACCGAATCGACAACGATGGGAACTATTGCCCGAACAATTGCCGATGGGTCACAAGAACAGAGAACGCGAGAAACACGAGAGCCACGCATCTCATAACGCTCAACGGCAAGACTCAGTGTGCTGCTGCTTGGATTGAGGAACTTGGAATCAGTAAATCAACATTCTATGAGGCACTTCACAAAGGCCAGACGTACCTCATCCGCCGGTATTGCCTCCAGCCGTCGTTGGAAGCGGGTGCGTGATGAGCGTCAGTCAATTCGCGTGCCTATCGGGTCAGCTGCTGTGCGTGGTCGTGTTGCTTTGCGCGATTCTCTTGAAACTTCTGACCGTGGTCAAGGTGCTTCATGACATTCTCTGTGCGATTCGTTCAGCCCAGACGCAGATCGAACTTAGTCCCCTTGCGAGAAATCGTGGGGAATTTTGGACAAGGGCCAGGTCTTTGTTTTCCCGTGGCCGATGAACGGCTGCTGCCGCCAGGTGATCGTCACCGAAGCGCCTTCGGGAGGTGTGTAATGCAGGTACTTATGGCCATTTTCCTCGGTCTCCGATTCCTTCACCTTGATTCGCGCGTACACGCAGCCGCCAGTGGCGACAAGAGAGTTGAAGCCTTTCCGCCGTGATCCATAAGGGGTTTCGGGACTGTGGGTGGCCGTTGCATGCACGTCGGTGGCGGCTCCGTTGCCCACATTGACGATCTTGACCAGAAGGCACGGAGGATTTCCGTATCCGCATTCGACCACATAGGGCTGCCACTTCGGCCTACTTCGATATGCGAAGTTCCAAGCCATAGCTCCTCCGGTAAACAACGCGGTCAAGCCTTCCAAACCATAACTGATCCAATCCATAATTCTTCTCCTAACTGTTCGGCCCGCACGTCGCAAATGCGGGATGACACCGATTTTAGGAGAGGGCCGGGCGGTTCTCCTAACGCCGCCCGGCATCACACACGCAAAGGAGGCGCGTGATGGGAAACCTCAACATTGAGATTCCTGACGAGGAATGCGTCAAGTTATTCCGCTACGAGGATGGCGACGGTGTCGCGGCGTATCTTCTGTTGTTCCCGGAACACGACATGAAAGCGGTCAAGCCGCGTATCGATGCGCAGCTTGACCACGAGATGGCGATGTCAGTAAATGCGTCCAACGCTCTGTTTGGGGGCGTCGTCGATCGCCCACCACAGCGCGTTGGACGGGTTGATGTGGATGGTGTCCGAGCTGGTGCCCTTGACGGATCCTTTGACGGTCACGACCGTACCGTTCCTGGCCGCTTCCATCAGATCCTCCTCAAGGCTCGCTCGATCCTGTCCCTCGGCAAGCTTCACATGGACCGGTTCGCCGGTTCCTGTGCCGAGCGTGAGTCTGTCACTCATAATTCTTCTCCTAACCGTTCGGCCCGCACGTCGCAAATGCGGGATGACACCGATCTTAGGAGAGGGCCGGGCGGTTCTCCTAACGCCGCCCGGCATCACACACGCAAAGG
>ENA-OXVL01000149-OXVL01000149.1-human-gut-metagenome-genome-assembly--contig:-NODE-149-length-15400-cov-20.3514_pt1 | contig 15400 bp, 16 predicted proteins | sample MGYA00249250_ERZ652696 | MGnify/ENA primary metagenome ERZ652696 (study PRJEB26925, sample SAMN05826793) | human gut metagenome | biome: ENVO:2100002; feature: ENVO:00000062; material: ENVO:00002003... | reverse complement strand
CACTGTATTAAGTAACTCACTATCAACGTATTCAACTTCAAACTCTGTATTAATAAGTACAGAATCAAGAAATTGTTTTACATTACCAACTATCACCTGAGGTTGAGTCGGCTCATTTATAAGTGTTATACCTGTGTTTTCGCAGTAAATGTCAGTTATAACATTCTTTTTCTCATGAGTTGTCCCAGATTCAAATATTTGAAATAATCTATCTTTACCTTTAAACCTAAAAATTATATAGTTAAGGCCTATTAACTTATCAGAATACCTTTTTACATCTTTTACAGATAATGTATAAGTATCTATAAAAGTTTCTAGGTCCAACTCATATTCATCATCAAAAAAGCAGCTGTCCCCTTGTGAAGGTATAACATCTATTATTTCTTTTTGTCGATTTAAAATAAAAATTGTGTTTACTCTATACATTATCTATTAAACCTTTCGTTAAATATTACACTACTAGAAGATATTGGACTGTCTGAATTTATTGTTATTGTATTTTCACCTTGTTCTAAGTTAAAGAAGTAACTTCCATAATCTATATAATCCATAAAAAGTTCGCCATTTTTATAAACCTTTTGATTTAAAGTATCTATGCTTATTTCATCTCCAGCTTTAAAAATGCATAAGTTTATATCTTCTTGAGTTGTATCATTTAGTTTATTTACAGTGATTCTATTAAGTGTCATTGTATCAACTGCTTTTTCTTCTCCATATTGGCCAAAGAAAACATCTATATGATTTAGGTTTCCTGTTGGAAAATCACTATCTCTTATATCTTCTGGCTTAATTGTTTTAACTATTTCACCAGCAGAATTGAATTTAACAACTTCAACACTCCATTTTGTACCTTCTCTTTTTATAGTAAAATGTCCCTTAAATTCGTTCCAATCTCCATATTGTCCCATATTAAGGTAATGTTTCTTTATAGTAAGCTTATCTCCACTACCTTCTGTAGTTGTTGTAAATTTTACTTCTGGTAATTTAAAGTCTTTATCTTCTAATACGGTTTTATTTCCTATTTGTACAACTGGATAGTTTGATTCAAAATACTTTTGGTCATCACATAGCATAAACTTGAATAATTTTACACCATTTACATCACATCCATACATTTCTAACAAGCCTAATTGATTTTCAGCTACAACTATATCTTCATCTGTTTCTATCGTAGTATCTGAACCTTTTGTAAGATATTCACTCCAAACATAACCTGTTTTCCCATTATAAGTTACTTTACTCCATTTCCCACTTGTGATATTTAAATAATTAACCGCTGTACCATTCGGTATTGTAGCTAATAACTTTGTTTTCTTGCTTGCTCCACTTCTTAATGATGCTGTATGATTTGTGTAATAATTACTTGTTTTTGTAGTAATCTTCTTTAAACCTTTAGATATTTTAGCCCAGCCTGTTTTACTATCATACGTAGTTTTTATCCAGCCGTTAGTTGCTTCTTTTCCATCTACTTTTACAGGTGTTAAATAAACACCTTTCTTTATAGTTTTTATTGTCTTGCTACTAGAAAGTCTTTTTTCCTTTAAAGCTATTGATGTAGCTGTTACTTTATATTTAGTAGTTGTTGTTGTGTTTGTACTTGCATTTTCGTTGTATTTCAATTTTCCTGTTGAATCAAAATAAAAGTAGCCTTGCACTTCAAAGTCGATTATGTCTGGAATAAGATTTCTTCTTATAGAAGGTCCATGCCATTTATCTCCTGAGCCGTAATCATTTGCTACTATTGCCCATCCGCCTTCATTTACAGCACATACATCTACTCCACCAGTAACAACTCTATTTGCATCTACAAAAGATCCATTTGAGAAATTAGTCTTTGTTTCACATACTTCATCTATTTGATTTTCTTTTTCATTAACTGCTTTATTAACAAGGCTTGGATAAGTTCCAAGAAGAATAGCATTGCCATTACTATCACTCACTTGTAAATAACAAGCATCTTGCTCTAAATTTACATTAATTATACAAGGGCATGACTTTTTGCCCTCATTTGTATAAGTAATCTTTTTATCGCCTTCAAATATTTTGGCTTCTTCTATATAAAAATAAGGGTCGTATGCCATTAAGGACACACTTCCCTCACCATAACATTTATTATCTCTAATAACTATATCTCCGAACTCTACTTCATCTTCTGGAATACAGTAAATAAATTTTTCTTCATCTTCTATGTAAAAAGCTTGTGGAACATCTACATCAAAAGCATCTGCTATAGCATCTACAGTAGTATCATAAGTATCCTTATCATCGCATTCAACACAAAATTTAATGCTTATTTGTCGTTTTTTCTTTCTACTTCCACTAAAAATATCTCCGTTATCGCTCCATGTTTCAATAGAATCAGATTCAGAAGGAGGTAGCATAGGCATATCTATTTCTTTTATTCCAAAGCCTTCTAAATCGTCTAATACAATGTCACCGTATTTATACATTTATCTACCTCTCTTTCTGTTTTCTCTTCTTGCTTTTACTTTTATTTTATTATCTACTACATCAGCAGTAGATTCGCCTATAACCTTACTGTCAAGGTATACAGGCATTACAATCCTCATATCTCTTGTAGCTTTTGCTGTGCTATTAGAAGAACTAGATACACCACTTGAAGAACTTGCAAAGTTTGCAGTTGGCGCACTAGCTAAACTAGCAGTTGCAGCATTATTTGTAGCTTTTATAGCACTATAAGCTAAGTTTGAATATGCCATTGTATTTACAGCTTTTAAATTAGCTGTTTTAGCACTTTGATTAACAGTATTAACTGTTCTAGTTACATTCACCTTAGTATTAAGTGTTCTATTTGTAGCAGATGCCATTTTAGACATATAACTACTTACTGAACTATAAGCTTGCGCCATTTGAGTTTGTATAACCTTGCGCAAAGATATAAAGCTTCTTGTTGCATTATTACGTGCATTTTGTGACTGTGTTCTTACAACATTAGCAATAGATATCATCTTACTTGTTACAGCAGTTCTAGCTTGTGTTATTTGTGTATTTATAACTTTTCTAAGTGATATAAAGCTCTTTGTTGCGCTATTTCTAGCATTTTGAGATTGATTTTTTATAATATTAGCTAAGTTAACAAATTGATTTCTACCTATGTTAACACTACCCACTAAATTTTCTCTAACTGTATTTCTAATTTTTCCAAAGCTTGAACCTATACCATTAGCTACATTTTGAGTTGTTGTTTGTAAGGATTTTAATTCTTTTTCTAACTCTTTTAGTTGGCTAGTATTCATAGTTTCTAGCTTATTCATTATATTTTGGGAAATGCCATCGCCTATTTCTGTTGCAGTAGCATTTGTTGTAGATTTACTTTGTTCAAGTCCTGAGTTTATACCATTGGTGTAATTTTGCCCACTAGAAATACCCCATTGTTGATAAGCATCTTGTCCGTCACTGTTAAATAATCCAGTAAAAAATCCTTTTATACCAGCAAATTTATCCATTGTAAAGCCTTTTAAGAATCCCCATATAAATTTATCTGCTACTGAACCCCCAAGCATACCCATATTTTCTGCATTTGCAGCCGACCAATCATTCATTGCATCATAGATAACACCGCATGCTGAATTTATTTGATCTCTATTATTTCTTATTCCGTTTCCTATAGCTTCTAAGACAACTTTGCCAGCTTGTTGAATCATTGGTCCATTTTCTTGAATCCAGCTACAAACTTTTGATATCAAACTACTTATTGCAGTCGATAAACCTTCTTTATTGTTTATTATGCCTTGAGCTATATTTTTAACTATACTACTACCCATGCTTAATAAACTGTCTAAAGAACCACCACTTATAAATCTATTAGCACCACTTATTGCATTTGATATTAAATTAGGTATATTTTTAGCTGCATTAGATACTTTTGTTTCTAAGTCAGCTAATCCCTTTTCAAATCCATCAAAAGTATAAGTGTTTTTATCCCCGTTTCTCCAAGTTGAGAAAAAGTCTGTAAGTGCTTGAGAGCCGTTTATAAGCGCTGGTTTCATTTTTTCAAATGCACCTATTAAACTATCTTCTATCGCACTTGATAATGCTAAGAATGTTGATTTCGTTGTTTCATCAATGCTGTCAGCTAATCTAGTTGATAATCCTTCAATTTCTTTAAGATTCTTCTTGTAAGTTGCATATTTTTCATCTGACATATCAACTATTTCGTTAACTTCATCAAAGCTATCTCCAAGTCCTATAGTTTGCAATTTAGCTTTTATTTGTTCGTCTGACATACCTTTAAAGGCTTGTCTTAGGTAATCTGTCTTTTGAGACATTGACAATGTAGATAATGATATTTTTTCAGCTTCTATTCCATATTTAGAAAGCTTACTGTTAGCATCGTCTATTGTCATTCCTTCTTTTACAAGTGATTTTACATATTCTTTTGTGTTTTTATAGTTTTCATTATGAGCTTTAGCATATTCTACTGTATGATCACTAAGTCCAACTATAGAATTATCTATAGTACTTAAAGTTCCGTTATAATCTATAAGTTGATTTATTGCTTTTCCGTCTATTTCTATGTTTTTAGCGTTTCCTACACTTCTCCAGAATTTATCAACTTTACCACTAGCATTATCCATAGATTCTACTACATCGAGTAAATCTTCTACAGATTGAGAACTAACTTTACAATCATCACCAAGTAAAGATATTGCATATCCTAAGTCTTTACTAGACAATCCTAATGCCGTTGCTGATGTTTCAGTATTAGAAAATACATCTTTCATTACTTCTATTCTCTTTGTAGCATCTTCGCCTTTTAAACCTAAGATGTTCATATTTTCATTAAACATTGATACTGTAGAAGTTGAATTGTCTATCGCTTCTGATAGCTTGTTGTATTCTTCTGCTGATGCATTAACAAGTGACATAACTCCTGGTAAAGCATTTTTACCAGCAACAGTAGCTATCAAAGCTGCTTTTTGACTTCTTGTCATATTTTCTGTGCCTTCTCTTAATGCTTTTACTGTAGCTTCTAAATCTGTACATCCGTCAGCTGTTGTTTTTAGATAACTTCCTGTTTTGTCTGCTGTTAATCCTAATTCTTGTAAAGCTCTGTCTTGTTGGTCTGTTGGGTTTGCCATATTCGACAACATATTTTTTAATGACATCCCCGCTTTACTACCCTTAATACCAGCATTCGCCATTAGGCCGATACTAGTTGATAAATCTGTCATAGAAGCACCTAATGCTCCAGCGATAGCACCTGTTTGTTTCATAGATTCACCGAATAAAACAACATCGGTATTACTTCTAGTAATAGTTGCAGCTAATTTATCTGCAAAGTCGCCAGCTTGATTTGCTTGCATGCCAAGTGCAGTTAAATCATCCATTATCTTATATCTAGGCTCTTTATCCTAGAACTCTTACTTTCATAAGAGGATGGGACTATATCATCACCTTTAACTTAATAGTAAGGTGTTCGGCGCTCGTGGGAGAAATTATTATTTGCCTATTCATTCTCCTAGTCTCTGAACCTTCCATGTACTTTTACGGCTTTCCATGGCTTGGTTGCTGATTAGCATATTAATATTAACTTAGCCTTCCAGCAATTCACCGAATATTTTTTGAATAGTATTTCTACTAAACCGACCAATATTTTAGTCAAAATATCTGAGGCTGTTCCTAAATCTGTAGCCCCTATTTTTGCTAAATTTAATGTTGATTGTACTCCGTCAAGCATTTCTTGAGTTGACCAACCAGCCATCTAAACTTCATTGTCTAGGCTCTTTATCCTAGAACTTAGGTTTCCCTACAATGCACTCCAATATTTTTCATATCTTTCTTTCATCTTTTTAAAAAAATCAATATTTTTATACATTGCATTTCTCCTTTTCATATTTGTTATTCTATATTTATTAGAGCATACTCTATATGAAAATTCAAAATAAGAGTTGGACTATCTTTTTACCTTCAACTTTACTTGTTAAGGTAGTGGATTTCGTGGATATTTCAACTGTTCTAGTTTACTTTATCTAGTCTCTAAACCTTCTATATATCCCTATATAGATTGGTAATTGATTAGCATATCTTTTGACTTAGCTTTCCAATTTTAACCCACTATTTTTTACTATAAATTTCTTTATAGCCGACCATGTATGTTTAGCCATGTATTGCATTGCTTGGCCCACTTGACTAGCACTAAATGTAGTTGCAGCTCCTAATTCTCTAGCTTTTGCAACTAACTGGTCAAATTCAGTTCCTACACTTCCAGCTATTGTAGCAACTGTTTTCATTTGTGATTCAAAGTTTGCTCCAGTTGTTATGAGACTTGAAAGATTAAAATCAAATCCTGTTAACTCACTAAAAGCATCTTTAACTGCATTTATTGAGGTGAGCATACCTTGAAACACAGGGGAGACTGTATCTTTTATGTTGTTAAGTCCTTCAAAAAACCTCTGTTTTCCAGCATCATATAACTTTTTAGTAACTGTTAATACTGCAGTTACAACAACAAGTGCTTTTGCTGGTCCAGGTAATGCTTTAAATACTTGTCCTAAATTAGATGCTTTAGTTTTAACTTCTTCTAGCTTTTTGCCAAAGTCAGAAGCTCCTAATGCATCACTCAATTTACTATTGCCAGTCGCCTTTTTAATACTTTCTGACATATCCTGGATTGATTTTCTAGCATCTTGCATTTTTGTTTTGAAGGAAGCTATATCAGCATTAATCTTTACATTTAAAACTTTAGTTGCTATTTTCACCACCTCCAAATTTTTCAAATAAATTATTTATATATGCCAAGTTTTCTTCTCTTTGTTTCTTGCTTACTTTATGAGCTTCTTTTTTACTCTTAGCACTCTCAAAAGGATTGATAGGCTTGAATTTATCCCCTCCAAATGCCATTCCTAAAGCATTTTGTAAGCAACATAGACTTAAGTTATATTGCTCTTGTTGTTCTTTTTTATAGCCTTCTAGTGCTAAATTAGCTTCATGTATAGTTAGATGCCAAAAAGAAGAAGGTGGCATTTTCATACCACCTACTAACTTTTTATATAAATTTTCTATTAGCTCTTTGAGTTCTACTTTCCCTCTTCGCTTTCTTCTAGATTATTTTCAGTTTCAGCATTTGTGTCTATTCCCAGTGACTCAAATATAGCATCTTGTATTATATTCATTACATCTGATATTGCATTTCCTTCTGCTATATAAGCATCCATTAATTTACCAGCTGTTACCTCTGTTATTTTGCTATTTTCTTCTACTAATCCATAGTAAAATGCTTTTCTTGTATTAGCTATAGTTCCTGTAACATTCTCAGCATTTCTTATTGGATCTAAACCATTAGCAGACATTTTACTAAGTATATTTATTGTATATTTTAATTCATAATCTTTATCATTTATATTTAGTACCATATATTCCTCCTAAACAGCACTAGCTTTTTCTAATTTTCCATTTCCATCGAAACTTAAATCATATGTAAGGGCATCATCATAAGGTGCATCTAAATCCAAGCCTACTATATAAGCTTTACCCTTAAATCCTACTGTATTTGTTTTATTAGCTAGCACTACATCAACTGCAGTAGAACTTAATACAGCATCAACTGCAGCATCGTAACCTTCATCTCCAGTATAATAAAATCCGTCGCAAGTAGCTGACCATTCTTTCGCTCCAGATATTTTTCTTTTCCAATCTCCTGATGTTTTTGTAGATGTGTCTATAGAATCAGCTTTGATAGATAATTTGCAGTTCTTTTGGCCACCTATAGCCTTACCACCAGCAGATACAATTATATCTAAACCTCTTATAACTTCTCCAGTATCGCCATCACCAGCTAATAATTGTAAGTTGTCTAGTTTCATACTATCACTCCTTTCATTTGAGTCTCTACTCTATAAATTAAAATGCCGTGGTAATATTTACCCTCGGCATCCGTTTGTTCAATAATCCTACTTGAATCCAAATATAAATAAATTTGCATATCATCGAACATTAGTTCTTTGTTTTGTAGCAAATTATTTACTTGTTTCATTATTTCTCTAACTTCTTTTTTACCTTTATAGTCTGAAAAAATATCTATAGTTTGATAATCTTTATAAGCAAATCCTGTTTTAGTTGAGTTATCCCCACCATAATCTACACCAATTTGAATATATGGGCATTTAGAATCTTTAGGTACACTGTCATAAACATCATAAGGAAGCTTATTTAATAGGTAATATAGATATTCTTGAACTTTTACATCAATCATTTTATTATCCTTTCTATAAGCTTATCTAATTCTTTATCTAACTTGTCTTGATTTTTCTTTACTGCTGAATCAAAATAAGGCTGTGCTTCTTGATATCTAGTTCCGCTGTTTACATAATCAGCATATTCAACGTTAGTTCCTACTTCACCACTATAAGTAGAAATTATATTAGTAGTTATAGAACCTCTAAGCCTTCCAGTATCAACAGGGCATTTCTTTTTAGCATCTCTTTCGATATTATACAAGGTATCTTTTACTAATTTACTTACATCTTTTTCAACTGTATTAGTGTTATTGAATTTTCTTAGTAATTTTTCAGCATCTGAGGTTATTTTAATTTCCATTAATCATCACGCTCCATAACTACCATATAACACTTGCCATAATCTGCTATAGATACTTTTTTATATTTTTTATCCTTATAAAGGATTTTAAAGTCATCATCTAGATCATCTAATATTTTTTCTTTGGTAAATAGTTTATTTAGAGAATATGATATTTCTCTTCCTTTGCTATCTATAGATTTAACTGTATAAGGTGCTACTTTACATTTTATTGTCTTTAATTCTGTCTCAGTTTCTTCGTAGCCCCCCATATTATCAGATATTTTCTCTACAACTAAAATAGTTGCTTTTTCTCTGTAATCCATTACAACATCCTTAATCTTTTAGATTTAGATTTTATGTTTTCTTTCTTATATAAATCTAAAATACCTAGATAATCGTTAAAATCATCAGTGCTATAAGTTGTAGATAATACATCTATCTTTTCTGTTGTTATTCCCTCTGCACCGATTCTACGATATCTTTTTATTGCTACTTCCTCTGCTATATACTCAAGTTGCTTTGGTATTTCATTGCCTTCTAAATATACAGATAGATAATTAGCAGCATCACTTAAAAGGACAGTTAGAAGTTTATCCTCCGAACTGTCCTCTGTTAATCCTAATTTTAGTTTTATATTTGAAATATCCATAATATTATCCTAATATTCTAGTTGCTAGTTCTGGATACATTGTTTTATATCCGTAAAGTACATCCATAGATAACATTTCTTTTTTAGTTTTCATGTCATATCCTTTTACAACTCTTAAAGTTATACCATTGTAAGAAGTTGTATAAGCTTCTACACCACTTGGCGCAGCTAAAGGTCTAGTTACAAATGCGAAAGCATTAGGGTTAAATGCTAAGTTAGCAGTATGACCTTTTTCTATTTTTATAGTATCAGTTGTAGTTACTTTTGTTTTAAGTGCAGGATATAATTTAACTGTTATGCTATTTGTAGAAGCTGTAGCATCTTCTGTTACAACATAATTGTTTTTAGCTATGTTGATTATATCACCTTTTTTAACATTTCCTGTTAAAGAATCTTTTGATAATGTTATAGTATCAAGTCCTGCATTAGTTTCAGCTGAAGCTTTTATTCCTGTTGTACCAGCTAAAGAACCAGCTTCATGTACTTTTATTCCTTGTGCCATATAGTTTTCAAGTCCCATAACTCTACCTATAGAGCCTTCTCTTAATGCTTGAGTTGAACCAGATTTTTCAGCATTTACTATAGCTGGAATAGTAGTAAAATTAGCGTCAGCTTCTGGGTCCCATATAGCAACTCTGCCAGCTATAGGCACTTTATTTATGTTTAACATTTTTCTAGCGTCAGCTATATCATCTAATGTTGAAGGAGTTGTTCCAGCAGTACCAACACAGTAAGGTATATCTTTGTATAATTCTAATCCATCTGCATTTATTTTTTCTGCTAATGCAACTGCTGCAGGTTCTAAGAATAATCTGTTTAGATCATCTACATTAGTAACCATTTGAATAGATGTAAAGTCTACATCTACAGTAGCAAATTTATCTAATGCAACTTCTACAGAATCTTCAACTACATCTTGTGGTGTTGTTCCTTTTTCTTGTTCAAAGTCCTCTGCTTTTAATACAACTGGTTTTTTAACTTGTATTTTAGCACCTTTCCCTTTTACAAAGTCGCCAGAATAGTCTTTGTAAACTAAGTTAGGGAATACTAGATTTTCTATTAATCTAGGTAGCAATTGTCTTGCTATCTCTTTTACTTCAATAAATTGATTTGCCATTAATCATCAGTCCTTTTCTTATTGTATTGTTATTTCTTATTAGCAAAGTATTGTCTGTAATATTCTTCGTCTGTCATGTCAGAAGTATTTTGATTGTAATTAGCTCGTTGATATGTATCTTTGAAGTTTCCATTGTTTCTTAGGCGCGCACTAACTCTTTTTTCAACTTCTTCTTCAATTCGTTTTTCAAAAGCTTCACTCTCTGCTTTTTTAAGAGCTTTAAATTTTTCTAAGTTAGCATGTATTTCTTCTGCATTATTTCCACCGATAAATTCTGCATATTCTTCTGGAATATTATCCACTTTTAATTGTTTTCTCTTTTCTTCATTTAAGTCTCTTAATTCCATACTTCTTTGAAGTTTCTCATAATTAGCGTTAGCTTGTCTGACTTGTTCTTGTAGTCTTTCATTTTCTGTCATATTTGCAAGTCTTTGGGCTTCTTTTTCTTTTTCTACTTGTTGTCTAGCTTTTATTTCAGCTCGTTTTACTTTTTCGTCCGCTTTCTTTTGCCATTGAGAATACTTTCTATCAATCATTTTGTCTAATTCTTCTTGAGTGATATTTAATACTTTGCTTTCTCCACCTTCGCCACCATTAGTATTATCTATAGGATTATCTTGTGGAGGTTCTTCTCCACCTTCGTTACCTTCTGCTAATAGTTGAAGGTTCATTTTTAATTTGTTATCTTCCATTTTGTATTTCCTTTCCGTTTTAGTTTCGTCAAACATATTTCCATGAAGCTTTTTTAGTCATCATCACGTTTTGGACATAAAAATAAGTCCTTTCGGACTTTTATTGTTCTTTATTTAATTTTAAAATATTTCCCATTTTACACAGACATTTTTTATTGATTCTTTTATATCACCTGTTTCTTGAAAATCATAAAATATTTTAGCCATTAAGTCTTGACATATTTTTTCTGCTTGTTCTCTTGTGTCTGCTATTAAGTTAAATCTAATCCAACTATAACCACAGCGTACTTGTCTTGGTATATCTTCAAGTGTAATTTTATAATTGTTTGGAGTATTTTGCATAATAAACTTTTGTTTTTTGTATGTAAATAAAACAGAATAATAATATTTTACTTTTGTGTTTTTAATTTTTTCATCAATTTTCATGTTGCTTAACTCAATAATACGATATTCATCATATCCTAGTTTATTATTTTCAAAAGCTACATATTTTTCTGCATCTTCTTTATTGTCAAAATATCCTTCTACATCCCAATCGGAGTATTCTCCACTAAAAATTCCGTAAACCATTAATTTCTCCTTAAATATTTAAATCCTCATTTATTTTCAAAGGTACAAACTATCAATGGAATTTTTGTAAGCACCTTAGAATTGATTTTAGGTGGTCAAATTATGTAAACCTTTTTTGTTAAAATTATGTATTTATTTCAGATACAATTAATTCAAGTTCAAGCCTTGTAAAATCATTTGTAGTACCTGTTATTTTATAATCAGTAATACCTTTTATTTCAAAATCATCTAATTTTAACTCAAATTTTTCTTTTGTATCTTTAATACTAACTTTATGTAAAGGATTTGTATTATTTTGAGAATCGTTCATTAATATTCTCCTTCCTTATAATCAGTTACAGGGATTATAGTGCATCGTTCGACAGAAGCAATGAAACGGTGGAACATTACTACCATAACTTACTTCTTCGATTTTAACCACCTCCCTGTCCATACTTTCACAGTCAGCACATGTTCTTTCATCAAATGCAACACATATCTCTAAGGCTTTTACTCCATTGTCTTTATATCCATCAACATGGCCTTTGGTCATAAAAAAATTAGTCTCAGTTCGTATAAGCCTTTCAGCTTCATACTTAGTAACTTTTTCAAACTTTCTTACTTCGCTACCCATTTTCTGAACTGATTGACCTTGTATTAATCCTTTTGTAATAGTTTCTTGGATTTTATTCAGCGTAGCTGTTTTGTTAGTCCATATTCTACTGCTAAACTGTCTACCACTCCAAGGATATCTAATAGCTTCTTCAATAGCTTTCTTAGGTAATACAGCATTACTTCTACCTACATCTTTTAAAGCTTCTTTATATGTTCTTTTGTAAGCTCCAGTTAAATGGTCTGTCATAGTCATTTGCATGTTGTTTGTATGCTTTATTAATTGTATGTCTATTGCATCTAGTAAGCTTTGTAACCTTGTTACATTCTCTCTAGCGCCTATTCTTTGCCATTCTATTAACACTTCTTTACCATTAGTTTTATTATACAGTTCTCTTAGTTCTTGGACTTTATCCCTGTATTCTCCTAATTCTATGAGATTTAGAAGCTTAGTTGCTTCTGTATAAGTCAAATTATTTTCTATAGCATATTTGTTGTAAAAATCATTTAATTCTTTTGATATTTCTATATAAGCATTATGATAAGCTTTACGTATTTTTTTTATAATCTTATCTTCTGATAATTTACTCTTTTTATCTCTGTCTAGCATACGTTGATGCCAGTATTCTCTGCTTTTCATACCAGCATAGTATTTAGCTTTTCTACCCATAAATAAACCTCAAAGCAAGCATTATAGTAAAACTATAAAAGATTGCATCTCCAAAGCAATACAGTCTCTTTTTTGTAGTTGCGCTAGTAAATATTCCTATGCTATCTATCATTAGCACCAAACCACTAACTATTAGAACTATCCATGCTATTATCGTTATTAACATCTTCGTTTTCTCCTTCATCATCTTTTTCAAGTTTTGGATCACCTATATTACTATCTCGATATATATCCATTACTTGCATCTTTTCTTCATCTTCCTTTTGTTTACGTTCTATTTCTTCTTTTGCATTTTCTACAAAAGATAATTGAGATATAAGAGTTTCATCAGATAAGATTCCGTTTAATTTCGCTACCATATCTGCCATTTCTGTTACATTCGTTGGCAATGCTCTAGTAAATGTAAGTTTCACATCTCTATAATCAAAGCTTTTATTGTTTTTAGCATTAATAACATTAGTTACAAGTTCAAGCATTCTTTGTATAGACTTCTTCCATTTACGTTCTTTTTTACTCATGTCTTTTTCTAATCCGAATAACTTAAATTTCAACGCTACTCCAGATGCATTTCCAGCGAAGCTTTCATCAGTTAAAGGAGGTGTTTTAGTTAATTTATGAAAATCAGCTACTAATCTATTTAATGTATTTTGTATGTATGTATCATTAATATCTTTTGTAATAAACTTAGCATCGCCATCTTCATCGATTAGCATGATTCTATTGTTTTTCATATCTTTTACATCTTCATCTTCCGTAGCACTTAAATTTTTTAGCATTAAATAAGCATTATCAGAATACTCTATTTCGTTAATGCAACTAGATATGATACTTTCAATAGCATCTACAAGCGATATTTGATTTTCAAAGCAGCCTTTTCTCTCTGTATTTTCCATAAACTCAATCACTGGTATGTCACCAAAGTTATGTGTTGATTCTTCTTGTAATGTTAATGTTCCAGAAGGTCCTGTATAGTGATAAATTTTATCTTTAGTCCACAATCTAACATCTAAATTAATTGTATCTTCTTCAACATCTTCATATTCATAATATCTTATAGCGCCTATCATATTCTTAGATAAACTTGTATCATGGATAACAAAGCAGTTCTTGGCAGATTCAGTGGCAAACCTAACATTAGCTTCTTCATCTGTATAAAGTATTAAAAATGCTTGTCCGTCAATCGAAGTAAAGTGATCTAGTTCCATATTGCACTCTTGAAAGTCATTGTATTCTAATATATTATCAAGAAGCTCCTGTTGAGTTTCGTCCTTACATGTAAATGTAATTGGTTCTCCAGAAAAATAACCTGTTCTTATATCCACAGCGTAGCTTGGTAAAGATTCTATTATTTTATAGTTAGGTTTATTTTCATCTGCTTGTTTTCTAAGCAGTATTTTATGCTTATCACTATAATAATTTTCATTCCTTATAAACTTACCTTGAAATTCTTTATGTCTAGATATAAGCTTCTCAGCATCTTCTGGTTGAATTTTTTTTACATTCGTTTGAAAGAATGGCATATCATTATGCAGTATCACTTTATCGCACCCCCTTCTATATTCCTAAATTTAATTTCTTAGACTTAATTCTATTTTGTCTAATTTCATCTTCGATTCCATACCTTGCTGCATCACATTTTGTTATCGCAAGAGCTCTTTATCCCTTGCTTCTTACAGTTTCTATTCCTGTAAGTTCGGACTATCTTTTAGTTTTCTAATAAAATTTATTGAAAACTCCGAGGCCTCGTGGAACATTATATTCTTTTTCAAGTTTCAGTTCTAGTCTCTGCCCCTGGCTAATCTTTTAAAATTAGCCTTCGGTTCGGATTAGCATTTCAGCCTTCCCGCTTAATTCCTCGGTTTATACTCGACTAAGCAGCAATGCCCATCGAGTGATTATTTTTATCTGGATACTCACCTTTAAAGTTTCCATCTTTATCTTTTTCAGTTTCATATCCTAAAAACTCTCTAGCTGCGTTAGGGCATCTATCACTATCTATTATTATTTCTTCTATTTCTTCTGATAAAAACTTAATCCCATAATCCACACTATCTGGGCCTTTTTTAGCTCCTCTTACTTTTAGGCCTAAGTCCTTTAAATCTTTTATAGATTTAGGTTCCTATTTTATTCACATAAGGTCGTTAATCTTATGCAGTTCTCTTATGAACTTCTTATGCTCTCACATAAGTCTAGACTATATCTTCAATAAAAAAAGACCTCTCGGTCTTAATTATTGCCTGGCTTTTCCACTCACTTGAGTGTACTCTACTTTCTTATTCTATCTATTTAAGATAAAATGATTTCGATAGTCGTTGAACAACATCATCTTTTGTTAAAGGTGTATATGAAAATATATGTTTTTTATGAGTTCTTTCTTCACCTCTAGCACATGCACATACATGCCCTTGATTAAACCCATCAACTTTACATTCGTGTGTATAATTATAAATTTTAACTAAATTACCTTCTAAATCATATACATAAGTTTTTTTAGTTAATGAGTGTAAATTATTCTCTTTAGGTGTTACCCATTCTAAGTTTGATACATTATTATTTTGTCTATTTTCATC
>ENA-OXVL01000143-OXVL01000143.1-human-gut-metagenome-genome-assembly--contig:-NODE-143-length-15892-cov-9.3507_pt1 | contig 15892 bp, 14 predicted proteins | sample MGYA00249250_ERZ652696 | MGnify/ENA primary metagenome ERZ652696 (study PRJEB26925, sample SAMN05826793) | human gut metagenome | biome: ENVO:2100002; feature: ENVO:00000062; material: ENVO:00002003... | reverse complement strand
AGGCTTCGCCCGCCCTCCAGAAACGGATTGATACACCAACTTTCGGGACGCTACCACAACGGCGCCACCAACCTCTTGCGGAGGTGCTGTTTCGGCATACTTCACTTACAACTGTCGTTCAACCCTAATTCAGCCAAAAGTCAAGCATTATCCAACCGCGATGCAAATCAGTCTTCAGCGAATATCGTGTAGTCGAACACAACTTGCGATGGAACGAATTCGTCATCATGGGATTCGTTTGTGACCCCGGTCACTTTCAGTACGCATGCACAACCATGGTTGTTAAGAAGGGCAACTCGCTGGCCCACGCTTGGCGTGGCGCACCTACACGAGCGGGTATAGGATGCAACAACATTGGCATCGAGGTCTTCATTTGGCGCAGCGTCCGGTATCATCCCGACGGCCTTGATGTAGTCGTTCAGGATATACACCGAATCGCCGCCGCGCTTTCCAAAACGAACCTTGAATTCATAGTCGCCATACCCCAATGTTATCGTCTCCGAAGGCGCGTCGCCGTAGGCCATCGCCACCCCCTTGGACTCGAGTTCGGGACATGACCAGTTTCCCGGTTCCATGAGATTATCGATTCGTTCCACGCGGTACATTCTCTCCCGTATCGTCGCCGGGCTGATACCCCTTCCCTTGTCCGCAGGAAGTCCCGCTAGCCATCGCCATAGATCATCAATCTGCTCGGAACCGGGAAAAGAGCCGTCTCGATCGCGATACGAGAAATCGAAGTATTTCGGATCACGCCCTTCCATCCATTTCGGAAGAAGCCTTTTCTCGTTGCGCACGAACAAGACGGATAGCCAGTTGTTCGGCCGATCGTCAACAACATCCTGGATCGTCTTCGTCTCGCGCCCAACACCCGAGTCGGGATAATTGTCCGCCCTCTCGACATAGCCTTCATCGACGATCATCAACACGCGTTTCGCGTCCTCGATCTCTCGCATGAAACCCGTGAGGTCTTCCCCGTAGTCAACCTCGGAGTCAATGCCGACATGGAAGCCAATTTGCTTCAGATGCGCCGCGAGCAGTCTCACCCACTCGCGGTGCGCGGTGTTCTCCGGACCTCCCCATGCGTAGGAGATAAAAACATCGAACTGCATTCCTGCCCCTCCCGTCGCTCCAGAAAAGTAGCTAAGCATGCGCGAGCCAATTCTTAGAGTGAAAGGGAATTACCCGTCACCATGCTCTCCCTACATTCGCAAAAGCTCATCCATCTTTGCATCGTCATGACTTCGAACCCAATCGGTCTCGGATAGAACCCAGCTGAGATTGCTGTGAAACAGCTCATTGAATACTGAGTTGTTTCGATATTCAATGGGAAAATCGGCACAGAACATCCGTCCAACCGAGAGAAGCATGGCCTGATCCTGCAATGATACGACGAGCTTGAAATTATCTAGGCCGATGACATCTAGCAACTTCGACCACAAAGACATGATCCATTCGCTTTCAGGATCCCACTGAGTGTTAGCCTTGCAAGCAGCGGTTACCTTCTTCGCGGTACTACCAACTACACTCGCAACATTGTCCGCAAGCTGAACGCCTAAACAGTCGACGCTCTCCTCAAACCTCAAGATATCACCAACCCCCAACGCTTCCAAAGCACTGCAGTATTCCCCTTCGAACTCAGGGATCCGGTCATGCACTAATTCCAACCCTGCGTTCGTAATTCTCTCATCTTCCTTGATCATGGCGAGAAGTTCTCCAAAAGCCGTTAAGTTGACAAGGTTTTGATAAGAAGACTTTTCATAGTCACCTGACGCGATGCCGGTTCCGAGAAGCATATCGTACCGCCCTGTCTCCACGATGCGGCGAAGCCCTGCATGCAGGAAGCTCCCCTCTGTAATAACTCCATCGGAGTTGACAAGCAGTCTCTCAGTTAGAAGCCTAGCACCAGATGCATCTGGCATCGCGGAAAACTCCGCATACGCTTTAAGGGACTCGGATCCGAACAAAGCCAGGTTCGACGCCTCTGAATAATATGCCTGAGGGAACGTAACCTTTGCATCCGGGCCAAGGATCGTCTGCATGAGAGCCGTAGCAAGATAGAAGTCTTTCGAATACAGGCATAACTTGAATCGTCCACATACAAGAAAGGTTTCAAAGAAGTCGGAAAGCTGATCGTTGCACTTGCGAGTCAGAAGGTCACTTCCCTTAACTTCTCGTCCAGCAGCTCCGCAGCGCTCCTTGAACGCCTCATACGATGCAGCCAAGGCTCCATCCTCGCTCTCGGGAGACAATACGGCCCCTAAGGCATAGAGAGACTGGCCATCCTTGCCGCAGTACGTTTCATGTCCCTCGCGGGTCAGGCAGCCGGTATTGCCCGATTCGTCAAAATATATCTTCATCGCGCTCCATCCGGTTTGCTTTCCCTACCAACCGAACCAATCACGTTTTTATCGCCGTAAAGTCTCTCTACAGCATCGAGCACGATCAGCCAAGCAAGACCCGACGCCTTTTAGAACCTTACCGCATGGCTGCTCCAACGTTTTTCCATCGTTGCGATTCGACCGATTTCCTCAAAACGAGATCGATCGAATCGGAAGACGTATGCCTCTCGCACGGGTATAGGAGAACGCACGGCACAAGACCACTTCGTCAATGGTATCTGTTTTCGACTTCTTCAGCTTATGCGAATCGCAGAAATCACGCATGCGGGTGTTGACCACATCCCCGGGCGACGGACACCGGCTTACATGTTATCAAACGTCTTAGTATTACGTCGGCACCGGTGCATAACGCTCCTCAAACATGAGAGCGTACTCGAACTCAGTTCTTTCGGAGTTATGACGTCATCGGTGGAGCGTTTCAAGTGGAATCGCCTCGCCGCCTGGGAGCGTCTAGTGGCCGAGGGTTTCTCACCGGAGCAGATCGTCAACGCCTACGCCGCCCCCGCCGAGAGCTACTGGCTGCGCAACAGAGACGATCCGGCGCTTGCGTAGAACCTCGCCCGCCGGATCGAGAACGAGGGAGGGCTTTGCGCCTAGAGCCCATACGCCCGACCCGCTCGACGCCGACGGAGAGCAACCCGAAATTTGCTTACCCGTAGAGGGGATACAGTTTTCCAAATCAACAGGTAGGATCAATTTAGCACGGTATCGTTCGCGCAAAACCTGAAGACTTATGCTTTGACCAGACGTGCCAACCGGGTTCACTCCTCTGCTTTTTCTGCTATACCTCAAAGATGTAGGCAAGCAGCTCATTAAACTGCATTCGCCCTGACGCCTACCGGGGCGCGAAGCCTATCAGCAACGGGATGATAAACGTTTATTGGCTGCTTTGTTTCGAAAGTGACGACAAGGGAATACGGGATCTTCTCTTTCCCAAGTGACTTAAGCCCGTTTGCACCTGCGCAGCTAACAAGAATGTCAATACCATCAGATTCTTCAGCCCACGGAAGACCGCCCTCTCCTATGAAAGACTGGTGCTGAAGAGTTCCCCTTCGGATTGCATTCCAATCAGTATATTCGCGGGTAGGCACCAAACGCTCTTTTGTCAGGCCCACACGGTCGAACCACAGTTGCGCATGTCGATATTCTTGGCGTCCGAAAGCAATTGGCGTAAAATACGCCAGCGTCACCGTCAAGCGTCGATCAACAACCCTTGATGAGAAATCGAGCGGAAGCGGGACATGGAACAGTTGCCCCTCGTCCTTGCCAATATCTCCAAATCCGAACGCCGTTACCCTGTTGAGCGCGCACTCTCGAACGCGGAGATAATCCGGCCGGCCGAAACCAACCCACCGGGTGCTCTCTTTGTTCTTCGCGCCAAACTGCCTGAATGCGATATCTCCCAAATTTTCGTAAGCGCATCCGTGCACAGCCATTGCTTTGAGGAGCAGCGCCCCATATTCGTCCGGGACGCCGGCAAAGCCTGAGTCTAGAAAGATCTCCTCTAGGACATCGAAGTTGGCCGCGCATTCATGAGAGACCGCTGCCGCTGAGTAGCTCGTTCCCGCCTGCGCGACATAACTTTTTGCGATTGCCCCTGCGGTTGGAGCGGCTGCAATGATTCCAGGCTCGCGAGTCTGCGATAGAGCGTATTCGACGCAGTTATCGTCTTTCGCTGAGACAAGGAACTTACCACCAGGATAGAGAATTTCGGGCTTGATAGAACGTCCAATTCCTCCGCCAAAAGACGTGAGCGGGCTTACGCAACCTTCCTCAACAGGCTGAACGGCAAGAGCGTTTTCTTCGATAGCAGTATTATCTTCAAATGTCGCACCCACAGTGATAGAATTTATGCTTTCGGCAGGAGAAAGGAGCTTGAGATTCCTCCTGTTTTCCATAAGTGCCTCGCTAATATGCTTGCTTCGCCTCTCGAGGTCTTCGTCCTTCAGCTTCTCGAAACCCCCTTCAACTGGAATTAAGTTTATGTGCTGATTTCCGGCGCTTATCACGAAGAGAACACGATATTTGTAGCTCAGCCAATCAAGCAGTTTCGCAAGGGGGCTGGGAGCGCCAAAAAACTGCCGAACCTCATCGCCGATGGAAAGATTGATAACATGGAGAGTTGGAGCAGCCGGCGCTTCGTCGCCGTCGCCGTCGAACATTCTCCTGACCGCTCTGTGAATGAGATCGACAATGAGAACATTCTCCGGATATGTCTCCTTCATACCGAATACCGCGTCTGGGCGCATCACTGGTCGCACATAAACGGGTCTTGAGGCGGTCGAGGGTTCTGGTGCTGCCAGATCACCATGCACGAGCATAGATGCCATCGCAGTTCCATGCATACGAAGGCTTGCAGGGTAATCGTTTCCGAACTCATCCGGGTCGTCAACAATGATTCTATTGCGCAGTGCAGCATGATTCTCGAGAGGCAACCCGTCAAGCATCCCAACGATGGGGACGCCCGAGGGAAGCTCTGCACCGACCTTGTCGTCAATGTCCTCTTCGAATATCTCACCTAGGAGACCGACCGCCATTTGACCTGTTGGGCGGAAGTACATGATTTCATTGCACGTCGCCAAAGAAAGATTTTCTCTCTCGGCGCCGAGAAGGTTTTCGATTTGATCAATTGGAAGTTCAAGCAACATTCCGTGGTATCTGATCTCCTCGATTGCGCACTCACTTGTAACCCTGCCATTCATTGCTTCAACTGCTCTGCGCACGCTCGCTGCGGCGGCACACCGTTTAGTTGGGTCGCTGCGGTAAAAAAGTTCCGCCTCAAATGTCGAGGGGGACGAGCCCTTCACCTGGATGGTTTCATGCCAGTCTTCCAAAATCCCAGTGTCTTCGAAACGATCTTCCGGCCCCCAGACGTGCACTTCACGCAGCAACCCAAACAAATCTCGTAACGAAGTAAAACCGTGTGGGAATTGGAAGGTTTCGTCCATTTGATAGTGTTTCCAGGTGCTTATAAGCTGATCAAGTGCCGCTCTATCGCTCATGATGCAGTAGACGCGACCCGAGAAGGACGCTTCGGCGTTTTCCTCGTCGTAGAAGTAGTTGTCTGGAGCCATGTCTTCGTTTTCGAGGTCGAATAGCCATTCGAGTCCTTCTATCCTTTTGACAGCCCCATAAAACGAGTTAAGGGAACCTGCGACCTCGAATACCAAGGCGAGTTCCGGCTCAATTCTATCGGGAGAACGCTGCACTTTCACGCGTTCCCTATCGAAAGCGCCACAAAGGCGTTTGTACATGGGCTCAAGACGTCTTCCTTGGGCAGCAATGTCGGGACGATGCAGTCTAGTAGGACCGCCATTACGGTCGCCCTTGACCTGCTCACTTGGCTCTGGAAGCATCAGCAGAGGGTACTCAGCGGCCATCACTTATCGCCTCCATCGTCAGGAGTGCTTTGCTTGCGCTGCTTGCTCCAAAGCTGCAGCACTTCGTTTGTAATCTTTTTTGTGACGCTAGAAGGGAGTAACAATACGTATCGTCTATATATCTCTATAGCGAGCTCTTCCACTTCTGCGAAACTGCATCCATAAACCTTCTTCGCTATCGTTTCGGGCTCAATGCCGAAGTCAAAGTCGTTTCTGCGCTCGAATAAAGATAGCCACGTTGATAGATTTGCTCGCGTTGGTGGAGGAAGCTCAACGCGAATTTGAAATCTGCGCCATGCGGCTTTGTCGAGCAGATCATCGTGATTCGTGGCGGCAATCACAACCACATAGCTAGGAAGCGAGTCTATTTGCAGCAAAAGCGAGCTAACGACACGCTTGATTTCCCCTGTCTCATGGGTATCTCCGCGCTCCTTACCGAGCGTTTCGAACTCATCAAAGAAAAGCACGCAAGGACGGGTTCTCGCGTAATCAAAGAGTTGCCCCAGCCTGCTTGCTGTTTCGCCTAAATACGATCCAATAAGTTGCTCGTAACGAATAGTGAGAAAAGGAACCATGAGAGATTCAGCGACTGCCTCCGCAAGAGAAGTCTTTCCATTGCCCGGGGCTCCAACAAGAAGGATTTTGTGGCGCGGCTCAAGGCCGTAAGATCGGAGCAAATCAGCCCGAAGCTGCTCCTCTACCAGGTCATCGCAAAGCCTACGGACGAACTCCGGAAGAACGAGATCGCCCATCCTACGCTCAGGAGTTTTTTCGATGAAAAGGGTTTGCGCCGCGAGACCGCTTGATTTGACAATCGTATGGTTCCGAACCGACTTTTGCTTAGTATTAGCAGCGGTCAGAACGATTTTCTCAATGCGATTAGCAAGCACTGTGTGCTGCTTTTCCCGCTCTTCAGCACATACCGCTTCGGCTGATTGTATAAATCGTTTGTCATCGTGAGCAAGTCCATACTTAATTAGATCACACAATAGGTCTGCTCGAGCCACCTGCCTCACCCCCTAAACGTATCATTCCCGAGGAAAGCTAATAAAACTGCTCTCACAAAAGTCCTCAAAGGCTTTCTGGGCAAGTGAACTTGGATTCACTTGCCCATTCTCCCATCGATTAACCGTCGCAAAGCTGACGCCGAGCGCTTTTGCTAGTTCAGTTTGAGTCATACTCAGTTGTTTGCGTGCGTATTTGACCATTTCGCCGAAAGTCATGATAGCTCTAACCTCTGTATCAAATGTTATATTTTGAATTGAAAAATTGCCCAAACAATATTTTGCCACATAATGGCCTGCAGATAAACTTTGCTAGATGCTTACAGATAGGGACTACAAAAATCAGTATCAAGAACCAGCTTCGGAGGGGATCATGAAGAGCGCCGATGTACAACGAGAAGGCGGACAGTGCACTGCCGCTCTCGATTTGATTCATCCCCAACGACAAGGCGTTGAAGCGACTTCCTTCAATTTGCTGTGTGGCCCCAAAAAACGTGATGGTATTCTCGAATACGCTGATTCATGAGCGACAAGTGCGCTCCGAGAAGCGCCGAGCACAAGATCGCACTGGGCATTCGCTACATGCTCTTTCGGCATCCGGAAACACAAGTGCGATCCTCTACGCTTCGGCCACCGACGCCAGATTTTTTCTCACGACAACCCGTTTTTCGGCACAGTAAGCGAGATCGGCATCCGCGTATCAGACAGAACCTCTTCAACGTGATAACATAACTTGCTAGGTTAGTTATTTGATCCTGCGCTAAAGGGGTTTCGCAATGTTTGGTGAAGCGGTTACCGTTTCTTCGGTTGTTTCTGCATTCATCTCTGAGTTCGTCGCCAAGACAACGCAATGGGCTGAACAAGGACGCAAAAAGGCCAAAACAAAGGAATCGCTTTCAGGTGCGCTCGACAACCTGACCTCAGATCTGAGGTCAGCGCTTGAGCAAGCAGCCGATGTAGGCCTCGATGAAAACGGCTTGTCGTTTTGCGACTGGCTCGGCGAAGAGACCGAGTATATCTACGACTCGGCACTGGAGACGAAAGAGGAAAGGGATTCGCGAATCGAAGCGCTCCTCCTTGAAGGTCAAAGAAAATTCGGTTTCAAAGGCGGCGAGGACAAGGCGGAATCCATAGCCGAAGCGATAAGCATCGCATTCGATTACTGTCTCAAACTGAGATTTGGGCATCTAAACGACGACGACAGAACCGTCGTCAACATGACGGTAACATACGGAGAAGAGACGGTCGACCGGCAAACGACTGAGATAATCTACGCCCTAGATCCAACACTCGCGACCGATCGTGAGTGGCTGAAGTACCAGGATTTCCTTGCTTCCCAATCCATGACGGCGATAGGCACCAAATTCACCGTCGACGAGCTCTACATACCGCTCAACGCCATCGAGACTGCGGAGGCCACGTTTTATCCTCCACACCAAGATTCCCATGGCCGCCTCTTCGATCTCATCGAGAGTAATAATCGTTTAGAAATCCAGTTGTTTCCCGAAACCGTTGCAGAGGCATCCGTTGCCCATTGGCCTATCGAGCATAGCCATACCTCAACTTTCACCGATACAGTAAGCTTAGTCGTTTCAGTAGATGAGCGTATCGCGCAGTAGCTGGAAACGCCCGATTTTAGGGACGACCACAACCCTGTCCTTGTTCTTTCCGGAGATCCCGGAAGCGGAAAATCCACCGTTGCCAGGCGCCTTTCTAAAACACTGGCCAAAACCGAAGAGGTCAACGTTGCTTACATCAGCCTCAAAGACGTGGCGACGGATTCGCAAATCGACGATATCGAGGCCCTCGTCGTGAAATACATCCTATCGTTGCCCGGTCGCGACTTCGTTGTTTCGAAGCTTCCAACGAGCAAGCCTCTGGTTCTCATATTCGATGGACTCGATGAATATGCAGCGCGAGGACCTAAGAGCAAAAAGGCAGCATGGGGTCTCCTGGGATCCATACTTCGATACGGACAGCGTTGCAGCGAAGCCTCCTTCCCAACCAGAGTCCTCGTCACTTCAAGGACCACACTGCTTCGAGATATGAAAAAAGAAGTATCTCCAAAAGAGTGCAAGCCGATTCGACTCGAGCTGCTTCCCTACGTTTGCTCCGAAAGTGAGTTAGGCGACATTTGCGACCCAGACTTCCTCCTTTGTGAAGATAAAAGGATTACTTGGTGGACGAACTACGGAGAGAGACTTGGTAGGGATATGAGCTCGACGATGGAAAAGATTTTCAAGTGGGACGACGAAGTGAAGTTATCGGCCCAGCCTATCCTCAACCATCTGATAGCCGTGTTCGCAAAGAATATTCTCGAGACGGCTGCACCCAACCGCGCCGAGGTGTACGGAACTTTGCTTAAGGGCGTGATAAACCGGAATTACGATCACGCGCAAGGAAAGGCGAAAATACATAGCAGAACACGCGCAGCGGACGTGGCGGGGTATCTCGAGTTCATGGAGGCCGCTGCTATTATGGCATGGCACAACGGCGGATCTATCACGGATTTAAAGCCCTTGAAAAACGAATGCGGGAGCGAACGCGCTAAAGAAGCCTTTGATTGCTTCAAAAGCGAGGCGCGCATCAAGGATAATATAATCGCTGGTTACTTTCACCTAAGAAACAAAAACGGCGAGGAGAGTTACGAGTTCGTTCATTACAGTTTCATGGAGTACCTCGTATCGCGCCGCATCGTCGGCGAGTTGACCAAAATGCTCGACAGGAAAGTTTGCCCCATCACATCGATGCCAAAGCTTTACGACATGCTGGGCTGTTCGGAACTCACGGACAACACGCTATCGTTCATAAGGGCCGAACTCTCTCTGTTCACCAAAAAGAAAGCCGCCTCGCTTCAAAAATACATGATGTCGTTATTCATGGAATCCCTATTGGAATACAGCTTCGATGAGACGTTTTTTGATAAGGAAAGAAACGGAACACTGTTTTCGACAAAGTTATCATCCATTCGCAACGTCCAGGGGAACATTCTGGCGCTACACAGCTGCGCTGCCAAAGTGACTGGCGAGAGGATGGGCGTATCTTTCAACCTATTGTTACAATGGTTGGGAGGGATCGGTGTGTTTGCATGGGAAAGCAACGTTTCTTCTTTCTTCAATGGTCTTGAGCCGATCATAGAGAGCGGGGAAGATGAATACATTCTGACGCTGCCTTTCGCGCAACTCAGTTCGTCGGATATGTCCAATTCGTTCATGGAACACGCAATATTCACCGGAGCAATGCTTGATAACACCATCGTAGTCAACGCGGATATGAAGCATGCGAATTTCAATGACGCCCGACTCGTTGACGCGAAATGCTCATATGCCCATTTCGAACACGCGTCCCTGGAAAAAGCCACTCTTCATGGAGCGCACTTCGATCACGCCCACCTCGAGAACGCCCACTTGCTAGGAGCAGAGTTGGAGGGGGCGAAATTCCAGCACGCCCACCTCGAAGATGCGGATTTGCGGTTCGCAAAGCTCATAGAGGCAGAATTTGGATGGGCGAAAATGAGGGGCTCAAATATGGGAGGGGCCATCCTCCGCGAGGCTGATCTTCGGTATGCCGAACTCAAGGGATGCAATCTCGAAAACGCGATCCTCGACAAGGCGAAGGTGCTGAAGAAGGACATCAAAACACTCCACGAATGCGGTGCGGACGTTTCAAAAGTTATAGCGTACGACGAATGAGAAAACAGCGTCAAATCACTTGAACTTCGGTCTATCACTCTAATTTTCAATAATAATGTATAATTGCACTTTATTCAAAACTATTCAATTTTGGTGAAACTATATGGATGAGCTAAGAAAATACCTGAACGAAACGCTTGGCTTGAAGATCGAATACGGTGAGTGGCTTCCCGATGCCAACTTGCCGCTCTTTCTTTCGCGCTCGGCATCGTACGCTCGATGCGTGTTCGAAGGCATCGCGTTCGTAGCTGCGAAGATGGAGAACGAGGACGGCCTCCCGGACATCAAGAGGGTGCACAATCAGCTGGGCAGATACACCGACCTGCCCGTTGTCATTGTCAGCGAAACCCTAGACGCGAGGCAGAGAAAAGCGCTCGTCGTGCAAGGCGTGCCTTTCGTCGTTCCTGGCGTGCAGGCCTTCCTCCCCTTCTTGGCCTTTGCAGCGACATCGAGAGAGCCCCGGAGGTACCGCCGGGGGGGCCGCCTATCCTCCAGGGCGCAAGCGGCCTTCGTCACCCTCGTCGCGCATCCCGAGGTCGAAAGCGCTGCGGAGCTGAGGGAGGTCGCCGGTCTCACGCCGAGCGACGCTTCGAGAGCTCTGGCCGAGCTCGACGAGCAGGGGCTCGTCGTCCGCTCGAAAAGTGGAAGGTCGATGCTGCTCGAACGCGAACGCGACTCGGGCAAACTGCTGAGGGCGGCGAAGCCGTTGCTGTCCTCCCCTGTGAGCGGCATCCTTCATGTCGAGCGCAACGCGGCGCTAAACGCGCTGCCCGATGCCGGCGAGACCGCCCTGGCGGTGCGGTCAATGCTCGCCGTGCCGCCGATCAGACGCAAGGCGGTATCTAGAAAGAGACTCAAAGACCTGTCCTTCTCGGAGGTGCTCATAGGCGAGATCGACGATAATGACACGATCGAGCTCCAAGTATGGACGTACGAGCCGCTCGTCACCGGCGGAAAGGACATCGACGACGTGTCGCTGGCCCTCTCGCTTGCCGACAGCGGAGACGAGCGGGTCGAGAAGGAGCTGAACAGCCTGTTCGACGAGGAGGATTTATGGTAGCACGCGGAGTCAGAGGACTGGATCGGTTCAAAGAGCACATGGTGGGGCTCGAGGACAGCTACGCGGTCATCGGCGGCACTGCATGCGAGGTCTTGCTGGAGGATGCCGATCTCGAGTTCCGCGCCACCAAGGACATCGACATGGTCCTCCTGGTCGAAGGACGCCTTCCGGAGGCTGCCGCAGCGGTATGGAGGCTCGTGAGGGCGGGAGGCTACAGCTGTGGATGGAAAGGGTCGGCGCGTGCCCACTTCTACCGCTTCACCGAGCCGACCGATCCTGGATTCCCCGTCATGATAGAGCTCTTCAGCGCCGCGCCCGACTTCATCGACGAGGACGCTGGAATCGTCGTGGCCCCGATGCCCCTCGATGACGAGGTATCGAGCCTTTCGGCCATCCTCCTCGACGAAGACTATTACAGGTTCATGAAGGGAAGATGCGAGATCGTGGACGGCATCGCCGTGCTCGGCGAAACCGGCCTCATACCGTTCAAGGCGAAAGCGTTCCTCGACCTCTCCCAAAGAAAGGCGATCGGAGAGCATGTGGACTCTCGAGATCTTAGAAAACATAAGAACGACGTGCTCAGGTTGGCTCAGATCCTGAAGCCCGGCCAGCACGTAGAACTAGCTCCGACGATCAGGGCAGACATGTCGGAGTTCTGCGACAAGATCTCCGACGACGATGCGAACATGAGGCAGTTGGGGATCTCCGCATCCTACGAGGACATCATCGAGCTGATAAGGGATACGTACCGGCTCGATTAACCGCTGCAAAATTTTCGCATGTTCGAATTCCTAAACGCGAACGGTCCTGCAGCATGCTGCGGCAGGACCGTTCTTGCGAGGCGCGGCGACTTGTAAGCGATCGGGCGGCGCAGCTTATTCGGTGCGCAAAGCCTCGATGGGGTTCTTGCGGGACGCCCGGTAGGCGGGGAAGATGCCGAACACCAGGCCGATGGCCGTGGCTGCTGCAACGGCAACCGCCACCACGCCCCACGACACCACGAACGCCAGCCCCACGGTGCCCATGAGCAGTCCCAGCGCGATGCCCGCCGCGATGCCCAGAACGCCTCCGATGATGCTGAGCACGAGGGCTTCGAGCAGAAACTGCACGAGGATGTCGAAGCGGCGCGCGCCCAGAGCTTTCTTGATGCCGATTTCGCGGGTGCGCTCGGTCACCGACACCAGCATCACGTTCATCACGCCGATGCCCGCAACCACAAGCGATATGCCCGCGATGCCCGCCAACAGCAAAGTCATGGTGCCGTCGATCTCGTTGCCGGCCCGCAGCATCTCGTCCTGGGAGATGATGTCGAAACGTCCGGGGGGAATATGCGCCGTGCCCGTGAGGTACGAGCCTATCTCCCCTTTCGCCGCCTCGATGGCGTCCTCGCCGCGCGCTTTCGCGTAGAAAGAAGTGATCGTGCCGCTCTCCCCCATGCTCACGGCAGTAGAGAAGGGAACGAGAGCAACGTTGCCCGTATTGAGCCCCATCGACTGGCCCTGGTTCTGCAGCACGCCGACCACGGTGAACTCATCGCCGTCGAGCTTGACGGTACGGCCGACCGCGCCGTCGGCCGAGCCAAGCAGCGTCCTCGCCACATCGGAGCCCAGCACGATGACCTTGCTACGATTCTCCCGGTCGACAGCGCTCAAGTTGCGGCCTTCCTGCAATTTGAGGTTGCGCACGTGCAGGTAGTGCTCGTCAGTGGCCTCCACGAACGCCTTGTTAGCAACCGTCGTGCCCACCGAAAGCTTCTTCATCAGGGACTTCGAGGGCGCCACGCCATCCACGGCACCGAGGTCGTTCATGCCCGAAAGGTCGTTGTAGCCCATGTCGCCGTCGAACAGGTAAGCCGACAGCGCGTCTCCGCCGAGAGCTTTCATCTTTTCGCTCACCTGCCGGTTCGTCCCGTCGCCGATGCCCACGAGGATGATGACCGACGAAATGCCGATGACGAGACCCAGCATGGTCAGAGCCGAGCGCAACCCGTTGCCGAACACAGCCTGAACGGCAGTTCGCGCCAATTGACTATACCGCATGCGAACCCCTTTCCATTTCCTGTATCAAGCCGTCAGCAATGCGCACAACACGCTGCGCCTCGTCGGCGAGCTCCTGGTTGTGCGTGATGAGGATAACCGTCTGGCCCTCGGCGTGCAGGCTCTTGAACAGCTCCATGATCTCCACGCCGGTGCGCGAATCGAGCGCGCCGGTGGGCTCGTCGGCCAGGATGATCTCCGGCTCGCACACCAACGCACGGGCGATGGCCACGCGCTGCTGCTGGCCTCCGGACAGCTGGTTCGGCAGGTGGTGCTCGCGCCCTTCGAGACCCACGAGCGCGAGCTGCTTGCGGGCACGGGCGTCGGCCTCTTTCAGGCGTACCCCGGCATAGCTCAGCGGCAGCTTCACGTTCTCGAGCGCCGTGAGCTTGCCCAGCAGATTAAAGCTTTGGAACACGAACCCTATCTTTTCGTTGCGGATGGAGGCTAGCCGATTGTCGGACAAAGCCCCGACATCCATGCCGTCGAGCAGGTAGCGACCCTCGTCGGGCACGTCGAGCAGCCCGAGGATGTTCATCAGCGTCGACTTGCCAGATCCGGACGGCCCCACGATAGCGAGGAAATCGCCTTGGTCGACTTGAAGATCCACATGATCGAGGGCGCGAACGACCCCTTCGCCCATCTCGTAGGTTTTGGAAACGCTCTCCAAGAGGATCATCGCCGACCGCCTACTCTAACACCGGAGTCACGGTTATAGGCCCCTCTTCGGCATCGCCTTCCGAGAAGCCGCCGCCCGCAGGCTCTGCCTCGTTGAGAACCACGAGATCGCCTTCCTTCAGACCCTCGCCCGACACCTCGACCATGGTGCCGTTGGATATGCCCGTGGTCACCGGCTCCGCACGCTGCTCGCCGGATGCGAGATCGTACACCTGGACGAACTTGTCGTCGCCCGCGCCGATCACGGCGCTCACCGGCACCGTGAGCACGTCGGAGGCTTCCGCAACGGTGATGGACAGGTTGGCCGACATCCCCAGCTTGATGCTGCCGTCGTTGGGCACTTTGACCGTGACCGTGAACTTGGAGCCCGTCGCGCCGTACGTACCCACCTCGTTGATGTTGGAGATGGTTCCGTCGTACTCGCGGCCGTTATCGGATCCCAGCTTCACCTTCACGCTTTGCCCTTCGGACAAAAGCCCCAGATCCTTCTCGGAAACCTCCATGGTGACCGACACCGTGTCGATGCGCTGCACCTCGATATAGTGGTCGTCCTTCGTCACGGCGCCTTTGTTTTTCTCCGGAAGCTCGCGCGAGGTGACCACGAGGTCGTACGGAGCCGCCCACTTCTCGCCGTTGGCGTAGGTCACCAGCGTCTCGCCTGCAGCAACGCGCTTGTTAAGCGGCGCGTCGAACGATTGCAGCCAATGCCAGCTGTCCGCAGGCCTGAGCTTCACGGTTTCCAGCGGCTTCACCTCGCCAACGCCGGTGACGGTCTGCTGCACGGATCCTCGCTCCACGGGAGCGGTCAGCGGCGAAACGGTCTGAGGCTCACCGGAAAGCGCCGCCGATATCTTGTCGCCGAACACGAGCCAAGCGGCCAGCCCGCTCGCAACGGCCAGCAGAAGCACGACGGTCACGGACTTGCCTACTATGCTTTTCACAATTGCGTTCCTTTCTATAGTTCGCGATGCCAGGATTGCCGATGTCGATCAGGGAACGTACGTCTCGCCCTCGACCGAGGGCGTCGGCTCCGCTATGACGTCCTGAGCCGTGGCTTCGTTTCGGGTTTTCACAGTCTCCGGCGCATCGGTTCCTCCCGCTTCGGGAAGCAGGTTCTTGGCAACCAGCAAACCTCCCAGCACGACGATAACCGCAACCAGCACTCCGACGAGCACCTTGAACCCTTTCGACCCCATCGTCGACTCCTCACTGCGCACTTCTGCGCGTCGTCTCGATATCTTCCGGCGGCCAGTCTAACGAAAGCCGCCTTAAAACTTCCTGAACCGCGGCGATGTTTTTCGCGTCTCCCCGCCGAAGCTTGCCGAGGGGGTCGGTTTCAGGATCGTTTCAGGTTGCGCGTGCTAGAATGACCGCATGAAACTGCTGATCGTGGAGGACGACCGACTCCTCTCAAACGCCCTAGCCCGCAGCCTGCGGGACGCTTACGCCGTCGACCAGGCGTTCGACGGCGAAGAAGGCCTGTTCTACGCCGCTCAGGACGTGTACGACCTCGTCGTGCTCGACGTGATGCTGCCCGAACGCGACGGCTTCTCGGTGCTGGAAGCCTTGCGCGCACAAGGCGTGGACACGCCCGTGCTCATGCTGACGGCTCGGAGCGCGACCGCCGACAAGCTTCGCGGACT
>ENA-OXVL01000116-OXVL01000116.1-human-gut-metagenome-genome-assembly--contig:-NODE-116-length-17835-cov-12.5225_pt1 | contig 17835 bp, 18 predicted proteins | sample MGYA00249250_ERZ652696 | MGnify/ENA primary metagenome ERZ652696 (study PRJEB26925, sample SAMN05826793) | human gut metagenome | biome: ENVO:2100002; feature: ENVO:00000062; material: ENVO:00002003... | reverse complement strand
AATTCGTCGGCAGCGTCAGATGTGTATAAGAGACAGTCATTGTATACAGAAGAATATATAGAACTGCTGTGCTGTCCGATAGTTTGAATACGGTTCAGATTTGCAAATCCCTCCTGATTTGTTCCAAGTTGTTCCATTCGGCAGAAAGTATCGTTCGAGTCTACAAATTCGATTGCTTTTTTTGTATCATGAGTAGTTATCTTTTGATAAAAATCTACATCCAGCATATATCCCGCTTGTGTCTGAAAGAAATAATCATAGATGCTGAGAAACAGAAGCGCCGGAATGAAAAGGCATAAAATTCCCGTATACTGTAAGAATCTTTTGCACCCCCGGGTATGCAATCGGTGGATTTTGTAAAAAAGCAGATAACAGAACATCATAAAAATGGCATCAAGGAATAAAAGAACTCGACTGAATTTTGGCATGGAACTTGTATCTCCGATCAGTATCAGAACAGCCGTCAGAAGATACGGTAGAATTCCATGTCGGAATGGTCGGAATTCTTTTTGCTGTTTTTGGATATAATACGCAATCAGGTAACAGAAAAGCGGCAAAAATGGAATCAAAACCTTATCCCGGATGTATAATCCACCATTGAGGAGATACGAAAATAAAGGTATCGTCAAAATGAAAATCAACCCCCATGCAAGAATCCGCTCTCCTTTTCGTTTCCATGTAATTCCTGCAAGCAAAGCTGTCACAGCCAGTGTGGTCAGACCAATGCCATATGGGTGATACAAAACCGCAGAAAGTTTGATAGAAGGAACCAAAAGAGACAAAAGCGTTGTATCTCTGTTTTCACATCTTCCTCCTGTCAAAGCCATTGCAGTCGGCATCAAAAAGAATGCACTTAGCAGGATTGCGAGCAGTATGGGGTACAAAAAACGAATCCCATCTCGGAAAAAACGCCAAAGGCGGAGGTCTTCTTCTGATAAATCCTGCAGCAGAAAGTATCGATGCATCCCATATAAAATCAAAACCAGAATTCCTCCGACACTGAAATAAAAGCTGGTCAGGATCATGAAAAATACACTCAGTATATAGAGAAACGAACTCCCCTTTTCGAGAAAAGAATCTACGCCCCAGAGTCCCATACATAAAAATGGCATATAGTTTACAAACATAATCTGGTTATAAGACTGAAAAATCATAGGTGCTGCCAGCAGAAACAGACAGGCCGTCAGAAAACAGATGATGGGGGAAAATCCTCTTTTTTTCAGCCAGCAGTAAAACAAAATTATGGATGCGATAAGACAGACAAAGGATGCAGCAATCAGATAATCACTCATTTTTACAAAGGGCAACAGGTACGAAAGCCAGAAAACAGGACTGTACAATCCGTAATAAGCAAAATGATAGATGTTTTGTCCGCCTCCTATATCAAGGGCAAATTCCGGGAAGAAATCTCCCGTATCGTAAAATTGCTGCCGGAAATAGTCCGGAAATACGCTGTGCTGGCTGATCCAATCTACTTTAGAACCAAACACCCCATATTTTCCACAAAATAACCAACAAAAAAGCAGAGTCAAAAAAATGAAAAGAATGGAAACCCGTAATTGTGTATATCTGTTCTTCATATGTTCTCCTTTTCACTGGAATCTTTTAAAATAAAGATCGGCCGATGCTTTGTCTCCAGGTATGTTTTGGACAGATATTGCCCAACAATTCCCGTACACAAAAGCTGCACTCCGCTTACCATAAATATGATACAGGTAAGCGAAGGCCAGCCAGACACAGGATCGCCCCAGATCAATGTCCTTATGATAATCACCACGATCATGACAAATGAAATCAGACAAAATAAAAGTCCAAGTACAGATGCCAGTGATAGCGGAGCTACCGAAAATCCAGTGATTCCTTCCATTGAATAGACAAACAGTTTTTTCAAAGACCATTTTGTTTCGCCTGCAGAACGTTCAATATTTTCGTATTCCAACCATTTTGTGCGAAATCCTACCCATTCAAAAATACCTTTCGAAAATCGGTTGTATTCACTCATTTCCAAAACTGCATCTACCATGTTCCGCTTCATAAGACGAAAATCTCTGGCACCACGCATAATTTCTGTTTTTGAAATCCGGTTGATGATTTTATAGAAACTGTCAGATAAAAAAGAACGTATTTTGGGTTCTCCGGTGCGGTCTGATCGTCTGGTTGCAACACTGTCATACTCCTCTTCTATCAGGATTTTGTACATTTCTGGCAAAAGTGACGGTGGATCCTGCAGATCTACATCCATAACTGCAACATAATCGCCGCTTGCCTCGGAAAGCCCCGCATAAATAGCCGCTTCTTTTCCAAAATTACGGGAAAAAGAAAGATATTTACAGCGCGGATCTTTTTGATGCAGTTGTTTCATTTCAAGCAAGGTATGATCGCTGGATCCATCATCAATAAATAGAAGCTCAAAATCAACGGGATTCATCTGTTTCATGACAGGCAGCATTGCCTGATAATATACAGGGAGCGTCTCTTCTTCGTTAAAACAGGGAATGATTATGGTAATTCTATGTGCTTTCATGATTTTATCCACCTCCTGAAAACTATTATGCCGCTCCTTTCTTAAAAAAATCCCAAAGCAAATCTTAAACTTTATTAATTATTATGAATGATTGAAATGAAAAAACCGGCAGATTATCTCTGCCGGCAGTGTCTGCTAATCCACTCTTAAATTATGAACGAATAAAATTTGTTTTGATCTTCTCCTCTGCTGCCGGTTTTGGAATTCCGGCATTTTTTCCGGCTTCCAGACAGTGCAGGATCCATGCCATATTTTTCCCGAGAACATGCATGATCTGAAGACCTTCCTTGTCCTGCATCACTTCATCCGGTGTGTTGCCATGAACCATATTCCAATAGTTCGAAGAAACAACCGGCATCTGGTGAAATGAAAAATATTTTAAGAGAACATCCAGTGTTGCCGTCGTACCTGCACGTCTTGCAGATGCAATTGCAGCCGCAGGCTTCAGAAGCATATCCTTTCCGGCAATGGAACAAAACTTATCCATAAATTCTACGATCTGTCCAGATGGAGATGCCCAGTATACAGGAGAACCAACGATCAGAGCATCTGCTTCCTTCATTTTTTCAGCAGCGGCCTTTACATTTTCAAGCGCCGGATCTCCTGCCTGAAAGATTTCACTTTCAATCCCATTCTCTTTTAATGCCTCCGCAATCTGGCCAAGTGCAGTATACGTACATCCATCTTTTCTGGGACTTCCGTTTAACATCAAAACTTTCATTTACAATTCCTTCTTTCTTTTTTCTTCTAGTAAATATTATAGCGCAGAAGGAACATTTATGTAACTACGAAAAACAGTTTTGAAAAAGAATCCTATTCTTCTTCATGGTTTGCAGCATACTTTTTGCCAGCCATGATCAAACCTGCAAAATACAAAGCAGTCAGAATACCTGCGATTATATATGCGACTGTCATCGGAAGACCAAACCCGATTTTCTGACTCAAAATGAAAGAAGATATAATGAACATATAAAAACTTCCCGGAATCAGGGCAATCAGGTAAATCCCTTTTTTTGCACCTTTTTTTGCCATCAGATAAATGGTGATTGCAGCAAACGCAAATACGCCGATAGTCTGATTGCTCCATGCAAAGTATCTCCAAAGGATATTAAATCCTTCTGCATTCATTTTTGCAAAAACAAGAATCAAAATAACTGGAATAAAAATTCCCAATGTCACAAGTACACGATTTTTTCTTGTTTTCTGATCAATGTGCAAGTAATCTGCCACCATCAGACGGCAGGAACGAAGGGCGGTATCTCCGGATGTAATTGGAAGAACAATCACACCGAGGATTGCCATGATTCCTCCCACAGGACCAAGCAGGCCTTTTGCAACTTCGCCAACTGCTGCAGTAGCTCCTGCAGTAGAACCGCTGTTGTAAAGTCCCATAGCTGCAGCTGCCCAGATCATTGCGATCAGGCCTTCCAGGATCATCATTCCATAAAAGACTGTGCGTCCTTCTTTTTCATGTTCAACAGAACGTCCAATTAAAGTACACTGTGTAGAGTGAAATCCGGATGTAATTCCACAGGCTACTGTTACGAAAAAGACAGGGATGAATTTTGTTCCCACTCCTGAATTTCCTTGTGCATCAAAAATTGGATATACATCAAAAATTCCTTTGAGACCGTGGCTAAAATCAATATTGTCAAGCTGATACCCCTGAATAAAGATTCCTGCAAATACTCCGATTGCTGATAAAAGCAAAATCGCACCGAAAATCGGATAAATCTTTCCGATGATCTTATCAATCGGGAACAACGTGGCCACCAGATAGTAAAGTAAGATCACTCCGTAAATTACCCATGTCCATACATTGACATCCTGAAATCCGCAAATCTGTCCTGCGAATAGATCTCCCGGGGTATAGGTGAAAACAGCACCAACAAGAAGCATCAGAAAACAAAGGAAAATATTATACACCTGATAGGTTTTATTTCCCAGAAATTTCCGGATGATTCCCGGCATTTGTGCACCATTCTGGCGAAGTGACATCATTCCGCTTAAATAGTCATGTGTTGCACCGCTGATCACACATCCGATTGGAATGGTAATAAATGCGATTGGTCCAAACAAGATCCCCTGAATCGGCCCAAAAATCGGACCAGTACCTGCGATATTTAAGAGGTTGATCAATGCGTTTTTCCACTTATTCATAGGAACATAATCAATACCGTCTTTCATTCGTACGGCTGGAGTCTCGCGATCGTCAGGTTTAAAGACATGCTCTACAAATTTCCCGTACAGCCAGCCTCCAAGTAAAAGTATTACAAGCCCTGTTATAAAAGTTGCCATAAAATTTTCATCTCCCATTTCTTTGTAATAGAGTGCACTCTGTTTTATAGATATTTTATACTTTTTTAATAAATTGTCAATAGGTTTTGCACTGTTTTCTTTATTTTTTTAAAGAACTGGCAAATTAACGCTTTAGCTTAATAAACTTTCAAAAGTAAAAAAGACAGGATTGCCATCTCTTTCAACGGCTGTCCTGTCTGTTTCTGTTTACATCAGTTTTCTGAATAAGTTTTTCAGATCTTCTACACTGGCATCTTTTGGATTGCCAGGTGCACATGCATCTGCGTGTGCAGATTCGGCAAGGAACGGAAGATCTTCTTCTTTGAGTGCTTCCAGCTTTGTTGGGATTCCTACATCTACAGAAAGTTTCTGTACTGCATCCACAGCAGCTTTTCTGTACTCGTCAGCAGACATCTCATCTACACCTTTCACGCCCATAGCACGTGCGATTTCTCGATATTTTTCTCCGGAGCAATCTGCATTGTATTCCATAACAATCGGAAGCATCATCGCACATGCGACACCATGCGGCGTATCATAAACAGCTCCTAATGTATGTGCCATGGAATGCGCAATTCCAAGGCCGACATTGGAAAATCCCATCCCTGCGATATACTGTCCGAGGGCCATTCCTTCCCGTCCTTCTTTTTCATTTGCTACTGCACTTCTTAAAGATCTGGAAATGATCTCGATTGCTTTTAAGTGGAACATGTCTGTCATCTCCCATGCTCCTTTGGTTGTATAACCTTCGATGGCATGTGTCAGTGCATCCATACCGGTAGAGGCAGTCAGTCCCTTTGGCATAGAGGACATCATATCCGGATCAACGATCGCAATGATCGGCATATCATGCGGATCCACACAGACAAATTTTCTTTTTCTTTCCACATCTGTGATCACATAGTTGATGGTAACTTCTGCAGCTGTTCCTGCAGTTGTCGGAACGGCAATGATTGGAATACAGGGTTTTGTTGTAGGCGCCACACCCTCCAGACTTCTTACGTCTTCAAATTCCGGATTTGCAATGATAATACCGATTGCCTTTGCGGTATCCATAGAAGAACCGCCGCCAATTGCAACAATGTAATCTGCTTTGGCAGCTTTGAATGCGGCAACACCATTCTGTACATTTTCGATGGTCGGGTTTGCTTTGATGTCAGAATAAATTTCATAAGCAAGCCCAGCTTTGTCAAGAACGTCTGTCACCTTTCCTGTGACTCCGAATTTGATCAGATCCGGATCCGAGCAGACGAATGCTTTTTTGAAAGCTCTTGCCTTTGCTTCTGCTGCAATTTCCTGGATTGCTCCTGCCCCATGATAAGATGTTTCGTTCAGCATAATTCTATTTGCCATTTGTATCACTCTCCTTTGTTTTGATTTTAACAATTTTTCACAAAAATAGAAAGTGAAAAACTGTCAAATCTGTCACTTTACAATAGATTTAATGCCTTAAATACTTCCATTAGTTTCAGAGGCATAGAATCAACCAGAGAGCGTGCAATTTCTTCTGGAGTTCCTTTCAGCTTTCCAAGAACCCACTGTACAGTCATATAGATGGAACCCTGGCAATACATTTCCAGTAGGAAACGCAAATGCTCTGAAATTTTCTCTCCGGTCTTCTGTTCAATCTGGTCTGTATAAAATTGAAGGATCAGATGAAAGTCGTGATCCCGCAGGCAGTTCTGATCATCATTCTTAAAGGCAGTACGAAAAAACAGGTTCTCCTGCTGGATATAATAAAATTTATTGACAAGTCCTTCGTAGATTGTTTCGCTCTCTCCCATGTACTCGAAAGATTTCAAAAGAATCTTATCAAAATACCAGTTGATCAAATCGTATTTGTCCTGAAAGTTTCGGTAAAAGGTCTGCCTTGTTGTACCGCATACTTCAACAGCAAGATGCAATGGAGTCTCGTAATGGGAAATCGTCACCAATGGCTCAATACCATACTTTTTGCACTCATTCAGTACATCATCATAGAAGTGAAGTCCTTTTTCATTTGGCTCTTTGTCATTTCCATTTGGGAAAATTCTGGACCATGCAATAGAAAATCGAAACACCTTAAATCCCATCTCTGCAAGCATGGCAATATCTTCTTTGTAACGATGGTAAAAATCGACTGCCACAAGCTTCATGTTGTCCGCTGTAGGTTCTTCTGTAGGTGCCACCTTGATTCCCTTTGGCATGATATCCTGAATGGACAGCCCTTTTCCATCCTCCAAATACACTCCTTCACACTGGTTGGCTGCCACTGCGCCGCCCCATAAAAAATCCTTTGGAAATATTACTCGATTCATCTCTTTTTTATCCTTTCTCTATTTTTTGACTGTTAAAATTGCATCTCCTGCTTTTACCGGACCGAATTCTTTTTGTACCACGATTTCTGAAAAATCATCTGCGTTTGTAATAAGAACCGGTGTAATGACATCATGTGTTTTCTGGATTTCCTGCAGATCAAATGTAATCAGCGGATCACCTTTTTTCACCAGATCCCCCTGAGAAATATGCACCTCAAAATGAGTTCCGCCCAAATTTACCGTTTCCAGTCCTACATGGATCAAAAGCTCCATTCCCTGATCGTCTGTCAGTCCAATTGCATGTTTTGTATCAAAAAGAGCGGACACTACTCCGTCAAAAGGCGCATAGACGATTCCTTCTTTTGGAAGAATTGCAATTCCTTTTCCAAGTATCTCTTCTGAAAATGTGGGATCATTGACGTCTTTTAGAGATTTGAGTTCTCCTGTCAGCGGACTGAAAACAGTTTGTCCCAAAATAGAATGCTCTGCGTTTTCCTTTTGCTTTGGTTCGCACCCAAACAGCAGGATACTTCCGATTGTTCCTGTAATCGTCACTGCTGCTCCTGTGGCACAGGCTGGAAATGAACCCGGATTTTCCACAGATATGGAATTTACCACGGAGATCAGTCCTGGAAGTCCTGCATACACATACTGTGTTGCTCCCAGTATCGCAGCGATTGCACTTCCGATTGCAGCCCAGATACAGCCATAAATAAACGGTTTCTTTCTCGGCAGTGTGATCCCATAGATTACCGGTTCTGTAATTCCGAAAATTCCTGTGATTCCGGCGGACAGTGCATCTGTTCTCAGCTGCTTGTCTTTTGCTTTTAAAAATACTCCAAATGCAGCTGCCATCTGTGAAATTACAGCAATCTGAATAAAAATCTGCAGTGTGTCCTGTCCGTTCTGCGCAAAATTGGCAATTACAATCGGAACCATCCCCCAGTGAATGCCAAAGATTACGATCACCTGCCACACCCCGCCGACAACTGCACCTGCGATCGGAGGCGCCATCTGATACAGAAGATTGTATCCGGCGGCAACTCCATTGGACAGCCACTGGATCAATGGACCAATCACAACGATGGTCAGTGGAACCAGCGCTGCCAGGCAGATAAGCGGAGTAAATAAGGTTTTCTGCGGTTACCGTATGATCTCCGATTTCCAAAAGTTTTGTAGAAGTATGAATCTGAACTCCGTTTTGGAAAAACCGCTCTTTCATGTATTTTGTTGGAGCTGCTTCTCCATCTTTCATAATCTGCGGAAGCATTTCTATAATGGTTACCTGTTCACATTGCTGACCGAGCATATCGGCAGTTTCAGCTCCTACGAGACCGCCGCCGATGACTACAACACGATTGCCCGGCTCTGTTTTTCCAAGGAGTACATCATGAGCAGCTACGACAAAATCCTGATCTGCACCTTGAATCGGCGGAATAAACGGTCTGCTTCCGGTTGCGATGATGACCGTATCCGGTTCATAGAGTTTGATCAGTTCTGCATCGGCGGTTGTATTCAGAAGGATCTGTACATGCATTTTCTCCAGCATACTCTTCTGCCAGCACAAAAACGAAGTAAACTCGCTTTTTCCGATCGGAACCGATGCGGGAATCCACTGTCCGCCCAATCGGTCATTTTTTTCGATCAAAGTGACTTTATGTCCCTTTAACGCTGCCGAGATCGCAGCCTCACATCCTGCAATACCACCGCCTATAACGAGGACCTGTTTTGCCTTTTCGGCAGGAGTCAAATCATATTCATCTTCCATTCCGGTAAGCGGATTTACCAGGCAGCGGATACCGTTTCCTTTTCCGTTCTCGCGGAAATACGGAGGGCGGAATGATCGTGTGCGTGGATGCGTATACGCCCTGGGAACAGTGAATACAGTCTGCGCCCGCTTCTTCCATCAACCTTGCGATGACCTTTGACTCTTCGATATCCAGCCCGCCCGGCACATATTCTACAGAAGAGATCCGATACAACACCGGATAGTCTTTTCCGCATTTTTCTTTGATGTTCCGAATAATCTCCATGCCAAATCTTGCACGATTGCGGATCGTTCCGCCATATTCGTCACTTCGTTTGTTAGAAAGCGGGGATGCGAAAGCGCCTGCCAGATATCCGTGCGCTCCATGCACTTCTACTGCATCAAATCCGGCTGCTTTGGCTCTTTTTGCACAGTCACCGAATTGCTCTACCAGAGTATGGATTTCCGGGATTGTCAGTTCTCTGGGTGTTTCCGGCATACTTGGCTCCCGGACTGCAGAAGGGGCTACGGGCTGCACTCCGGTCACGGCACTGCTTGTCTCTCTTCCGGCATGATAAATCTGAGCTGCGATTTTTCCGCCTGCGGCGTGAACGCGTTCGGTCAGCTTCCGATGGCTTTCAATCTGCCCATCCGCCTTTTGCTTTGTGTTCGTGATAAGCAATAAATTTTTCGGTTGCCTTTCCGTCCGGTGTACAATAATTGGTCACCATGGCTGATACGACCATCCTGTTTTTCAGTTCCAGACCATTGATCTTCATAGGTTCAAAAACTTTCATGTTTGTCATCCTTTCTATTTCCTTGAATCTTTCTGATTTATACTATAAAAGTTCCTTCTGAATAGTTCCCCCTCATATGAGGGAAAAGAACGATTTTTTCTTCTTTTTTCTTGACTCACAGGACCGATGGAAATTAGAATAAAATAAACAGATCTTAAGAACCGCTGAAAGGATGAAAAAAATGGCTGATATTGAACCGCATATCATTCCGAGTATTTATCTGGCAAATTATCTGAATGATTTTGAGGATGTAATCTTAAATTATGAGGTGCAGAAGACGCAGATCAGAAAAGGCAGTTATCTGACACAATATGGAGTGATCAATAACACTGCTTACTATATCAAAAACGGAATTGTCCATCTTTCACTTGGGCATGAACAGGGGAAGAAGTCTCTGAATATGTTTGGCCCCGGGACTATTTTCCCGGTAGGCGTCGAGATTCATGAATTTCGTGTGGAATATGAAATGATCATACAGGCACTGACAGACTGTGAGGTATACAAGATGTCGTATCCCACTTTGAAAAAGATAGCAACAGAAAACGGAACCTTTGCCGGGGAGCTGCTTCGTGAGAATTGTGATTTTATCGGATATATGTTCTTTGACAGTATCAATCAGACATTTGAACCATGTCTGGCCAGAATTTGCGATATCTTATACCTCTATCTTACAAAAGTCCACCCGCTCTCTGCGAAAATCCCGCTGTCGCAGTCAGAACTTGCCAGCATTGCGGGAGCGTCCACTGCCCAGATGGAGCGCTCGATTCGGATCCTGAAAAAAGAAGGGATCTTAGATACCTCCCGAAAACAAATAGAGATACTTGATGAAGAAAAATTACTGGCGCACTGTACGCTTGGAATGAGAAGCAACATTGTCTGATTTTCTAATAAAATAGCTATGATTCAAACAATTTGAATCATAGCTATTTTGAAAAAGATTTGTCAAAAGCGAATGGGATATAATTTTACACGTATTCTCATCTATTCATAATATTTTCCAGTTCCAAGAATGGAACCAAACAACCCGAATACCCAAATCAAAGTAACCGCTTTTTGAGACGATTCCCACAAGCCTGCCGTAACCAGGAGAAAGCTGACAACGGGAAATAGGATCATGGATCCCAGCATCCAGTATCGGCAGCATTTTACAATATACGGCCAGTTACTGTTGTGAATCCGAATAAACGGAATATTCATTCGGAAGACCCCATCGGACACATAATGAAGTTCATTTTCATCATAATAAGTCGGAAGCTGTTCTTTTGCAAATAAGCAGAACCATGCGCCAAATACGGCAAATAAAGCTTCTAGAACAAAGATGTCCTTCTGGATCAGATTTACATCCTTCCATATTAGAACTCCGAGTTCTAATATGCTGAATCCCAGGACAAACAAATACCACATTTTGTGAAAGCCAGAATGTACGTGTTTTTGATTGTCTGACAAATGAATGGTTTTTCCAAGCAGTTCATCCATCTCCTGCGGCTCAAGTGCGGCATGAATACGCTCACCTTTTAGCAGCTCTGCGACTGTTACTCCCAGGATATCTGCCAGAGGTTCCAATAAGGCGATATCAGGGAGACTCAGTCCACGTTCCCATTTTGATATCGCCTTATCAGAAAGAAACAGTTTTTCTGCCAGTTCCTTCTGTGTGTAACCTTTTTCTTTCCTCAGCGCTGCTACGAATCCCCCAAACTTTTGATTGTCAATTTCATACATGAAAAACATCACTCCTTATTGTTTTGATGCTTTCAGTATAAAGAATGCCTGAATTTTTGACAATCGACTGTCGGTAGAATCGCATATTTCTGCTGTTTAAAACATACTGTCCCTTAAAATATCATGATCTCTCAGCAGTTTTTCAATCACAGTTCCTTTTACGATCCGTATCAATGGCTTTTTCAATGCATTGAGCGGTCCCGGCAGTTCAATCTCCAGCGGAGATCTTCCGTCCATCAATTTAACGGAGCTGTCTAAAAGTTCTCGTACATCATACACACTGCCCCACACTTCCGGAACCCCGCGGTCTACACCGAGCAGTCCATAGACAGCTTCCATTGCTGTGCGGACAGAATATTCTGTCGTAAATACGGTATCTCTCCGCGTATCTGCAAACTGTCCGAGAAATGCGAAATTGATGCAGCCATCCGGAATGACATCCGGCCGGTCTCCTTTTGTTCTCGGCATAAAGAATGCTGTAATATAAGGCATCATCGTCGGTACACAAAGTGCACTGTTTTTTGCGAGTTCCGGAATCTCATCTGTCGGCACACCGATGTGATACAGCCATTCTGCCGTAATCTCCTCTCCGGTACAGTCTTTCATCGGTTTTTTAATATAATCTCCAGGAACATCCGTGAAAAGTCCGTAAACCCAGACGCATACTTTTTCCGGATCCTGCTGTTTGAACTGTCCCTGACGGTTGATTGTCCAGCTCATCAGCCACTTGGAGTCTTTACAGCTTACAATTCCTCCGGTCACAACGTTTCCACTGCGTGGATCCCGTTTGCAGATGTTTGTAATATAAGGAATAATCTTATCATCCAGCGTTGTGATCGTAGCAGATTCCCAGTTAGTCTTTGAAATATCAGAGCAGAACTTCTCCGGATGTCCAAAGGCCGGATCCTGTCTGGCAATATTTTTCCAGAGTGACCAACAGCCGCTTGTACGGACTTCTGCATCTCCGTTCGGTGCGTGATGATGATCTCCGTAGACAGTGCCTTCTGTACAGCTTCCGTTTGTCACAAATACCAGATCTTTCTCAGTCAGAAGGATTCCTTTCTCCACACCATTGACTTTGCATTCAATGGCCGAAGCTACCTTCTTTCCGTCTTTTCTTTCAAATACGACGTTCGTCACTTCGGTATGAAACTGAAAATCAACACCCGCTGCTTCCAGATATTTCTGCATAGGAAGAATCAGAGATTCATATTGATTGTATCTTGTGAATTTCAAAGCGCTGAAATCCGGCAGTCCTGCAATATGATGAATGAATCTCTGGAAATACAGCTTCATCTCCAGTGCACTGTGCCAGTTTTCAAAAGCAAACATCGTTCTCCAGTAAAGCCAGAATGTAGAATCAAAGACTTCTTCATCAAAAACATCCTCGATCGTCTTGTCATACAGATCTTCATCCGGAGTCAGGAACAGCTTCATGATCTCCATGCAGCCCTTCTGGCTTAAATTAAATTTGCCGTCTGTATGGGCATCTTCTCCGCGATTGACAGTTGCCCGGCAAAGAGAGTAATTCGGATCGTGCTTGTTCAGCCAGTAAAACTCATCCAGAACGGATGCATTCGGCACTTCCAACGACGGGATACTGCGGAACAGATCCCACAGACATTCGAAATGATTTTCCATCTCACGTCCTCCGCGCATCACGTAACCTCTGGTCGGATCGAAGATACCGTCACATGCGCCTCCTGCAATATCCATTGCTTCCAGGATATGGATATGATCTCCCGGCATTTGTCCGTCTCTTACCAGGAAGCAGGCAGCTGCAAGAGAGGCGAGCCCGCTTCCTACGATATAAGCACTCTTCTCTTCCACCCCCTCCGGTTTTTCCGGTCTGGCAAATGCTTCATAATTTCCATTTGAATAATAGATTCCTTTTTTATTTTTCACCTGTTTTCCGCGTTCTGTGTTCCGGTAATCCTGATACCGGGCATCCATCTGTGCCTTCTTTTGCTTTTTCTGAGATTTTTTCTTCATATATGTGGCAGCTCCTGCACCTGCAGCGATCGCAGCAATTCCAATCCCAGCGTGTTTTTTTGCCATAGTAATAACCACCTTTCCAGAAATGTCGTCCGATTCAGATCGGATATCTTTGTTTCTGCCCATATACTATGATTTTTATTCATGAAATTCAATTTACAAATCAGGACGTTTGATAAAATTTTTATCACGGATCAGTTTTTGATAAAAAATTCTGGACGGAATTCGTAATACTGCCATGCAGCGTCAGCGCCATATTGTCTACAATTTCACTGTAGTCCTCCTTCATGCCCTGTTTGATCCAGTCCAGCATGATTCCTACAAAACTATATTTGTAAAAATTTGCGATAAATTCTTTCTGTTCCTCCCGAATCTGCATTCCGGCTGTTTTTTCTTCCACAACTGCTTTCAGCAGATCATAGGTCTTTTTCCCCTGCAGCGCTCTTTTTGCATCCTCCAGACAGGACCACTCAACCAGATCGTAAATATCTTTAAAGTGATAATAAAAAGCCATCCTGCTGATCCCGCAATCCGATGTAATATCAGAAATCGTAATCTTGTCCAGAGGTTTCTGAAGCATTACTTTCTTTAAAGATGCTTCCAGGTCCTGTTTCGTTGTGTTGGACATGAAATACCTCCTTATCATGCGTTCCTTCCAATAGCATACAGGATAAACATGAACTTTACGTGAATTTTTTTCAATTATTTTCCCGAAAACTCTGTACAGTCAGATTCCGGTATGCTATACTCTACCTCGCATTTATCAAATCAGAGGTGGATTTTGCCCTCTGGACTGGTTCGTGAACTTCCCAGTATAAAAAACCAAGTATCTCGTAAGGTGGTCTTTGGCCACGGAATAAAAAGTAAAGGAGATTGGAGAATGAATGCAAAAAAAGTCATCATTGACTGCGATCCCGGGATCGATGACGCACTCGCCCTGATGCTGGCGCTGCGATCACCGGAACTTGAGATTTTAGGGATCACAGTTGTCTCTGGAAATGTACCGGCAAAAAAAGGCGCGGCAAATGCGCAAAAAGTTCTGCACTGGATGAACCAACCGGACATTCCTGTTTATCTTGGAGAAGAACTGCCGCTTGTCCGTCCTTATGTGGATGCTATGGATACCCACGGAGAAGACGGTCTCGGCGAATCTCATTACCCCCAAATCACAAATGGAACAATCAATACGGATGGTGTGGGCTTTCTTGCCCGTACACTGCATGAAGCTGCCCAAAAGGAGGAGCCGGTTTCGATCATTGCGCTGGGACCTCTGACAAACCTGGCCAGACTGGTTCAAAATGATCCTGAAAGTCTTGCCGGTCTTGGAGAACTGATCAGTATGGGTGGCAGCTGCCAGAGCCATGGAAACTGCTCTCCGGTGGCAGAGTACAACTACTGGTGTGATCCGCATGCCGCAGAAATTGTATATCGTGCATTTGAAGAACTGCCTGTTTTACAGGACAAACAGATTCACATGGTGGGACTGGATGTGACAAGAAAAATCGTCCTGACTCCTGACATTTTAGAATACATGTGTTGTGTGAATCCGCAGATGGGGGAACGTATCCGAAATATTACCCGGTTCTATTTTGATTTTCACTGGAAACAGGAAGGAATCATCGGCTGTGTCATCAATGATCCGCTTGCAGTCGCTTACTTTATCGACCGTACTCTCTGCAGCGGAATGGAAGCCTGTACGAGAATTGCAACGGAAGGTCTGTGCATCGGACAGAGCGTTGTAGACAGATTTGACTTCTGGAAAGGACACAAAAACAGCTATATTCTGACCAGGACATCTCCATTGTCATTTATGCAGATGTTTTTTGACAGAGTTCTTGGGGTACCAGAGAAAACAAGCCTGCCCATGCTGGAACAGATCATGAAAGGAGACGTATTATGAGAAAATTTTCAACCAATAAACTTTGTATCCTCGCCCTTTGTTCGGTGATCAACCTGATCGGAGGTCAGATCGCACTGCTGCTTCGCTTTCCGATTTATCTGGATTCTTTTGGAACGGTATTTGCGGCCGCTGTGATGGGGCCTTTTTATGGAATGATTCCCGGAATCGTCAGTAATCTGATCGGAGGCGTGACAACCGATATTTACGCGCTTTATTACCTTCCGGTCCAGATGATCACCGGATGTATGGCTGGTTTTGTTTTCCGGAAAATGCCGCCTCATGACGGAAAAGATCTGGGAAAAATCCTGTTTGGAGCCGGAATGATCAGTATTCCGGGAACGCTGGTCAGCTCTTCGATTACTGCGATCGTATTCGGTGGAATCACCTCGTCCGGATCGACACTTCTGGTGCAGCTGTTCCATCATCTTGGTCTGGGGCTGACTGCAAGTGTATGCATGGTTCAGGGATTGACCGACTATGCAGACAGAGCCATCGTTCTGGCACTGACAGCCGTACTTCTGGCACTGCTTCCTTCTTCCGTTAAAGCAGCAGTAAATAAGTAAGGAGAATATACATGGAAAGATACAATAAGATCACAAATAAAAATCCGCGGGAAATCGTGCTGTTAAAAGGCAGACCTTGCGCCTGGGGAAAATGTCGTTTCTGCGATTATATTGAGGATAATTCACGGGATGTTCAGGAAATGAACGCCCTGAATCAGGAAGTCCTCTCCCATGTCACCGGAGAACTCGGTGTATTGGAAGTCATCAATTCGGGAAGCTGTTTTGAGCTTCCCGAGGAAACTCTGAAAATGATCAAAGAAATTATTGCGGAAAAGCAGATCCACCGTCTGTTTTTTGAATCCCACTGGATGTACCGGAAACATCTGCAGAAAATGCGGGATTATATGGGAATTCCCATTACTTTTAAAATTGGTGTGGAAACATTTGATAAAACCTTCCGGGAGGAGTATTTAAATAAGCATGCAGATTTTGACTCTCCGGAAGAAGTCCGCAAATACTTTGACTCACCCTGCCTGATGGTCGGCATCAAAGGCCAGACAAAAGAAATGATCGATTATGATATCCGGATGTTAAAGACACATTTTGAATTGGGAACTGTCAATGTGTTTACGAACAACAGCACGGACGTCAAACGGGATCAGGAACTGGTTGACTGGTTTATGCAAAAATATGCCGACCTTCTGGAAGATCCGTCTGTGGAAGTCCTGTATGAAAAAACCGATTTCGGTGTGGGGGATTGATTTGCTTTTGTTTTCCTGTTACTTTGCATTCCACTGTCCGATCACTTCATTGACAGTCGAAACAGTTACAAACACGTCCTTTTTTGTGGTGTGCAGATAGTTGAGAAGCAGCCGGTACTCCTGCTGTGCAAGAATCGTCACAAGCTCTGTACGGTGTTTTTCATCATAGGCGCCCTGGGCGACATAGAGGGTGGCACCGCGTTTCAGATCATGGATGATATAATTCTGAATTTCCTTATAATCATCAGAAATGATGCACACCCGTTTTCGCTTATTAAATCCATCAATAAAATAATCCACAGCCATACCGTTTGCATACGTTCCAAGCAGACTGACAATGAGTGTCGGTACGTCATACACCAGGATAGATGTCATTGCTGTTACAAATCCGGACAGCATGACAGCTTTTCCAAGTTCCATGTGTGCAAATTTATTGAGAATTTTTGCCACAATATCTAACCCGCCGGAAGAGGCATTGACATGAAACAACATGGCCTGTCCAAGCGCTACGATCAGAGTATACGTAACAAGATCAAATACCTGATTGCCTGTAACGGATTCTGTGACCGGAATCAATCGTTCAAAGATCCAGAGAAAGATTGGAAGCAGGATCGAAGTGTAAATTGTCTTCGCCCCAAAATCCTTCCCAATCAGCAAAAATCCGATCACAAGCAAAATGGCATTTAGAAAGAACGTAAGGATCGACATGGAAATCCCGGTGAGCTGGGAAAATACCAGCGCCAGACCGGAAATACTTCCCATGACGATTTTACTGGGAACCATAAAAAAATAAACGGCTGCCGATACAATCAGCATGGCAAATATGATCACTGCAAATTCCCGGACTGTGTTTTTTAATTTCATGCTGTTACATCTCCTGCGTAAAAAATATTATAATTTCGTAAAACTCCACAAATTCTCAATCTGTGGTTCCAGTGTCGCATAATCCCAGGTACGGCTGCTTCGTTCTTTACTGTTTGAATCATGCACCTGAATCTTACCGTCTGCCATGCCTGTCAGCACGATAAAATGTCCGTCTGTTGTGAAATCGCCCTGCTTCATACTGCAGATGATCGGATGTCCTGCATTCAATTCTTCTGTGACAGAGCTTTCTGACAATGCAATCTCTGTTCCTGCTACTCTAAAATTCAAAGCGGCTTCCGTCATCAGACTCCAGCTGCTTCCGGAGCCTGCCACATAATATCCGTTGGCGTCTGCATAGGATGCGATCTTATACGGGGTAATACTGTTATCTCCGGTGAGTCCTGCAGCTGTCTCTTATACACATCTGACG
>ENA-OXVL01000115-OXVL01000115.1-human-gut-metagenome-genome-assembly--contig:-NODE-115-length-17966-cov-66.761_pt1 | contig 17966 bp, 9 predicted proteins | sample MGYA00249250_ERZ652696 | MGnify/ENA primary metagenome ERZ652696 (study PRJEB26925, sample SAMN05826793) | human gut metagenome | biome: ENVO:2100002; feature: ENVO:00000062; material: ENVO:00002003... | reverse complement strand
GTCCTTGGTCACCGAGGCCGAGCTGCACCGCAACCCGACCGTGAAGTCCGAGATGGAGGCGTCCGGCCACGCGCTGACCGGTCTGCTGCTCACCTACCCGGTGCATCAGGCGTGCGACATCCTCTTCTGCAAGGCCAATGTCGTGCCGATCGGCAAGGACAACCTGCCGCACGTGGAAATCACGCGCACCATCGCCCGCCGTTTCAACGAGCGTTACGCCAAGAAGAACCCGGTGTTCCCGGAGCCGGCCGCCATTCTGTCTGAGGCACCGGAGATTCCGGGTCTCGACGGCCGCAAGATGAGCAAGTCGTACGGCAACTCCATCATGCTGGGCGCCACCGCCGAGGAAACCGCCAAGCTCATCAAGAAGAGCCCGACCGATTCCGAGCGCCGCATCACCTTCGACCCGGTTGCCCGCCCGCAGGTCTCCGCCCTGCTGACCACCGCCGGCCTGGTGACCGGCCGCGACCCGAAGGACATCGCCGAGGAGATCGGTGATTCCGGCGCCGGCGCGCTCAAGGCATACGTCATCGAATCAGTCAACGAGTTCCTGGCCCCGCACCGCGAGCGCCGCGCCGAGCTGGCCAAGGACATGGATTCCATTCGTGACATCCTGCACGACGGCAACAAGCGCGCCAACGCCATCGCCGAGGAGACCCTCGACCAGGTGCGCGAGGCCATGGGCATGAAGTACTGATTTTCCCGCCGCTCGTAGCAAGACGCCGTGTCAGCCCCAACTGGGCAACTGACACGGCGTTTTTGTATTGCGGCGTCTGCTGTGTCCTATCTTCACTTCGAGGGGCGGATTTCTTGTTTTTCCGTGCAACGCGGCTATCAAGACGGACCTCTGGTCACTTCATGCCGATGGCTTGCATCAATACGTACGCTCCCCGCACAGCAATGTCATTACGACGTGTTGCGGCATAGCGCGCATGGCTTCCGGAGTATCGGCGGCGTATGGGTCGGCGTCCAACAACACCATATCGGCCGGGTTGCCGGATGCAAGGCGGTCACGGCCAGTGGCGGTCGAGGCTGCCAGCGAGGTATGCACATCGAGGCACTGCTCGGGCTGGAACGGCTCGCGGTCAGAGCTTTCGGAGCCGAACACGGCGGCGGAAATGGCCAGCCACGGGTCCAGCGGGGCCACGGGCGCATCCGAGCCCATGCGCAGCGTGGTACCGGCGTCGTGGAGGACCCTGAACGGATAAGGGATACCGGCCGGGTTGGCCCAGAAACGGGTGATGACGTCGCGGTCATCCATGGCGTGCTGCGGCTGGATGCTGGCCGTGAGCCCCAGCTCGGCGAAACGCGGGATATCGACGGGTTTGAGCATCTGTGCGTGCTCGATCGATCCATGTGCGTGCGTGGCGGCGACTGCGTTGAGCGCAATGGTGTTCGCTTCGTCGCCAATGGCGTGGCAGGCAATGTCGAAGCCATGCTCGGTGGCTAGGCGCATATAGTCTTCGATTTGCTGCGGCGTGTAGCTCAGCGTGCCATACGTCGGCGGCTCGATGCCCGAATACGGCGTGGAGCAGTAGGCGGAGCGGGTGTTGAGCGATCCGTCCGAGATGAGCTTCATGGCGCCCACATGGCCGAGCCCGGCGCTGCCCGGCAGTGGGTTGCCGGTATGCCAACCCGCGTCAATGGCGGCTTGCAACCGCTCGGGGTATACACCGGCGTCCACGCGCAAACCGTTAATGCCGGCCGCGAAACGATTGGTCCATGTATCGATGTTTTCGGCCATTTCATAATCGCGGATGCCCACCACGCCCTTGCTTGCGGCGTCCTGTTCGGCCTCGCGCAGCAGACGGTCAGTCTCTTCAGCAGCGCCCGGCACCTTGTCGAAGGCGGTGTAGGCGTTGAACCATTCGAGTTCACCGACCAGACCGGATTCGTCCACATGTACGCCAAGCCTGCGGGCCGCGGCGGAGTTCACCCATCCGCAGTGCATGTCCGCGCTGGAGAGGGCCACCGGCTGTTCGCCGGTCACGGCGTCAATTGCAGCCAGTGTGGGCTGCTCGTCGTCGGCCCACAGCGAGTGACGGAATCGCATGCCCACCACGAAGGCATCTGGGTCAAGCGTGCCGGCGGCGCGGCGCTCATCCAGATGACGGCGCAACATGTCCATCGCTTCGGCGGCGGAACGGGCATTGATGAGGTCCAGTCGGCCCAGCGTCTTAGCCCATTGCGTGAAGTGCGTGTGGCAGTCCCACAGGCCGGGAATAACCCACAGGCCGTCGGCGTCGATGGTGGTTTCGTCGGCGGGTGCGGCGGCCGACGTTGGGATTGAGACGCTGCCAGAAGCAATGGCATTCGTCGCGTATTCCAACGATGTCGTATGCGCCTTAGTCTGCATCGTGCTGTCCGAAGCCGAAACCGTTCCAGCAGGGCCGACAGACGCAACAACCCCATCGCGAAGCACCACATCCACGCGGTCCTGAGACCCCGGAACACCGGCATTGACAATACGCACCAAGCTACTCATACCGGCCATCATGCCACCTTTGCATGAACGCCATGGAGATTCGTCCAAGTTGAATCGCGCCGTCGACGGCGATTCCCGCTGGCTGCCTGCAAACCCCTACGTTCCATGTAATTGCGGGATGGCCTGCAACTGCGATGAACACCCATAGTTTATCCACCGACTTATCCACATTTATCCACCGAAAAATTGGGGCGGTAGACAGGGCCGGTAGCCGGACTCTACACTGCGAGGACAAAGCGAACATCACGAAGGGGTGATCATCATGGGTAGCTCAACGGCATTGACCGAGCTGACAATGCAGAAGTACCAACGAATGCAGACGTGCGCAGATGTTCAACGACGAAGCGCATGGCGCCCACCCTATGCCCTGACAACAGCGTTGGAGCTTTTGTCAATTGAAGTACCCCGCATATCAAGCAAACACAGAGGCCTTGCAACTACAACCATTGTTGCGGTTCCACACGCCAATGACAAACGGCACATTGTGGGGGTCAAAGTGGTTGTATGGCCTTTTCCACTAGACACGGTCATAATCGAGGGACAATTCACATGCACTTCACCAGCTTGCACATGGGCCATGTTCTCCACGTATCTCGAACTTGAAGAACTCATCGTTCTCGCTGATTCCATGATGCGACGAGATCGAAGGCTCTGCAGAACAACCATCGACGCCCTTTCTCTGTATCTCGATGAGGCCGAGGCCCAGGTGCGAGCCGACAAAGAGAATGGCACCAATTCGTATTTGTTCCGCGGGTATAACAAATGCCGTCGCGCCCTACTTTTGGCGCGCGCGGGCACAGATTCCTCCATGGAAACACGAACTCGTTTGGTTCTCTTGAAATACGGTCTGAATTGCCCGCAGGTGAATTATCCAATATTCGTAGGAAACAACACCAGACCCATATATCTCGATCTTGCATACCCTGAATTCAAGATATGTATCGAATACGAAGGCTCTCATCATGCCGGGCAATGGCTGAATGACGCGAGACGCCGCCAGATGATCGAAGATGCTGGCTGGAAGTACATTCAAGTCACCAAATTAGATATTGGCGACGAAGCGGGAGAAGAGGCCCTTGCCCGAAGAGTTGCCGAAAGGATACAGGAGGTTACGGGCAAAACGGTCCAGCTCACGATGCGGCAAACCACCCAGCAAATTAGCGATGTCCGAAAGCTACGCCGTATTCCGCTGTACAAACGGCTGAAATTCGAGCCTCTGCTGCCAATTATTCCGACGACGCAGGAATAATAAGCCCGGTAGAGTCAGTCCGCACCGTCCGCACCGCGCTACGGTATTCAAAACCCATTTCAAGGGGCTGATTTGGCCTCCGCCGGAGGTCTACTTCCGTTTCAAGGGGCTGATCATCCGCTAGACCACGTGTATCAATGCCCTTACGCCAACGCCATTCCGCCGTTTTGGAGCCGCGTCTACTCAGGCATCAGCCCCTTGAAACGAAAGTAGACCTCTCCAGAACGTCAAATCAGCCCCTCGAAGTCCGTTTTGGCCTCAATGGTTCCTGCCGAACCACAAAAAAGCCACTCCTCTGCCATACGAGCCGACCGCACAGCAGGCACGTGTCATTTGCCGCTGCGGACCTCGGACTCCATGGCTTCCATGGGCTCGTCGACGAGCACGGTGCCGGACGGCAGGGTGCCGGGCAGCGGATCGTCCATGTAGTGGTCGAATTCGTAGAGCATGCGCTTGTTCGGCTTGGCGGTCAGCAACGAAACCACCACGATGAACAGCAGCGAAATGATGAACGCCGGCAGCAGCTCATAGATGGCGAATACGCCGCCCAAGGGCTTGACGAGGTTGTGCCAGATCAGCACGGCCGCCGTGCCGGACAGCATGCCGGCCACGGCGCCGGCCTTGTTGGCGCGACGCCAGTATAGCGAGCACAGCATCAACGGGCCGAATGAGGCACCAAGCCCGGCCCACGCGTAAGACACCACCTGGAAGATCGACGAGTTCTGGTCGTATGCCACCAGAATGCCGAACAGGAACATGACCACCAGCGTGACCCTGGCCACAATCATGACCTGCTTGTCGGTGGCCTTGCGGTGCAGCAGCCCGCGGAAGATGTTCTCGCCCATGGCCGAAGCGCCGATGATCAGATACGAGGAGCTGGAGCTCATCGAGGCCGCGAAAATGCCGGAGACCACCACGCCGCACATGAAGCTCGGCAGCAGGGTCTGCGCCAGCACGATGAAGATGGTTTCCGCATCGGTGGAGGTCAGCAGTTCGGTGGGCATCATCGCACGCCCCACCAAGCCGATGCACACTGCGCAACCCAGCGAAATCACGCACCAGGAGGTGGCGATGATTCGGGACTTGCGCACTTCTTCCACGCTGCGGATGGACAGGAAGCGCACCAGCACCTGCGGCATACCGAAGTAACCCAGGCCCCACGCCAGCATGGAGATGATGGTGATGATGCCGTAGTCGGAGGGCGCGCCGAACACGGCCTTGCCCGCCTCGACGAGCTGCTGGCCGGTGGCCGGGTCCAGCTTGGGCGCGGCCACCTGCGTGCCGGACAGGTAGCCGGGGATGGCACGCAGGAATTCCACGGTGTTGTCGACACCGCCCGCGCTGGCCACGGTGCCGATGAACACCACCGCGAGCGCGAAGAACATGAGCATGCCTTGAATGAAGTCGGTCATCACCACCGACAAGTAGCCGCCCACCACGGTGTAGACGAACACGACCACCGCGCCGATGATCATCATGACGTGGTAGTCGAAACCGAACAACGTGGCGAACAGCTTGCCCACGGTCACGAAGCAGCTGCCCACGTACACGCTGAAGAACACCAGGATGATCACGGCCGCGATGGTGGAGATCACGCCCTTCTTGTCATGGAAACGCTTGGCGAAGAAGTCAGGAATGGTGATGGCATCGTCGGTCACTACCGAGTAGCGGCGCAGTCGCCGGGCCACAAGCTTCCAGTTGAGATAGGTGCCGAGCGCCAGTCCGACGGCGGTCCACATCGGGTCGGCCGCACCAGTGAAGTAGGCCAGGCCCGGCAGGCCCATCAGCAGCCAGCCGCTCATGTCGGAGGCTTCGGCGCTCAGGGCCGTGAGCCACGGCCCCACGCCGCGCCCGCCCGCAAAGTATTCCTTGGAGGAGGAGTTGGAGCGTTTGGAGTAGATGAATCCGATGGACAGCATGGCCGCAAAATAGATGACCATGGCCAGCAGAATCCAGAAATCGTTGGCCAACTGCGACACCTCCCCAATCATGACGCCAAGCGGCTACCGCCATGGCAGAACTATGTGCTGATATGCGTGCTGATATGCGATTGACGCCGGAGCGGCGTCATACAGACCGTCACAGCCGTGAATACGGCCGCAACGCACTTCGCCTGATGGTAGTGAATACAAGGGCTCAAGCACCTTCCACCGTTTCCATACTGAGACGCTGTTTTATCCGAGCTCCCCTCACCTGAGGGGAGCCAAGATGACGGTCAGATGTCGTAGCGCCAGGACTTGTCGGTCACCACGCGGGCCATCGCCAAACCGATCGGCAGACAGATAATCACCATGAACGCACGGAACGCCCAGTCCAGCGCATTCATGGTCTGGAAGCTGCCGAGGTACCACATGGCACGGTACATATACAGACCGGGCACCATGATCACGATCGACGGCACGGTCAGGCAGATGCGCGGGTAGCCGAGGTGCGGCGGTAGCCAGCCACGTCGCACGGATGAACGCCACGCCGATGCCAGAATGCCCGCCAGGAACGCGCCGATGAAGGTAGCCATCTCGGGTGCCACGTTGAAGTCCTGCAATTCCAAGCGCAGCGTGTCCGTGATCGCACCGATCAGGGCGGCGGCCAGGCACATGCGCTGCGGCGAATTGAACAGCACGGAGAAGCCCCACACGCCGACGAACGCCGCCACGAACCGCAGCAATCCGTTGACCCACGGGTCAAGCCCCAGCGGTTCAAAGCCTTCCGGGTGCAGGTGCACCATCACGGCCACGGCCCAGCCTGCCAGCGTGGCCATCAGGATGATGCACAGCACGTACGCCACGCGCTGGATGCCCGAGGGGAAGTCGATTTTCGCCATGTCGAGTCCGCCGGTGATGAGCGGGAAACCGGGGATCACGAACAGCATGGCGCCAATGTAGGCCGTATCGTGCGAGAGCGCGACTGGGTCGAAAATGCCGATGAGTCGCAGGGTGCCGGTGCAGGCGAGCGCCGCCGCGGCCACACACACAAAGGTGACGAAGAACTGGTTCAGATGGTATGCAAACAGCCGGCGACGCATCCACTGGCCAAGGCCCGCGCCCACGAACGCACCGATCATGTCGTATGGGCCACCGCCGAGCAGGAACACGAAGGCCGCGCAGGCCAGGGCGGAGGCCAGACCGGAGAACCACGGCTTGTACAGCGGCTTGCGGCGCTCAATCAGATCGAGTCGCTCGTGCGCCTGCCGCACGGTGATACCGCCCTTGGCCTTCTCTTCGTCGGAGCGCTCGTTGAAGTGTTCGGCGTATTCCTTGGGCACGCGATTCTTGCGCTTCGTACTGCTTGCAGCAGGGCTTTCGGCGGTTGCGCCGTTCGCCGCCGCGCCCTCAGCGCCCGCCTCGGCATTCGCCGCGTTCGCCGATTCAACCGACTCATTGGAGTCACCGGTAAACACTTCGGCATCGTCGTAGGCCTTCTCTTCGGCCGCTTTGTCTTCGACCGGAGTGACTTCCGCGCTGTCCGCCAAAAGTCGGTGGGCTTCTTCATTGTCATCATCCAAGGACTTGGCCACGGAGGTCACGAGTACCTTGGTTTTCGACGCAAGATCCAGCGCCTCGTCCACGCTGCCGTTGGCCGCCTCAGCCTCGGCCTTGGCACGTTCGCGCAGGCGCTTGGCCAGATCGGCAGAATACTGCGAAGCGTCACGTTCGTCCAAATGCTTGACCACGCCATCGGACAGTTGCGAATCGACGTGATACATCGACCCCTTGCCGAGATTCACGGAGAACCAGTCGGCGAAATGTTCCAGCAGCCAGATACGTTCGGTGTTCACGCCGGTGGTCGGCAAATCCACGACTTCGGTGATGCGGTTACGACCATCCGTGCAGGTGGCCTCGATATCCGTCAGGTTCACGTCGGCGCGTACGTGCACGCCCAGCGGGTAGGCGATGCGGTGCATCATCTCACGCACGCGGAAGGAGCCGGTGCCGGCTCCCAGGTCCAGCATGCCGACCCGTACAATCACGCTGGCTTTGGCGGCGATACCGGCGTCCACCACCGGTTTTTCCCAATCGCGCGCAATATCTTCCATGTCCAGCGGAATGGAGTGGGTGTGGAATTTACGTACAGCCGTTGCGCCTTTCGCTTCGGGCGCACTTTTTTTCTTCTGTTCGCTCACATCCTTCATTACTACTCCCTGCCTTCCCCGCCAGCAATCGTAAGGTACTCAAATCTTCCGCGAATCGGACAGTGTCTCATATGCTGTCCGATATTCGGTCTCTATAGGTGGACAACTTGGCGCACTATATGGACTCCGTAACGCAAATAGCGATTTCGCGGGGATACACTATTGCCCACACAACAACCACGTTGAATATGGGCTGTGGGCTCGCAACGACTGGCCTCAACAACTGCGGAGGAGCCGCAGACGACCGGTAGACCGAGCAACCTGTTATTCGGCAAAGGAGGTTATATGGCAACACCTGAAGAACAGATCACTCCCGCTGACGCCGCCATCGTCACTACCGGGACCGGCCGAAAGGGCCCGGAGGAGCATGATCTTCCCGAAAGCCTGAAGTACGACATGGATCTGTGTCTTGAGATCCTGCGTAACGTACTGGGCGAATACAACCCCGAACTGCTGTCTACGTTCGACACCGTGCGTCATTACGCGGTGGAGGCCAGCGCCGAGCATTTCGCCGAGCTGAAGGATCCGAACCCCGACCAGGATGGCCTGAAGGAGGCCGTGAACGTCATCGACAACATGACGTTGCACGACGCCCAGCTGCTGGCCCGCGCATTCGCCACGTATTTCCATCTGGCAAACCTGTCCGAGGAGAACTACCGTGTTTCCGTGCTCCACGAGCGCGAGAACAACGTGTCCGTTGACCAGGCGGTCGACCCGATCAACGAGCTCACCGTCGCCTACCACCAGCTCATCAATGAGACTGGCCCGGCCAAGGCCAAGGAACTGCTCAACCAGCTCGAATTCCACCCCGTCTTCACGGCGCACCCCACTGAGGCCCGTCGTAAGGCCGTGGAAGGCAAGATCCGCCGCGTTTCCGAATTGCTTGAGGAGTACAAGCGCCTCGGCGGCTCGGATAAGAAGGAATGCCTGCGCCGTCTCTACAACGAGATCGACGCCCTGTTCCGCACCTCTCCGATCGCGCTGAAGAAGCCGACCCCGGTTGAGGAAGCGGACACGATTCTCGACATCTTCGACAACACGCTGTTCAACACCATCCCCAAGGTCTACCGTCGCTTCGACGACTGGGTCCTGGGCGATAAGGCCGGTCTCGTCGAGCCCGCTTGCCCCGCGTTCTTCCACCCGGGCAGCTGGATCGGCTCCGACCGCGACGGTAACCCGAACGTCACCGCCAAGGTGAGCCGCGCCGTGGCCCGCAAGTTCTCCGATCACGTAATCGCCGCCCTTGAGGAAGCCACCCGCACCGTGGGCCGCAACCTCACGATGGAAGCCGAGACCACGCCGCCGAGCGCCGAGCTCAAGAGCCTCTGGAGCCACCAGAAGGAAATGAGCGAGCGTCTGACCGACAAGGCCGCCCTGATCTCCACCAAGGAGATGCACCGCGCGGTCATGCTGGTGATGGCCGACCGTCTGCACTACACCATCGAGCGCGACGCCGACCTCATGTACCACTCCTGCGACGACTTCCTCGCCGACCTCAAGGTGGTCCAGCGTTCGCTGGCCGCCGCCGGTGCCAAGCGTTCCGCTTACGGCCCGCTGCAGGATCTGATCTGGCAGACCGAGACCTTCGGCTTCCACATGGTGGAGATGGAGTTCCGTCAGCACTCCGTGGTGCACGCCCGCGCCCTTGCGGATATCCGCGAGCACGGCCTGCACGGCGAGCGCGGCGAACTGCAGCCGATGACGCACGAGGTGCTCGACACCTTCCGCGCCCTCGGTGCCATCCAGAAGCGCAACGGCCTCAAGGCCGCCCGCCGCTACATCATCTCCTTCACCAAGAGTGCCCAGAACATCAAGGATGTCTACGAGCTCAACCGCTTGGCCTTCTCCCACCCGGAGGACGTGCCCACCATCGACGTGATCCCGCTGTTCGAGCAGCTTGAGGATCTGCAGAACTCGGTGGACGTGCTCGAGGAAATGATCAAGATCCCCGAGGTTCAGGCTCGTCTGAAGGCCACCGGCAACAAGCTCGAGGTCATGCTCGGTTACTCCGACTCCTCGAAGGACGCCGGCCCGACCTCCGCCACGCTGGCCCTGCACTCCGCTCAGGAGCGCATTGCCAAGTGGGCTGAGTCGCACGACATCGATCTGACCCTGTTCCATGGCCGTGGCGGCGCCGTAGGTCGTGGCGGCGGCCCCGCCAACCGTGCGGTGCTCGCCCAGCCGGTCGGTTCCGTCAAGTGCCGCTTCAAGCTCACCGAGCAGGGCGAGGTCATCTTCGCCCGTTACGGCAACCCGGTGCTGGCCATCCGCCACGTCGAGTCCGTGGCTGCGGCGACCTTGCTGCAGTCCGCGCCGAGCGTGGAGAAGCGCAACACCGAGATGACCGAGAAGTATGCCGACATGGCCGCTCAGCTCGACGAGGCCGCGCACAACCGCTTCCTCGACCTGTTGAACACCGACGGCTTTGCCCCGTGGTTCTCGATCGTTACGCCGCTGACCGAAATCGGCCTGCTGCCGATCGGCTCCCGCCCGGCCAAGCGTGGCCTCGGCGCCAAGTCGCTCGACGACCTGCGTACGATTCCGTGGATCTTCTCCTGGGCCCAGGCCCGCATCAACCTGGCCGCCTGGTACGGTCTCGGCACCGCATGCGAGAAGTTCGGCGATCTGGAGACCATGCGTCAGGCTTACGAGGAATGGCCGCTGTTCTCCACGTTCATCGACAACATCGAGATGTCCATCGCCAAGACGGATGAGCGCATCGCCAGGATGTACCTTGCCCTCGGCGACCGCGAGGACCTCAATGAGAAGGTGCTCAACGAGATGGAGCTCACCCGCAAGTGGGTTCTGGCCATCGTGGGTGACAAGTGGCCGCTGCAGCACCGTCACGTGCTCGGCCAGGCCATCCGCATCCGCTCCCCATACGTGGACGCGCTGTCCGTCACCCAGGTGCTGGCGCTCAAGTCGCTGCGCAAGAAGGTGGACAAGGAAGAGCTCTCGCAAAGCCAACAGGCAGGATTCATCTATCTGATCCTCTGCACCGTTTCAGGTGTTGCTGCCGGCCTGCAGAACACGGGCTGATTCCCGGCCGACCGATCGGGAAAAGCGAGCGGGGAGGTTCCGTGCCGATTGACGGCGCGGGCCTCCCCGCTCGCGTCATCCGGCCCTAGACTGGCCGGCGACGGCGCACGCCTGGCGGGCGCGCAGAGAACGGACGCGCGGAACGGGCACCTCGACAGATCGGAGGGGACATGGGCAAGCCAGCGGACGGGCGCGGGAACACCGGGTCCACGGACGGCATCAGGACGGGGGGCGACGCCGGGAACGAACGCCACGCTTGCAAAGCGAATCCGGCTACAACCGATGGCATTGGGAAAAAACATGGCCTGGAAGATACGTCAGAAAATTTTTCCGGCAAGAAATATGCTTTGGCACCGAAAGCAGCTACCAAATTCCTTAAGGCGAGTAGATGCTATGTGGCTTTGGGCAAGGCCAGACGCGTGCTATGGTGGCTGGGATTACTGCTGCTTTCACCAGCACTTATTTTGTGGGCGGAATGGGGCGCCAATGGCGATGATGATACTATAATCTGCAGAGTCTTAACGTTCTCTTCCTCTTCGTGCATGAATTTAACTATGGCAACTGAGTATGTACGTAGACTTACCTTAGTATTGATTATGGGGGTAGTCTGCTGGATTGCGGCGCTTGTCATCTTTGGCGTGCGTTCATATATGCGATCTGTATATCCGGAACTTCGTGATCATTCCTCTTCCGCCTCGCATGTCCTTGTGGGAATCATATCGTTTCTCGTGCTGGTCATGGTCTTTCCCGTTCTTGTGATAACGCTACTTTCCGCTCTAATGACTCTATGACGTTTTACCAGAGGCGCATTGCGTGGAATGGCTGAATCATTCCACGCAATGCGATCACAATCATGATTGATTAACGGTTCGGATTTTCAAGAGATTCAGCATAGGATAATGCCAATATACCAGCCTCCGCTTGACTCGGGAGTCGGTCTGCATGTGACGCAATGAGCAGTGCTTTTTTACTTCCGGATACGTTATCGAATATTCCAAGATCGATTCCATCAACAAGCTTTCGAAATGCGATGACCAGGTTGTCCGCACTTCCCTTGAACCGGGACTGATAGAACCGTTTAATTCGATTCGTCTCGCTTTGCGCGAACATGTCCCGCATAGCGGTGGACAAAGACCTTTCGGAAGAATTGCTCTGCATGGACCGCGCCAGCAACCATGCATCACAGTCCGCGAGAACATCGCTGTAACTGAATCCCATACGAGCGTCTTGCTCGCCGAGATGAGCGTGCAGCCATGACGCCAGGTCCTCTTTCGGGGTATTCGCCAGGTAGCTTCCCCAAATCTGCAGCAAATCCAGAGCCCATCCGCCCAGATCACCGAGACCATAGTCCATTGGATCGTTCGTAACGCCCCATGTCAAGTATCCCAAGGATGTGGCAGCCATATGGGCGATGTCCCGATTGGGCAGCGTGCCTTTGATGACAGGCTGTGCATCACATGCGACACCGCATGCCTGACGCGACAAGGCCAATTCGCTGGGAGTAACCGGCTCCGGTGTGTACGCATGCCATAGTGCCTGCGTGCCGGAACTACCTTCCGACCAGTACGTAGGTTTGCGGAGCCATTGCAGGATGAGTTGACCGATGCTGTCCTCATAAACCGCCACCTGGGTACCCAGAGCGGCAGGGGCTTTGTGACACTCCTGCTCGGGTGTCGCCGCCGGCCTGCGGAACACGGGCTGATCCGCGGCTGTCCGACCGCTTGATGAACGGGGAGGTTCCGTGCCGATTGACGGCGCGGGCCTCCCCGTTCGCGTCGCACGGCCCTAGACTGGCCGGCGACGGCGCGCACGGAACGGGCGCGCGGGCCGAGCGACAGACTCGGATGATCGGAGGGGGACATATGGACGCGGAAAGGGACACGGACGGGACGACGGACGCGCACGAGGGGGACCACACGCCCGCGGACGGTGCCGGGACGGAGGGCGAAGGCGGCAAGCCGGACACTAGGCCGGGCGACAGACTCGCGACCATCCGACGCACGCTGTGGTGGATAGGACTGGCGCTACAGCTCCCATTCGCTTTGACTCTGATCCATTTTGATACCCCTTACCTGATATTGGAGCGTATCCTATGCGCTATTCCGCCAAGACTGGCAAGCGACCCGTCATCAATCGTCGGCATTCCCGCACTTGAAACGGAATGGTGTCGAGAATTCCTGGCACTAGTCCTGGGCGCAGTTTGCTGGGTTACAGCTGGAGTAATGAGATTAGTTGCGGACAGCCCATCAAACCATGGAAAAGAAACCCTTCCTGTACGCATCTTCGCCGGAATCATCACCATCATCGTATTGATGGCCACCGGTATTACAGGACTCTTCCTCGGCATAGCGGCCTTTTAGAAGTTTCCCCGTATCTGGCAGAGGAATTCCAAATCGAAAGCACAACAGCGAATGTGTGGGCAGACGACACATCTGCCCACACATAATGCATTATGCGAGCTACCGTCTTGGCTGATCAATGAATGCAGCGAACGCCCGAGCACTCACTTCAGCTTCCTGCTTATCAGGAAGCTTGTCTGTACCGGCAGCCTTTTTTAGGATGCTTTCGCTCATTCCAATATTTGTCAAGAAATTACGATGTATCTGGTCTCAAATCCTTTCAATAGACGAAAGTTGCGCTTCTCTGATCCAGCTGTAAACGGCGTATACTGGCGATATTCCAGTGTTTTACCGGCTTATTCGTCTGAATCTGGCTTCCATCGTAGGAACAGTGACCTCATGGGAAGGCGACGGATGAAGACAAATGGAGACGAGAAGGAGACTCGCTTGGCCGAAACTACTGCTACCTATGCTCTGGGAGTCTTCTGTCAGCTCGTAAGAAAAATTGAAGCAAAACACGCAGAGCCAACAGGCCGGATTCATCTACCTCATCCTCTGCACCGTCTCCGGCGTCGCTGCCGGCCTGCAGAACACAGGCTGATCTACACACCAGCGCATATGGGGAAGCCCCGCTCACATCGAGCAGAGCTTCCCCGTTTCGTGTACATCTTTCACCATCTTGCAATAATTCTTACATGTAAACAGAGAGTTCTTGCATGTAAGAATTATTGAAAGGTGATGAAAGAACTTACTTTCACGCGCGCCAATCATCCCAACACGTATCGGGATGACGGCCCATTCCCCTCGCGGCGCAACTTGCCCGCATCCTCTAGCTTCTTCAACAACCGGTATGCACTGATATAGCTCAGGCCAAACAAATCCATGACATCCGCCGTAGTTACGACACCATCATTTTTTTCGGCGAACTCCAGAACAAGGCCACTGCGCCGGGTGGCATCGATGTCACGCTGGCGCACGTAAGACGCCAGCCCCTCTGAACGTTTGTACACTCGGGCACTCAGCATATACGAACGAGAGCTCCCGCTACCGACCCCCTCTACCAAACCAGCTTCCACCAGATTCTCAACAGCGGACACGATGCGTCGATGCTCCAAATGAGAAAAATCGCACAATTGGACCACGGTAAGCCTACGATGCTCACGCAGCAGCGAGAGCACAATCAGTGACCAGACCGGCAATGGAGCCCCACGTCGACGTTCCTCGTCGCCAATCATGGTTACGAATGCCTCGTCAGGTACCACGCGGCGCAAGAACAAGATAACTTCCTCAGCACTGGACTGTGAATAATCCGGGAAAGAACCGCCTGCCGCAATCGACCCGGCATAGATGGTATCCACGCCTCGTCCGGTGCGTTCAACATATCCGGCAGCTTTCAGAATCAGGGCAAGCTGCGGATTGCGGGAACGCGGTTGTGCAGTAAGCAGGTTATCTTCGGAGACACCCTCTATGAATCCTCCGGGGTTGGCTATGGTCAACCCATCCTCATCAACCAGGAACCTCACCGAACCCATTCGTGCATAATCGCGATGGCAGAAAGCGTTAATCATTGCCTCACGGAATGCCCCTCGATCGAAGTCTGGCAGATCGACCCGAATCAAGCCGCTCATGACTTCGTGGCTGGGATTCCACGGCTCCATCAGCTCGCCTACACGATCAAACATATCCACCAAGGGCAACATGAACGGATCCATATTGACCTTTGGAGACATGCCTTTCATCACTTGAAAAACAGCCGATGCGGCTGGAACCGATCGATGAATAGCATCAACCGAACCAATGGTGAGCAGACCAGCAACAGATGGCTGCAATCCATACGGGCCATCAACAACCAGCTCAAGTGCCCGATCGAAATCCTCATCAGTAAAAGACAACAACGAGTTTTGCGCATTGGCACTGCGAATATGGCTTCTCAACTTGTTCCGTGAGTCTGGATTCAAATCGTCCAACCGAGCCTCTGGGGCAGGTTGCGCACTGAAATCGTAGAACCGTTGCTGAGATAAACGGCTAATGAATTGGGAAACAAACAGCGGAACGACCTCAGGCGAGCCGTCTGCTTTCAGCCGGCGCTGCAATGTCTTCCCCTGACTGGTAGATACGATTTGCTGACTGTTATCCACCTCAATACTGACTATCGGCACCTCGTTCTCATACAAGAGCGCCACGCGAGCGGGAAGCTGCGGAACAGTCTTATTGAAAATTAGTACCGCAAGTTCATTGATATTGCGATGCTCGTCACATACGCCGGTCACAGTGCCATCGTCTTCAATACCGAGATACAGTGTGCCGCCTTCAGTATTGGCTAGAGCCACTACGTTGTCAACAATTTCATCATGCGATTGAGGACGCTTCTGCTCGCTCTTGAACTCAACCGTCAAACTTTCTTTGGTCGGCAACATGAGCATCCCCTTTCACCATCTTGCAATAATTCTTACATGTTAACAGAGAGTTCTTACATGTAAGAATTATTGCAAGATGGTGAAAGGGGTAAAGAGCAATCCATCCTGTCATCTCCAGCAACTTAAATCCGATCATCGCTGCTTTCGGCATATCTGATATCAGCCGCTGGTGCCAGTCCAATCACCCAATTGAAGCTCAACACGGCCAAAGACTCTACGCCGCAGTGGATTCGCGCTCGATGAGCTTATAGCCCACATTCACGGTCTGCGGGAAGAACTCGTCGTCCAGGTTCTCGATACGCCGCATAAGCAAGGTCAGCGCGGTATCCGCCATGCCCTTGAAATCGGTGGCCACGGTGGTCAAAGTCGGCACGCTGTACATGCTCTGGCTCAGGCCGTCGAAGCCGATAACGCGCACATCGCCCGGCACACTTACGCCATCGTCCGCCAGACCACGCAGAATACCGAGCGCAATACCGTCGTTCAGGCAGTACAGACCGTCGTACTTGCACTTGCCTTTCTTGGCCAAGCCGCGCCCGGCCTCGATACCGCCGTCAATCGACCACGAGGATTTGATGAAATCACGGCGCTCGTCAAACGGCAGTCCGGCCGCGAGAATCGTCTCCTTGGCGGCCCGCATACGAATATCACGCGAGCCGGGAATGATGTTGGGATTGTTGGGATCGTGATTGTCGCCGACGATGCCGATGCGCGCACAGCCACGCGCGATAAGGTGTTCGATTGCCGCCCGTGAGCCGGCGTCGCTCGGCGCGTTCACGGTGTCGACGGGCAGGCTGGTGTCGTAGTTTTCCAGCATGACGGCCGGGTGCCGCTTCAGGATATCGACCGCACGTGGCGCATTGATGGCGATGATGCCGTCCGAAAACGTGTACGACAGATCGTTGTCGTCGGTAAGATACCGGGACAGTTCGATGAGCATGTGCGAGTCGCGCTTGTGCACTTCCTCAGCCACACACATGGCCAGATGGGAGAAATAGTCGCCCTCGAGGCCCGAGGTAAGGAAGGTGATGGTATCGGACCGCCCAGAACGCAGGGACCGGCCAGACAGGTTGATTTTATAGCCGAGTTTGCGGGCGGCGTCACGCACGCGTTGCGTGGTTTCGGGCTTGACGTAATCCTTGCCTCGCAGGGCCGCGGAGGCGGTGGTGGCGGTCACTCCGGCCAGTTCGCCGACATCCTTTAAGGTCACCATCGTTACCATCTCCGCATATCACGAACCTTATCGATAAGAATCCATAGTACCGCCCACATCTCAGCCGAGGATGAGACCCTCGGTCGAGGCCCTGCCCGGCGACTCGAACGCCGCGGTCACCGTGGTGAGCACCGACGCTGCAAACGAAAACATGTCAAACCAAGAAATGGACATGACGGAGTCATTGTTTTCCGAGAGGGATATGCCGCGTCCACGGGCAGACGTCACGTATCAATCACGCCGATACCGTCATATAACTGTTTTCGATGTGAGAAAGCTCATAGCTTCCGACCACAGAAATCAGCCACAGCAACCCCATAACAGCGTTATAGTTCTGTTTGTCGGCGTCGACAAGAGCCAGCAGCGCCGATGAAATGCACACCAAGGATGTTTAGCGAATTGTTCGCAGTTCGCACGATTCGATTTGATTCGATTCGTGCAGCCCGGATGGTTCACGGGGGGCATGCCGTCGTGATGTGCGTGGATATGGGCGATGCGACTCTCGTTCGGGCCGGCAGGCCATCGTACACCAGTTACGAAAGGATCCGCCCATATATGGCAAGGTTTACCGAGAATCGTTGGACCAGCGCGATTATCCCTGCACTGCTGATTCATATCCCAATCGGTACCGTCTATTGCTGGAGCGTGTTCAAGCAGCTTATCGCTGACCGTCTCCACGCCAGCCCCGCCTCCGTGGAATGGGGCTTCTCACTCGCCATCTTCTTCCTCGGCATGTCCGCCGCGTTTGCCGGGCCAATGGTGGAGAAAAACATCAAGAAATCCGCACTCGTCTCCATGGTCTGCTTCGTGGTCGGCTTCGCCGGCACGGGCGTGAGCATCGCCCTGAACTTCCTGCCGGGCGTGTTCATCTGTTATGGCGCGATCATGGGCATCGGCCTGGGCGTCGGTTATCTGACTCCGGTCAAGAACCTGATGCTTTGGTTCGCCGACAACAAGGGCCTCGCCACCGGCATCGCCGTCGCCGGCTTCGGCTTGGCCAAGGCCATTGCCAGCCCACTGATGGAATATCTCATCGGCACGGTTGGCCTGGTCAGCATGTTCTTCATCCTCGCCGCGGTCTACGCGGTGATGATG
>ENA-OXVL01000112-OXVL01000112.1-human-gut-metagenome-genome-assembly--contig:-NODE-112-length-18089-cov-18.2246_pt1 | contig 18089 bp, 20 predicted proteins | sample MGYA00249250_ERZ652696 | MGnify/ENA primary metagenome ERZ652696 (study PRJEB26925, sample SAMN05826793) | human gut metagenome | biome: ENVO:2100002; feature: ENVO:00000062; material: ENVO:00002003... | reverse complement strand
TTTTATATCCATGCTAAACTTGTTAAAGATTCGTAAGTATTTTGTAAACCCTCCTGTTTTGCAAAACATTGATTACACACTGTCCTCATATTTTTAAAAAATATTATAACAAAACGAAATCAGAAACGGCACCAGCGCAGAACAGATCACTCCGTTAAACACAGACAGTACCACGGTCTCTTCATTCGTATACCGTATCATCATCGGCAGTGTCGTATCTTCACTGGTTGCCCCTGCCGGAGCGATACAGGTATAATAATTCAGTTTTTTCGAAATCCATGGGATGCTGAAAAATGAAAATATCTCCCGCAGCAGATTACTTAAAAATGCGATACTTCCCGCCTGTGCTCCCGCCAGATTGCCAATGGTAACCCCGGAAAGACTGTACCATCCAAGTCCACTGGCAATGGCTGTACTCTCACCAAGCGGCATCCCTGTCAGAAGTCCTCCCGCGATTCCTCCTAAAATAGAGCCAACTACGATTCCCAGGGGAATCACAAAAATTTTAATATGATATTCCTTGATCTTACTGACAATCCCCTGATTGAAACCAATGCTGATTCCTACCAGAAACATCAGCAGGTATAAGATCATATCTTTATTCGAAGTAATCCATGATACGATCACGTTCTCATCCAATCCTGTCATTCCGCAGGCAATGCCGCCAAGCAACGCAATGATTGCTAAATATACCATATCTATTTTTTCCCCTTTCCATCTTTTTTATGTTCTAAAAAATGTCTGGTCAGAGGATAGACCAACAGCACCGATCCCACCGATGGAAGCAGAAAAAAAATCACACTCTGGACTCCCAAAGCAGAAAGCTCTTCCAGAAAATTTTCTCTGCTGCCAAGCATCACTCCCATGGAAAAGATCAGAAGCAAGGTGCAGACCACCTGCAAGATCTGATTCCATCTGTTTAAATTGCGCGGCAGTAAAAATTTACCTGCCAATACGCCAATACACATGATTACAATAACATCCATCTTTTGTATCCCCGTTCTTTCTCTCCTTTGAAGCATAGAAATATGCCCCATTCGTACAAGGATATCACAAAAAATATGTTATCGTCAATGTCCTATAAGTCCAGAGTTTCCAGGACTTTTTTCAATTCCGCGGCAGACTGTCTCAGTTTCTTGTGCTCTTTTTCATCCAATGGAATCTCAAGCACCTGCTCTGCTCCTTTCTGGGAAACCAGAGTCGGAACACTGATACAAAGATCTTCCAATCCATATTCGCCCTCCATCAGACTGGAAACCGGCAGAACGGAATTTTCATCACGGATAATACTTTCTGCAATTCTGCCTACTGCCATGGCTACTCCGTAATAGGTCGCACCCTTTCGCTCAATGATCTCATATGCACTGTCGCGAACTTCTTTATAAATCCGCTCCATTGCCGCATCATGCTCATAATGGCCGCGCAGCTCACAGAAATCATGGATATCAATTCCCGCAACATTCGCACTGCTCCAGACAGCCAGCTCACTGTCTCCATGCTCTCCGATGATAAACGCATGAACACTTCTGCTGTCCACATCCAGATGTTCACTCAACAGATAGCGAAATCTTGCAGAATCCAGAACTGTTCCGCTTCCAAACACACGCTCTTTTGGATAACCGGAAATCTTCAATGCCGCATATGTCAGAATATCCACCGGGTTTGCCACGATCAGAAGGTTTCCCTCAAAATTTCGTTTTGTAATCTCCGGAATAATTGATTTGAAGATCGCCACATTTTTGTGTACTAAATCCAGTCTTGTCTCTCCCGGTTTCTGGTTTGCTCCCGCTGTAATGATGATCAACGCACAGTCACTGATATCATCATAATCGCCTGCGTAAATCTTCATGGAATGAACAAACGGTCTTCCATGACTGAGGTCCATGGCCTCGCCTTCTGCCTTCTCCTTGTTCGCATCGATCAGAACCAGCTCTGAAAACAACCCCTTCTGTACCAGGCTGAACGCCGTAGATGCTCCTACAAATCCACATCCTATCACTGCTGCTTTTTGAATATTCATCATATCGATCTCCCTCACTTTTATACTAAAATAATAACTATTACTGATTTAAACCCTACCATAAAACTAGGAATTATGCAATTCTTTTTCCTGAATTTCCCAGATTGTGTCAAAAAAAGAACAACATCCCAGTTTTGAAACCTCTCTACTAGAATGTTGTTTTTTTCTGAAATTATTCTTTTTTAACCGATTACCTGATGATTCAGCCATTTTTTATTTTTCAGCCGAATCGCATAAATGATTCCACGTACAGACCAGTCCGCAAACATTCCGATCCATACCGCCATCGGTCCCATTCCGAATCCTCTTGCGAGAATCATTGCAAGAAGCACTCTGCAAAACCACATCGAAAGTACTGATACGGTCATTGTAAACTTCACATCTCCAGCCGCACGGAATCCATATGCCGGAATGAAAGAAAATACCCATGCAACAGGTTTGACAATCGTGATCCAGGTTACCATATGAATACAAAGTCTTGCACTCTCCGCTTCCATTCCCCCGAATTTTGTAATTGGATAGACGAGAATATACATCACTAGACAGGAAATTACAATTACGACCTCTGAAACAATACTCAGCTTTTTCACATAATAAATCGCTTCATCCTTACGCCCGGCGCCGAGACTTTCTCCTACCACGGTCATCAGTCCCACACCAACTCCGATTGCCAGAATTCCATTCAGATTTTCAATCAGATTTGCCATTCCCTGAGCTGCAATGGCAGCCGTTCCCATCAGAGAAACTGTAGACTGGATTGCCAGCTTTCCAAACTGGAACATACTGTTTTCAATTCCTGAAGGAATTCCGATATTCAAGATTCTTCTGATCTCTTTCCACTGCGGACGAATCGTAAAGTAATCGTACACGGGGATTTCCAGATCTGGTTTTCGAAGTTTGTACATAACTACAAACATGGCAAACATTCTTGCAAGCAGCGTTGCACAGGCAGAGCCTGCCACACCAAGATGAAGCCCCCATACAAACCAGATATTCAGCACAATATTTACAATATTCGAACAAATCGAGATCTTCATCGGAAGACTGCTGTTCTCCTGTGCTCTCAGAATACAGGAACCGTCATCGTACAATGCAATAAATGGATAGGAGATGGCAGAAAAGAAAAAGTACTGCTTTGCATTTGTCATCACGTTCTCCTCGACTTCTCCGAAGATCAGCCCCAGAATCTGGCCATTAAATAAAAAACAGATGATTCCAATCAGAGCTGACAGACAAAATGTGATAAAAATCAACTGTCTTGCCGCCTCCTTCGCATGATCCTGCCTTTTACATCCCAGATAATGCGAGCAGACTACCGTTCCCCCGGATGCCAGTGCAAAAAATGCCTGTACGATCAGAATATTGATGGAATCCACCAACGTCACCGCTGAAATAGCTGCCGAACCAAGACTACTGACTACCAGAGTATCCACGGTTCCCATAAAGGAATTCAAAAGCTGATCGATTGCAAGAGGAATCAATAGCACCGCCATTTTCTTGTTATCAAATAGATGCTTTTGTGTATCCACTTTTTTGCCCCCTCTTTATGTTCTGTCAAATCATTTTGATCAAATACGTTCTTAGGATACACCCATAGTTTCTATTATGCAAGAATAGAGAACAAATCTTGCAGATTTATCTTCTCACGTCTTCTCTATCCTCTTTTATGAACATCAAAACAAATCCTGCCAGCAGCAGTATCGCCGCAATCCAGATCGTCCGATCACCAATCTGCCGGATGAATAATGCTCCCATGGCCGCTCCAACCGCAAAAACCAGGATTACAAAGTAATAATGCATACTTTTTTTCTTCAGTTCCTGATTGCCCGTTACCTGATATTTACAGAGCATTTCTGTCGCACTTCGCATATTTCCGATACACATGGTCGTTGCACACGGAATCCCGTGGAATTTCCGGAAGGCATTTACCTGCATCGCACAACTGAATGACATCATCGCATTGGCCGGTACATTCATACTCTGCGGAAACAAGCCTACCAAAAACAGCAATATGATCTGAATGACCAGCACAATCTGTCTCCAGTGGATTTTTTCGCTTTCTTTGCACAGATTCTGAATGCGGACTGCCACATAAACACCACTGATAAACGCCAACAACGGAATCAGATAATGAAGCGCAACGCCCCAGTTTCCCTCTGCAAGATTCTGTCCCAAAAGTACAATATTTCCTGTCTGGGCATTGGCAAATACTTTGCCTCTGCAATTATAAGAATAGGCATCCTGCAAACCACCGGCCAATGTAAGAAATATTGCCAGCGGCATGGATTCTGACATCTGTCCTTTTGCTTTCATTTCTAAACACCTCTTTTTTTGCAGATATCAAACAGACAACATCTGTCACAATATGGTGCTGTCCTTGCAGTACAGATTTCTCTTCCATGATATACAAGACGATGGCAAAAGCTGCTGCCCTCCTCCGGAGGAATGATCTTCCACAAAGCCATCTCTACCTTTTTCGGCTCTTTGATCCCATCTACAAGTCCCATTCGATTGACCAGACGGATACAGTGTGTATCTGTCACGATCGCCGGTTTTCCGAATACATCGCCCATGATCAGATTGGCACTTTTTCTTCCGACTCCCGGAAGTTTTAATAATGCATCAAAATCATCCGGCACTTCTCCATGATACTCATCACGCAGAATCCTCATACAGGCGCTGATATCTCTCGCTTTGCTTTTCCCAAGCCCGCAAGGTCTTACGATTGCTTCAATCTCCTGTGGATCTGCTTCTGCCAGTGCATTTACATCCGGAAACTTTGCATACAGATCTTTTACAACAATATTGACTCTCTCATCTGTACATTGTGCTGCCAGACGCACTCCTACCAGAAGCTTCCACGCCTCACTGTGGTCATAATCGAGCGTACAATCCGCATCCGGATACGCCGTGCGAAGTCGTTCTATGATCTCCAGTGCAAGTTGCTTTTTTGTCATATGTAATCAACTCCTCTTTTACTATGGTAAACTTTTATTTTTTTCACAATCCGTTTTTTATCATAGCACAAAACAGCCGACATACCAACAGGTACGCCGACTGTTTTTTAATATCTTCCATTTATACACGATTTCTGTACTTCCTGCTAAAAATAACCAATATCACAATATCCACTCCCATCGCCACTGCTGCCACATACCATGCCGCATTGACTCCGTTCCATTCGGTCAGCACTCCCAAAAGATTCATAATAATAAATCCGGCAACACTCTGAATCGTACTGAAGATCGAACTGTAAGCAGATCTTGTCTCACTTTCTATACAATCGCACATCCAGGTTGAAGTGGCAGATTGTTCCACACCAAATCCAAATTCAATCAATCCCGCTCCCATCACAAAACCCGGAAAAGAGGGTAATACAAAAAGAAGTACAAACCCTAAAATACTCATAATATATCACTTTTTCCTATGCTACAACATTCGTATCTCTGAAATACTGCGGTGTCATACCTGCATACTTTTTAAACGTCCGTGTGACAAATCATAAAAACTCAATCTCCGTGCGATTTCTCCTACCGGTACGCCCGACTGGAGCATCATCTTCGATTCTTCAATTTTTCTCTGATTGACATATTCATTAATGGATATCCCTACTTCCTCCTTAAATCTGCGACGAAGAGCACTTTCTGACAAATAGAACTGCTTTGCAAGCTCTGTAACTTTAATCGTGTCATAAATTTTCAAGTTAATATGTTGCAGGATACATCGGATCAGTGATGTTCTTGCCTGATTGGAAACACCATGAAGCTCTTTTGTAAAATGTATGATTGCAGTGTCTCTCGTTCCCATTTCTGCAAGACCACTTTTTAATAATTCCAAGTCGCCCTGACTGACAAGATTCATGATCTTATTTTCATAATAAAATGTATACTGCTCTACCCAGAATGTCTCATATGCTGTATCTTCTGCTGATTTCCGCACCAACTCCAGCTGATTTTCGCCCACTTGTTTATGCAGCTCTTCAGAATAAATCTCTTCCAAATTCATATCAAACAAAAATCCAAGAAGAATCAGATAATCCCGAATATCTCCCAGTGGATATACCGGAAGTGAAGAGTAATATTCCCAGCATTCTTTTTCTGACAAAATTTTCTTATTTTCCGGAGTCAGATTGTCATATACATGAGAAAACTCTGTACTGGTAACATTATTTATTCGAAACGCTCCAATTACAATTCTGACATCCTGATACCATAAGCACAGAAAAATTTCATTTAACATCCCGCTGTAAAACCGTACAACCTCATCTGAAATATTTTTTTCTTTAAATTCATATGAAATCGGATGCTTATAAATTGATTTGTAGCTTTTCAAAACCCGATTTGTCTCTCTTTCCAATATCCATATGGGCATTTTCAACATCACATGTAACGATTTGATTTTCTTTAAATCCTGTTCACTCAAATCCATATATCCCTCTCCTCTTTCATTTTCTATTTATACGGTACTTTCTTTCCTTCATTATTACATAATCAGAGTTGTTTTACCACGCTGCTTTTTGAACTTCCAACATAATTCAGAAATACTGTCACCTTCTTCAGCATTCTCAACAAGACCCACAAGATCTCATTTTTAAATAATCATGCGGGTCTTTGTTGGTGTATTATTTTGATATGAAACACATATCACTTAATAATTTTCTGTATTGTAGTTTCCTTTAGTTCATTTTCAAAATGCTCCTGCATTTTGAGGTACGTTTCTCTCAAACGACATGCCTCTGTTGCAAAACAGCTGCAATACTGGTCATCCTCAAGGCATCGATTCCATTTCATGGTTTTTTCCATGGTATCCATAATCTCGAATAAATTAATCTGTTCTGTCTCTTTTTGCAAAATATACCCGCCATGAATTCCCGTATTTATGGCCAAAATCCCCGCATGATTCAATTTCCTCATAATCTTATAAATAAAAGGCTGTGAAATTTTCAGATTCTCTGACAACTCTCTGGATGACACTATTCTCCGCTGCTTTGCCATATAGATGACTATACGAATGGCATAGTCTGTTGCAATATTCAATTGCATCGTATTCCTCCTTTCAAAAGGCTGAACAGTAATAGTGTTTTTTTCGCTGTCATATTTTTCCACCATCATGTCTTTCGCCTCTTTCTTTATAATACATACTAAACCGGCACGCTACACTTTCACCCGAAAGGAGTCAGTTCTTACATGCATTTCTCAATTTATACATTGTCGGACGAAGAGATTTTTTCAATCCTTTTTTCTTTAGGTCTTCTCAAAAACGGTCAACGGCGTATAATTAAAATTAACCGCAGCGGTTAAGGAGGAAGAAGATCATGAACAAAAAATTTTTTGCACTGCCCGTCCAGAAACAGGAGGCGATTCTCAATGCGGGATTTTGTGTCTTCTCACAGAACTCTTATAAGAAGAGCCCTACAAGTGAAATTGCCGATGCTGCAGGTATCAGTAAATCCCTGTTATTTCACTATTTTTACAACAAAAGAGAACTGTATCTTTTTCTATGGGAAAAATGTGCGCAGATTACCATGGAGGCTCTGGAAAAAAGCGGCTGTTATGAGCAGACTGACCTGTTCGATTCCATGAATTTAGGCCTTCAGGCAAAGCTGGAGATCATGCGTCGATATCCGCATATGGGTACATTTGTAATGAAAGCATACTATGAAAAAGATCCAGATGTACGCCCTGCGATTCAGGAAAGCATTGCAAAATACGCTGATTTTAAGACAAATACCGTCCTGTTAAATCTGAATCCGGAACATTTTATTGAAGGACTTGATCTGGAAATGATGTATCTCGATATGCTATGGGCATCTGAAGGATATATCTGGGAAAAGCTGCAGCATGATCATATCAATGTTGATGAGATCGAAGCGGATTTTATAAAACTGATTGATTTCTGGAAATCCATTTACTTGCGGAAAGAGAGGTAACTTTATGAATGCGATCCAACTATCAAATCTAACCAAATATTACGGAAAATCCAGGGGAATCTTAAATTTAAACCTGGATGTAAAAGAAGGGGAATTCTTTGGCTTTATCGGTCCAAACGGCGCCGGTAAATCCACCACGATACGTACACTGCTCGGCCTGATCACGCCCTCATCCGGTCAGGCAAAGATTTTTGATGAGACAATCCGACGGCGCAATCCCCAAATTCGTTCCCACATCGGCTACCTGCCATCTGAGGCGGTATTCTACCGTGGAATGAAAGTCAAAGACCTGTTAAAATTATCTGCTGATCTTCATTACAAAGACTGTTCTGCGGAAAGAGAGATACTATGCAGACGCCTGCAGCTGGATGTCAACCGGAAGGTCGATGAATTATCTTTCGGTAATCGAAAAAAAGTAGCAATCGTATCTGCACTCCAACATCAGCCAAAGCTTCTGATCTTAGATGAACCGACAAGTGGTCTGGATCCTCTGATGCAGAGGGAGTTTTTCCATATTATCCGAGAGCGCAATGAACAGGGAGCTACCGTATTTCTTTCCAGCCATGTCCTCTCAGAAATTCAACGGAATTGTACGAGAGCCGCGATCATCCGAGAAGGACGGATCATTGCCTGTGACCGTGTGGAGGCGCTTTCTAAAACAAATGCCAAGCGGATCAGCGTACAGGGACAGGTATCGCTTGATTCTCTGGAAGAAATTCGTGACCTGAAGGAAAATGACGGTGTTTTCAGCTTTCTTTACGGTGGAGATATCCATCGGCTCCTTGAAACACTCTCAGCCGGAACGATCACCGATCTTTCCATTTCGGACCCTGATCTGGATGAAATTTTTCTGCACTACTATGAAAACGGAGGTGAACAGGTATGATCCTAATCAAACATGAATTAAAACAGGGATGGAAATCACTTGCCGTCTGGACTGCTTCTATCGGATTTTTTATTATCATCTGTGTGTTCCTGTATCCGGAAATGAAGGGAGAAATGGAAGACATGAACGAAATGTTCTCCTCTATGGGAGCCTTTAGTTCAGCATTTGGTATGGATCGTCTGAATTTTGGCACTCTGATCGGTTTCTACGCAACAGAATGTGGCAATATTTTAGGGCTGGGCGGTGCATTCTTTGCCTCTCTTATTGCAGTCAGCAGCCTTGCCAAAGAGGAGAAAGAACACACCGCAGAATTTTTATTCGCACACCCGATCAGCAGAAAAAAGATTCTCACAGAAAAACTGACCTCTGTCTTGTTCCAGCTTCTGATATTGAATGTGATCGTGTTCCTGCTTTCCGTTGGATCCATTTCACTGATCGGTGAAGAAATACTCTGGAAAGAAATCTGCCTGCTGCATCTTGCCTATTTTCTGATCCAGATTGAGCTTGCCGGCATCTGTTTTGGAATCTCCGCATTCCTGCGCCGCAGCGGACTCGGCATCGGACTTGGCATTGCCACAATGATGTATTTCCTGAACATTATTGCCAATATCTCCGATCAGGCAAAATTTCTGAAATACATCACCCCGTTTGGTTATGCAAACGGAGCAGATATTGTTGAAAACGGCAGTCTGGATACCGGTATGGTTTTGACGGGGATGCTGTTTGCTGTAATCGGGATTTTAACCGCTTATTGGAAGTACAGCAGAAAAGATATTCAGGCATAAAAAACACAGCCTTTTGAGTTCCTTTTCCTGTATGATAATCCATTTTACCACCGAAGTTCATAATTCTCCAGAAGAGATTTACCTTATGGCGTTCTTCATGGATCTTACATACTCACCGATGTAATCCGGCGCCTCTTTTCCATGCTTTTCCAAAAGCCTGATAATCGCGGAGCCTACAATGGCTCCATCCGAGATATCTGCCATTTTCTTTGCCTGCTCAGGCGTGGAAATGCCGAACCCGATTGCACAGGGTACATCCGTATTTTCTCTTATCACTTTTACGATCGAATCCAAATCCGTCTTGATCTCACTTCTCACACCTGTCACCCCGAGACTGGAAACGATATAAATGAAACCTTCCGCTTCTTTTGCGATCATTGCAATCCTGTTTTTAGAGGTTGGAGCAATTAAAGATATCAGATCTACACCATACTGACTGCAGATCGAATGAAATTCTTCTTTCTCCTCAAAGGGCAGATCAGGAAGAATCAAGCCACCAATCTCAATCTCTCGACACGCAGAAATAAACTTTTGGGCACCGTAGGAGAAAACTACATTGGCATAAGTCATAAAAACCATTGGCACTGTTACATCTTTCCGCAACTCTTTTACGAATGCAAATATTTTATCCGTAGTGATTCCTCCATTTAATGCTCTTAAATTTGCACCCTGAATGACGGAACCTTCTGCGGTAGGATCAGAGAACGGTATGCCAAGTTCGATGAGATCTGCACCATTCTCTGCGGCAGCCCGGACAGCCCTGGCTGTTGTTTCCAGATCCGGATCGCCGCAAGTAATAAAGGCGATAAAAGCCTTTCCTTTTTCAAATGCTTTTTTAATGTTACTCATAAATATCCTCCCCTCTGTAACGGGCAATCGCGGCGCAGTCCTTATCACCTCTGCCTGAAATCGTAATCACAATAATTTTATTCGGATCCATTGCCGGTGCAATTTTCATCGCGTGAGCAACTGCATGCGCCGATTCGATTGCCGGAATAATGCCTTCCGTCTTTGCAAGATATTCAAATGCATTTACTGCTTCATCATCCGTGACCGGCACATATTCGGCTCTGCCGATGTCATGCAGATAAGAGTGTTCAGGACCTACCCCGGGATAATCCAGGCCGGCGGAAATGGAGTAAACAGGAGCGATCTGACCATACTGATCCTGGCAAAAGTAAGACTTCATCCCATGGAAGATTCCCAGTCTGCCTGTTGAGATTGTAGCTGCTGTCTCCGCGGTATCAATTCCTCTGCCCGCTGCTTCACAGCCAATCAGTCTGACATTCTCATCTTCAATAAAGTGATAAAAACTGCCGATTGCATTGGAACCACCGCCTACACAGGCTATCACCGCATCCGGCAATCTTCCTTCTTTAACAAACATCTGATCTTTGATTTCTTTAGAAATAACTGCCTGAAAATCACGCACGATCGTCGGAAACGGATGCGGTCCCATGACTGAGCCGAGACAATAATGCGTATCGGAAATACGGGAAGTCCACTCACGCATTGCTTCGGAAACCGCATCTTTCAGAGTTGCCGTCCCTGTTTTAACCGGAATCACCTCTGCTCCAAGCAGCCTCATACGATATACATTAAGCGCCTGGCGAACGGTATCTTCTTCGCCCATAAACACCACGCACTCCATCCCCATAAGGGCTGCAGCAGTTGCAGTTGCAACACCATGCTGACCAGCTCCGGTTTCAGCGATCAGCCTTGTTTTTCCCATCTTTTTTGCAAGCAGAGCCTGCCCCAGTACGTTGTTGATTTTATGCGCACCAGTATGATTGAGGTCTTCACGTTTGAGATATATTTTGGCGCCGCCAAGGTCTTTGGTCATTTTCTCTGCATAGTACAATCTGGATGGTCTGCCTGCGTATTCATTTAAGAGTTCTGTAAGCTCCCGGTTAAATTCGGGATCGTTTTTATAGTTGTTATATGCTTCTTCCAGTTCAATCACTGCATTCATCAATGTTTCGGGAATATACTGTCCACCGTGAATCCCGAAGCGTCCGTTTGGATTCGTCATAATCGTTCTTCCTTTCTGACAGCAGCAACAAATGCCGCCATTTTCGTTTTATCTTTAAGCCCATCTGTCTCAATGCCTGAACTGACATCGACCGCATACGGGTTTAATTGTCTCACCGCATTTTCTACATTATCAATAGAAAGTCCGCCAGCGAGGAAATACGGTCTTTGTATGTTTTGTATCTTCTTCCAGTCAAATACAGTTCCTGTTCCTTCGCCGGAATCAAGCAGAATATAATCTGCAGAACAAGATTCGGCATTTGTAATATCTTCTGACTCTTTTATACAAAAAGCCTTGATGATCGGTTTATCAGTAAGCGCCCTCAGTTGATTGATATCATTTTCATCTTCAACGCCATGAAGCTGGGCAATATCAATAATTCCTTTATTTAAGAGAGCCGCAATCTGTTCAGCCGCTTCATTTACAAATACCCCAACTGCTTGAATGTCAGGATCAAGCAGCTTTTTTAATTCTGCTGCTTCTTCAGGCGTTACATATCGTCTACTTTTCGGTGCAAACACAAAACCAATATATTCTGGTTTCAATTCATTGGCTGCATCTATATCACAAGGACGAAACAACCCACAGAGCTTCATTTTTGTCATAGCACACCTCTCAGTTCGGCAAGCTTGGCTGCTTTATTCTCTGCTCTCATAAGTGTTTCTCCAATTAAAACAGCATCCGCACCGATCTCACAGAGTTTTCTTACATCTTCGGCACTGCTTACACCACTTTCAGAAACAAACAGTACATCCGGCGGGATTAGCTTTCTGAATCTGCGGCTATTGCCGGTGTCCACCGAGAAATCTTTGAGATTGCGATTGTTGACTCCTATCATACGTGCCCCGGCATTTAATGCCATTCTCACTTCGCATTCATCGTGTGTCTCCACCAAAGCAGAAAGTCCCAGCTCATCGCAAATGCTGATATATTCTTTTATTTGTTCCTCACTCAATATAGAGCAGATCAAAAGCACCGCTGATGCGCCTAACACCTTTGCCTCGTAGATCATGTACTCATCCACCGTAAAGTCCTTTCGCAGACAGGGAACAGAAACAGCGTCGGCAATTTTTTTCAGATACTCGTCACTTCCGAGAAACCATTTTGGTTCGGTCAGTACCGAGATGCAGTCTGCCCCTGCCGCTTCATAGTCCTTTGCAATCTGCAGATATGGAAACTCTTGAGCAATGATCCCTTTGGATGGAGAGGATTTTTTGCACTCGCAGATAAAAGAAAGTCCTGGTTTTTTAATTGCTTTTTCAAATGTAAAATTGCCTTTCGGCAGGGATAACGCCTGCTGTTTCAACTCTTCAAGTGATATTCTTAACTTTGCCTGCCCGGTGCGCTCTCGGGCGCAGCCGGCAAGCTGATCTAAAATCGTCATACTCACACCTCCGAACGGTTGCTGACTTCAATGAGCTTATTCAGTGTTCCCAGTGCCTTGCCCGAGTCAATGATTTCTGAGGCAAGTGCGATACCCTCTTTCATACTGTCTGATTTTCCACCAATGTAAAGTGCCGCGCCGGCATTTAAAAGCACAGCATTTCTCTTGTAGCCTCTTTCTCCATTCAGAATAGCAAGGGTAATTTTTGCGTTTTCTTCAGGCGCACCACCCTTCAAATCTTCTTTCGTACATCTTTCGAACCCGAAATCTTCCGGTGTGATCACTGAAGATTTGAACCAGCCGTCTCGAATCTCACATATCGTGGTTGGTGCGCTCATGGAGATTTCGTCCAGCTTATCCTGCCCATACACAACCATCCCGCGCCTGATACCAAGCTGAATCAATACCTGTGCCAATGGTTCCACAAGATACTCGTCATACACACCGAGGAGCTGCATAGAAGGTGTCCCCGGATTGGTAAGAGGGCCGAGGATGTTGAACACCGTACGGAATCCCAACTCCTTGCGGATTGCTCCCACATGTTTCATTGAAGTATGATATTTCTGTGCGAAGAAAAAACACATTCCCACTTCATCCAGAAGTTCCAGGCACCTCTCAGGGCTCTGCTGAATGTTTACGCCGAGGGCTTCCAGACAATCTGCCGTTCCGCATTGTGAGGATGCTGCACGGTTTCCATGTTTGGCTACTTTCATACCTCCTGCAGCGGCAACCAGAGCTGATGTAGTGGAAATATTGAAGCTGTGCGCATTATCACCACCGGTTCCTACAATTTCAAAAAGATCCATTCCTGTTTCGACCTTCATGGCATGCGCTCTCATAGCGGCCGCACATCCGGCAATTTCATCGGTTGTTTCTGCTCTGGCACTTTTGGTTGACAAGGCTGCAAGAAAAGCAGCGTTCTGCGTCGCTGTTGTTTCACCGCTCATGATTTCATTCATAACAGAATATGCCTCATCGTAAGTGAGGTCTTCTTTATTGACGATTTTTACAATGGCTTCTTTGATCATGACTCATATCTCCTTTATAAAATTCCTAAGCATTTGCTTTCCATCCGGTGTCATTATGGATTCAGGATGAAATTGTACCCCGTAGATCGGATATTCTTTATGCTGCACTGCCATTACCTCTCCATCCGCAGTAAAGGCGGTGATTTTCAGACATTCGGAAATTGTGTCGGCATCTTCAGGTCTGCCCGGACCGGGAGAAAGAATCATGCGGTCGGGTGTTAGTTCTTTTATCTCATCAACTGTCATTTCATCATTACGGATGACTTTGATATTCGGATCTATTTCGCCAATGAGCTGGTAGAGGTTATAAGAAAAGCTGTCATAATTATTGATAAGTAAGATCATAATTCTGCCTCCTGTGCAAGTTTCAACGCTTTCAACGAGGATCTGGCTTTGTTGATGCATTCTTCATACTCCTTTTCAGGTACGGAATCTGCCACGATCCCGGCTCCGCTTCTAACAAAAACCTTCCCGTTTTTCTTGTAGGCGATACGAATCGCAATACAGGTGTCCATATTTCCTGTGAAGTCGATGTATCCAATGGCGCCGCCATAGATTCCCCGCTTGTTGTTTTCAAGTTCTCCGATAAGCTGACAAGCCCGGATCTTCGGTGCACCGGAAAGTGTTCCGGCAGGCAATACCGCTTCAATGGCATCAAGTGCATCGTGTTTCTCTGTTATTTCACCCCGTACAGTAGAGCCAATGTGCATAACATGGGAGAATCGTTCAACAGAATGCAGTTTTTCCACCTGAACGGTGCCAAACTTACTGATTTTACCAAGATCGTTTCTGCCAAGGTCAACCAGCATATTATGTTCGGCCAGCTCCTTTTCATCTGCAAGCAGCTCTGTTTCCAGTGCTTTATCTTCCTCATCGTTTTTTCCTCTCGGTCTGGTACCAGCGAGAGGAAAGGTGTGAAGTACACCATTTTCCAGCTTTACCAGGGTCTCAGGCGAAGCGCCTGCAACCTCGACATCCGTTCCTGAAAAATAGAACATATAAGGAGACGGATTGATTGTTCTAAGAACACGGTAGGTATTGAGCAGGCTTCCTTCAAAGGGAGCAGACAGTCGGTTTGACAGCACAATTTGAAAGATGTTTCCCTCATGAATATGGTGTTTTGCCTTTTCCACCATGGCACAGAACTGTTCTTTGCCAAACAGCGATGTAACCTCTCCCAGAAGTTTTCCGCCTGGCTCCCCCCTCTTTTCTCCATTTCTAAGAAGTTCAATCAGTCGCTTCAGTTCCATAACTGCTTTATTATATCTGACCTCAACATCATCAAGCGGCATATTGACAATAAGAACGATTTTTTGCCTGAGATGATCAAAAGCGATGACCTTATCAAAAAGCATCAGATCAACATCCTTAAAATCCTCTGTGTCTTTGGCGTCGCATTTCACTGTTGGTTCACTGTAACCAAGATAGTCATATGAAAAATATCCGACAAGACCTCCCGTAAATGGCGGAAGATAATCAAAGCGCGGGCTTTTATAATCTGCAAGGATCTGCCGCAGATAGTCGGACGGATGTTCGGTTTTTAATTTCAGATTTCCGATTTTCATTTCACCATCTACGCAAGTAATTTCCATCTTTGGATCAAAGCCGAGGAATGTATAACGTCCCCAGGTTTCGTTCGCCTGGGCGGATTCCAGCATATAACAGTGAGTCGATACATTTTTCAGTATCTTTATGATTTCGATGGGGGTTGTGAAATCGGAAAGTATTTCGCAGCTGACCGGCAGCACATTGTAGTTTACATCTGAAGCAATCTCTCTGACTTCAGCTAACGTTGGAAGAATTTTCATTACCTGCACCTCCAAATTGATAACATTACATTAATTTCGGTTACGATCAAGATTCTTATTTAAATTCTATATCCGGCGCACAAAAGCACCGCCAATATCTCGTCAACAGCATATTGCAACCTCCTTTTAAAAAAGCTCCTTTGACTGATATCTCTCGTCAAAGAAGCTTTATAAAAATAAAAAACGTCCCTGACAGAAATATAGCCTCTGTCAAGGACGAATAGATGCATCTACAGTATGACTCTACCCGCGGTGCCACCTTGATTCACGGTATAACCCGTGCGCTTAGCAGGATACCAACATATCCCCGGCAACTGACGTATGCCCACACGTTGCAGAATACTCTGGGAAAAGATCCCATTTGACTGCACCCTCAGCGGTCCATTTGACAACTTGTTTCTTGCCTGATTCTCAGCATCTCAGGCTCTCTGTAAAGGCATCATTGCCGTTATCTCCGCTTCAACGGTTTACTATGTTAAATTGCTTTGGATTTTAGCACAAACGAAATAATGTGTCAATGATATTTTTTACGCTTGTTAGAGAAATATTCTACGATAATGGTAAGCTTTTGCCTAACTTTCCTTTTCAACTATATCCATTATCTTCTTTCACTATAATTTTTCTAGTTATTCACTGCATGGCGCTTCGTTCATTAACGGCTTTGCCAGAGTTGCTTTCACCAAAGAGAAAGCAATAGGCGCTGCCGTTGGTGCTGTTGGTGGGCTTGTCTCTGGAATGAAACAGTCCTGATAAAAATCCCATAAATATTCCTTTCTGCCTCAAAGGGCGTATAAAATTCAAAGTTTCGTCATAAAACAATCTATGCAAATGCTTGCAATCGCAAGCAAAAGCGAATATAATAAAAAAAAAGGAGGCGATACTATGGCAAATACATCCGCTGTTTATGCAAGAATAGATACCAATCTCAAGGATAATGCTGAGAGCATTCTTTCTCAGCTTGGCATTTCTCCATCCAGTGCAATTCAGATGCTTTATAGCCAGATTGTACTGAAGAAGGGTATGCCATTTGAATTGAAACTTCCTTCTTCTAAGCCATTAGCTGTTGGTGCAATGACCAGAGAACAGCTTGATGCAGAACTCCAGAAGGGTGTTGATTCCATCAAAGCAGGAAAGGTATATTCTGCAGATGAAATCGATGCGGCACTTGCAAAGGAATTTGGCATATGACGGATAGCTATAAGGTCGGCTATTCTGTAGATGCACTTGACGATTTACGTGAAATCTATTCGTACATTGCGAATGAACTCCTGGCTCCGGAGACTGCTACTGCTCAGCTGGGCCACATACGAAAAGAGGTTCGTTCATTGGATTTCATGCCGGCTCGTTATGCGTTAGTTGACTGGGAGCCTTGGCATTCGATGAAAATGCATCACCTTCCGGTAGATAACTTTATTGTGTATTATCTTGTTGATGACGAGAAAAGGGCAGTTACAGTAGCTCGAATATTCTACGGTGGCCGTGATATTGAAGGAATCATAAATTCAAATAAATAAACAGTAATGGAGCTTTTTGTATAAAAAACAAGGGCTCCATTTTTATATGAACAAAATTCCTCTATGCACATCTTGGCCATCCATATGCGTCAATCTTCTTTATGCCTTATTATTCATACAACTTGCAAAATACTTTTATACCTTCTGCAAATCCGTTCCTAATTTCGGCAAATTATTTAAACTTACCATTTCCAATGTCTGTAATTGCTGTACCGCCAATTGACGAAGCAACTCCATTCTCTCCCTTTGTTCCTTCCCCTGATTAATCAAAACCGCATTATAACTTTCCAGATTTGCAAGCACCAGTAATTGATTCAGAGTTGCTGCATCCCGCATATTTCCATTCAACGTTGGATTTTCATCTTTCCATTGCTTTGCCGTCTTGCCAAATAAAACAACATTCAACATATCTGCTTCATTAGCATAGGTATACGCCACCTGTGCAGGCGTTAATTCTGGCGGAATCAGTTTTTCTTTAATTGCATCTGTATGTATCTTGTAATTCAACTTAGAAATCTCTCTATTTAAATTCCAATTCAAAGACAACCGACTGTTCTCGTCTGTTTTTAAACGCCTATAGTCCTTCATAATATATAACTGGAACTCCGGAGAAATCCAAGTTGCAAAGGACATAGCAATATCGCTATGGGCATATGTTCCTCCGTAGCGTCCTGCTTTTGAAACAATACCAATGGCATTCATC
>ENA-OXVL01000105-OXVL01000105.1-human-gut-metagenome-genome-assembly--contig:-NODE-105-length-18735-cov-20.8671_pt1 | contig 18735 bp, 18 predicted proteins | sample MGYA00249250_ERZ652696 | MGnify/ENA primary metagenome ERZ652696 (study PRJEB26925, sample SAMN05826793) | human gut metagenome | biome: ENVO:2100002; feature: ENVO:00000062; material: ENVO:00002003... | reverse complement strand
CTGTAATAAAGAATAAAAAACAAATCAAGGAATATACTGTACTGTACCTGTATATTCCTCAATAAGTTGTTATTATATAATGAACAAAGGGGGCGTTCAGAATAGAACGATTGATCATAGGCGGCATTGCCTTTATTTCCATAATTATCACAGAAATTATACTATACTGCCGATTGGTAATTGTATCCAAACGGGAAGAAGACGATCCATCCTCCTAGCACTCTCTCACAATCCGACACATTTCATCAAACTGATCTTCCATCTCCTGTACCAGTCTGAACTGTGTACGGGCACGAACCAGGTTGTGCTCCGGATATGCCGTCTTGAAATACGTATCTCCCTGCAGAAAATCCATCAGGAACCGGATTCCGCATTCGAATGTCATCAATCTTGCACCCCACGGAAGACTCTCCAGCTCCTCCGGTGTCAGAACATCTCTTGCCATCTCCAGATACCCTTTCACATACAGCTCATACAGATTGATATCAAAATGGACCTTGTCCAGATCACGTTCATCTTCTTCCGCCGTAGATGCGCCAAAACGAATCGAATCTCCAAAATCATTGGCTGCCAGTCCCGGCATGATCGTATCCAGATCAATAATACACAATCCCTTTCCGGACTCTGCGTCAAATAAAATATTATTCAGTTTTGTATCATTGTGTGTCACACGCAGCGGAAGAACACCTGCTTCCATCCTGCTCATCAGAGCTCCGCAGTCTTTTTCCCTTGCCAGCGCAAACTCAATCTCCGGACGGCACAGACGGGCGCGGTTCTTCACGTCTCTCTGTACAGACTGTGCGAATGCTTCAAATCGTTTCACCGTGTGATGGAAATTCGGAATGGTCTCATACAGACTTTCTGCCGGATATTCCCCAAGCTGCTTCAAAAAGTGACCAAAGCTTCTGGCTGACTGGTAAAACTGCTCCGGACGCTCCACCATCTGATAGCACACAGAATTGGCGATAAAATTCGCACAGCGCCATGGCTGACCTTCATCATCCTCAAAATATGTCTCCCCGCTCTTCGTCTTGATGTAGGCCAGTGTCTCACGATCCGGATCTCCGCCTTCCCGACGGATCACATCCCGTAGAAACTCTGTCACTCCAAAAATATTCTCCATTACCTTACCAGGCTCTTTGAACACATTGATATTGATTCTCTGCAGTACGTATAATGGCTTCTCTGTGCCGTCTTCCATCGGCATATATACTGCGTACGTCTCATTGATGTGCCCTTCCCCGAACGGTTTTACATAACTGCACTGGGGACCGAATCCAAATGCATACAGCGCATCCTCAAGCGCTCTGCTGTCCACACCTTCGATCTTTCTTCTGGTCGAGAAGATTACTTCTCCTGCCTCTACCTTCTTCTCCTGCTCGATCGTACAGTTTGCTTTTACCACACTTCCAAGCCCCACATGCGCTCCGGCGCATACCACCGAATCATGATCCACAACTGCTCCGCTGTTGACAAGCGCCGCCCGATCCACATGGGTGTGCGTATTCACTACCGCGCGCTGCATAATAAAACATCCAGATCCCAAAACCGCACTTGGACTCACAATTGCAGACGGATGCACGATTGATGGCACTTCATATCCTGCCTCCAGCAATTTGTCTGTCCAGAATAATCTCGTATGATTATTCCCAAATGCCGCTACTGCCGTCTTGTATTCTCCATACTTGGCCGTATAGTCGCAGCACTTTCCGGCTACGTCCTTTCCAAACGCCGCATCGTCAAGAAATACGATCTCCTCATACCCCAGCTGGATCGCTGTTTCCTTCACCATCTGCCCGAAGCCTCCTGCTCCGAGAATCAATAAACTTTTCATATGTTCCTCTCCTCGCTCTTTTCTTTTATGATATATTCATCTTTTCAATCATACAAGTATGTTTTTTCGTCTCCCTGTCATAATTAATTCCTGCCAGCAACAGATTTCCTTCATAATCCTTCAAGGCATCTATATACTGTTTCTCTTTAATCTGATCGATCGCACCTTTCGCACTTTTATTCCACTTCAATTCTATAACTACTGCCGGTTTATCTGCATGCAACTTTCTGGGGATAAAACAAATGTCTGCAAACCCTTTTCCTGACGGACATTCCCTGATAATCGTGTAATATTCTCTTGCAAAATAAAAAGCCAGATTAATCGTACAACTTAGGGAATTCTCATCATTATACTGCAAAATAGAGATTTCACGATGCGCCCGATCAATACCTTCCGCCACTGCTTCACCATCCATATTCCAAAGTGACTCCAGAAGTCTGCGGGATTCCTCTACAGAGGTAATCACTTCCTTCCAATCCATGGTACTAATAGCATTCACATATTCCTTGGAAACCTCTTTGTTTGGAATACTCACTGATTCTAAAATTCCATCATAAGTCAAATATCCTAAATGCACCAATAAAGTCAGAATATCATCTCTGGTAGCAAAAGTAGTCATATCATTACTGAATGTTCCCGTATTAATCCGAATACTCTCTCCTGCCAGCATCCCAACTATCGCATCTTTCAAACCATCCATATTCATCTGAATATAAACTTTTAACGCCTCATAAGTTTCTGTCTGATTCCAATAAGTTCCGAATTTGTGGCGAAGCATTGCTTCCACAACAGATTTTGGACTGTACATAGAATAGCAAATATCTCTGTCCTGTTTGTGCGTAATCAAACCATACCCGTCATACCACGCCTTTGCTTCTTCAAAATCCATTCCATACTCCATGCAAAGATTTTTTACTTCATTTTCTGTAAACCCAAAATACGCAGCCAGCTCCCCCGGTTCTGTCATAGAATATTCCGTAAACATATTCAATGCCGAATGGGAACCATATTTCTTAATTGGCAAAATCCCCGTCATATAAGCAAATGCTACATTATCCTGATCTTTCAGCCACGCACACAAAAAATCCAGATACTTTTTCTGGGCTTTCTGATCCTGCTGATACTCGCGAAACAAACAATCCCATTCATCAATCAAGATTACAAAAGAACGTTTTGTATGAGAATACACATCCTGCATTGCAAAGACAAGATCCTCCTCCCGTACATATTCCGGATATTTCTGCTTTAAATCAGACAGAATTCTTCTTTGCATTAATGTAAGCATCCCTTCCACATCATCTGATCTGCTTAAAAATTCCTGCATATTAATCTTCAGCACATCATACTGATTCAAATGTTTTCGGTAAGACTTACACTGACTGATGGAAAGTCCTTCAAATAATTCCTCTGTATCATCCCCGCAATCATAATAGGCTGCCAGCATATCTGCTGCCATTGACTTTCCAAAACGCCTCGGACGACTGACACACATAAACCTCTGTTGTGTATTCACATAGCGATTTGTCACATCTAACAGTTCGCTTTTATCAACAAATATTTCGGAATTTAAAGACATTTTAAACCCTGCTGCTCCCGGATTTAAATAAATGCCCATGGCATATCATCCCCTTTCGTCTTCTAAAACCGATTCCTTCCTTTCAGTATTTCCACACTGTCTAACTCTCATTATAACAGATACCATATATTTATGCTAATCATCAAACTACAAAATATAGAATTCCTCTGCTCTTCTTTGAATATCTGCCCGAAACGGCATTGACTTGTTCCTTTTTATCATCAGCCCCAGCCAGAACAGCCACGGCTGATGATATTAGATCGGATATTCTCCGATGTAGATTCTTATTTTATCTTCTTTGCAAACTCTTCCACGGATTTCGACTTGAACGCAAGCCCGAGCCACTCCTTCAGTACATCCAAATCACCTTGTTCTTCAATTTGATCCGAAAGTACTTTAGGAACAGTTCCAAGATTCTGCAAAAATAAGAGCAACGTCTCCTTACTCTCAGCAATTCGCCCTTCAGCACGCCCTTTTGCAAATCCGGCAGCACGTTCTTCTTTCAGCATTTCTTCAAAAATCATAAAGCGTTCCTCCATCTCCCGGCTTCCCTTGACATTGCGGATAAACTTCTGTAACTGCTCCACATATGGATCGTGAAACTCCTTTTCGCTTCCCTCAAGGTCTTCTTTCATGTACTGCAGAAATGTGACCAATTCTCCCGGAACTTCACTTTCGTTCTTTCCACGGGTATTTAAAAACACAGTGGTTCGCCCATCTTCCAACTCCACATTTTCAGATTCCTGACACGTTGTCCGAAAGGTATAGCGATACTTGTCTTTTCCAAATGGATCAAAATCACAGATAAAAATAACATAGGTATTCGGAAGTTCCGTATAATCTTCTCCGGTCAGCAACATCTCCATGTCCATCTGACTCTGATAATAACGGCTTCTCTTTCCAAGTGCCGGCTTTCTCTCTACCTGCATCTCCACGTTATAACGCGTCTGCTTCTCATCTTTTGCATACACATCAGGCGGACACCTTTATACTCCGGATGATACACTATGCTTTTTTCTTTGCTGACATCCACTCGATCGATCGGTATCTCCAACACTCTTTCTAAAAGACCTTTGCAATTATCTTCGTCCATCATCACTGCACCGAACATAAAATTATCTTTGATCGTGAGTTCCTTTAATCGTTTTGTTCTTCCCATTTTATTCCTCCATTTGCAGAGGAATTCTATAAGATGATTATAGCAAACCCGGTTATGAAGTCAATACACTTTTCTTAGCTTTGATAAGACTAAACAAAAATGGCAAAACTTACATGGCGGACCACGCGTTTCGCCTCACTTTTTATTGAATTTCTTCAGGCATCCCGCCCCGATTGCACACCTCGCCATACATCCCAGGCTATTGTGGATCATATCGTCAAACTCAAATAATCCCCGGCACAGAATCAACTGTAACCCTTCGATACATCCGGAAATGAAAATACCAAACAGCAAACCATGCCACCACCTGATTTTGCCTCTGTTGTCAAACACAACTGAGCCATTATAAACTGTTGATCAGCACATTATAATATGCCATTTTCAGAGAAATAAATAGTGCAGAAATAATACGGGGATCTTCCATCCCCGAACCCCTGGAATCCTTGTTATAACAGTAATAGAAAAAATTATTACCGTTATAACAAGGCTAAAAATGGGATGTTTTAATTTTCCGAATTCTGCAAATTATGGCATCAAATAAAATGCGTTGTAACACTGCTGTCTCCCGGTAAAACCTACTATTCCACACATAAAAAATTCTACTCCTTAACTCACAAACATATAATTATCAATACTCCCCTAGTATTGCCCTTTAGTCTCTTTTAAAAATATCCCTTGTATATACCTTATCTTTCACATCATCCAGACAACCGTCGTATCTGTTTGCGATAATAGCCTGACTCTGTTCTTTAAATTTTTCCAAATCATTTACAACCTTACTACCAAAGAAAGTACTTCCATCTTCCAGCGTTGGTTCATAAATAATAACCGTAGCTCCTTTTGCTTTAATTCGCTTCATTACTCCCTGTATAGAAGACTGACGGAAGTTATCTGAATTAGATTTCATGGTAAGACGATATACACCAATCACCACTTCCTTCTCCAGAGAAGCATCATAAGTATTCTCGTCTCCATATGCATAGTATCCAGCTTTCTGAAGAACTCGATCTGCAATAAAGTCCTTTCTGGTTCTGTTAGATTCAACGATTGCGGACATCATGTTCTGCGGAACATCTTCATAGTTTGCCAAAAGCTGCTTTGTATCCTTCGGCAAGCAATAGCCACCATAGCCAAATGATGGATTATTATAATGAGAACCGATTCTTGGATCAAGGCATACACCATTAATGATCTGCTGTGTATTAAGTCCTTTCATCTCTGCATAAGTATCCAGTTCATTAAAATAAGAAACTCTGAGTGCCAAATATGTATTCGCAAATAATTTTACTGCCTCTGCTTCTGTGAATCCCATAATCAGAGTATCAATATTCTCTTTAATAGCCCCTTCCTGCAGTAATCCAGCAAATGTATTCGCAGCCTTTACGAGTCTAGCATTTTCAATATCTGTTCCTACAATAATTCTTGATGGATACAGATTGTCGTATAGTGCCTTTGACTCACGTAAAAATTCCGGGCTAAAGATAATATTATCACAGTGGAATTTTTCTCTGATACTTGCAGTATAACCTACCGGAATGGTTGATTTAATCACCATAATTGCATCCGGATTATATTCTATAACCAACTTTATTACGGCTTCTACTGCTGACGTGTCAAAGAAATTTTTCTTACTATCATAATTTGTTGGAGCTGCAATTACAACAAAATCTGCATCTTTATATGCTTCTTCTGCATCTAACGTAGCTGTCAGATTCAATTCTTTTTCCTTTAAATATTTCTCAATATATTCATCCTGAATAGGACTGATTCTTTTATTAATCTTCTCAACTTTCTCTGGAACAATAGACATTCTGATGACAATTCTTTTAACTTCTTACTCATTGCACTTGTAACTTTTACTCTTGGATTCTGCAGAACAACCAGCACCCACTGTTGTTCTGATTCTCTTAAAAAAGAGAGATCTACTGCCTGCACAAATGAAATTCTCTTTGTATCCACCATATCCAAAAGTCCATCTATAAGTCTTGCCAACCAAATATAACGTTGAATGGTCTTTCCGCTTTCATTCGATACAACACCAAGTTTGTCCAACGTATTTCCACCGGATTTGATTCCCTGATGTTTCATAGCTTCGTATTTCAGCTTATAAGCTCTGGCTTTTTCACTCGGATAAATATGATCTCTTTGCAAATTCGAATCTACCATTGTCCAAACAGACTCATCATCCGTAAATTCTTTGACATACACCGGCATAGTTTTCTTACCAGCTATTTCGGATGCTCTTTTTCTTCTGTGTCCTGAAATAATTTCATAGCCACCAGTTTCTCTTGCTCTTACAATTGCAGGTACCATTACACCATGTAGTCGAATGCTTTCTGCTAATTCCTCCATATCATTATCATCTACGACTTTAAATGGATGGCCTTCAAACTCATGGAGTTCTGTAAGCGCCACCTCAACGATTTCATTTTTGGATGGAGTATTATCTCCAAATAAATCATCAAATGAATTAAGCTTGATTTTATTCATGGATACCACAAGCAAGCACCTCCTTGGTCAATCCTTCATATGCGATGGCTGCTTTTCCTTTTGGATCATGCTTAAAAATACTACGCCCCACCACACTACACTCCGATACTCTCACCGACATAGGTATTTGATGTTCAAAAATTTTTATCTGCTCTCCATATGTACTTTCAACCAACTTGGCAATATCCTTTGCATAATTTGTTCTATGATCAACCATCGTAAGCGCCATACCTGCAATTGTAAGTCCAGGATTAATCTGTCGTTTCACTTTTCCTATCGTTCGTATTAACTGTTCTAATCCTTTTACAGACAAGAACTGGCTTGATAAAGGGATGATTGCCGCATCTGCAGCTGCTAACGCATTGATTGTGATCATACCAAGTGCAGGTGCACAATCAATTATAATAACGTCATAGACTTCCTTCAGTTTATGAATATACTGTCTTAACATCAGCTCTCTGCTCATAATATTAACCATAGAAACCTCTACCCCGGCCAGCTCAATATTACCCGGAAGAACATCAATTCCTTCTTCATGATGCAGAATTCCATCTGTTACAGGAATCTCTTCATCATTAATCGTCTTCTCAAATACAGTCGCTAATGTATACTCCAATCGATCCGGTTCTTGAAAACCGAGACTTACAGTAGCACTTCCCTGACTATCTGCATCAATTAAAAGCACTTTCTTTCCAAGTCTCGCAAGACCAATTCCGATATTTACACTTAATGTTGTTTTACCAACGCCACCTTTTTGTTGTACTACAGAATAAACCATACACATATTATGATGCCTCTCTTTCTAAATTAAATCTGCCATATGCTAGCAATCTATTTGTGTCTGAATTAACAGTTGTATCTTCTGCTCCCAAAAGCAAGTAACTATTTAAGCACTCATTTAATGTTCTTTTACCTGTAAAACCAATTTTCACAACAACCCCATTACAGATATAGCAATAAGGATTCTTAATTTGTTTCACATAATCTAAAATTCTTTCCTTTAATGGTAATTCCGTATTAATTTTTACTGTACTGATATCAACTAATTCCGCTTTATCCATAGTTGTCCCTCCTTGTATTTTTAGACATCTACATTTGTATCTGTTTATTTAAATTATATAAACCACTTTTGTATTTGTCAATTATTATTTGCAATTATTTTTGTAGCTATTTCATGGAATATATGTTATACTCTGTTCATAAATACAAACAGAAAGGGGATTTGTTATGACTTTAGGAGAAAAAATACGTACTATTCGTAATTCTAGAAATATGACACAAGAACAATTAGCACAAGAAGCAGGCATTAGTCTTGGAGCCATAAAAAAATATGAGTCAAATGACCGCAAACCCAAATCCGATCAATTACAAAAAATAGCAGATGCCTTTCAGATTAGCGTAAACGTATTCATTGAGAATGAAGTAAATACTATATCTGATTTAATCTCACTTATCATGGTAATCAACGAACAAATTGGCATGAATTTTGAATCTGAAAAAGACGATAACGGAAATATTATTCCAAGTACCATAAAACTCGCCTTTTCCGATAATGCAATTAATCAAACACTTGCAGCATATATCAATGCATATAATTCAAAATCTGACAAAGACTCTTATGACAAAGTATGCCAAACTCTTCTTGATGACAACAGAAATATTAAGCGTGATTTAACAGAAAAATCAGACAAAGGCAATGCTTCATCTACTTTCCCGCAGGATTTTACAAACGTTCTCTTAGAATGTTCTCCTCGCAAACAGGACCTTATCATTAAAATTGCAAAAGATATTCGCGATGCAGATTTATAATTTACAAATGCAGCCAAGTTGATTAATCAAGCAAGGCTGCATTCGTTTTTATCTTTTATTTATCGTTTTAATTCCATTTCCTGTAATTGAGACAGATTTTGATACGGTTCCGGTCTTCCATATTTCTTCGCCACTTCATTTTGCTTCTGTCTAAGGCGCAAGATTACGGATACTTTCTTTCCCAATGCCATACTTGCGGGCACGGTAAGTGCTGCTTTTACATTTTTTTCTTTTGACTTCATATCCACCTGTCGCTTTTGGACATTTTGTCCAGATGTCAAATTCACTTGTGGCCTTTGGACATTCTGTCCAGAAGATAGTTCTGCTTCACGCTCTTGGACATTCTGTCCAGAAGTTACGTCAACTTCCAAATTATTAACATTTCCATCAATCATATTGTAGTTTTGTTCTGTAGAACTTTCTGTAGCTCGTTCATACATTCCATTTTCATGATATTTTTGATATACCAGCATTGAATTTCCTGGAAGAAGTTTTTCCATATAAGCTTTCATCAGTTGTTGTCTCTGATCTTTTGCACTCTCTGGATTTTGTTCTATAGCCTGATCCTTTTGATCCTTCATTGGCTCTTCATTATCTTTTGCTACCGTCATCTGTCCGGCCTGCTGAGATTCTTCGATCATTCTACGTCTTTCATACATGGATTTTCGAATTTCTGCTATTGTTTCAATATCAAATCCTTTCAGGTTTTCAGAAACTATCAGCTTTCCATATGCATCCAGAATAGCAAATGCTGCATCATTATGATATGTCATGCTCTCCATCAGATAGAAGTATTCTCCGTCAATAAGAAGCTGATCACATGCTTCCCAGACACCTTTTTTACCTTTTATCTCATAATTACTTGTTTCAATATCAATCACTGCTCCCTCTCCCTTGTTCCTAATAAATCCAGGAATTACACGAACTCCATTAATATCAATGTAATATGAAATTGTGACACCATCGTGATTGATTACCAACACATCTCCGACTTTTATTCCATCCGGCAACTCTTTCGGAGGATTTTTTTCTAACTCTCTTCGGATTTTTCCAGCAGTATCATCTGCATCACATTTCTGATACAGTACCTGCTGATAATCTTCAACTCGAACATCATATTTGTCCATCTGTTTGGCATACATTCGATATATCTGAGCGGAATTTGACTTTCTTATTCTTTTTCTATAAATCACAAATTGATGTATCATGATGCTTCCACCTCCTGTTTATACGGCTCAAAATTTATTTTCTTATATTCTTCATCTGAAATTTTCGTTAACTTTGAAATTGTACTTTTTACAATTTCAGTGAGTTCCTCATCCTCTTCAATAAACTGCAGACAGGCTGTCAGATCGCTAATTGCAGTTATTCTTGAATCTGATTCAAACATTGCCATCGTTAAGTATTCATCCTGTTCAAACATAATTTTAGTCAAGTTCCTGCCCTCCTTTACTTTTCATTTTGTTATTTTGCTTTACGTTTCTTCGCTCCTGCATTTTTACAACTTCTTTATTCGCAGATAATCGACCTAACACCGACTCTTTCTCTTGATATGCTTTCTTTGATTTCTCATGTGAAATTGAATTATCTATTTGATTCGGCTTCTGGACATCTTGTCCAAAGGTTCTTTCACCCTGAGACATATAGCTTTCTACTTTATCTAACGCCTTTTGTATTAATTTGCACTGTCTATAATGCGGAATTGTATCAATTAACTCTCTTTGACTAGATCCAGAAACATATAATTCAAACATACCTTCATAGTCACTACCATCCTTTAGGTCAAAGCCAATACATTTCTGTCCATTCATCCGATTGGAAGGAATCTTTTCATATATTTCTATTGCTTCTGATAAAGTCAAATCATAATGTGCTTCTCCCAGCACTGGGAATTCTGAACACTCCGCCACAAAATAGCTGATTTGTTTTTCTTCCAGGATAATTTCCAGCTCTTCTTTAAGCTGGTCAATCATTTCTCCGGCCGTTTTTCGTATGACATCCATAGATACTTTCATTTCCTTCATTTCCCGGCTACTACTCCATCCTGCGATATAAGGGAAACTGTAATCGGATGTATCCAATCCTAAGGATGAACATACGCAGTAGGCAACAGATTCCGCTTCAACCTCTTTCGTCAGACGGTCTTTTTCCACTCCAAGACTCTCCATTATTTCCTTGTCATGCAGTTTTGCGTGGACTGTCTCATGAATTGCAGTCTTTAAAGTCTGGCTTTCACTGAGGTCCTTTTTTATCACGATTTCTTTATTAACTGTGTGATAATATCCATTGGCATTACTATCAATCTCATCAAATCGAATTGGTACCGGAGATATTTTCTGAATTGCTTTCATAAATGAATCAAAATCTTTAACTGCACCTGTAAGTAATTCAGGTGTCAGTGTTTGGATTGGCTCCCCTGACGTCTGAGCAATGTCAAATACTGTTACTGCCTTAAAATGTGGAATGATAACTTCTACCTGCTCTGTTTTCGGTTTTCCATCTGTTCCCACAACCGGCCTCTGATTTTCATCCAACACTTCTTTTTCTTTTATTTTCTTGTATGGTGCTGGAGCAATGATTGTAATTCCTTTTTCACCTTTCATTACTTGTCTACCCATTGACTGCCAATTTTTGTAACTGGTAACAAGCGTGGCATCCGGTCTCTGCATGGCAATTAACATCGTGTTATTAAATGAATAATTATGAAATTTTGCCATGGTTTTAAGAAATTCCCGGTATCGATCACTGGTAAAGAGTTCTTCCACGCCGGTTTCCAGTGACTGCATAATGCTGTCTATATCCTTGCTTTCTACTGGCAATGGGATGGTGGTCGACTTGTTTCCATCTGGATTCGCTTGATCTTTATACGCTGCATTTGTCTCTTTTGCCATACTTGTTGCCAACTCAACATCTTCCACACGTGTAGAAAATCTTACTGTTGAAGTTAGAAATTCCCCCTTATCCCGAAAGGAATAATAATTCTGATTTCTTCCTGTGATAATGTGATCTATCAAGGGAATCCCCATCAATTCTCCGAGTTGCTGCATCCTTGCTGTAGTCTGAACATCCGACTTGGATGGTGTCAAGTTCCCCGATGGATGATTATGAATCAGCATCATAGACTGTGCATTAGAGAGAATTGCACTCTTAAAGATTTCTCTAGGATGTACCATTGCTTCATTCAAAGCACCTACTGACACAACATTCATATTGATCGGTGTCAAATCAGCCTGCAAATTAACAATACAAAAAAGCTCACGATCCATCTGCGAAAGGAATTCATTCATAACACGAATTGCCGCATCCGGATTATTCATTGGTTCATTACTATAAAGAGGTGGCTGTTCCACCATACGAATTGCTACCTGATCTAATTTATCTGCCATTTACACCACCTCCAAACGGAACAGTTATAACAAATTCCTGATCATCTAACTGCTTAATCTGTTTCTCCAAACATTTAAAGGAACAGATGCTATTCACTGCCTTATAATACCTGTCGTATCTTGATATTGTTCTTTTGTTTTCTTCTAACATTTCACTCCTTCCCGCAAAATATTTGCTCTTGCAAAAAGCCGCTTTAAGCGTCAGATTGCATACCAATCGTTAACTCAAAGCGGCCTTCTGTACACTATCACATGTGTAATCATTCCACTATATGAACTCTTCAATATTCCTAACAATACAACACATTCTGCAAAAGAAAATGTGCTTTTGAGAAATTATCGTTTATTAAGTTCTATCAGCAAGAAAATGGTAAATCGCATGATTAATACGATGTTAGCAGAAGAAACAGATGCCAGAGACGACTATCTTCGTACCCGTTTCCGCATCCTTCCGCTACAGTCAACCCCCGTCGCTGCTGGTACCGGCTGTGAATTTAATAATATTCCAGCAACTCCTTTCTTTATTATGAGAAACAAATACAGCGATGCTGCTGATGCTATCGTTCGTGTTTCTGGTCCGAGCATGGAACCGCTCTATCACGATAGCGATTTACTCTATATCGTCTACACGCAGGAACACAAAGACGGCGATGACGTTGTATGCAGCACTGCAGATGGAGCTGTTATCAAACGCGTGTATAAGAATAAACTTATATCTTTAAATGAGAAATATCCTTTTGGAGAAAGAAGCGAAGACGACCATGTAAAAGTTCTTGGAAAAGTAATTGGAATTGTAAGCAAAGATAGTCTTCCAGATGAAACGGACCTCTCCGTATTAGAAGAAATCCATTCTGTAGAACTCAGAGAGTTTTATAAAAATCAATAATCCATATTCATAATTCTATCAGCAATAACAAATTCTATTATTAGTGACATTTTTCTGTTATTAATAATAGAATTTTCTTTTTATCTTCTATTATCATTGACGCATCTTTTCACTTCTGCTATTATAAATATGTTTTGAACTAGATTAAATTTACATTATAGATGTCACTAATAATAACATTGGAGAAATGAATATGAAGAAAATATCTTACGAGAAAATGGCGAATCTTGTAATCGCCAAGAGAAAAGAACAAAAAATTACTCAGGCTCAGCTGGCAGAAATGACCGGTATCCATAGAGCTATGATCAGTCGATTAGAAGCTTTAGATTATATCCCATCCATCGATCAGCTTCAAGCAATTGCTGAAGCACTTGAATTTGAAGTTACTGACTTATTCGAAGAAGAAAACCCTGTATCGAACAAGCCTGTTCTTGAGAAAAAATATAACATTGCCGTTGCAGGTACCGGTTATGTAGGTCTGTCCATTGCGACACTCCTCTCTCAGCACAACCATGTAACAGCCGTTGATATCATTCCAGAGAAAGTAGAACTTATTAATAATAAGAAATCTCCGATTCAGGATGACTATATTGAAATGTATCTTGCTGAAAAAGAACTGGACCTTACTGCTACACTGGACGGAGAAGAAGCATACAAAAATGCCGATTTCGTAGTAATCGCAGCTCCGACAAACTACGACAGCAAGAAAAACTTCTTCGACTGCTCTGCAGTAGAGGCAGTTATCGAGCTTGTATTAAAAGTAAATCCAGATGCAACAATGATCATCAAATCCACAATCCCGGTTGGATATACTGCATCTGTAAGAGCAAAATACAATACAAAAAATATCATTTTCAGCCCAGAGTTCCTGCGCGAGTCAAAGGCGCTCTATGATAACCTGTATCCATCCCGAATCATTGTATCATGCGATGATGAGTCAAAAGAAAAAGCAGAAATCTTTGCAAAACTCCTTCAGCAAGGAGCTATCAAAGAAAACATCGATACTTTATTTATGGGATTTACAGAAGCCGAGGCTGTTAAGCTTTTTGCAAATACATACCTTGCACTTCGTGTATCTTACTTCAACGAACTTGATACTTATGCTGAGACAAAAGGCTTAGATACACAGGAAATCATCAACGGTGTCTGCCTAGATCCACGTATCGGAACACATTACAACAACCCAAGTTTCGGTTACGGCGGATACTGCTTGCCGAAAGATACAAAGCAGTTGCTGGCAAACTTTAACGATGTGCCACAAAACATGATCTCTGCTATCGTAGAAAGTAATAGAACTAGAAAAGACTTTATTGCCGACCAGGTATTGAATATGGCCGGATACTATGATTATTACAATCGTGGGGATTATGCTCCTGATCAGGAAAAGAATTGTGTAATCGGTGTTTACCGTTTAACCATGAAATCAAATTCTGATAACTTCAGACAGTCTTCTATTCAGGGTGTTATGAAACGAATCAAGGCTAAAGGTGCTACCGTAATCATCTATGAGCCAACATTAAAAAATGGCGAAACCTTCTTTGGTTCCACCGTAGTAAATGACCTAAAGAAATTCAAAAAGAAAAGTCAAGCAATCATCGCAAACAGATATGATTCCTGTCTGGATGATGTACTTGACAAAGTATATACACGAGATATTTTTAAACGCGATTAATTATAGAAAGTGGGGGAGAGCTTTTTGGCTCTCCGCGTTTTTTATACTGGTTCAAAAAATGTATCCGGATGTCCTGGATCAAAAATTTCATTACATGTCATCACTGTTACCAAATCATCTGTTTCTGATAAATTGATGATATTATGTGTCCATCCAGGAATCATATAGATTGCTTCAATCTTGTCTCCTGAAACCTCAAATTCTACATTTTCTCCTGTATTGATGTTACGTTCCTGAATCAATCCGTGTCCGTGTACTACGATGAACTGTTCCCACTTGCTGTTGTGCCAATGCTGTCCTTTTGTGATTCCAGGTTTACTGATGTTAATAGACACCTGCCCACAATCAACTGTATGTACCAGTTCGGTAAAGGATCCACGGTCATCGCAATTCATTTTCATCGCATATTTAAACTTATCAGTCGGTAAATATGTTAAATACAGGCTGAAAAGCTTCTTTGCAAATGATCCGTTCGGGCATTTTGGCATCATTAATGAAATCGGCTGTGTCTTGAATTCTTCTAATAAGTCTACGATTTCACCTAATGTAGCTTTATGTGTAACTGGTACGCAACAATAACGACCATTCTCGTCTAATACAGTCTCTACACCATCAAACTCACAATGCTGCTCTTTTCCTTCCAGAAGATCAAACATTCCTTCTACAAGATCATCAATATAAAGTACTTCCAGCTCTGTGCTTCTGTCATTCACTGTAAATTCTTCATCGTTTGCAACTGCCCAGCAAAATGTGGAGATTGCGGAATTATATTTTGGGCGGCTATGTCCCATCAGATTCACAAAACGGTACACGTATACGGGCGCGCCTGTTTCTTTTCCATAGTCAAAGAATACTTCTTCTCCGGCTTTTTTACTTCTTCCATATTCACTGTTACCAAAACGTCCTGCTAATGTAGCCTGAACAGAAGAAGAAAGCATAATACCCGCTTTATTATTATGTTTCTTTAATGTATCAAGAAGCTGTGATGCAAATCCAAAATTTCCTTTCATAAAATCTTCTGGATTCTCCGGACGATTTACCCCTGCAAGGTTAAATACAAAATCGGCTTTTGCACAGTATTCATCCAGTTCAGCTTCTGTACTGTCTAAATCATATTCATAGATTTCATTAATCTCAATGTTTCTCGTTCTGTTTTTTCCATCTCTAATGTTCTTTAAGTTATTTACAAGTGCAGTTCCTACCATTCCTTTTGCACCGGTAACAAGTATATTCATAATGCACTACCTCCAACGATAAAATGACGAGCCGGTGCAGTTTCAACATGAGCACCTGCCCATCATTAAGTTTATATTTTACTGATCTTTTCTCCAAACCATCTTGTTGACTACATTCACATATCCCTGAATGATACGAACAACCTTCATAGATACTGTTTCGTCTACATAGTCCGGACAAGGTTTACCAAGCACACCGTTCTGCTTCATCGCAATTGCCATATCTGTAGCATTTAAGAGTTCCTTTGTTGTAATACCGGCTAAGATAAAATCTCCTGCTTCCAATGCTTCCGGTCTCTCTGTTGATGTACGGATACATACAGCAGCAATCGGATGACCGATAGAAAGATAGAAAGAACTCTCTTCCGGCAATGTTCCTGAATCAGATACGATAGCTAATGCGTTCATCTGAAGCTTATTGTAGTCATTGAAACCAAGTGGCTCATTGACTCTTACTCTAGGATCAAGCTTAAATCCACTCTTCTCTAAACGATTCTTTGATCTTGGATGACAAGAATACAGAATCGGCATATCGTACTTCTCAGCCAATGCATTGATTGCTGTGAAAAGACTTAAGAAGTTCTTCTCGGAATCAATGTTTTCCTCACGGTGTGCGGAAAGAAGAATGTATTTATCTTTTTCAAGTCCAAGTCTTTCTAAGACATCGCTCTTCTGAATCTTTTCCAAATTCATATGAAGAACCTCTGCCATAGGAGATCCTGTCTGATAGGTTCTCTCTTTCGGCAGACCTGTATCTGCAAGATATTTACGTGCAAACTCAGAGTAGCAAAGATTTACATCTGAAATAACGTCTACAATACGTCTGTTTGTTTCTTCCGGAAGGCACTCATCCTTACATCTATTACCAGCTTCCATATGAAAAAGCGGGATATGTAATCTCTTTGCAGAAATTGCTGAAAGACATGAATTTGTATCTCCTAACACAAGATATCCATCTGGCTGTAATTCAGAAAGAAGCTCAAAAGATCTTCCTAAAATATTACCACATGTTACTCCGAGATTCTCTCCAACAACCGGTACTAAAATGTCCGGTCCGAATTCTCCGAACGTATTTGTCAGTTCAAAATCCTCCCAGAAAACTGTGGAAAGATTCTTGTCCCAGTTCTGATTGTAATATACAACACAACAATCAAAATATTCTCTACATCTTTTGATTACCGCAGCAAGGCGGATAATCTCCGGACGTGTTCCACAACCGATCATTACCTTTGTTCGGCCGTCATTTTTCCATTTAAAACCATGTTCCACCATTAATTTTTCTCCTAGTAAGGCGCGTTCGCCTCTGTTTTTCCGTTTTTTCGCATCTTTATAAAGTCAAAAAAAGTTTTATTTCAACATACCTCTATCTATAACAGTTCCAGCTTCAATTTTTTGTAAAGATGAAATCGTATTTTCCCCCTTAATGATAGCTCCTACACAAATATGACACCCTTCATCAATAACCGTATCATGATCTACAATGCATCCCAGGTTAATAATAGAACCGCGTCTCACCTCTACTCCTGTATTAACTATTGCTTTAGGTAAAACAACACATCCTTCCAAAATCTTCGCTTTAGGACTTACATAAGCCGTTGGATGTATCAAAGTCGCTAGTTTTGCTCCTGACTCCACAATCTTATTACACCACTTTAGTCTAAACTGATTATTACCAAATGCTACTACAAACTCTGTATTCGAATCAACATAAGAATGAAACGTGGAAAGCTTAAAATCAGTGAACTTATCATCTAACGTAATAATAGGTGCATATCCTAATTGTTCAGCTAGGTCTACTACAGTTCTTCCATATCCACCCGCGCCCAAAATAATTAGTCGTTTTGCCATATTAAATCTCTCCCTCTGTATTATACACTCTCTCGTCATTCTTTATAAGAAGTATCATCTCAAATTATAATATCAAGTATAACTCATCTTGCTATTTTTCATTTTCTCTTATCTTTTATCATTTCACTTTTTAAAATTCTATTGACAATAATTATAGTCACAATAATTCCACCAAGAATAAATATATATCTAATAATTGTATTTGAATAAAGTGGAATAGCAAGTAATGATACACCTGTAGTTACAACAGCCAAAATAACCAATTTTTTATTATCATAAATGTTACTTATTGCATTATCATTTTCTCTGCATACTTTTTTACTCCAAATTGCTTGAAGAGCTGCTAATACTATATACGAAAAAAGTGTGGTGTATGCAGCTGCCATATATCCAAATAATTTAATAAATACATAATTTAATATCAAATTAATTCCCGCCGCAATTATTGCTGGATACATTACATATTTAGTTTTTTTATAATAAACAGCAACATTTGAATATAAGTTCGCATAAGAGGTAAAGAAAACTCCAGCCGCGATAGAGGGCATAATATAAATAGCTTCATAGTATTCTTTGGTAGCTAGAATTTTCACTATTTCTGGTGCAAAGAAAGTTAATAACACAGCAATCACTGCGTACGCCTCCAAAAGCATATTTGAAATTTTCTTTATATTATGATCTTTTTTTTCAATATTTTGAAATAAATATGGAACAAAAGATGCATTTATTGCTTGCCATACTAATAGAGAAAGTGAACTTACAGTGTACAATGTACCATATATTCCCACAGCACTATTACTGTCTCTTATACACATCTGACGCTGCCGACGAATTAGACGG
>ENA-OXVL01000083-OXVL01000083.1-human-gut-metagenome-genome-assembly--contig:-NODE-83-length-20708-cov-33.426_pt1 | contig 20708 bp, 10 predicted proteins | sample MGYA00249250_ERZ652696 | MGnify/ENA primary metagenome ERZ652696 (study PRJEB26925, sample SAMN05826793) | human gut metagenome | biome: ENVO:2100002; feature: ENVO:00000062; material: ENVO:00002003... | reverse complement strand
GTCCAAGGCACCCGAGCAGCCCAAGGAAAAGGGTGCCTACGTGGTCTCCGACACGGATGATGAGGAAGAAAACATCATCCCCTCGGGCAATCCGAAGCGTCGTGTGATTGCGGCCGGCGCAACCGCCGACCCGGTCAAGGACTACCTGAAGCAGATCGGCCGTGTGAGCCTGCTGAATGCCGAGCAGGAAGTCGACCTGTCCGAGCGCATCGAGGCCGGCCTGTACGCCCAGCACCTGCTCGACACCGAAAGCGAAGGCATGGAGTTCAAGCGCAAGCGTGAACTCAAGTGGGCCGCCGCCGACGGCAAGAAGGCTAAGGACCATCTGCTGGAAGCCAACCTACGACTTGTGGTCTCGCTCGCCAAGCGCTACACGGGTCGCGGCATGCTCTTCCTTGATTTGATCCAGGAAGGCAACCTTGGTCTGATTCGTGCCGTCGAGAAGTTCGACTGGAAGAAGGGCTTCAAGTTCTCCACCTACGCCACGTGGTGGATTCGTCAGGCCATCACCCGTGCCATGGCCGATCAGGCCCGCACCATTCGCGTGCCTGTGCACATGGTCGAAGTGATTAACAAGCTGTCCCGTGTACAGCGCCAGATGCTGCAGGATCTGGGGCGTGAACCTACGCCGGACGAGCTGGCCCGCGAGCTGGATATGCCGGTTGAGAAGGTGCAGGAAGTGCAGAAGTACGGCCGCGAGCCGATTTCCCTGCACACCCCGCTTGGCGAGGATGGCGATTCCGAGTTCGGTGACCTCATTGAGGATACCGACGCCATCGCTCCGTCCGACGCCGTGGCCTTCTCCCTGTTGCAGGAACAGTTCAAGCAGGTGCTGGAAACCCTGTCTCCGCGTGAGGCCGGCGTCATCAAGATGCGCTATGGCCTGGAAGACGGCCAACCGAAGACGCTGGACGACATCGGCCGTGTGTATGGCGTGACCCGTGAACGCATCCGTCAGATCGAGTCCAAGACCATGTCCAAGCTGCGCCACCCATCCCGTTCGCAGACCCTGCGCGACTTCCTGGATCAATGATCATCTGGCTCCCCTCTGTGAGGGGAGCCAAGCATTTGAAGAGAAAAATAGGACTGTATGCCCAAAGAAGAATACGGTGCCAAGGACCTAGCTGTTCTTGAGGGCTTGGATGCGGTACGCAAGCGTCCGGGCATGTACATCGGCACCACCGACTCGCAGGGGCTTATGCACTGCCTGTGGGAGATCATCGACAACTCCGTGGACGAGGCCTTGGCCGGCTTCTGCAACGACATTGTGGTCACCCTGCACACCGACGGTTCCGTGGAAGTCGCGGACAATGGCCGAGGCATCCCGGTGGACAAGGAACCGAAAACCGGCCTGTCCGGCGTGGAGGTCGTACTGACCAAACTGCACGCCGGTGCCAAGTTCGGCAACTCGTCTTATAACGCCGTCGGTGGCCTGCACGGCGTGGGCTCCTCCGTGGTCAATGCCCTGAGCTCCCGACTGGACGTCGAAGTGGATCGTGACGGCAAGACGCACCACATGACCTTCCACCAAGGTCACCCTGGCGTATACACGGATGCCGACCCGGCCAATCCGTCTCCCGATTCCCCGTTCAAGCGCACTCGCAAGAACCGACCCACCGAGCTGGAAATCATCGGCAAGGTATCTCCCAAAACCACTGGTACCCGTATTCGTTACTGGTATGATCCGGAGATCTTCAACAAAACCGCCGAGTTCTCATACGAACAGCTCATCGACCGCGTGCGTCAGACCAGCTTCCTGGTGCCCGGCCTCAAAATCACCATCATCGACGAAAACGTACCGGAAACGGCGGCGACTGACACCGTCGAGGCCACTGATGACACAACAGTCGAACCTGCGCAAGACCAGGCACCGGCCTTGGATGTCTCGTCCGACGATGCCGAGAGCCCGGCCGAGGAGGACTTCTCACTGACGGCCGGCGACCAGGTCGTTGATGGCGCGTTCGGCGAACAGCCCGCGCACCCGCGCGTCGTGGAATTCCTGCACACAGGCGGCGTCAAGGACTTCGTCGACTTCCTGTCCAAAGGCGAGCCGATCTCCGACATCTGGCGCATCCAAGGCGAGGGCACCTATAAGGAGGAGACCCAGGCCGTGGGCAAGGGCGGCGAACTGCACGCCCAGGAAATCGAACGCACCTGCGGCGTGGACATCGCCCTGCGATGGGTCAACGGCTATGACACCACAATCATGAGCTTCGTGAACATCGTGGAGACGCCCGGCGGCGGTACTCACGTGGACGGTTTCATGAACGCCATCACCAAGCAGATTCGCAAGGCGGTGGAAGACAACGCCCGCAAGCTCAAGGTGAACATGAAGGACTCCGCCATGAAGGTGGAGCGCGACGATATCCAAGCCGGACTCGTGGCCGTGGTCACCGCACGCGTGGCCGAACCTCAGTTCCAAGGCCAGACCAAGGACGTGCTTGGCACCGCGCAGGTCAAGCCGATCGTCACCCGGCTCACCGACAAGCAATTCGGCGAGATGATCACCGGCTCCAAGCGCGGGTACAAGGAACAATCCGGCCGCGTGCTGGAGAAGATCGTCGGCGAAATGCACGCACGCATCCAGTCGCGCAAGGCCAAGGAGGTCACGCGCCGCAAGAACGCGCTCGAATCCGCCTCGATGCCGGCCAAACTCTCCGACTGCCAGCCGGGCAATGACGACGTGGCCGAACTGTTCATCGTCGAGGGTGATTCCGCACTCGGTACCGCCAAGGCCGCCCGCAACGCCGGTTTCCAGGCACTGCTGCCGATTCGAGGCAAGATTCTGAACGTGCAGAAGGCGTCGATCACGCAGATGCTCTCCAACAAGGAGTGCGCGGCCATCATCCAAGTGGTGGGTGCCGGCTCCGGCCAGAGCTTCGACATCGAACAGTCGCGCTACCACAAGATCATCATGATGACCGATGCCGATGTGGACGGTGCTCATATCCGTATCCTGCTGCTGACGCTGTTCTACCGGTACATGCGGCCGCTTATCGAACACGGCTACGTGTATGCCGCAGTGCCGCCGCTGCACCGCATCGCGTTGACCGGCTCGCACAAGGGCGAATATATCTACACGTATTCCGATGACGAGCTGGCCGGCAAACTGGCCGACCTCGACAAGAAGCGCATCGGATACAACGACGACATCCAGCGATACAAGGGTCTGGGCGAGATGGACGCCGACCAGTTGGCGGACACCACCATGGACCCGCGCACGCGTATGCTGCGCCGCATCCGCATGGAGGACGCCGCCCAGGCATCCGAGATCTTCAGCCTGCTGATGGGCGACGACGTGCCGCCGCGCAAGCAGTTCATCGTCGACAACGCCGACGATTTCGACCGCTCCAAGATCGATACCTGACCGTCCTATCTCAAGCTCCCTCTGATGAGGGGGTGTCAGCGAAGCTGACTGGGGGAGAGGCCTCGGGTGGTAGCGGGCTACTCGTATTTCTCTCCCCTCAGTCCGTCTTTGGCGGACAGCTATTTCGTCAGAGGGTGCTGCGGTATATCATCAGGATTTCATCGAGTGCACCGCCGCCGATTATCTCAAGGACAACTACGACATCATCGGCTTTGACCCGCGCGGCGTAGCCGATTCCACGCCGGTGTACTGCGGGCAAGACTCCAAACTGTGATGTTTGCGTGTTGCTGAAGCGCTATTCGATAGACTGATGACATCGTTATCACAACCGGTGCCGTACTGTGAATGGGAGATGGGACATGGCCAGTCTGTTGCTTGCCGTCATCTATGTGGCGTTTATCAGTCTGGGATTGCCGGATTCGCTACTCGGATCCGCATGGCCCACCATGAGCCAGGATCTGAACGTGCCGGTGGCGTGGGCCGGCGGCATCTCCGCGGTGATTTCCATGTTCACGATCGTCTCGGCACTGCTTTCGGACCGAATGACATTGAAATTCGGGGCAGGCAAGGTCACCGCCGTTTCGGTGGCGTTGACTGCGGCGGCCTTGGCCGGTTTCTCCGTTACCTCGAATTACTGGGTGCTGTTGGCCATCGCCATACCATACGGCCTTGGCGCGGGCGGAGTGGATGCGGCGCTCAATAACTACGTAGCCATTCACTACGAAAGCCGGCATATGAGCTGGCTGCACTGCATGTGGGGCGTCGGCGCATCGGTCGGCCCCTACATCATGGGCTATGCGCTCTCTCAAGGCCAAGGCTGGCCGTGGGGCTATCGGTACATCGCGATCCTGCAGGTGATGCTGACCGTCATCCTGGTGCTGAGCCTGCCGCTGTGGAAGAAACGTGGCGCAATTGCGGTCGGCGAATCGACCGATGACACCGCATCATCTGACGGCAATGCCGAGAGATTTGGCACTGCTGAAGGGGTGTCTGTTGCCGAACGCAAACCGCTCGGCGTGGCCGGCGTGCTCGCCATTCGCGGTGCCAAGGAAATCCTCGTGATGTTCTTCTGCTACTGCGCCGTCGAATCCACGGCGGGCCTGTGGGCCTCCAGCTATATGGTGATGCACAGCGGCATCGACAAGATCACCGCCGCCAGCTGGGCCAGCCTATTCTACGTAGGCATCACCGTGGGCCGTGCGCTTTCCGGCTTCCTGACCATGCGATTCAAGGACCCGGTCATGATTCGCCTCGGCCAAGTGCTGGTGTTCGCCGGCATCCTCACCATGTTCGTGCCATTGCCTCACCACCTTGGCGTGGTCGTTGGGCTGGTGGTCATCGGCTTCGGGTGCGCGCCGATTTATCCGTGCGTCATCCACTCGACGCCGGCCTACTTCGGCGAAGACAAATCGCAGGCCATCGTCGGCGTGCAGATGGCCTGCGCCTATGTGGGCTCACTGCTCATGCCGCCACTGTTCGGCATCATCGCGCAATATGCGACAATCAGTCTCTACCCGTGGTATTTGCTGGTGCTCTTGGTGCTGATGGTGGCCATGCCCGAGCGTCTTCGCAAGTTGCGCGGCTGATCATATGCGCATTTGGGCCCGTCGCCTACTATGCTTGGAGCCCATGGTGATAAGTGGAGAAGAACATGAACAGATGCCCGAGCCCGTACGGGAGCGATTGAGAGCGCTGAAGGATGCGCCGGGCTCGGTAATCGTGGTCGGCTCGATGAACGCCGATTACACCGTAACCACTAAACGACTACCCAAGCCAGGTGAAACCGTCAATGGTGGTGCCATGAAAGTGCTGCCGGGCGGCAAGGGCGCGAATCAGGCATCTGCCGCCGCTCGTCTCGGTGTCAATGTCCAGTTGCTGGGCGCGGTGGGCGAGGACTCCAACGCGGACTTCCTATTAAGCAAGCTGGATGAGGCCGGCGTCGACACCGCCGATATCCTGCATGTCGAAGGCCCCAGCGGCACCACGGTAATCACCGTGAGCGCTGAGGGCGAGAACACCATCGTCTATTCGCCGGGTTCCAATGCCAAGGCAAGTGCCGGCTATGTGCAATCACATCGCACGACCATCGCCGAATACGCGGTATTGGGACTGTGTCTGGAGAGCCCGATTGCCACCGTTATCGCCGCCGCGCAGACCGCGCATGACGCTGGCGTGACCGTGCTGCTCAACGACTCGCCATTTATGGACGAGCTGCCTCACGAACTGGTGGAAGCCACGGATATTCTGCTGGTCAACCAGCATGAAGTGGCTCAACTGCTGGGCCTGCCGGATGATGACGTGGAATCACTCGACTGGTATGAGGTCGCCGAACGATTCACCGATTACGGATTCGACCGGGCGATAGTGACGCTTGGTGCGTCGGGATCGGTGGTGATCGAGAACGGACGTTGGCATCGCGTATCCGCCGCGCAAGTCAATGCAGTGGACACCACCGGTTGCGGCGACTCGTTCATGGGGACCGTGCTGGCTGGCTTGGCCGCCGGTCATACGCTGCTGCAATCCGCGCAAATCGGCTCCTACGTCTCCGCCTATGCGGCCACCAAGCTTGGTGCCCAAAGTGCCTACGGTACCGCCGAAGAAGTCATCGCCTACTTCAGCTGACCTATAATCGTACATATGTACGAAAGCCTGAGCCTGTTTTCCGAACCCACCAAGATGTGGTTCGAGCATGCCTTCGGTCAGCCGACCGAGGCACAGGCTCAGACATGGCCGGCAATCCATTCCGGTCGCAATGTCTTGGTCATCGCCCCTACCGGTTCCGGCAAAACATTGGCCGCGTTTCTCTCAGCCATCGACCGATTGATGACCGTGCCACGCACGCGGCGTGCCGGTGTGCGTGTGCTGTATATCTCGCCGTTAAAGGCGCTCGCGGCCGATGTGGCCAAGAACCTAGAACAGCCTTTGGAGGGCATTGCTGCACAATGCGAGGCGCAAGGGCTGCCCGTGCCGAAGATCGCGGTCGCCACTCGTTCAGGCGACACCACCGCACAGGAGCGGCGACGCATAGCCTCCCATCCACCGGATATCCTCGTTACCACGCCAGAATCGTTGTATTTGTTGCTCACTTCGAAGGCAGGGCGGATTCTCGGCACTGTCGATACGGTGATCGTCGATGAGATTCATGCAGTGGCGGGCACCAAGCGCGGCGCACATTTGGCGGTAAGTCTGGAACGGCTGGAGAACCTTGTCACAGAATCGCGCAAGCGAGATGCAATCGATGCAGATGCTGATGAGGGCGGTGATGCCGCCGTCGATGCTGGCCGCGGCGATCGTCATATGCAGCGCATTGGTCTATCCGCTACGGTGAATCCGCCTGAAAAGGCGGCGCGATTCCTGGGCGGCGGGCAACCGGTTACCATCGTGAATCCCGGTGGGCGGCCTGCAATGGATTTGCGCATGATTGAGCCGTTGGAAAACATGCGTGATTTGCAGTCCGTGAATGCCAAGCAGCGTGTCGGTGGCGTGGATGCTGAACGGTCCGCTCCGCATATCAGTGGTGTCACGCCGGCCATGCAGCGACTTGCTGAACGCAGGGGCATTGTGCCGGTGGATGATAGAGATGTTTCTTCCACTTCTGGGGACGATTCTGATGCGAGTGATGCGTTCGATTCCTCCGCGTTGGTTGGAGCGGCGGGCGACCGTACCTCCGGTTCCATTTGGCCCGTGGTGGAACGCAGTATTTTGGATGAGATTCTCGCGCACCGCACTACATTGGTGTTCGTTAATTCGCGTGGTGTGGCTGAGAAACTCACTGCGCGCTTGAACGATCTGTATGCGCAGACCCGGCATGGCACCAATCCCGACACTGTGCGGGATCCGGGCTCTCCGGAAGGCCGCGAAGGGTTCTCCACGCATTACGATGCTGTGGTCGGCTCCACCACCATGCTTGTCGGCTCACATGAGGGCGATGATGTCATCGCCATGGCTCATCATGGGTCGGTTTCCAAAGACCGTCGCAAAATGATTGAGGAACGGCTTAAACGTGGTGAATTGCGCTGCGTGGTGGCCACCTCCAGTTTGGAGCTCGGCATTGATATGGGCTCGGTCGACTTGGTGATTCAAGTCGATACGCCGTTGTCGGTCTCCTCCGGATTGCAGCGTGTAGGCCGTGCCGATCATCAGGTCGGTGGCGTCTCTCACGCATTGTTCTACCCGCTCACCCGTCAGCAGATTGTCACTGGGACCGCAAGTCTGGAAGCCATGATTGCCGGCGATATAGAACCATTGGCCGTGCCGCGCAATCCGCTCGATATTCTTGCCCAGCAGACCGTGGCCGCTGCCGCGATGCACGATTTGAACGCTGATGACTGGTATGCCACAGTGCGTCGTGCTGCGCCGTTTGCCGAACTGCCACGTGACATGTTCGATGCGGTAATCGGCATGATGTCCGGCGAATACAACAGCGAGGAATTCTCGGCCTTCCGGCCGCGACTGGTATGGAATCGGGATAATGGCCTGATTTCCGCCCGTCCCGGTTCGCAGAAAGTGGCCGTTACCTCTGGCGGTACGATTCCCGATCGAGGGCTGTACACCGTGGTCCTGCCTGAGGCGGACGCCGGCAAAGGCCAGCGTCGCGTCGGCGAGTTGGATGAGGAGATGGTCTACGAATCGCGCGTGGGCGATGTCATTACGCTCGGCACCTCCACATGGCAGATTCAGGAAATCACCCGTGATCGTGTGGTCGTGACTCCGGCTCCGGGCCGCACCGCCCGCCTGCCGTTCTGGCACGGTGAAGGCGCTGGCCGTGACTACGGTTTCAGCCGTACCATAGCCCGCTTCACCCGAGAAATCGCCGCCGGATTAGACGTGAAGCGGACTGAGGGGAGGTCTGCCGCAGAAGGTCCAGCTGTCCCAACCTTCATCCCAACAATCCTCACCCGTCTCCACCACGATGGCCTAGGTGCCAACGCCATCACCAACTTGGCCCGCCTACTCTCCGAACAACAAGCCGCCACTGGTGCAGTCCCCAGCGACCAAACCCTTATCGTGGAGCGCACACGCGATGAAGACGGCGGATGGCGCATCGTGCTGTTAAGCCCCTTCGGCCGCCGCGTTCACGAACCGTGGTCCATGGCCATCAGCCGCAGACTGCGCCAACGCTACGGTTTCGACGGGCAGGTATATGCCGCCGATGACGGTATCGTCATTCAGCTACCGGACGGTGACGGACATATTCCTGCTCAAGACCTGTTCCTTTTCGACCCAGAAGACCTCAAAGCAGATGTAGAGCGTCAAGTGGGCGAGTCCGTGCTATTTGCCGCACGATTCCGCGAATGCGCCGCCCGATCACTGTTCATGCCGCGATCCGACCCGGGCCGTCGCGTGCCCCTATGGCAGCAGCGACTGCGCGCCGCACAGCTCCTGCAATCCGCACGTATGGCCAAGAACTTTCCGCTGCTGCTGGAAACCGCGCGCGAATGTTTGCAAGACGTATACGACATGCCCGCCCTGAACGAGGTGATGACCGGATTGCAAGCCGGCACCATTACCGTGAAGGACGTGGAAACCGAGTCGCCATCGCCTTTCGCCGAGAACATTCTCTTTGGCTTCGTCGGCGTGGTGATGTACCAGTATGACCAACCTCAGGCCGAGCGTAGCGCGCAACTGCTGTCTCTCGATCCGCACGTGCTCGAACGCTTGCTCGGCACCACCGATATGGCACAAGTGCTCAACCCGGACGTGATTCGCGAAGTCGAACAGGAACTGGGGGAGCACACTTTCTGGAATGAGCTTGCCGACGATGATGTGACTGGTCGCGTGACCCGTTACGCCAAAACCCATGGTCCTTTCACCGCCGATCAGCTCATAGCCGATCTACACCTCGATGCTACGGATGCCGTGCACACTCTGGATGTGCTGGCTGCCAAAGGCGAGTTGCTGCAAGGCCACTTTGTAGATGATGACGAGCAAGGCCAACAGTGGCTCCATAAGGACGTATTCCGCCGTATTCGGTCTCGCTCATTGGCCAAGGCGCGTAAAGCAGTCAAGCCAGTAGAACCAGAGGCGTTCCAGATGTTTCTTATCGACCGACAAGGTATCGGGCCGGTCGGCGGCGAACGATATGAAGGTGCTGACGGGCTCATGCGCGTTATCGAGCAGCTGGAGGGCATATCACTGCCCACTGCACTCTGGGAGTCGGCAGTATTCCCCGCACGAGTACGAGACTACCAACCTGCATTGCTGGATAAGTTGCTGACCAGCGGCGATGTGGTCTGGGTCGGCTCAAAAACCGGGGGAACCAGTGCGATGGACCCCGGTGAGGTTGCTTTCTATCCGGCGGATTCAATATTGTTCAGCGGTGTGGAACATGGTACGACATCGAACGCCTCAGACGCCACCATGCCGGAAGCGATTCTGACCGCACTGGACTCAGGGGGAGCGTTCCATGCCCGTCAACTGATGGATGCCGCCAAACGTGCGTGGAATGAGACCGCGGAGCCGGACATCAATCCAAACACCGGCGAAATCATTCCGCAAGAGTGGAGCGAACAGCAGTTCAAGGATGCCTTGTGGAGCTTGGTCTGGCAAGGTAAGGTCACCAATTCCAGCTTCGCGCCGGTGCGTGCATTAACCGCAGGCGCAGCAAGCCCGCGTAAATCCACTACATCACGTCGTCGTGGGCGTGTCGCTCCGATTCGCCGAGCCACTACGGATATGACGTTAGGAGGTTTGTGGTCCGCCGTAATCGGGCAAGCTGAAGCCGAAGACACCGACCAGACCGAACGGGCACTCGCACTGGTCGAGACGTTGCTGGACAGGTATGGCGTCATCGCGCAGCCGGTGATTGACAAGGAAAATATCCCGGGTGGCTACTCAGCGTTGTATCCGGTATTGAATCGCATGGAGGAGCATGGTCGACTGGTACGAGGCATGTTCGTCCGTGGTTTCGGCGCGGCCCAATTTGCCGAGCGCGACACCGTGGATGCGTTGCGTCATCCGTCAGAGCATCGCGGCCAGTCCGTGGTGGCATTGAGTGTGCTCGACCCCGCAAATCTCAGTGGCTCCGCCATCGCGTGGCCGGACGCGCCTGCCGGTGCGGGTAAACCGGCACGCCGTATCGGAGCCACGGTCGTGCTCAATGCGCAAGGCGCGCTACTATACGCGGCCGCCAAAGCCAAGCACCTGACAGCGTTCGATCAATCGGTCAGCCATGAAGCCGCTGTCAATGATTCCGACGAACAAATGCGCAAGGCCGCCACAGAACTGGCCTACGCCCTCAAACGCAATGGCACCGGCTCCGTGACATTCAGCGACATCAATGGCGAACCCCTCAACGCCCGTCACCCCTTCGCCCGCATCCTCCACCAGTCCGGCTTCACCCCCGTTCCCCAAGGCATGCGGCTGTACTGATTGAGCCCAGCTATCGAATGCGGTAGTTGGAGCCGCGTTGGGTCATGATGAGGCCGGCGCGGGTGAGCTTCTTATCCAGTGTGTAGAGGGCGTTCTTGAGTAAGCCCTGTTGCTCGAAGAATGGGCCGCCGACAAGTTTGACCAACTTGCTGGTGTTGACGAACTGGCCATCAGCCTTGACCAGCGCTTCAAGCAAACTGTATTCCAGACGGGACAGTGAGATTGCGCTGTGAGTGGATGCGTAGTAGGCCTTGTGATTCGTGGTGTCCAACGTGAGATTGCCACGAATGATCATGGCGGGGGAGTCGGTGGCAAGCGAGCCGACGTATGAGAGCAGTTCGCCATCGGAGAATGGTTTGCTCAGCGCGGCATCTGGGCGTCGTACGTTAGCTTGTGCGCTAGAGGCAGCATTGTCCGAGCGTTGTTCGGCTTCGGCATCTGAGTTGTTTGCGCGTGAATCCGCGCTGAAGGAGCTGTAGGGCGTCTCTTCGATAGGGGCGTACTCGTCAGGCAGCGCTCGCCAGCGGCTGCCTTCACCAATGGTTTTGCTGAGTGGCGTCGAAGTCAGCAGCAGAATCTTGACGGAGGCACGGGCATTGCGTAGGGATTCGATGAGCTGCTCGGTGGAAATGCCGAGCAGGGATTCATCAAGAATCACTGCGTCAAATGACTCCTTGGCGACAGCGGCGAGCGCGATACTACCGGTGCTTGCCAAAGACACCTCATGACGACCGGCAAGCAGGGCACCATGAATGGCGTGGGCCAACGGTTCATTGGATACGGCAACCAGTAGTCTCATCGCCACCTCCTTAATGCTTAGTGTAGGCCGGGTTTAGGGTCTCTTCTCTATTGTTTGGCTCACTATCGTTCGCTCCTCGCCTACAAACACCCCACTGGGGTGTTTGCTTTACGGCTCGGCCCATCAGAGGGAGCTTAATTGAGGTTACGCAATGAAGGCGATGGGGGAGGCGAGGTCTACTCCGGAACCGTCTCGGCGCATATCGGGCTTGGGAAGCTCGACCGGAGAGCCTGCGGATGTAGAGGCGTGCAACGGGTAGAGGCCCACCCAGGCAAGAATCAGCGTGTTCTGGCCCTTCAGGAATCGCTGGGAACGCACGCCGCCGGTAGCGCGACCCTTGGTGGGGTACATTTCCAGCGGAGTGACCTTCGCCGCGCCGTTTTCGGTGCCGGGCAGTGCATCGGAATCGCCGGCCACGGTGAGCACCACTGCACCGGATCCGGAAGTCAAGCCGTTCTCGCCCTCTTCATAGGTCCATGCCACCTTGCCGGCGGGAACCACGTTGAAGGCCGCCACACGGGCGCCCTCGGCCAGCTTGATGCCGGCCATACCGCCCGCAGTACGACCCTGCGGGCGCACGTTCTTCGCCTCAAAGGTCAGTAGCGAGGAATCGGAGGAGATGAACACCAGACGGTCGTCATCCTCGGCCACGGCGGCGAATACCACTTCGTCGCCATCTTTCAGATCAATGACGGGCCAAGAATCCATGGTGGTGGGTGCCTCACGATTCCAACGCTTGATGACACCGTTACGGGTACCGATAGCCAGCGACGGCAACGGCTTGGCCTCGGCGGCCCCGCCATCCTCGCTCTCGTCCTTGGCACTGGTCTTGCCGGACGTCGGCTGCTCCATGGCAATCGCCGTAATCACACGCTCACCGCGAATCGGATCGGTGGATTCGGTCATGCCGATCAGTTCGTCGGCCTGAACTCCTCCCTTCAGCGACAATGTAGCGGCAGCGGGCAAGGCAGGCAAATCAACCACATGCGCGAGCACCAGGCGGCCGGCCGACGTGACCAGCCCATACGTAGCGCGCGTGGAAGTCTCGAAGATTGTGGTGATCTGATCGTCTCTCAAACGCTCATCGGAAGTGGATCGTGCATTGAACACGTCCATCGCGCTTGGCGTGGTACGGGCAATCAAACCGGTAGCGCTCATCATCACCACGCACGGCTCGTCCTCGATCTTCAAGGCTCCGGTCAGCGCGGACTGTTCGCCGGTCTTCTTGGCCGCAGCTGCGGCTGCGGCCACATCGGCTTCGGCGGAGGAGATCGTAGTGGCGGCCTTCACCGCTTCGAGCGCGGACTTGGACACGCCCGAAGCCCCGGCACCCTGCGCCACGACCGGCGTCAACGTGCCATCCGGGTCGGCATCAAGCAGCACGGTACGGCGCGGCGAGCCCCACTTGGCGACCGCTTCGTCCATCTCGTCGGTGACCACCTGGTCGAGCGCCTCGGCGGAGGCCAGGATCCGGGTCAGCTCCTCGATACGATTCTTCAGATCATCGCGTTCGGCCTCAAGCTCGATACGGTTCATCTTGGTCAGTCGGCGCAGACGCAGGTCGAGGATGTACTGAGCCTGGACCTCGTCCAAATCGAAAACGACCATCAAACGGCTCTTCGCGGCATCCGCATCATCCGAGGTGCGGATTACCTGAATCACCTCGTCGATGTCCAACATGGCCAGCAGCAGGCCCTCGACCAGGTGCAGGCGCTCCAGCGCCTTCTTCTTGCGATATTCACTGCGGCGGCGAATCACCACACGGCGGTGGTCCACCCACACCTGAAGCATCTCCTTCAGACCCATCGTGTGCGGGCGGCCCTCCACCAACGCCACGTTGTTCATGGCGAAGTTGTCTTGCAACGGTGTGTGCTTGAACAACTGCACCAGAACCGCATGCGGGTCGAAACCAGTCTTGATCTCGATGACGATACGCGTGCCGTTATGACGATCGGTCAGATCGAACGCGCCGGAAATCCCCTCCAGCTTGCGGTTCTTCACACCGTCGGAAATACGTTCGATTACCTTCTCCGGGCCCACCATGTACGGCAGCTCGGTGACCACGATGGCCTGCTTGCGGGCCGTGACATGCTCGATATGCGTGGCGGCGCGCGTGGTGAGCGTACCACGGCCAGTGGCATAGGCCTCACGGATGCCGTCGCGGCCGATGATCGTGCCGCCGGTGGGCCAGTCGGGGCCGGGCACGTAACGCATCAGCTGTTCCAGGGTGGCGTCCGAATGCGCCATGAGGAACTTGGCGGCGTTTACCACCTCGCCCAAATTGTGGGTGGCCAGGTTCGTGGCCATGCCCACGGCGATGCCCGAGCCGCCGTTGACCAGCAGATTCGGGATGGCGGCCGGCAGCACGGTCGGTTCCTTGAGCTTGTTGTCATAGTTCGGCGTGAAGTCGACGGTGTCCTCATCGATATCCGCGTTCATGCCGAGAGCGGCCGGGCCAAGCCTGGCCTCGGTGTAACGGGAGGCCGCAGGGCCGTCATCCAGCGAGCCGAAGTTGCCGTGGCCGTCTACCAGCGGCAGACGCATCGCGAACGGCTGTGCCAAACGCACCATGGCCTCGTAGATCGCGGAATCACCGTGCGGGTGGAGCTTGCCCATCACCTCGCCCACCACGCGGGCGGACTTCATATACGGGCGGTCGGGAGTCAGATTCATCTCGCCCATCTGGTAGACGATGCGGCGCTGCACCGGCTTCAAGCCATCGCGCGCATCGGGCAGTGCGCGTGCGTAAATCACCGAATACGCATACTCGAGGAAGGACTTGCTCATCTCCTCGTTCAGCGGCGTCTCGACGATATGCTCCTTGACCGTGCGCGGATCATAGGTTTGCGCGGACGGTTTGCGGTGTGATGCCATGAAACTCCCTTTCGAACGCCCCCATATTAGCGGGAGGGCGCGAAACAGTGCGCAGAGAACGGTTCTCGATAACAACTGTGCGCTGGTTTCGGTGCGCCAATCGCACATGTTTGCCGATAAAACGGCGTGATTCCAGTGTTTCAGTCGATGTGCGTTTGTTTGATTATGTGCGTTGGAGCGCACAGTTGTTATTGAGAACCGTTCTCTGCGCACTGAGCCAAGGGGAGGGGTGCTACTTGAATGGGCAACTATGAGTGTTGAGACGCCGGATATGGACGAGTTGCTGCGGCTGGTGCCCACAGTGGGCTATGGGGACGACGCCCCGGCCGATCGGCGTGGGGGAGCACTGCACCTGTCCGCCGTGCTGCCCGCCTTGTCCGCCGCCATCGGACATCCGACCCCCACCAAGGTCCACGCCGATCCCAAGGCCTGCCAGCGCGCGTTGGGGCTGCCCGATGCCGAATCGGCCATCGTGGTGCTCGTGGACGGCCTGGGCTACTGGAACCTCGCCATGCGCCTCGGCCACGCGCCCTATCTGCGTTCGCTGATGAACGAAAGCGCCAATCAGCGTCCCATCGCTACCTGCGCTCCAAGCACCACTGTGGCGGCCATGGCCGCATTCGGTACCGGAACCTGCCCGGGACTGACCGCAATGGCGGGCTATACGCAGCTCGAACCCGCCAGCCATAAGCTCATCCAACTCATCCAGTTCAAAGACGCGCTGGCACCCAAACCAGCCAATCCGCACATTCCTGTGCCGCCCATGGTCGATCCGCTCGACCTGCAGCGCGAGGAGACGGTGTTCGAGAAACTTGCGGCTCAAGAGGTGCGCGTCACGAGCTCGGGGTTGCCCAAGTTCTCCAAATCGCCATTGACCGAAGCCGCATTGCGAGGCACCGACTATCAAGGCAACGTCACCCCACGCGATCGTGTGCTGGCCGCCGCACGCGCCTCCCGCACCCCCGGCCTGACCTACCTGTACATCCGTGACGCCGACAAAGTCGGCCACAATTACGGGTGGGATTCCGAACACTGGGTGGCCGCATTCGAACATATCGACGCCCAGCTCGCGCTCCTGAAACGCAGCGCACCCAAAGGCACGCTGATCGTCATCGTAGCCGACCACGGCATGGTGCAAACCGACATGGACCAGCGGATTGACATCGCCGTTGAACCGCAGCTCACCCGAGGCGTGTCACTGGTCGGGGGAGAGCCGCGCTCGCTGATGCTGTATGCCGAGCCGGATGAACGACCTGAGGATATAGCTTGCCGGTGGCGCGATTGTCTGCAAGACCGAGCCTTGGTGCGGACCAAGGATGAGGCCATCGCGGACGGATTGTTTGGACCGGTCTGCGAGCGAGTCCGGCCAATGCTCGGCGATGTGGTCGTGCAGGCAGCGGGAGCCGTGACCCTCGTCGATTCGCGTACGCAAGGAGACAAGGCCACCCACCTGCCGAGCGTGCATGGCTCCCAAACAGCATTGGAAATGGATATTCCCTGCCTGATCGATATGGCCTGATTCGGAAATTCAGTCTCCGAACAGAATCTCGTCCCAGCTTGGTACGGCCGAACGTCCTGATTTACGCTTGGCCGGTTTGGCTGGTGCCTCATGTTCGGTGGCGGCGGATTCGGCCGCCCGCTCCTGCTCGGTGGCTACCAGCTGTGCATTGGGGCCACTCCGTATGGTCTTGTCCGAAACATTGTCAGAGCCCTGCTCTGGTGCCGTGGCAGGCGATTGCTGTAATCCTGCGGCAGATGGCGAAACAGATCCGGCGGTCTGCGAAGAGACCGGACTGGGGGCCGTAGTGCCATGAGCCTGGGTCGTGGCCGGTGAGATGGACGTGGATAGATCCACTGGGGGCATGGAACCTGTGGAAGTGACAGAGGGCCGGATTGCGGCAGGCCGTGCGGCCGGAATCGAAGGCGTAGGAGCCGCCCAAGCAGACACGGCGCGCTCGATACGCGCGGAGCGTACGGAGTCGCCGGGCAGTTCGGGAATCGTCGGCTTGAGTTTGGAATCCGTGGCTGATTCCGGATTCTGTTCGCCGAGCAGTTTTCGAGCGGCATTGTTCAGGCTCATCACGGAATTGTCGTGCATATTCCACGTCCATTCGGCATGGATCTCACGGCCCGCGGAAGTGAATATCGCCACGATGCGCCAAGGCTCAAGTCCACGTCGGGTGGATTTCCAGGTCACTGATTCCATGCCGATTCCCGCAGAGGCCAGCGTGCGTTCCACCAGTTCGCTGATGGTGCGCACCCTGCTGTCTTTGGGTGCCGCCACGGCAAGGAACTGTTCGATGGCATACTGTTTCTCGGTCTCCACAGCCATGGAGAAACGACGTACCAGCATTTCGCTCAGATGATATTTCTCCGCGACACGGGCCGGATCGGCACCGGCGCGAATCAGCGACTGTATCTGGGAAATCGGCAAAGTGGACTGCTGATGCGGCTGGGGAGCCTGTCGCATCTCGCTTCTGACCTGCTTGGCCTCAAGAATCGCCCGTTCGAGCGTGTCGTCCACGCTCACAGCCATTTCCCTGCCGCCAAGGGAGAATACGAGGTCCCCCGTCTTGCTCACGCGCACGAAACGGGCTTTTTCAAGCCGATCATCTGGCATATTCGCACCACTTTCCGTCGCAAAGACATTACTTCTTTTAAGTATGCCCCACGTGTCGAACTTTACGAGTATTTCAAATCGTGTATCCTATGGGCGAGTACGGCGCTGACCGTGCTATATATATCGACTTACGAACCAAAGACGACGAAAGGACCATGATGGCTCAGGATTATGATTCCCCCCGCAACAAGGATGAGGACGAGGAATCGCTGCAGGCGCTGGGGAAGTCCTCGCAGAACGCCTCGAGCGACATCGACGACGATGAGAACGCCATCGCCGAAGACTACGAACTGCCGGGCGCCGATTTGAGCAACGAGGATTCCTCGGTGACCGTCATCCCCATGCAGGGTGACGAGTTCATCTGCTCGCAGTGCTTCCTGGTCAAGCATCGCAGCCAGCTCGCCTACACGGACGAGGATGGCCAGCCGGTGTGTGAGGAGTGCGCCGCCTGATGGCGTTCGACGAGACCTACAACGAGCCCGAATCCACCGAGGTCCTGGTCAAGAGCCTCGACCCCGAACATCCGGCCCAGCTGCACTACGCCCACGCGGGCGATGCCGGTGCCGACCTCATCACCACCGTCGATGTGACGCTGAAGCCTTTTGAACGGGCACTGGTGCCCACCGGCGTGGCCATCGCCCTACCTGCGGGCTACGTGGCGTTGGTGCATCCGCGTTCCGGGCTGGCCGCCAAGCAGGGCGTCACCGTGCTCAACGCGCCTGGCACCGTTGATGCCGGCTACCGTGGCGAGATCAAGGTGCCTCTGATCAACCTCGATCCGAAGCACACCGCCGTCTTCCATCCGGGCGATCGCATCGCTCAATTGGTGATTCAGCGGTATGTTGAGGCTCGGTTCATCCCGGCCGAGACACTGCCCGGATCCGATCGCGCCGAACGCGGGTTCGGTTCGACGGGAGTGGCGTCCTGACCGGATTAGGCCGGTTGAATGACTAAGGTGATGACGGCAACAACGGTTGCGGAACCAATGATGGCGAACAGGTGAATGCACAAGGCTCCGGTTCGCGGCTACAATGAACTTCATGACGAGGGAGGTGACTGGCATGGCAGAGATTGATGGCGAGCAGTACGCCGCCCGTAAGTTGGGTTGTGAGATCAGTGCCGATCCGCTCAATCCGCTGGATCCAATCAAGAAGGTGTGCAAGTCCCATCACCCCGATGAGGATTTGTCCATTCTTGACCGTGCCTACCGGCGTGCCGTCATCCAGCACTCCGCCCAGCGCCGCAAGTCTGGCGAGCCGTACATCATCCACCCGCTGGCCGTTTCCCAGATTCTCGCGGATCTGGGCATGGGCCCGATCGTGGTGGCAGCCGGCCTGTTGCACGACACGGTGGAAGACACCGACTATACGTTGGATCAATGCCGCGCCGAATTCGGCGACACCGTGGCCGGTCTGGTCGATGGCGTTACCAAGCTGAGTCAGCTTGAAGTGGGTGATTCCGCCCAAGCCGAAACCATTCGCAAACTCGTGGTGGCCATGAGCCGCGACGTGCGTACCTTGGTGGTCAAGCTCGCCGACCGCGTACACAACGCTCGCACCTGGCGCTATGTGAAGACCACGTCCGCCCAGAAGAAGGCGCGTGAAACCCTTGACGTGTACGCACCTTTGGCCAACCGACTCGGTATGAACGCCATCAAGACGGAGCTCGAGGAACTGAGCTTCAAGGTGCTCTACCCGAAGATCTACAACGAGATCGTGGTGCTGGTGGCTCGCCGAGCCGGCCAGCGCGATGTGTACCTGAAGCAGATTCTGGCGGAGATCAACGAGGATCTCGACGAGCAGAACATCAAGGCATACGTCACCGGACGCCCGAAGGATTACTTCTCCATCTACCAGAAGATGATCGTGCGCGGCCATGATTTCGCGAACATCTACGATTTGGTCGGTGTGCGCATCATCGTCGACACCATTCAGGACTGCTATGCGGCGCTTGGTGCCGTGCATGCGCGGTGGAACCCGGTTCCCGGCCGATTCAAGGACTACATCGCCATGCCGAAGCTCAACATGTACCAGTCGCTGCACACCACGGTGGTGGGCCCCGGTGGCAAGCCGGTCGAAATCCAGATTCGCACTTGGGACATGCACCGCCGCGCCGAATTCGGCATCGCCGCGCACTGGAAATACAAGGAAAACGGCCAGGCCGGGCGCGCCCTGAGCTCGCCGGACAAGTCCGATCGAAAGCGTGATGAAAACAATCAGGAGCTTTCCGAGGTCGATAACCTCAAATGGATTCAGCAGCTCGCCGACTGGACCAGCGAAACCCCTGATTCCAACGAATTCTTGGGCTCGCTCAAGGAAGACCTTGGCTCGTCCGAAGTCTACGTGTTCACGCCGAAAGGCAAAATCGTATCCCTGCCCGCTCACGCCACGCCGGTCGACTTCGCGTACGCCGTGCACACCGAAGTGGGCCACCGTACGATGGGCGCGCGCGTCAACGGTCGTTTGGTGCCGCTCGACACCACGCTCGATAATGGCGATACCGTCGAAATTCTGACGTCCAAATCCGATACAGCCGGCCCGTCACGCGATTGGCTGAGCTTCGTCAAGAGCCCGAAGGCCCGCAACAAGATTCGTCAGTGGTTCTCCAAGGAGCGTCGTACTGAAGCCATCGAGGAGGGCCGCGACGAGCTGACCCGCGCGATGCGCAAGCGCAATCTGCCGGTCAACACATTGCTTACGCCCGAAGCACTGGTGGGTGTGGCCGACGACCTTAACTTCCCGAACGCGGACGCCGTGTTCGCCGCCATTGGTGACGGACAGGTCTCCACGCAGAACGTCATCTCGCATCTGGTCAAGGATGCGGGTGCCGACGAGGTCGATGAGGAAGTCGAGCAGGAAGTCCTGCCGCTGAAGCCCATGGAACGCAAGGCCTCCAGCAGCTCCACCGGCGTGTCCGTCAAGGGCGTGGGCGATGTGTGGATCAAGCTGGCCCGTTGCTGCATGCCGGTGCCCGGTGACAATATCATCGGCTTCATCACCCGTAATCAGGGCGTATCCGTGCACCGCACCGACTGCCAGAACATGATCGATCTGAAAAACAAGCAGCCTGAGCGTGTGGTCGAAGTCGAATGGACCAGCACCAAGGGCCTGTTCATGGTCAAGATTCAGGTCGAGGCGCTGGATCGACGAAACCTGCTTTCGGACGTGACACGTGTGCTTTCCGACCATGGCGTGAACATCATTTCCGGTACGATCGCCACCGGTTCCGATCGCGTGGCCACCAGCCAGTTCAGCTTCGAAATGGCCGATCCGCAGCATCTCAACTCGTTGCTGGCAGCCGTGCGCAAGATTGATGGCGTGTTCGACGTGTACCGCATCACTGGTGCCAAGGAATCCGCCGAACCTCGACTGCGCAAGATGAAGTAGGCCGTTACCTTACTCTGGCTCCCTCTCAGAGAGGGGAGCCAAGAACACGAAAAGGTCCTGACTGGAATACCTGAACTGCGCCCCGATTGTTGGACGTGGTTTATTAAGGGTACCTGATTAGGCTGTGAGGGACATGTTCCGGAATTCCTCCGGGGTGTGTCCCTCCAGTCGTATCTGGCGGCGTTTGGTGTTCCAGTGGATGATGTACGCGTCCAGTTCGTTCTTGAACTGTTCGTATGAGGCGAACTCGCGTCCGGCGTGGAACTCGTCCTTGAGGTGGCCGAACACCTG
>ENA-OXVL01000076-OXVL01000076.1-human-gut-metagenome-genome-assembly--contig:-NODE-76-length-21567-cov-16.498_pt1 | contig 21567 bp, 20 predicted proteins | sample MGYA00249250_ERZ652696 | MGnify/ENA primary metagenome ERZ652696 (study PRJEB26925, sample SAMN05826793) | human gut metagenome | biome: ENVO:2100002; feature: ENVO:00000062; material: ENVO:00002003... | reverse complement strand
AGATAGGCTCCGGTCTCGTGGGCTCGGAGATGTGTATAAGAGACAGGCCGTACACGGCCTTGTCCTTCCAACCGTTGACGAGAGCGCGGCTGATGCAGTCGAGGCGCATGGGGCACGCGGCACACAGCACGCGGCCCTTGCCGCGCATCCGTTCGTCGACCAGGTCCCGGCCATCGTCGTCGGTCGTCGTGTTCCACATGCGATCCGCCATGGCCGGGTCGACCGCGGCGATTCTCGCGCAGGCCGGCATCATGTCCCGCCCGTTCATGGCCGCCGTCCTTGCGTCATCGGCGTCTTGTGGGCCTGGAGGCGTCCTATGGCGGTTTCGCCGGGATTGCGGGCGGCCCATGCCCGGGCGTATTGGATCAGCAGGCCGACGGCCTTGAGATGGCCGAGGCGCTTGTTGCGCCAGTAGACGGCGTGCAGCTGCCAGATCAGGTCCGCGTGCCCGTCGAGCTGCGGGTTGGCGAGGAGGAATTCGCTGAAGCCCGCCTCGGAACAGTCGATGCGCGTGGTCATGCCGTCGCCTCCCCTCCGGCCGTCGCGTCCTGGCCGTCCAATTCGGCCAGCGTCTCCACGGCCCAGTCGGGCAGCCATGGCGCAGCATCCGGTTCCGGCGCGGCCGCCGGAACCGTCTGCGCGTGTGCGTCGCCGTCTGTGCGGCCGGCTGCGAGGATCATGTCGTCGTTGAGTTCGTCCCAGTGTCTGGCGAGGGCCCGGCCGTTGCGGATGCGTTTGGGCCACCAATCGCCGTTCATGGCGAAGCCGATCGCGTCGACCATCACGAGGGTGGGCCATTGCGCTCCCTGGTCGACGAGCCTGCGGTACAGGCCGATGACGGCCTTGCGGTCGGCTTTGGTCGGTGAGGGCGTGGCCAGGCCGAGCATCGAGCGCTGCTCGCCGAGCGAGGCGAGGACCCGTCCTGCCGCTTCGGCGATCTCGGTGTCGTCCTCGTCGAGTTGTTCGGTTTCTGTTTTTTCGGCGGCGGTCGCCCCGCTTGCGGGGAGATGCCCCGTAGGGGCAGAGGGGAAGGAGGGTTTACTCGGAGGGTTTACCTGGAGGGTTTTATCCTTATATGGCAGCCCTGCGGCATTTGCAGTGCTGGGGGTGCAGCTCTCGCAGTGCTGGAGGTGCGAGATTTGCAGTGCCGTTTCCGAATCGTTTTCCAGCCCTGCGAGATTTGCAGTGCTGGAAATCGGCTTCGTTCCAACGTTTTCCGGAGTCACGTCCTTGGATTCGCCGTTTTCCGTCACGGTCGAGGCGGCGGGGTCCACGGTATTGCCCATGGTCTTCGGGTCTTGTTCCGCCGTGTGCGTCTCCTTGATCCATTCGAGGGTCGACGGGTCGGATTCGACCGCGAGGTCCCACACGATCTGGCAGTACTGGGGCAGGCGGTTCCGTCCGCCTTTGCCGAGGCGCGCGTACCGTTGGTCGCCGCGGCGGATGAATCCGCGCTCCTGGAGAGTCTTCAACGCGGTGCGCACGGTCCGTTCCGAGAGTTCGGTGACGTTGACGATGGTCGCGATCTTCGGATAGGCTGCGGTGCCGTCGTCGTCCGCGCGGTCCGCGAGGTAGACGAGCACGGCCTTCGCGCTGGCGTTGCCGACATGGCATTTGAAGGCCCATGACAGTGCGATGTTGCTCACGGTCGGTTCTCCTCACGTTGTTGGGCGGCGCGTCGCCCGTCAGCCAATCTGGCGTGCATCTCGTCGCCGAGACGTGCCGTCCGGCACAGGGCCAGCGTCATCAGCCATGAGAACGCGACGAACACGATCAATGCGATTGCGAGCCAGTTCACGCGAGTCTCCCTTCCATGGACGGGTGCGCCATCATCGACGCCAGGCGACGGGAATCGACGGAGCCCGGACCGTTGTGGCGGGCGAATGCCACCACGACCGGGAACGTCCAAACCGACGCGTGAAAATCCCGGTTACACTCGGGAGACACAGAGCAAGACATGCGGAAGGCTTTAGTAAAGTCGTTCATGTGTGATCACTACTCCAAGACAATGCATTGGGCGGCCACGGACCGGGATCCGGCAAGATACGGGATCCGCGGCCGCTCGGAATATTGGTTGCACCGCCCGTCCCCGACGCTCCAACATCGGGAACGGGCGTTTTTCCTTTTAGTTGCAGAGAAAGAGAGAAAATCGAATGGGATCAGACCATCGCACCACCTCCCTCGGCATCGCGGGCGGAATCAAGAATCTGCTGCGCCGTGCGGCACGAATTCATCGTGTAGATCCGCTCGAACCAGTCGGCGGCCCCGTGCGCGACGAGGCGGAGGCACAGGAAGTCTGGACGCTCCTGACCAAAGAAATTGAGCATCGCTGGAACGGCTCGCTCCCAAACCCCCGCGTCGAGGACGACGGCACGATCAGGCCGACCTTGATCGGGTTGTGGGCCGAGGGCCGCCTTATAGGCGGTGCCTTCGTCCGACCAGCGGTAGAGGAGGCATCCTTTTTCGGAGATTCCGAATGGGAAAATGCCGCACAGGTGGTCCGTGAGCGGGTATGCGTCACCGAGGCCATCGCCGTGCGCGAGGATTGCAGGGGCAAAGGCATCGGAACGCAGATCAAGGGATACTGCGACTCCTGGGCGCGTGACCACCACGCACTGCTCATGCTCAGCATTCCCACTAACGACGGCGCGAGACGCCTCAACGAGAAAACGGGCCATACAGTCCTCGACACGGACGTCAGCATGATACTTCAGTTCACATACGACGGGGAGCCCATCACGTTCGCCGTCCCCTTCTACAGGGAACAGACCGAGGGATACTCCGCCTGGGCGTTCAAAGTACTCGCGAAAGCGCAGGGCGTGGCCCTTCGCATCGGTCAATGTCCGCACACCACCATCGAAGCGTCCGCCGAAAGCTATGACAGAATTATTTGGCTTGACAGCACTGGAACCGACACCACCATCTGACATATCCGGGTCGATGACGATTGGCTCGACATCAAATTGATTAAGGAACCAGTGTGCAAGTTCGAACTTCACCTTGAATGACTTGCCGGCGGAGGATGTGCCGAGCACGAAGCCGTTCGAGTTCAAGTGAACATGTCGATCCGCCGAACGCTCGGCATTCAACTCATCGGCGCTCTTGAAAGCCATCCCCATCACGCCAGCACCTCCTCGCGGTCGGAACGACCAAGCAAGAAGTCGATGGACACGTTGAAGTACTGGGACAGATGAACAAGGTCGGCGGTGGTCCAGGCGATCTTGCCGTTCATCTTCCCGCTCACCGAAGGAGCGCTCAGACCAATCACCTCGCTGAGTTGGCGCCGCGTCATATGGTTCTCCCTCAATAACCCGTCAATCCGAGATGACGTAGCGCCCATAATCACTCCTCATTCTTATCTAACTAGTTCAATCTTATTGATTTCATCATACTATTCAATTTGACTAAATCCAAATTGTCTCTTAGAATCGGAGTGTCGAAAATGAATTAGTTATAGGGAGCTGAAATGGGGAATGCAGAAGCCACCAGTCTTCGCACAGCAACACATGCAGAAGAATGCGAAAGAGTAATAGCCCAAAACGTCAAGCTTTACCTTGTCTCAAGAAACATTCCTCAGATGGCCTTAGCAGAGAAACTGGGAATTAAAGCTAGCTCTCTTTCCATGAAGATGACGGGGCGGAGCGCTTGGTCGATAGCGGATTTGGTGAACGCCGCAGATTTTCTTGGCGTTACTCCGCAGGATCTGATGGACGACAGCGTGGTCAGAAGCGCCGACGCCAAGTATGGTGTGCCTGTTGCAGAGAAGCCGGGTGCTCTTGTAGGTGCCGGTTCGCCCAGGTTCCTCGTCAGCCCCTTCAACCCCGACGCTCCGGTCGAAGGTGGAATCTCGGGTGCAGCTAAAGGTGCCTTGGCTGGTTTCGCGCAGTCCGGGGTCCCGTCCGGATCGGGATCCTCGTCCATGCCCTCAAAGCATGAAGGGATTGGGGTCCCCGCCCGGTCTCAAGCCCATGAGACACTTGGGACCATGACTACCATCATCATGCGCACCTCCGAAGGTGACATCACCATCAACCTGTTCGACGATCAGACGCCCGTGACCGTGAAGAACTTCCTCGGTCTGGCGACCGGCGAGAAGGAATGGACGGACCCGTTCACCGGCCAGCCGTCCCATGAGCCGTTCTACAACGGCCTGACCTTCCACCGCATCATCAAGGACTTCATGATCCAGGGCGGCTGCCCGCTGGGCAATGGCACCGGTGGCCCCGGCTACGACTTCGACGACGAGATCGTCCCCGAACTCACGTTCGACCGGCCGTATCTGCTGGCCATGGCGAACGCCGGCCTGCGTCGCGGCCGCGACGGCAAGGCGCATGGCACCAACGGCTCCCAGTTCTTCATCACCACCGTGCCGACCCCGTGGCTCGACGGACACCACACGATCTTCGGCGAGGTCGCCGACGACGAGTCCAAGGCCGTGGTCGACAAGCTTGAGGCCGTGCCGACCGACCGTTCCGACGCGCCGCTCGAACCTGCCGGCATCATGTCCATCGAAGTGGTGAAGTAAGCGCGGCGGCAATTCGAAGCCGACGCTCCGATACACATGGAAGAGCCCTGAACCCTCGTCGGGTCAGGGCTCTTCATATGCGTGCCGGGTCTGTTACCACCCTCCGGCGCTGCGCGCCACCTCCCGCCAGTGGGAGGGGAGGGGGCTACAGGACGTTGAAGTGCTTGAGCGCGTTCATGATGCCGTCGTGGTCGACGTCATCGGTGATGTAGTCGGCCGCGGCCTTCGCCGGTTCGGTCGCATTGCCCATCGCCACGCCGATGCCGGCGAAGGCGAGCATGTCGGCATCGTTGCCGCCGTCTCCGAACGCGATGGTCTGCTCACGCGTCCAGCCGTAATGCCGCATGAACCGCTTCATTCCCTCGGGTTTGCCGCCGTCGGCGGGAATCAGGTCGGTGAAGTCCGGATGCCAGCGCACGCCTCTGACATTGCGACACATGCCGGACAGCTTCGCTTCATCTTCAAAGCTGATGTACGGGCTGATCTGGAACGTCTCATACTTCAGCGCCCTCTCGTGCGGATCGTCGATGTTCACGGTCGGTGCGGTCTTGCCGAGTTGGCGCCACGTGGCCCGCATCGCGTCGGTGATCTGGTTGAAGTAGACGTAATCCTTTTCGCAGTAGTTCGCCACCACGTCGGGGTGCTCGTCAAGCCAGCGGGTGATGGTGACGATGTCCTCGGGCAGCAGCGACTCCTTCTCCAGGAGCCCGTGGTCGTCGAAGCAGTACTGCCCGTTCAGCGCGATGATGCCGTCGAAGTGCACCGGCATCATGTCGAGCACGACGGTCATGTGCGACGGCGCCCGACCGGAGCAGATGAACACCTTCACCCCGCGATCCTGCAGCTCGTGCAGCGCGTCGATGGAGGACTGCGGGATCACATGCGTCACGAAACTCGTCAGCGTGCCGTCGATGTCGAAGAACGCCGCCTTGATGTCGGCTCGCACGGTGGCCGTCGCGCCTCCGGCGCCCGCTGTCATGATGTCGTCCGATGCCATGTACGCAACCTCCGCGATACGAAATTCGGTCATCCCCAGTGTATGAACAGCGCTGGATGGCATCCCGTAACGCGTTATCAGACCCGCCCCGAGACTGCCGCCGTCGCTGCCGTATGGTGGGCGTTGTCAACCAATCAGAGTGGGAACGAACATGACAGCAGCAACACAACAGGCGGGCTCTCCCGACAATGAGCCGGTGCGCGTCAACCATACCGTGCGCAACATCGTCATCGCACTCATCGTGGTCGCCGTGATGAGCGCCGGCCGGGTCGTGGAGCGCGGAGATGTGTGCAACGTGTTCGCGGCACCCCAGCAGGCGGTGACCAAGCGGTTCATCGACACGGTATCCGGTTCGGCCATCGGCTCGATCACCTACGAGTTCTCGGGCGACGATGCGCTGGTGCGCGACTTTCTCGGGGGAGCTGTCACGTTCCAGCGATGTCATCGACTTCGGCACGGCGGCGGACACCATAGGCTACGAGGACGCCATCGCCGCAGCCGGATTGGATGCCGTCGCGGTCGTGCCGCAGCCGTCCGCGGCAGACAAGGAGGAGACGCGATGAGTCCCTGGTCCCATGCGTACGACATCGCCGGCCACCAGACCGACTGGACGGTTATCAGAAATTCGACCAGACGGTGACCTGGACGGCCGTGATCATCATGATCGTGCTGGTCCAGATCGTGCAGGGCATCGCGAACGCCATCGCCAAGCGTATATTGAAGCGACAGAGGTAACATGGCATGACATCTCGCGGGGAAGGAACGTAAATCATGGTCGAACATGTCGGGGTCACGGACGAGCTGATCGGCATACGGCATTATCTGCATCAGCATCCCGAACGCAGCTTCAAGGAGGTCGAGACCAGCGCGTATCTGGCCCGTCTGCTGCGCGGGCATGGCATAGACGTGCTCGACACGACGTTGGAGACCGGCGTCGTCGCGCTCATCGAGGGAGAGGTGCCGGGACCGCGCATCGCGCTGCGCGCCGACATCGACGGCCTGCCGATCACCGAGGACACCGGCCTGCCGTTCAGCTCGCTGAACCCCGGCGTGATGCACGGCTGCGGCCATGACCTGCACATGACCGGGCTTTTGGGCGCGGCGTTCTGGCTGGCCGATCACCGCGACCGCATCGCAGGCAGCGTGAAGATCGTCTTCCAGCCGGCCGAGGAGGTGGGCCTGGGCGCCCGCACGGTCGTGGAATCCGGCGCGATGGATGACGTGAAGGCCATCATCGGCACGCATAACAACCCGAACTACGCCCCCGGACAGATCGCCATCGGCCCGCAGCCGATGATGGCCGGCTGCGTGAAGTTCAAGGTCACGCTGCACGCCCAGGGCACCCATGCCGGGTACCCGCAGAAGGGCACCGGCCCCATCGAGGCGCTCGCCTCGATGATCCTCGCCCTGCAGACCATCGTGAGCCGCAACATCTCGCCGTTCCACGCCGTGGTGCTGTCCATCACCGAAGTGCATGGCGGGCACGTGTGGAACGTCGTGCCCGCCGAAGCGGGATTCCAGGGCACCGTGCGCTTCTTCGACCAGAACGACGAACGGCTGGTCCACCGGCGTTTCGTGGCGGAGGTCGAGCACACGGCCGAAGCGTACGGGATCGCGGCCGACGTGGACTGGGACTGCATCCAGGTGCCGCTGGTCGGCGACGAGGAGCTGTCCGAGGCGGTCGCGGCCGACGTGCCCTCCTACGCGGCGCTCAAGCCGATACATCCCAGCATGGCGGGGGAGGATTTCGTGGAGTTCTCGGGATGCGGGGCCCGTCTGGTGTTCGCGTTCATCGGCTCGAACGGGGAACCAGGGTGCGCCGACTGGCACAGTCCGCACTTCGTCGGCGTGGACGGCGCGATCGGGGCCGCCGTTGACTTCTACGTCAACGCCTCACTGCGGGTGCTCGCCGAGCTTCGCTGACGGGCGGTGGGGCGGATCATCCCGCGTGACGGCATGTGCCGCCCCTGTCGTCCGTCATCTCGGCTGGGTACTATAGGGCACTATGACCCATCTTCGTTTTGCCCTTGCCCAGATCGACACCTGCGTCGGCGACCTCGACGGCAACGCCGACAAAATCATGCACTATGCGCATCTCGCCGCGCATGAAGGCGCCCACGTCGTCATCTTCCCGGAAATGACGCTGACCGGATACCCCATCGAGGATCTGGCGTTGCGCCGCACGTTCCGCAAGGCGGCGTGGGACAAGGCGAACTGGCTGGCGACCGAGCTGGAGGCCGACGGATTGGGCGACCTGTATGTCGCCGTCGGCACGGTCGGCACCGACCACGCGTCCGACAAACCTCGCAACCGCATGGTCGTGCTGCACGACGGCATGGTCTGGGCCGGCTACGACAAGCATTTCCTGCCGAACTACGGCGTGTTCGACGAGTTCCGCATCTTCGCGGCCGGCGACCGCACCGTCGTGCTCGACATCGACGGCGTGCGCATCGGCGTGGCGATCTGCGAGGACATCTGGCAGGACGGCGGGCCGGTCGCCCGGCTCGCCGACGAGCATATCGACGTGCTGATGACGATGAACGGCTCGCCGTACGAGGAAGGCAAGACCCATACGCGTTACGACCTCGCGGTCAGGCGTGCGGCCGAGGTCGGCGCCCCGATGATCTACGTGAACCAGGTCGGCGGTCAGGATGACCTGGTGTTCGACGGCGGCAGCTTCGTTGTCGACCGCGACGGCACGCTGCTGGAACGTTCCCCGATGTTCATGGAGCATCTGGGACTCTTCGACCTCGACACGGACGCCGAGCATCAGACGACAAGCGACATCGCGGACCTTCCCGACCCGGACGAGGAGGTGTACACCGCCTGCGTGCTGGGCCTGAAGGACTACATGGCGAAGAACCGGTTCTCCGGCGTGTGCCTGGGCCTGTCCGGCGGCATCGACTCCGCGCTGGTGGCGGCGATGGCCGCCGACGCCTGCGGCGGACGCAACGTGCATGGCATCTCGATGCCGAGCATGTATTCCTCCATCGGTTCCAAGGACGACGCCGCCGACCTGGCGGCCAACATCGGCGCACATTACGACGTGCAGCCGATCGAGCCCATATTCAATGTGTACCAGGGCCAGCTCAAGCTCGAAGGCGTGGCCGCGGAGAACCTGCAGGCCCGCATCCGCGGCGTCATCGTCATGGCGTACTCCAACAGCCTCGGTCTGCTCGCCGTCGCCACGGGCAACAAGTCCGAGCTGGCGTGCGGCTATTCGACCATCTACGGCGACGCCGTCGGCGGATACGCGCCGATCAAGGACCTGCTCAAGACCCGTGTCTGGGAACTGTCCCGCTGGCGCAACCGGGCCGCTGCCGCAGGCGTCGGCATCGGCGGGCTGCGCATCGTCGGCAATGAGAACGGCGATGCCGGAACGCCGCTGCCCGGCGGCGTGATGATTCCGGTCAGCAGCATCGAGAAGGCGCCGAGCGCCGAGCTGCGCCCGGGGCAGAAGGATTCCGATTCGCTGCCCGAATACGAACTGCTCGACAAGGTGCTCGCCGCATACATCGAGCATGCGCACGGTCGCGCCGACCTGCTGGCCGACGGTTTCGACGAGAAGACCGTCGACACGGTGATGCGACTGGTGGACCGCGCGGAGTGGAAGCGCCGCCAGTATCCGCTCGGGCCGAAGGTCACCGCGCTCGCGTTCGGCCGCGACCGGCGTCTGCCCGTCACCAACGCCTTCCGTGAGTAGGGGAGCGCTCGCCCGGCCGCCGCATAGGCGCGGTGCCGGGCGCCGCGGCGCGCTACCATGGGTGCGGGGAGGACGCCATGACCGACAAGCAGTGGTATTTCAACACGAAGACCGAGCAGCCCGAGTTGGGCATGCTCTCACCGAGCTCCCACCGCATGGGGCCGTACAAGACCCGCGAGGATGCCCTTGAGGCGTGGAAGATCGTCAAGGAGCGCAATGCGCTGTGGGCGGAAGCCAATCGCAAGTGGCGCAAATGGGGCGAGAACACGCCCTCGGGCGGCCGCGACGACGGCTTCGACGGCTTCGACGACTGACGACACGGCGTGAATGTGAGATAAGTCACGCCATCTCTCAGCCAGCTCACATCGACCGGCTAGTAGAATCATTTCTTGACAACAACGTGAAGATGCGTTGCACGACACAAGGAGTGAATATGACAGCAGTTGATGCGACCGCTCTTACTGCCGAAGAGCTTCAGGCCAAGGCCTGGGACGGCTTCGTCGAAGGCGACTGGCAGAAGGACATCGACGTTCGCGACTTCATCCAGAAGAATTACACCCCGTACACCGGTGACGAGTCCTTCCTGGCCGACGCGACCGACAAGACCAAGCACCTGTGGAAGTACCTCGACGACAACTACCTGGCGGTCGAGCGAAAGCAGCGCGTCTACGATGTCGACACCCACATCCCGGCCGGCATCGACGCCTTCCCGGCCGGTTACATCGAGTCCCCCGAGGTCGACAACGTCGTTGTCGGCCTGCAGACCGATGTCCCCTGCAAGCGTGCGATGATGCCGAACGGCGGCTGGCGCATGGTCGAGCAGGCCATCAAGGAGGCCGGCAAGGAGCCGGACCCGGAGATCAAGAAGATCTTCACCAAGTACCGCAAGACCCACAACGACGGCGTCTTCGGCGTGTACACCAAGCAGATCAAGGTCGCCCGCCACAACAAGATCCTCACCGGTCTGCCGGACGCCTACGGCCGTGGCCGCATCATCGGCGACTACCGCCGCGTCGCCCTGTACGGCGTGAACAAGCTCATCGCCTTCAAGAAGCGCGACAAGGACTCCGTGCCGTACCGCAACGACTTCACCGAGCCGGAGATCGAGCACTGGATCCGCTTCCGCGAGGAGCACGACGAGCAGATCAAGGCCCTCAAGCAGCTCATCAACCTCGGCAACGAGTACGGTCTGGACCTGACCCGCCCGGCGCAGACCGCGCAGGAGGCCGTGCAGTGGACCTACATGGGCTACCTCGCCTCCGTCAAGAGCCAGGACGGCGCCGCCATGTCCTTCGGCCGCAACTCTGCGTTCTTCGACTGCTACTTCGAGCGTGACCTGCAGTCCGGCAAGATCACCGAGACCGACGCCCAGGAGATCATCGACAACATCGTCATGAAGCTGCGCATCGTGCGCTTCCTGCGCACCAAGGACTACGACGCGATCTTCTCCGGCGACCCGTACTGGGCGACATGGTCCGACGCCGGCTTCGGCGACGACGGCCGTCCGATGGTGACCAAGACCTCCTTCCGCCTGCTCAACACGCTGACGCTGGAGCACCTCGGACCCGGCCCCGAGCCGAACATCACAATCTTCTGGGACCCGAAGCTGCCGGAAGGCTACAAGCGCTTCTGCGCCAAGATCTCGATCGACACCTCGGCCATCCAGTACGAGTCCGACAAGGAGATCCGCAACCACTGGGGCGACGACGCGGCCATCGCCTGCTGCGTGTCCCCGATGCGCGTCGGCAAGCAGATGCAGTTCTTCGCGGCCCGCGTGAACTCCGCCAAGGCCCTGCTGTACGCGATCAACGGCGGTCGTGACGAGATGACCGGCATGCAGGTCATCGACAAGGGCATCATCGAGCCCATCGCTCCCGAGGCCGACGGCACGCTCGACTACGAGAAGGTCAAGAACAACTACGAGAAGGCCCTGAACTGGCTGTCTGAAGTGTATGTCAAGGCTCTGAACATCATCCACTACATGCACGATAAGTACGCCTACGAGTCCATCGAGATGGCGCTGCACGACAAGGAGGTGTACCGCACCCTCGGTTGCGGCATGTCCGGCCTGTCCATCGCCGCCGACTCCCTGTCCGCCGTCAAGTATGCCAAGGTCTACCCGATCTACAACAAGGACGCGAAGAACCTTGAAGGCCACGAGTACGAGTACGTCGAGGGCGCCGATGACGACCTGATCGTCGGTTACCGCACCGAAGGCGACTTCCCGATCTACGGCAACGACGACGACCGCGCCGACGACATCGCCAAGTGGGTCGTCTCCACCGTCATGGGTCAGGTCAAGCGCCTGCCCGTGTACCGCGGCGCCGTCCCGACGCAGTCCATCCTGACCATCACCTCCAACGTGGAGTACGGCAAGAACACCGGTTCCTTCCCGTCCCGCCACAAGAAGGGCACGCCGTACGCGCCGGGCGCCAACCCGGAGAACGGCATGGACTCGCACGGCATGCTGCCGTCGATGTTCTCGGTCGGCAAGATCGACTACAACGACGCGCTGGACGGCATCTCGCTGACCAACACGATCACCCCCGACGGCCTGGGCCGCGACGAGGATGAGCGCATCGGCAACCTGGTCGGCATCCTGGACGCCGGCAACGGCCACGGCCTGTACCACGCGAACATCAACGTCCTGCGCAAGGAGCAGCTTGAGGACGCCGTCGAGCACCCGGAGAAGTACCCGCACCTGACCGTGCGCGTCTCCGGCTACGCGGTGAACTTCGTCAAGCTCACCAAGGAGCAGCAGCTCGACGTGATCTCCCGTACCTTCCACCAGGGTTCGGTCACCGACTGACAGACGGTGACGACCGGACGATGAAGGGGGCGAGGCCGACCGGCTTCGTCCCCTTCTCATATGGTCGGGCAGGACGGCGCGCTTGGGAATCCGCGTGACGATCCTCACACGACATGAAGTCCATAGCAGGCGGATGCCGCGCAAAACGTTTGTAGTATGGAACACAGGAAGTACTTTCAAGGAGGACGATGATGTCTGATATCGCGCAATTCCGCACCACACGGCCGCATATGCTCAAAGCGTCGAAGGAATACGCTTCGCAGACCCTGATGGGAGGGCTTTCCGGCTTCGAATCGCCCATCGGCCTCGATAGGCGCGACCGCATCCACGCGCTCAAAAGCGGCGACATCGGCTTCGTCCACTCGTGGGACATCAACACGTCGGTCGATGGCCCGGGCACGCGCATGACCGTCTTCATGTCCGGATGCCCCCTGCGCTGCCAGTACTGCCAGAACCCCGACACATGGAAGATGCGCGACGGGCAGCCCGTATACCTCGACGCCATGATCAAGAAAGTTGACCGGTACAAGGACCTGTTCAAGGCCACGCATGGCGGCATCACGTTCTCCGGCGGCGAGTCGATGATGCAGCCGGCGTTCGTCTCGCGCGTGTTCCACGCGGCCAAGGAGATGGGCGTGCACACCTGCCTCGACACGTCCGGCTTCCTCAACACCAACTACACCGACGAGATGATCGACGACATCGACCTGTGCCTGCTCGACGTCAAGTCGGGCGACGAGGAGACCTACCACAAGGTCACCGGGGGGCTGCTGCAGCCCACCATCGACTTCGGACGGCGGCTGGCGAAGGCCGGCAAGAAGATCTGGGTGCGGTTCGTGCTCGTGCCGGGGCTGACCGACTCGGAGGAGAACATCGAGAACGTGGCCAGGATCTGCGAGAGCTTCGACGGGGCCGTCGAACACATCGACGTGCTGGGATTCCACCAGCTCGGGCGCCCGAAGTGGCATGAGCTGCGCATCCCGTACCCTCTTGAGCATCAGAAGGGCCCGTCCGCCGCGTTGAAGAAGCGCGTGACGGAGCAATTCCAGTCGCACGGATTCGTCGTGTACTGACAGGGAACCGTTCTCTGCGGTGTCGGACTCGAAAACCTACACAATCTTGCGTGTGGAAATACCGTAAAATCTTCGACGACACCGTAGCCTGTATATATGGCTGAAATCTTCGCGTTTCCGAGGGGCTCCGCAACGATGCGGCACCCGGACGCCGACATGCCTGAACGCCCGGTCGGCGTGCCGGACGCGGTCTGGTCGGCGGTGGAATCGGTGCGTTCCATGCCACGGGTGACGGGCATGCGCTACCGTGAGCTTCCCGTGCCCTCGACGCTGGCCGACTACGGCATCGGCGTGGAAATGGAATGCGTCGCGGATGACGACTCCCGTTCGTTCGGCGACGCCCACATGGCCTCGGGCTGGATCATGCTGCTGTACGTCGAGCACGAACGCGAGGACTGGCACTCCCACTGGCGTTGCGTCGCCTACGCGCAGCTGCCGTTGCCGTCCGACGAGAACGATGGCCTCGCCCCGAGCATGTACTGGGACGGGATGCGCTCGTTCGTGGATGACGCCTCCTTAGGTGACGTGTCGGGTACGGTCACCGTCACGCAGAACACGTCGTTCGGACTCGCTCAGAAAGGAACCGCCGGCTGCGAGATGCGTGTCTCATGGACACCCCTTGCTAGCATGGATGGCGGTTTGGACGCGGGCGGCCAGGTGCAGTGCTGGGCGCGATTCGTGCAGTCCGCCAGCGAATGCGAGGAGGAGCCGTCAGTTGACCGATGAGCCGAGGCTGCAGACGCAGCCGCGAGGTGGTGTTCCGGATGTGACCGACACACTTGAAGGATTTCGGGAGGTATGCGACCGTCTGGCCGGGGCGGCCGGGCCGTTGGCCGCCGACGCGGAACGCGCCTCCGGATTCCGGTACGGCCACGAGGACTGGCTGGTGCAGTTCAAGCGCGAAGGCGCCGGCATAGTGCTGCTCGACCCCGTCGCCCTGACCCGCGCCGGTGCCGACTGGGGCATGTTCAACGACGCGGTCGGCGATGCCGTGTGGATATTACACGACTCGTTGCAGGACCTGCCCGGATTCGCCGACATCGGCCTGGCGCCGCAGGCCCTGTTCGACACCGAGATCGCCGCGAGGATGCTGGGGCTGCACCGGTTCGGTCTCGCCGCGGTCACCGAGCATTATCTGGGCGTCACGCTCGCCAAGGAGCATTCCGCCGCTGACTGGTCATATCGGCCGCTGCCGAGGGACTGGCGCAATTACGCCGCATTGGACGTCGAACTGCTGATTGAGCTGCGCCGGAAGATGCAGCGCGAGCTGAAGGTGCAGGGCAAGGACGGATGGGCCGACGAGGAGTTCCGGTATGCGCTGCAGACCGGCATGGGACCCAGACGGGAGCATCCGGTGCCCTGGCTGCGCATATCGCACATCAACACCGTCAGCCAGGACCACCAGGGCCTCGCCGTGGCCAAGGCGCTGTGGGAGAAGCGAGACGAGCTCGCCCGCGCCTATGACATCGCGCCCGGACTGCTGCTCTCCGACGATTCGATAGTCGAGGCCGCGTCGCGAAAGCCCCGCAACGCCCGCGAATTCAGGATGATCAGGTCGCTCAACGAGCGCGTGCGCATGCGCACCGGCGGCGAGCAGGACAAGATGTTCGAACGGTACGCGCCGATTCAGCGCAAGGTCAAGCCCTCGGTATGGCGAGAGACGATTCGGCGCGCGCTGGAGCTGCCGCCGTCGCAATGGCCGGTGATGCCGGTGCCCGTGGCCGACGAGGAGCATGCGAACGCACCTCGCTCGATGAAGCTCTGGGCCACCAGGCACCCTCAGCGTATGCGGCTGCTGCAAGACGTGCGCAAAGTCGTCTCCCAGATCGCCGACGACACCCGCACCCCCGCCGAAATCATCGTCAAGCCGCAGATCCTGCGCAACCTGTGCTGGACCGACGAACCGCGCAAGCGCGATGTCGCGGAATTCCTCAAATCGCAGGGCGCCCGTGACTGGCAGGTGAATCTCATCGCAGCGTCCGTAAGTCGCGTTATCATGTAGAGGTTGCCTACCGGCAGATGAAGTAGAATAAACGACTTTCAGGAGCGCAAGCGTGAAAATCAGCGTTAGGAATCTCGAACCCACCAAGGTCAAGCTCACCATCACCGTCGACCCGGAGGAGTTCAACCCGTATCTGGATGCCGCCCGCAAGGAGATCGCCAAGCAGGTGAACATCCCCGGCTTCCGCAAGGGCCACGTCCCCGGCAAGATCATCGACCAGCGCATCGGCTTCGCAGCCGTCGCTGGCGAGGCCGTCAACAACGGCGTGCCGGAGCTCTATTCCAAGGCGCTTGAGGAGAAGAAGATCCATCCGATGTCCCAGCCGGAGATCGACGTGCAGGAAGTGCCCGAATCCGCCAAGGACGAGACCAAGCTGAAGTTCACCGCGACCGTCGAGCGTCGTCCCGACATCGAGCTGCCGGAACTTGACGGCCTGGAGATCGACGTGCCCAAGGCCCAGGTCACCGATGAGGACGTGAACAACCGCCTCGAATCCCTGCGCCAGCGCTTCGGCACCCTGGTCGGCGTCGACCGTCCGGCTGCCAAGGGCGACTTCGCGAACATCGACCTCGACGCCCAGATCGACGGCGAGTCCGTCGACTCCCAGGAAGGCGTGAGCTACGAGCTCGGCTCCGGCACCATGCTGGACGGTCTGGACGAGGCCCTCGAAGGCCTGTCCGCCGGCGAGGAGACCTCCTTCAACAGCAAGCTGCAGGGCGGCGAGCACGAAGGCGAAGAGGCGCTCGTCAAGGTCAAGGTCAACTCCGTGAAGACCGAGGAGTTGCCGGAGCTCGACGACGACTTCGCCCAGGACGCCTCTGAGTTCGATACCCTGGATGAGCTCAAGGCCGACGTGCGCAAGGCCGCCGAGCGCGACGCCGAAGGCCGTCAGGCCACCGAGGCCCGCGACGCCTTCATCGCCAAGCTTGAGGAAGGCGCCGAGATCCCGGTGCCGAAGGGCGTCAAGGCCGACATGCTTGAGCAGCAGCTCAAGAACGTGACCGCCGATCCGTCCAAGGCCACCGACGAGCAGAAGGCCGACGCCGAGAAGCAGGTCGTCAAGGAGCTCACCGACCAGATGGTGCTCGACGCCCTGGCCGAGAAGCTGGACGTCAAGGTCTCCCAGGCCGATGTCACCAACTTCCTCGCCTCCATCGCCCAGCAGTACGGCATGGACCCGTCCGCGTTCATCCAGGCCATCGTCAAGAACGGCCAGCTCGGCTCCGCCGTGCAGGAAGTCGGCCGCTCCAAGGGCCTGCTCGCCGGCATGCGCGCCGTCACCTTCAAGTCCGAAGGCGAGACCCTCGACCTGAGCTCCTTCCTCGGCGAGGCCGCTGAGGACGAAGAGTCCGAGAGCGTCGAAGCCGCCTCCGCCGCGGCCGCCGTCGCCGACGAGCTCGCCAAGAAGGACGACGAGAACACCGCCGACGCCGAGTGAGCGTAAATCGCGCGGCATCGCTGCTATCGCGGCGTGCCCGTGATGCAGAATGACTGACTTGACCCGGAACCGCAAAGGTTCCGGGTCAAGTCGTATATACGGTGGGATATGCGCGGTGAGGAGCGGGTGTAGGATGCCGCGGGTAGGCTGACATGGGTGGGTCTCCCGTTCCCGGACGTTCCACTCGCCATCGAAGAGGTGCATCATGGAGAAGACCGACTGGAAGCGCATCGGCTGGCTGACCGCGGCCACGCTGGTGCTCGGCGCGATCATCGGCGCATGCGCCGGCCTGCTGACGCTGCTGCTGTACGGCGTCGAATACGTGATGCTCGGATTCATCGAAAGCGAGTTCATTCCCGGCGCATTCACCGTGCCGGCGGTCCGCCGCATCGCCTCCGTCACGTTGGGACTGGGCGTCGCCGGCGTCATATGGTACCTGCTGCGCACGAAGACCGAGAAGGTGCCGTCCGTCAAGAAGGCGGTGAACGGGGGCCGCATGCCGTTCTGGCAGACCATCGTGCATGTGGTGCTGCAGATATTCATCGTCGGCTCCGGCGCCTCCATCGGGCGCGAGGTCGCGCCGCGCGAGCTGGGCGCCATGCTGGCGCAGCGGTTCTGCGACATCTTCCATATCGGTGACGGCGAAGGCGACGCGCATGGCGTGCTCGATCGCCGCATGGTCGTCGCCGTCGCCGCCGGTGCCGGTCTGGGAGGCGTGTACAACGCGCCGCTGGCCGGCATGTTCTTCGCGGTGGAGATACTGCTCGTCGACGTGACGTTGGAGAAGGTCGCATTCGGATTGGGGATGTCTGCGACTGCGGCGTTCGTCGCGACCGCCATCAAAGGCGAGCACATGTTCTACGACATCGGCGCGATGCAGATGAACAGCACGCCGAGCCTGATGCTGTTCGCGCTGCTATGCGGAACGGCGTGCGGCGTCGTCGGCGCACTGTTCCGCAAGGGCTCGCAGTGGGCCGAATCGCACAAGCCCACCGGACGGTCGCTGATGTGGCAGATGCCGATCGCCGGATTGGTGACCGGTCTGGTCTCTATCGTCGTGCCGCAGGTCATGGGCAACGGGCGTGCCGCGGCGCAGCTCGGCTTCAGCACATTCATCCCCGAAACGGCCGCCACCTCCGGTGCGGCACAATCGGCCGCGTCCGCAGCGGCCTCGCCATGGACGTTCCTCGCCGGCTCGGACGGCGCTCCGGGCTCGGTCGTCAACGCCGGGACTCCGCTTGAACTGAACCGGCTATGGATGTTGCTGGGCGTGCTGGCGCTCACCTTCGTGGCCAAGGCGTTCGTCACTCTGATGACCATCCGCTCCGGCGCATCGGGCGGCGTGCTTCAGCCCGGCATCGCCTTGGGATCCACGCTGGGTACGATGCTCGGACTGCTCTGGCTGTTCGTCTTCCCCGTAGATTCGGTCACCGCGTGCGCCCTGATCGGGGCCGCCGCGCTGCTCTCCGCATCCCAGCAGGCTCCGCTCATGGCCATGTGCCTGGTCATGGAACTCACCGAGGCTCCGATCGAGTTCTTCGTGCCGGTCGGTATGGCCGTGGCGGCATCCGCCTTCGTATCGTCCGGGCTGCTGCACAGGTTGGGTTGATTGCTGCTCTCATTAGAAAATGTCCTGAAATAGCAAACATGGTTCGATATTTCAGGACATTGACTACAGATTAGCCATGAGGACTTATCCATACATTGTTGAAGAGCATCGTGCTCTCATCTCATGATGTGGTCTCTTGGCAGGCATGTCGCAATGATGAATTGATTGTTGGGCGTTGATTCATCACCGTGGTAATTCTCATTTGATCAGAAAAAGTGGCCATCTTCGGTTCTCTGGGGGTACGCGAAGATGACTTCGCTCCTATTGTCGATGGTGATTGAATCGATATCGTGTTGGGCGAAAGATACGGTAGTGCGCAAAACCTCGGGCACTGCCGACATGAAAGGACGGCGAATTGATTTTCAATAGAGCAAGTATTCCGTCCTCCCGCTATGCGGGTAGCCGAAAAAGGGCGGTGCAGGGCGCTGCCGTCGGTTCGGACAGGTAGAGTGAATTGCTGTAACGTATTGTGAGACACAACGTACTGTGAGTCAAGGAGATAAGGTGGCAGATTTGCTGACATCATCCCCGGTGATGGCGGACGGCGACATGCCGTCGATGCCGGATCCGATTTTCAATCGTCTGTTGAAGGACCGCATCATCTGGATGGGTGAAGAGGTCAAGGATGACATGGCCAACCGCATTTGCGCACAGATGCTCATGCTGGCCGCGGAGGACCCGAAGAAGGACATCTGGCTGTATATCAACTCGCCCGGCGGCTCGATTACCGCAGGCATGGCCATCTACGACACCATGCAGCTCATCCAGCCCGACGTGGCGACCGTAGGCCTGGGCATGTGCGCGTCGATGGGCCAGTTCCTGCTGAGCTCCGGCACCAAGGGCAAGCGGTTCCTGACCTCGCATGCCCGCGTGCTGATGCACCAGCCGTCCGGCGGCATCGGCGGCACCACCACCGACGTGCGCATCAACGCCGAGCTCATCATGGATATGAAGAAGACCATGAGCGAGCTGACCGCCGAACAGACCGGCCACACGGTGGAGGAGATCTACCGCGACAACGAGTACGACCACTGGTTCACCGCCACCGAGGCGCTGGAGTACGGGTTCGTGGACAAGATCATCACCACGCACGATTCGATGACGAAGGGAGAATGATCGAAATGACATCCGAAGAAGCTCAGTTCGCAGCCCGCGCCGACCGTCTCGCCGGCCCGCGCGGCGTCGTCGGGTTCATGCCCGCCGCAGCCCGCGAGAGCGCGCTGCGCGGCGCCGCGGCCGTCTCGCCGCAGAACCGTTACGTGCTCCCGCAGTTCTCCGAGAAGACGCCGTACGGCATGAAGACGCAGGACCCGTACACCAAGCTGTTCGAGGACCGCATCATCTTCATGGGCGTGCAGGTCGACGACACGTCCGCCGACGACATCATGGCCCAGCTGCTTGTGCTCGAATCGCAGGATCCGAGCCGTGACGTGATGATGTACATCAACTCGCCCGGCGGCTCGATGACGGCCATGACCGCCATCTACGACACGATGCAGTACATCAAGCCCGACGTGCAGACCGTCTGCCTCGGTCAGGCCGCCTCCGCCGCGGCGATCCTGCTGGCCGCCGGCGCCAAGGGCAAGCGCCTGATGCTGCCGAACGCACGCGTGCTCATCCACCAGCCGGCCATCGACCAGGGCTTCGGCAAGGCCACGGAGATCGAGATCCAGGCCAAGGAGATGCTGCGCATGCGCGAATGGCTGGAGAACACGCTCGCCAAGCACACCGGACAGGATGTCGAGAAGATCCGCAAGGACATCGAGGTCGATACGTTCCTGACCGCCCAGGAAGCCAAGGATTACGGCATCGTGGACGAAGTGCTCGAACACCGTTCGTGAGGTTCATGAATCTTCACAAGTGGATACCCCCGTCGCCGTCAGGCCGGGGGTATCCTCGTAACAGTGCGCATAACGGGACGCATAGTCGAAGGAGAGCTGCATGGGGCGCGTGGTGAGTTACAACGAGGACGTGCCTCGGTGCACGTTCTGCGGCAAGACCGAGCATCAGGTACGCAAGCTGGTTGCAGGCCCAAGCGCGGCCATCTGCGACGAATGCATCGAGCTGTGCGTCGACATCGTCTCGGAGGAACGCCAGCACAGCGCCGATGTCAACGCCCTGACACTGCCCAAGCCCGCCGAGATCAGCGCCTATCTCGACCGGTACGTCATCGGGCAGAGCGCGGCGAAACGCACGCTGTCGGTCGCCGTCTACAACCATTACAAGCGCGTCAACATGGAACTGCGCGAATCGGCCGGGCAGTTCGACGGCAAGAAGCAGGCGCTCGGGCGTCGCCGCCGCACGGATCCGCTCGCCGACGTCGAGGTCGCCAAATCCAATATACTGCTGCTCGGCCCTACCGGCGTCGGCAAGACGTATCTCGCGCAGTCCCTCGCCAAGGTCATGAACGTGCCGTTCGTCATCACCGACGCCACGACGCTCACCGAGGCCGGGTATGTGGGAGATGACGTGGAGACCGTGCTGCAGCGGCTCATCTCGGCCGCCGACGGGGACGTCGAGAGGGCTCAGCACGGCATCATCTACATCGACGAGATCGACAAGATCGCCAGAAAATCCGGCGAGAACACGTCTATCACCCGTGACGTCTCCGGCGAGGGCGTGCAGCAGGCGCTGCTGAAGATACTCGAAGGCACGATCGCCTCGGTGCCGGTCGAGGGCACACGCAAGCACCGCGACCAGGACACGGTGACCATCGACACGCGCGGCATCCTGTTCATCTGCGGCGGTGCGTTCGTGGGGCTGAGCGATATCGTCGCCGGTAGGCTCGGACGCCACGAGAGCGGCTTCGGGGCCTCCTGGCATGACCATGAGGTCAAGCCCGAGGAACTGCTCGAACAGGTCAGCGCCGACGACCTCGCCGAATTCGGTCTGCTGCCCGAGTTCATCGGGCGTCTGCCCGTGGTCAGCGTGCTCGACGAGCTGACCGAGGCCGATCTGGCGCGCATCCTCACCGAGCCCAAGAACGCCCTGGTCAAGCAGTATCGCAAGATGTTCGCCGTCGACGGGGTGGATCTGGTCTTCACGGAGCAGGCGGTGAACGCCATCGCGACGACCGCCATAACGCGCGGGACGGGTGCGCGAGGGCTGCGGTCGATCATCGAGAAGACCCTTGAGGAGACGATGTTCGAGCTTCCAGGCATGGATGACGTGCAGCAGGTGATCGTCGACGCGGCCTCGGTCAGGGGTGAGGGTCTGCCCAAACTGGTCCGTGGGGAACGGCGCCTCGTGGCATGACGGGGACGCGCGCGGCACGTTCGCGACACGCGCGCGACACGCCAAGTTGCTAAAGTCATTACATTGATGTAATTTATTTGAGTTGCCGCAAACAAGACAACATGCGCCAGTAGCCCAGCGGATTAGAGCAGCTGACTACGGATCAGCAGGTCGCAG
>ENA-OXVL01000068-OXVL01000068.1-human-gut-metagenome-genome-assembly--contig:-NODE-68-length-22272-cov-18.3212_pt1 | contig 22272 bp, 15 predicted proteins | sample MGYA00249250_ERZ652696 | MGnify/ENA primary metagenome ERZ652696 (study PRJEB26925, sample SAMN05826793) | human gut metagenome | biome: ENVO:2100002; feature: ENVO:00000062; material: ENVO:00002003... | reverse complement strand
AGATAGGCTCCGGTCTCGTGGGCTCGGAGATGTGTATAAGAGACAGGTATGACGTCGTGGCCTTCGGGTCGCGTTCGGATGGGCGCAGCAGCGCCAGTCCGCTGGCGGCGGCGGTCTCCACGACCGCGGTGCGGCCGTCGCCGAGCAGCGCGAGCCCGGCCTGCACCGGGCGTCCGAGGGGATCGTGCGCGCCGGCCGTCAGCATCGTGCCGCCGGTGGCGTCGGCCAGCGCCCGCGCGGTTCCCTCTCCCCCGTCAGCCATGGGCAGGCATCGTATTTCGGCGTCGGGGTCACCGCGGCGGATGCCTTCGGCCAGGGCCCGTGCCGCCTCGGCGGCGGTCAGGCTCTCCTTGAAGGAATCAGGCGCACATAGGTATCGCATCGCCGGATCACACCTGCTATTCGGTGCGCAGCGCGGTGGCCGGGTCCTGCTTGGCGGCCTTGCGCGACGGAATCAGGCCGCCGATAAGGGTGAGCACCATGCTGAGCACCACCAGGATCACCGCTCCGGCCACCGGCAGCGCGGCGTTCACGTCGTTGGTGCCGATGAAATGGTGCAGCACCTGGTTGCCCGGTATGAGCAGCAGCAGCGTCACGCCTATGCCGATCAGGCCGGCGCACAGGCCGATGAGTCCGGTCTCCGCGTTGAACACCTGCGACACATTGCGCTTCGAGGCGCCCATCGCGCGCAGGATGCCGATCTCCTTGGTGCGTTCCAGCACCGAGATGTACGTGATGATGCCGATCATGATCGACGACACCACCAGCGACACGGACACGAACGCGATCAGCACATAGGAGATCACGTTGATGATCGTCGTCACCGAGCTCATCATCAGGCCGACGTAATCGGTGTAGACGATCTTGTCGGCCTTGGGCACGGTCTTGTTGTAGTCGGTGATGGCCTTGGACACGTGGTCCTTGTCCTCGAAGCTGTCGGTGTAGATGTTGATCGTCGAGGGCGCATCCCGGCTCACCACGCCGAACGCGGCGAGGTTGTCGTCATACGTGCCGGTCGAGACGTACTGGTCGTAGATCTTGACCAGCACGTCCTGCGAGGCGGTGGCGATGTACTGGTCGAAGCTGTCGGCGAGCCGCTGCTCGCTCATCGCCGCCGTCCGCTGCCCGCCCGCGGCTGACTGCCCGGGCTGCCCGGGCTGCCCGGGCTGCCCGGGCTGAGCCGACTGCGCTGACTGCGACTGCATCACGGCCTTGGCCATGTTCGCCTTGTCGCTCACGCCGAGCGAGGCCACATAGGTCTTGGCATCAGCGGCCTTCGCCGCGTCGTCCAACGGCGAGAACGCCAGGCCGTTGAGCACGTCGCGGGTCTTGTCCTTCTCCTGGTCGGTGACGATGGCGCTGGAGTTCGCATGGTCGATCAGCTCGTCGGTCAGTGCGCGGGTGTAGCCGATTCCGGTGGCCAACGGCGTGGCGGAGGCGTCCTTGATCGGCTTGACCACGCCCACGATCTTCAGCTGCTCCGCCGAGTCGAAGCGCTCTGCGATGGCGTCCGCGTCGTCGCCGATGTACGTGTAGTCGCCGTCCGCGTCCTTCACGTACTGGTCTGCGGCGGGTATCATGGCCAGCTTCTGCCCCATCGCCGTCGCGTAGTCGATCTTGCCGGTGGGTGTCTTGACCGTCTCGCCGTCGTTGAGCTTGTTCATCATGTCGGTGTAGTCGCTGGCCTTGAGCAGGCCCAGCTCATACAGCGTGGTGAGCGGTACCTTGTTGTCGTCGTCAAGCACGAGCACGACCTGGTCCTTGCCGGTCGGCCATGCGCCCTTGACCACGCGGTAGTTGTCGGTGATGACCTTGCTGATGAGCTGATCGTCCTTCGCCCCCGGCATGATTTCATGGAACGAGTTGGGCGACGCGCTCGTGTCGGTCTTGCCGGTCAGCACCGTCATCTGCATGCTCGTCATGTCGGACATGCTCGACGACTGGCCCATCGAGCTCATCCGCGCAGCGTTCGATGTCGAATCGGACTTGGCACCGATGGTGACGCCGTTCGCGGTGACCAGCGTGCCGTCGGGATCGTGGCTGAACACGGAGAACTTCACGTCGTACGTGTATTGGATGCCGGTTTCGCCGACATATTGGCGAACCTCGCTGTTGGGGTCGTCCAGATACTTCTTGAAATCGGCGAGGTTGTTCTTCGTGATGCTGCTCGTCAGGCTGGAGGTCTGCTTGATGCTGCGGTCGTCCGGGTAAATGCCGTCGTTCTTCGCCGATCTGCCTCCGGTCTCCTTGCCGCCCGCCTGGGCGCCCATGATGCTGGTCATGTCGAAGGTCTGCGAGTCGATGGTGATCGGATAGGCGGTCATCGTGTCGCGCTGGATGCTGTCGATGTACGCGTTAACGCCGGTGGAAACCGACAGGATCAGGGCGATGCCGATGATGCCGATAGACCCGGCAAACGAGGTGAGCAGCGTACGGCCCTTCTTGGTCCTCAGATTGTTGAAGCTCAGCGCGATGGACGTGGCGAGCGACATCGAGGCCTTGCCCAGCCTCTTGTGTACGGGCGCCTCGGACGCGCCCTCCTCGACCTCGTACGGGTCGGAATCGCTGCGGATCACGCCGTCGCGCAGCTGGACGGTTCTGGTGGCGTACTGCTCGGCGAGCTCGGGATTATGTGTGACCATGACCACCAGACGGTCCTTCGCCACCTCCTTGAGCAGGTTCATGATCTGCACGGACGTGTCGGAGTCGAGCGCTCCGGTCGGCTCGTCGGCCAGCACGATGTCCGGGTCGTTGACCAGGGCGCGGGCGATGGCGACGCGCTGCATCTGCCCGCCGGACAGCTGGTTCGGCTTCTTGTTGATGTGGTCGCCCAGCCCGACCTGTTCGAGGGCCTTGCGGGCACGCTCCCGCCGTTCGGTACGGGATACGCCGGAGATCGTCAGCGCGAGCTCCACGTTCGACAGAATCGTCTGGTGCGGAATCAGGTTGTAGCTTTGGAACACGAAGCCGATCGTGTGGTTGCGGTACGAATTCCAGTCACGGTCCTTGTACCGTTTGGTGGAGACCCCGTTGATGATCAGGTCGCCGCTGTCGTACCGGTCCAGGCCGCCGATGATGTTGAGCAGCGTGGTCTTGCCGGAACCCGACGGGCCCAATATCGCCACGAATTCGCTGTCGCGCAGGTTCAGGCTGACGTCATCCAACGCCTTCTGCACAAAATCGCCGGTCTTGTATTGCTTGGAAATCGACTTGATCTGCAGCACGATGCTCCCCTTATTACCCATGGGTGGTTCGTCGTATGTCTCCATGATTTGCGATATGACACCACTGTATCCGACCCGTTCCCCCAGCGCCTCGTGATTCACCGCAAGCATGGGGAATAAAACCGACAACAAACGACTTTGCGTCGCTTTGACATGACGGAACCGTGACGGCCCTCGCGCGTCAAGTGTGTGTATCAAGCATGCTTTGCGTTTTTTTAGCGCCCCCCTCAGCAGTTTTCCCATACAGTCGAAACCATGACAGGACTCACTACATCTGAAGTCGAAGAACGCCGCGCGCGAGGCGAGGGCGAAACCGGGGCGCGAAGCGTCACCAAATCGACAGGCGCGATACTGCGCGAGAACATCTGCACGCTGTTCAACGCACTGAACTTCGCTATAGCGATACTGCTGTTCGCGGTCGGCGCGTACTCCAACATGCTGTTCATCGCGATCATCATCCTCAACATCGTCATCGGCATCGTGCAGGAATTCAAGGCGAAGAAACTCGTCGACGAGCTGACGATCCTCAACCAGCCGCACGCGGTGGTGCTGCGCGACGGCAAGGAGACGACCATCGAGGCCGGCGACATCGTCAAGGACGATGTCATGGTGCTGGATTCCGGCAAGCAGATCTGCAACGACGCCGTGGTCATCGACGGCCGTCTGGAAGTCAACGAATCGCTGCTGACCGGCGAAAGCGACTCCATCGACAAGACCGCCGGCAGCGAGCTGTATTCCGGCAGCTCGGTGATTTCCGGCCGCGCGTACGCCCGTGTGACGCACGTCGGCGACGAGAACTACACGAATTCGCTGATCAACGAGGTGCGCCAGGAGAAGCGCGTGCACTCCGAGCTGCTGGATTCGATGCGCAAGGTCACCCGGTTCACCAGCTTCCTGATCATCCCGCTGGGCGTGCTGCTGTTCGTCGAGGCGATGTTCCTGCGGCACTCCGGCACGTACGACGCCGTGGTGTCGTCCGCCGCGGCGCTGCTCGGCATGCTGCCGAAGGGACTGGTGCTGCTGATCTCCGTGTCGCTGGCCACCGGCGTGATCCGCCTCGCGAAGGCCAAGATCCTCGTGCAGAACATCTATTCGCTGGAGACGCTGGCGCATGTGGACGTGCTGTGCCTCGACAAGACCGGCACGCTGACGGACGGCAACATGAGCGTGGACCGGATCGTGCCGCTCGGCGAGCGCGGTGCCGCCGAGGATTCCGACGCGCTGCTGCGCGCCTACCTGGACGCCAGCGAGGACAACAACGTGACCATCGCGGCGCTGCGCGCCCATTTCGGTGCCGACGGCTCCACCGCCGATGCCGTGCGGCCCGCGGCGCCCGCCGGCGACGGCCGTTTCGCCGCGCAGGCCATCATCCCGTTCTCGTCGAAGCGCAAATGGGGCGCCATCACGATGCGCGCAGCGGCTGGTGCGGCAGACGCGCCTCGCCACGCGCAGGAGGGCGAGTCGTCCGCGGCGGCGACCGGAACCGTGTTCCTGGGCGCCCCGGAGCGCATCCTTGGCGCGAACCTGCCCGATGAGGCGGCCGCGCTGATGGGTCAGGGACTGCGTCTGATCGCCGTCGGATACCTGCCCGGCGCGTGGACGGACGAGGAGCGTCTGCCGGATGCGCTGCAGCCGATGTTCCTGATCGCGCTGCGCGACAACATCCGCCCGCGGGCCAAGGAGACGCTGGCGTACTTCCGCGACCAGGGCGTTGACGTGAAGATCATCTCCGGCGACCATCCCGACACCGTCGCCGCCGTCGCCCGGCAGGCCGGCCTGGAGCGTTGGCGTGACGTCATCGACATGACCTCGGTGCCGGCGGACGCCCCGGATTCCACGTTCGACGACGTCGCCGGCCGATACACGGTGTTCTCTCGCGTCACCCCCAAGCAGAAGCGCCAGCTGGTGCAGGCGATGCAGCGGGCCGGGCATCAGGTCGCGATGACCGGCGACGGCGTGAATGACCTGCTCGCCCTGCGCGAGGCCGACTGCTCGATCGCCATCGCCTCCGGGTCGGACGCCGCGCGTCAGATCTCGCAGGTCGTGCTGCTCGACTCCGATTTCACCTACCTGCCGCAGGTGGTGCTGGAGGGCCGCAAGGTCGTCAACAACGTGACCCGCACGGCCGCCGTGTTCTTCATCAAGACGATCTACTCGGTGCTGGTGTCGTTCTTCTGCCTGGCTTTGAACGTCCCGTTCCCGTTCATTCCGATCCAGATCACGCTTGTCGACGCCTGCATCGAGGCGTGGCCGTCGTTCCTGACGATATTCGAATCGGACACGCGACGCATCCGCGGCCGGTTCCTGCCCACTGCGCTCGGCAAGGCGGCGCCGTTCGCGATCGCCGTCACCGGCATGATCATCGCATTCAGCCTCATCGCTCCGTTCGGCGAGACGCAGAACCGCACGGTCATGTTCGCGCTGCTGGTCGCCGCGTCGATGGTCGCCGTGATCAAGAGCTGCGTGCCATTCACGAAGATCCGCGTGTTCGTCTGCGTGACGATGGTGCTGGGCGCCCCGTTCGCGCTGCTCATCCTGCCGCACCTGTTCGAGGTGGTCGCGATGACCGGCCCGATGTGGGCATGGTTCGCGGTGGCGTTCGTGGTGATGACGGCCGTCACCGCCGCGATCATCGCGGCGCAGCGGGCACGGCTGCGGTCACGGCGCTGACCGGCGAGCGATTCCCCGTGATACCGGCGTGGCTTGGCATCAGATGCGTCTGGACTTTCGGCGGGAGCGGCAGCAGTCGTGTTGTCCACAGGGACGATAGACAGTATGCGGTTTCATTGTTTTTCCGTGAATCCCCGCAGGAGCTGTGTCGCCGAACGGCCGCAGCGGCGGTCTGGCAGCGGCAGCCGCGATCGGCCGGATCCCGTAATAATGCAGCTTGCGCAGCACGTGTGCATAGGCCTCGTCCAGCGTCCTGCGCTGCTCCTCGATGGCGGCGCCGGTCCTCAAGCAGCGCGACGATGTCGTCGATATGCTCCGGCTCGTCGGCCTCGAACGCGAAGAACCGCTTGAGGTCCTCGATGGACATGTCGGCGACCTCGCGGATTGTGTATCGTTCCATGCTCGACATCGTAGCCGCGAGGATGACACGCCGGACGCACTTGCACTCAAGCCAACTTGAAGCGTGACAATGGAGACATCGGACCGATCGACGACACCTGGAGGCACCCATGTTCGAACCCACCGGCACCTACGCGCCCGCCACGACGCGCTACGACACCATGCTGTACAAGCGCTGCGGCGCCAGCGGCCTGAAGCTCCCGGCCATATCGCTGGGCTTCTGGCACAACTTCGGCGACATCACGCCCTACGACCAGATGAAGGCACTGGTGCTCACCGCATTCGACCACGGCATCACGCACTTCGACCTGGCCAACAACTACGGCCCCGAACCCGGCGCCGCGGAGAAGAACGCGGGACGGCTGATCCGGCAATACCTCGCCGCCCACCGCGACGAACTGGTCGTCAGCACCAAGGCCGGCTACGAGATGTGGTCGGGCCCGTACGGCGATTGGGGCAGCCGCAAATACCTGCTCGCCTCACTCGACCAGAGCCTGGAACGCCTGGGACTCGACTACGTCGACATCTTCTACCATCACCGTCCGGACCCCGAGACCCCTCTGGAGGAAACGATGGGCGCGCTCGCCCAGGCCGTCGCCAGCGGCAAGGCGCTCTATGTGGGCCTGTCGAACTACGACGGGCCGCAGCTGGAGCGGGCGGCGACGATCCTCGATGAACTGCACGTGCCGTTCATCATCAACCAGAACAAATACAACATCTTCGACCGCACCGTCGAGCGCAACGGGCTCAAAGACACCGCCAAGCACCTGAGCAAGGGTCTCATCACGTTCTGCCCGCTCGCGCAGGGTCTGCTGACCGACCGGTATCTCAACGGCATCCCCGCGGATTCGCGCGTGGCGCACGATCCGCGCTTCCTGCACGCCGATGACGTGACGCGCGTCCACGGCCAGATCATGGCCCTGAACGAGATCGCCAAGCAGCGCGGGCAGACGCTCGCCGAGATGTCGCTCGCCTGGCTGCTGCACGACGACGCCGTGACCAGCGTGCTCGCCGGCGCATCCAAGCCGCAGCAAATCATCGACAACATCGGGGCGCTGAAGAACACGGACTTCAGCGACGAGGAGCTGAAAGCCATCGACGAGATCTCCATGCAGTGACGAATACCGCTGGAAGTCGCATCCGGAAACGGCTCCCAGCGTACCGGAAGGAAACGTACCGGCATATATTCATGCCAATCACAGCACAGCTTCCAGGATGGTGGAGTGATATGGAGGTTGTCGGCAAGAGCCGGCGAGGTCACTCAAGGTAACCCCACAATTGTCCCCCTCTCTCTTCTCCTTCTCACCCGGCCCTTTTGGGCCGGGTTTCCTTTTCTTCGGAGCCTGCGACACCGGAAAGCCGACGACGGCGAATCGTATCGCAATGGTGATGTACAGTAGTGAGTTCGCCACGACCATTACGAGGCGGCTTCATGCCGCCGGGAGGAGACACCGATGCTGCCCGACGGGACACTGCCCGACGATTATGTCGTACTGGATCTGGAAACCACCGGTGTCAGCTGGTATCGGGACACCATCATCGAGTTCGGAGCGGTGAAGGTCGTCGACCGCAAGCCCGTCGACACCTATCAGCAGTTGGTCAATCCGATGCGCAACCTCAATCCATTCATCACGCAGCTGACCGGCATCACGCCGGACATGCTCGAACCGGCACCGACGCTGGACACCGTGCTGCCCGACTTCCTGCGCTGGTGCGGCGACGACGCGATGATCGGGCACAACATCATGCAGTTCGACATCAAGTTCATCGATCTGGCGGCGCAGCGCATCCTGCACCATGCGGTGCCGAACCGCATCATCGATACGCTGCAGATGAGCCGGAGCATGTACCCGCAGTACAACCGACACCGGCTGGTCGACCTGATCCAGCGTTTCGACATCGCCGACGTCGAGGAGCACCGCGCGCTGTCGGACGCCGAGCAGACGCAGATGTGCTTCGAATACATGCGCGACGAGCAGCGTCGCAGAGACTGCTGAGAGCGCAGCGAGCTGACTGATGGCATTGGGCGTTGGCGCGCGGTCTCTGACGCCGCCCGCCAACGTCCAATGCCATCGGCGCAGTTTTCTGCTTCCGTCAGCGCTGATTCAGGGGGATGTAGGCGCGCTCCACCTCGCCGGTGTACACCTGACGCGGACGACCGATCTTCGTGTTCGGGTCGGCGAGCATCTCGCGGTACTGGGCGATCCATCCGGGGATGCGGCCAAGCGCGAACAGCGTCGTGAACATCGCCGGATCGAAACCGATCGCGCGGTATATCAGGCCGGTGTAGAAGTCGACATTCGGATACAAATGACGTGACACGAAATACTCGTCGTTGAGCGCGATGTCCTCAAGCTCGACCGCGACGTCGAACAGGGCGCGCTCGTCGGCGGGAAGCTTGCGGGTGTCCTCACGCGCGATGATCTTCTCCAGATACAGGCGCGCGATCGCGGCACGCGGATCATACGACTTGTACACGCGATGCCCCAGGCCTGAGATGCGATGCCCCCCGGCCTTCGCGTCCTCCACGAACTGGCGGACGGACTTGCCGGAGTCGCGGATCGCCTTCAACTGACGCAACACGGCCTCGTTCGCGCCGCCATGCAACGGCCCGGACAGCGCGTTGATGCCGGCGGAGATCGCCGCATACAGGTTCGCGTGGGCGGAGCCGGCGATGCGGACCACCGACGTGGAGCAATTCTGCTCATGGTCGGCATGGATGATGAGCAGACGGCCGAGCGCGTGCACGTACAGCGGGTCGGAATCGAACCGCTCGTATGGCACGGCGAAGCACATGCGCAGGAAATCGTCGACGTAGCCGCGGGCGAGGTCCGGGTAGAGCATCGGCTCATCGCGGCGGCGCCGGAAAATGTAGCTGACCACCGTGCGCGCCTTCGCCATGATGATCTTCGCGGCCTCATCCAGCTGGTCGGAGTCGGTGATGTCGGTGGTGTCGGGGTAGAACGCCGCAAGCGCGTTCACCGCCGCAGCGAGCACGCTCATCGGATGGGCGGCACGGGGGAACGAGCCCATGAACGTGCGGAAATCCTCGCCCACCATGGTCTTGTGGTTGATGTCGCTGCAAAACCGGTCGTATTCCTCCTGCGTCGGCAGGTCGCCGTGTCGCAGCAGCCACGCGACCTCAAGGAAATCGGAATGCTCGCACAGCTGCTCGATGGGGTAGCCCCGGTAGCGCAGGATCGACCGATTGCCGTCTATGAACGTGATCTTCGATTCGCACTGCGCCGTGGTCAGGAAGCCGGGATCAAGCGTGACCCAGCCGTCGTTGCGCAGCTTGGAGACCACGATGCCATCCGGGCCGGCCGAAGCCTTGACGACCGGCAGCGTGTACTGATTCGAATCCACATGAAGTTCAGCTGTCGCCATGCACGCTCCTTAATCCCTTGATTGAGTCGTTCGAATTGTCAAGTCGTCGAAATTATCGAATTCGTCGTCCCGGTGCCTTGTATTGGACACACTATATTGCGTGCATGTTTCCACCAAAAACGCCGCTCCAGCACGTGGACATCATCACATGCCAAAGCGGCGACGGCATCGCCCGATACAGGCCGTGGGCGATGGACGACCGGTTGCCGGTCAGTCGCGGGTGGTCAGGATGACCGGACCGTTCTCGGTGATGGCGATCGTGTGCTCGCTGTGGGCGCCACGCGACCCGTCCTCGGAACGCAGCGTCCAGCCGTCCTTGGGGTCCTGGTAGATCTCGTCGGTGGTCTTGAGGAACCACGGTTCGATGGCGATGACCAGACCCGGGCGCAGGCGGTAGCCGTGGCCGGCCTTGCCGTCGTTGGCGACGTGCGGGTCGCCGTGCATGATGTGGCCGACGCCATGGCCGCCGAATTCCAAGTTGATCGGGTAGCCGTACGAACGGGCGATGTCGCCGATGGTGGAGGACACGTCGCCCAGACGGTTGCCCGGACGGGCCGCGTCAATGCCGGCGGCGAGCGCCTCCTCAGTGCACTTGATGAGCTTGAGGTCGCTCGGGTCGGGGTCGTTGCCGACCACGAAGCTGATGGCGGAGTCGCCGACCCAGCCGTTGACGCTGATGGCCAGATCAAGGCTGACGAGGTCCCCGTCCTTGAGGTTGTAGTCGAACGGGATGCCATGCAGCACCGCGTCGTTGACCGACGTGCAGATGTAGTGTGCGAACGGGCCGGTGCCGAAGTCCGGCGCATAATCCACGTAGCACGATTCGGCGCCCTTGCGGTCGACGATCTTCTTGTGCACGTACTCGTCGATCTCCAGCAGGTTGGTGCCGACCTTCGTCATGGCCTTGAGTTCCTTGAGAATCTCGCCGACGAAACGACCGGCCGGCTTCATCTCCTCGATTTCCTTAGCGGTTTTCAGTTCGATCATGCAACCCAGCCTACTGTGCGGGGGTTACTTACGCCTCGGACGGCCGAACTTGAACGCGCGGACCATCGAGGAAACACCCATGACGATCAGCGCACATCCGCAGAAAATCACCAGGAACAGCATCGACGAGACCGGCGAGACCAGTACGACGAGACCGGCGATAATCGAGATGATCGCGTACAGCACCGCCCAGCCGGAGCTCGGCAGGCGCCATGATTCGGCGAGCGCCATCACGCCTTCCATCATCCAGCCGAGGCCAACCACCATCGTGATGAACACTGCGAGCGCCTGTCCGGACAGGGCCGCGTTCTTCAGCATGAGTACGCCGCCGACCGACAGCATTATGCCGATGAGGATGTCCAGGATGCGCCATCCGGACGGCAGTCCCAATGTGACGATGGCGCTGACGATGCGGATCACGCCGGAGACCACGAAGTAGATGCCGAGTGCGACGGCCGCGACGCCGAGCGTCTTGCCGGGCCAGATCAGCAGCGCGACGCCGAGCACGATCGCCGCGACGCCGATGATGCCGTACAGGCCGCGGATCGCGTTCTTCGCCTTCTGCGGCAGCATCTCCTCAATCAGCCGGAACGGGCTGAAGTCCTCCCAGCCGCCCTGCCCTTGCTGCTGGCCGGGCTGCTGTTGGCCGAACGGCGGCTGGTAGGCGTAGGGCTGGCCGTACGGGCGGCCTGGCTGGTCGGATGCGACGCCTGGCTGCGTCTGGTATTGGCCGGATGAGGCGCCGTCCTGCGGCGCTCCCCCGTACGGGTATTGCCGGCCCGCAGGCTGGCCTTGAGGCGCGTAGGCTCCGTATTCCGGCTCTCCGGCACGGCCGGCCTGTCCGTTCCCGCCGGGCTGTCCGCCGTCACCGCGCCCGTTGTCGCCATGTCCGTCGCTGTGCGGGAAAGGCCCGCCATCGTATGTGCTCATCATGACTCCTTCACCGTTCATGCGGCCTGCCGTCAACCGTGTGCGGGCATCCGAAGCGGGCCACTTCGATATCGTCACCGTCACCACCATATTCTAGACAAGTTGTCCAATTCATGCCATCAACACAACCCGCCGTTCCGTCCAATACCTTACGTGTCGTTCGCTATGGGAAAAGACGGGCCGCGGAAGGTCAGAAGGAACGTCACCGAACCCGGCTAGTATGAGACCATGACCACAGATTTGACGTCCGGCCTCGATACGGCCGCTTTTTCCTCTGTTATCAAACCATCCGACGATCTGTTCCGTTTCGTCAACGGCCCTTGGATCGACACGTACCGGCTGCCTGACGACAAGGCGCGCTACGGTTCCTTTGACAAGCTCGCGGAAGACGCCGAGAGCCAGATCCGCGACATCCTGGAGGACGAGGACTGCCCCGCAGCCAAGTCGCAGGCGCTGTACCGCTCGTTCATGGACACCGACGCCATCGAGGCGGCCGGTGCCACGCCGATCAGGCCCGCCCTCGACGTCATCGACCACGCCGCCGACAAGGCGGCGCTGACCCGCGCCATCGGAGCCCTCAAGCCCATCGACATGGGGCCGGACGTCTTCGACATCGCCGTATTCGGCGACCCCAAGAACCCCGGCACGAACGTCGTGCACCTCGAACAGTCCGGCATCGGCCTGCCCGACGAAGCCTACTACCGCGAGGACCACTACGCCCCGATCCGCGAAGCCTACGTCGACATGGTCGCCAAGCAGCTGCGTCTGGCCGGCTACGGCGACGAAGAGACCACCCGCGTACAGGCGGACCGCTTCCTCGATGTCGAGACCCGCATCGCCGCGAACCACTGGGACAACGTCGCCACGCGCGACTCGCAGAAGACCTACAACCCGACCGATTTCGCCACGCTGAGCGACGAATTGGCCCACTTCGACATCGCGGCGTGGGCCGACGCCTGGCAGGGCGCCTACGACGCTACGCCGGCGGCGAAGACCCGGCCGGTGGACCTGACGGCCGCGCTGCAGCACACCATCGTCCACGAGCCCAGCTTCCTCAAGGGCTTCGACGCCTTCTGGAACAACGCTGACCTTGACGACCTCAAGCTGTGGGCCCGCGTGCACGTCATCATCGGCACCGCGAGCCTGCTCAGCCACGACTACGATGCCGCCAACTTCGACTTCTACGGCAAAGTGCTGTCCGGCACCACCCAGCAGCGCGACCGCTGGCGTCGCGGTGTCTCCTTGGTCAACGGCGTTTGCGGCGAGGACGTCGGCCGCGAATACGTCAAGCGTCACTTCCCCGAAAGCTCCAAGCAGCGTATGGGGCAGCTGGTCGGCAACCTGATCGACGCCTACCGCGTGTCGATCACCAACAGCGACTGGCTCGGCGAGGAGACCAAGGCCAAGGCGCTGGAGAAGCTGTCGAAGTTCACGCCGATGATCGGCTACACCGAGCGTTGGCGCGACTACACCGCGTTCGACGTGCATGCCGACGCCGGCCTGGTGGCGAACATGCAGGCCGCGGCGCTCTACGAGTGGGGCTTCCAGCTGTCCAAGGCCGGCAAGCCGGTCGACAAGGGCGAGTGGCTGATGAACCCGCAGACCGTGAACGCCTACTACGAGCCGAGCATGAACGTCATCGTGTTCCCGGCGGCCATTCTGCAGCCTCCTTTCTTCAACCCGGATGCCGAGGACGCCGCGAACTACGGCGGCATCGGCGCGGTGATCGGTCACGAGATCGGCCACGGCTTCGACGACCAGGGCGCACAGTACGACGGTGACGGCGTGCTCAACGACTGGTGGACGGCCGACGACAAGGCCAACTTCGAGAAGCGCACGAAGGCGCTCATCGAGCAGTACAACGCCTTCGTGCCTACGCAGCTGGACGAGAAGTACGCCGACGAGCCGGACAAGGCGCCGCACGTCAACGGAGCGCTGACCATCGGCGAGAACATCGGCGACCTCGGCGGCGTGAACATCGCGCTGAAGGCCTACGCGTTCGCGCTCGACGAGGCCGCGGGACGCGACAAGGACGGCTCCGCGAAGGCTATCGAGGAGTCGCTGTCCGCGGCCCCGGTGATGGACGGATGGACCGGCCTGCAGCGTTTCTTCCTGAGCTACGCCTCGATCTGGCGCTCGAAGAACCGTGACGAGCTCGCCGAGAAATACCTGCAGATCGACCCGCACTCCCCCGCCGAATGCCGCACGAACGGCATCGTGCGCAACGTGGACCTGTTCTACCGTGCGTTTGATGTGACGCCCGACAGCGCCATGTGGCTCGACCCCGATAAGCGCGTACGCATCTGGTAATCCGTTGCCGGCAGGCAGGCTGAACCGCGCCTGCCTGCCGGCAAATCATCAGAATTCGGCTTCTCCCGCCGGCCGCATGTCCCCGGTCGTCGACTCATCGAGCGGCGATTCGGCGAATCCCGAACCGAACTCCTGCGCCTGTGAGGTCTCCTGCGCCTGTGATGCCTGCGGATTATCGGTCGGGGTTTCTTCGCCCAGATTATCGAACGTCACCGGCGTTGGATGCACCGGGCGCGCATCCGCCTGCTGTCCCGCGCCCGCCGTTGCCGTGCCGCCTGCCGCCGTTGCCGTGCCGCCGCCCGGCGATGGCGGCAGGCCGGGATTCGCCGGCGTGCCGTTCCCCTGCGCCGGGGCGTCACGATCCGATTTCTGGAACTTCTTCAGTTCCGACACCCCGTAATTGATGTCGTGGCCGATATTGGTGGCCTCCACAACGATGCGGGAGCGCCTCTCATCGTTCTGGGTCGTCCATTCCTCCGTGCTGAGCACACCGGTCACGATCGCCGCCTCCCCCACGTGCAATGACATGCGAGCGTTGGACGCGAGCGTCCTGAACGCCTTCACGGTAATCCATGTGGTCGGCATGTTGCGCCATTCGCCGGTTCCGCCGTCCCGGTACCGCCGCGTGCTGCCCATCCGAAACGAGCATCCCTCGACTCCCCCGCTGCGCCCGAACGGCACCGGCATCGATCCGACGAACCCGGTGATGGTCACCGTCCCCTGTTGTATGGCCATGTCGGACTCCTTTCCTTCCCTGTACTGACGTTGGACCGCCGATCCCCCTTCGGCGGTGTACTCACTATCGCAGATTTCCCGCCGGCATCACATGGTTTTCGGACAATGTGGTCGAAGGCTACCCCTTTGGCGTGTTGTGGACAGCATGTGGATAGAAAACCGGTTATCCACAATCACGCCGTCAATGCCCGGCTCATTCATGACCGGCTATGCTGGGTTCGGTATCGCAGACGAACAGCAAGGGGAATATCATGGGCAAACCGCCATGAATGCGACAGACCCGTGACAGCGCGAGGATGGGGAAAAATGGTATCTGCACATGTTCGGCATCACCCTGGCGGGCGACTGGCGGGCGACTGGTGGCCGATCGCGGTTCTGCCCATCCTGTTCGGCCCCGGGGGCATAATGCCATGGATATTGGGCGGCACCTTCAATAATCGGCCCTGGATCGTCGCCATCGCTAATGTTCTCGTCCTGCAATTCATCATCATCAGCGCATTGGGCGCTTCCATCGGACACTTCGCCATGTATCTGACGTTCGGTCCGCATGTGCCGGGACTGACCGATTCGACCACCGGCCGCGCAGCAGAGCAGCTGTATGTCTCCAGCTCACCGCAGACATGGATTCCAGGTCTCATCACCGCCGGTATCGCCCTGATGCTTGCCGTAATCATGGCCGCTGTCACTGGGGCGAGCAGCGCAAGGCAGAACGGCACGGCGATGAATCGTCTGCGCATCATCGCGTACGTCTTATCCTGCCTGGGATTCGTCGCATTGCTCATAGCGATCTGCATAATGCCTGCATCTCTGCGCAACAAGCAGACCAATATCCTGCTGGCGGTATTGGCGTTCCTGACACTGGTCGTTTGGATTCCCGGGATAAAACGCAGAAGTGGGGGCTTTCGCATGAAAGACCCCACTTCGAGCGATCAGGAAAGCTGTCGGACTACTTGCCGAGCAGCGTGTCCAGACGCGACGCCAGCGTCTGCGCAGCGTCGGCGACCGGCACGGCGACGGAATCGGAGCTGTCACGGTTGCGGATCTCGATTGTTCCGTTATTCACGGTGTCACGGCCGGCGACTGCAATCAGCGGCACGCCGATCAGCTCGGCGTCCTTGAACTTGACGCCCGGGGAGACCTTCTTGCGGTCGTCGTAGATGACCTCGATGCCGCGCTCCTCCAGTTCTGCGACCAGCTTCTCGGCCGCGTCGAACGCCGCCGCATCCTTGCCGGTGGCGACGACGTGCACCTGGGCGGGCGCGATGACGGCCGGCCATGCCAGACCGCGCTCGTCATGATGCGTCTCAGCGATGCAGGCGAGCACGCGGGAGACACCGATGCCGTAGCAGCCCATCCACACGGGCACAGTCTTGCCGTTCTGGTCGAGCACCTTGAGGTCAAGCGCCTTGGAGTACTTGAGGCCAAGCTGGAACACCTGGCCAATCTCCACGCCGCGCTCGAAGCTCAGCGGGCCGGAACCATCCGGGCTCATGTCGCCATGACGCACCTCGACCGCCTCGACGGTGCCGTCGGCCTTGAAATCACGGCCGTACACGGCGTGGAAACGGTGCTTGCCCGCCTCGTCGCCGCCGATGATCCACTCAGTGCCCTCAGCCACGTGCGCGTCGATGAAGAAGCGCACCGGTTCGGCGACGCCCGCGGCCTCGCCCTGCTTGCCGAAAACCATCGGCCCCATGTAGCCGGCCACCATCTCGGGATGGGCCTTGAGATCGTCCTCGGTGGATTCCTCCAGCTCGGCGGGCGCGAACTGCGCCTCAAGACGCTTCATATCGACCTGACGGTCACCGGGCAGCGCCACGGCGATGACCTCGCGCCACGGCCCCTCATGATCATCGTCCTCGGGGTGCAGCACAGTCACGGCCACGGTCTTCAACGTGTCGGCGGCAGTCCATTCGCGGCCGTCCTCACGCGGGTACAGACGGTTGGCGGTGGCGACCAGATCCTCGATGGTCTTGGAATCCGGGGTTTCACGGCTTTCCATCGCGGGCACGACGGAGCTGTCCACGGCCGGCAGCTCTGGGGTGGTCAGCGCCTCGACGTTCCACGCCTTGCCGGAGGGCGCCAGCGCGAACGTGTCCTCACCAATCGCCATGGGAGCCAGGAACTCCTCGGACGCGGAACCACCCATCGGGCCGGACATCGCGAACACGGGCACGTACTTCAGGTCGAGACGCTGGAAGATGCGCTCGTAGGCGCCGCGCTCGTCGTAGTACGCCTTCTTCATGCCCTCCTCGTCGATGGTGAACGAGTAAGCGTCCTTCATGATGAACTCGCGGCCGCGGATCAGGCCCGCGCGCGGGCGGAACTCGTCGCGGTACTTGGTCTGGATCTGGTAGAGCGTGACTGGCAGGTCCTTGTACGAGGAGTACATATCCTTGACCAGCAGCGTGAACATTTCCTCATGCGTGGGGGCGAGCAGGTAGTCGGCCTCGTGACGGTCCTTCAGACGGAACAGGTTCTCGCCGTATTCCTCCCAGCGGTGGGTGGCCTCATACGGCTCGCGCGGCAGCAGCGCCGGGAAGTGGACCTCCTGGGCGCCGATGCCGTCGATCTCCTCGCGGACGATGGCCTCGATCTTGTTGAGGACCTTCAGACCCAGCGGCAGCCAGGTCCAGATACCGGGAGCCGCCTTGCGCACATAGCCGGCGCGCAGCAGCAGTTTCGCCGAATCGGTGTCGGCGTCGGCGGGATCCTCGCGCAGCGTGCGCAGGAACATGGTGGACATTCGAAGTGCTTTGGAACTCATGGGTTCCAAGGTATTCGCGTTCGGGGACATTGCGGGCCCGGTTCAGTTCGGCAAACCCGCAGTATTGAAAAAGGCCACCCACCCGGAGCTCACCGAGCGAGCGGCCTTCGTATTGGCCTCGCAGCCGTGCCGCGCTTACCGCGTCATCCGGCGCAGCCGTTCGAGGGTAATGCCGGCCGCCAGCATGGCCATCGCCAGGACGGTCACCAGCGACATGTCGATACCGGTATGGGCCAGCGAATCGGCCGCGGACGTCTTGCCCCCGGCAACTACGCCCGTGTTCGCGCCCGGCTTGGCGGAAGACGAGCCACCCGACGTGCCACCCGGCACGGTACCGGGCTTGTTCTGCTCATTGCCGCCCGGCGCGGTGCTGTTCGGTCTGGGCTGCGTGACGATAGCACTGCGGGCGGTTCATCAGAAAGGCCGTCAACCGTTGCGCGCATGGTCCCTGTACGCCTCTTTCTCTTTGCCCGTGTCGCTGATTGCTGTGCGACCTGCCGATGCTGTCGAGATACATGTCCGAAGCCGTCAGCGTGGCTGTCTTCACTATGCTCGCGGGATCCGCCTGTCTTATCGGCCCGGGCAATATGTCGCCGAGCGCATCATCGTCGTCTTCATCAGCGCTTTGAGCCTTACCGTCATCGCGATCGCCGATTTCAGCAATCGCATGGTTGAGAAAAACCTCGTGGCGATTGCCGCATATGTGCTGCTGCCGGCATTGGCCGCCACCGCATGGCTGCGTACATGCCATCCGATGGCCGGCAGCGCGACCCGCAACCTGCGCTGGATATTCGGTGCCGCCGCGCGCTACGAGGCAAGCCTCAAATCGGTGCAATCGCTCGGCAAACGCATCTCACAGCTGCGCTAGCGCACCACTACCCGGCGAAAGTCCCATTCGGCGACGTCATAATGGGACTTTCGCGGGATTGATATCTACTTCCGCCCAATAGCAGTCCCATATCCGAAAGCAGCCACCGCTAGAACAGCTCGGCTTGTTCGAATTCGCCAGCAGGCTCGTCCTCGTGAGGCGTTTGCGGCCGGAACGCAGCCACGCCCTCGTTGCCCAGCCGCGCGCTGGCGGCCTGTGACCCGCCGCGCAAATCGCCGTCGAGCATCACCGCATCCGCTGAAACCGCGAACATGCGCTCGTTGACGCCGGCAAGATACAATCCGCCCATGCGTTCCACACGCGAAAGCGCCACGTATCCCATACCGGGCGCAAACGTGCGGCTCAGATCCATCACCGCCCGGTCGAGGGTCATTCCCTGCGATTTGTGGATGGTGATCGCCCACGCACAGCGCAGCGGCACCTGCGCCACGGACGCCATCACCGTGTCGCCGTCCATCATCTCCCACGTGGCCTGCTTCATCGTGACGATGTTGCCGTTCTCGAATTCGACGATGGGCCAGCCGCCCTTGCTCTCGTTGGCGAAGCCGCGCACGGTACCGAGCGAACCGTTGACATACTGGTGGTCGGCGTCGTTGCGCAGCGCCATGACGGCGGCACCGGTCTTGAGCACGAGGCACTCCGGCGCCAGCATGTTGCGCTTGAGCCGTTCGACCAGATGGGCCGGCCCCATCTGCTTGGCATGGAACTCGTGCGGCTCCTTGTCTATCCGCGCAAGCCTGGAATCGTTGAGGTTATCGGCCTGCCGGTTGACGGGGAACAGGTGGACCGCCACCTCGCCCGGCTGCGGTGTCACACCGAGCCGCGTGACGAGCGCGTCACGGTCATCCTGATCCACGCATCCGGCACGGATGTCGGTGAGCACGTGCAGCAGCCGGCCGTCGTCCTGACGATGCTGCTCGGTCAGATAGCAGATGACCGGCGCGAGTTCGCCCCACACCAGCGATTCGGTGACGAATCCTTCCGGATTGAGTCCGGCCTTCGCGTACCGTTCGCGGGACGCCACGAAATCCGGGCCGGGCGGCAGCACGTCGCGGTCGCGCCCGGACACGGAGACCGGCGGCAGCTGGAAGAAGTCACCGGACAGCACCACTTGCAATCCACCGAACGGCCGCGGATCATGCCGCACTTCACGGCACACCTGATCGACCATGTCGAACAGCCAGGCGTGCATCATCGACACCTCGTCGATGATGAGCACGTCGGCTGCCTGTATCTTGCGCCGACGACGGGTCTTGATGGTCTTCAGCAGATTCGGCGTCAGCACGTTGGCGAGTCCGACGCCGCTCCACGAGTGAATGGTCTGGCCGTCGATATGCGTGGCGGCGATGCCCGTTGACGCGGTGACGGCCACGTTCGCGCCGTCTGCGCGCGCCTGCCGGATGAACTCGTTCAGCACGTACGTCTTTCCTGCGCCGGGCGCACCTGTCAGGAACACGTTCGCGCCGGCGTTCAGAATCGCGAGCGCCTCAGACTGCCGCATATGCCCTCCTTAAGCTCATGCATCACGCACGGTCCGCGCGCCCTGGCGTATGACATCGCTCGCCCGCGGGCTCAGACCAGCCGGCGGACCACCTGCAGCACGCCGTGCTCGGTGTTGGCCGGCGCGATGTACCGCGCCGCGCGTTTCAGATCCGGATGCGCGTTGGCCATGGCGAACGACCATTCGCCGGCGTCGAGCATCTGCAAATCGTTGAGATAGTCGCCGAACACCGCCGTCTGCGCGGGCGTGACGCCGAGATGCCGCTGCAGCGCGACGACACCCTGCCGCTTGTCGGTTCCGGGATTCATGATATCGACCCAGTGCGCTCCGGATACCACCACCTGATGGGTGCGTTCCACATCGCCCAGCAGGTTCGCGGCCATGCCTTGCGCGTCGCCGAAATCGAAGATCGCCAGTTTGAGCACGGTTTCGTCCTCGGTCTCCAGCACCTCGTGCAGGTCGTCCACGATGCGCAGCGCCTTGTAGTATTTGGAGCATTCCTCGACGAACGGCCTGTCCTGCCGCTGGATGTACGCCGTGTTCAGACCGCATACCACGAGTCCGATGTCATGCGAGCCCGACGCCACCGCGGCGTCCACCAGATCGATCAGCGTACGCGTGATGTCCCAGCTCACCCCGTGCACGTCGATGACGTTGTCGTCGGCGACCACGACGTTGCCGTTCTCCGCGATATACGACATGGCGCCGTCGACGCGGTCCGCGAACATGGAGCGCAGCGTGGCGAGCTGGCGGCCGGAAGCCGGTACGAACTCGACACCCTTGGCGTGCAGCTCGTCGAGCAGCGGCCAGAAGTCATCGGGGATGTTGCTGTCGCCGTCCAGCAGCGTGCCATCCATGTCCGCCACGATCAGGCGGATGTCGTGCGGCTTGTCGCAGATGGCGGTCCAATCGTTCGCGGTCATGGTGTCGTTCCTCTCAGTCGTGTGCGTGACGTTTTCTGTTTTTCGAGACCGGCCGGCTACTTATTCAGCAGGCTGGTGGCGACGATCTGGTCGGCGATGGCCTTCGACTCGGCCTCGTTCGGGCCGGGAGCCGGCGCCATGAACGCCTGACGGTAGTAGCGAAGCTCGTCCAGCGACTCGATGATGTCGGCGAGGGCGCGGTGCCCGCCGTTCTTGGCGGGGCGGTTCTCATACACCGCGGAGTACCAGCGGCGCGCGAGCTCCTTCAGCGTGCTCACGTCCACGCTGCGGTAGTGCAGATGGCTCATGAGACCCGGCATGTAATGGTCGAGGAATTTTTTGTCGGAGCCGATGGTGTTGCCCGCGAGCAGCGGCCTGACTCCATCCGGCGTGAACCGCAGCACGTATTCGGTGACCTTGCGTTCCGCCTCTTCGAGACTCAGGCCGTGCTCCCATTCGTTGATGAGCCCCGAACGGGTGTGCATGGCGCGCACGAAATCGTTCATGTGCCCCACGGCGGCGTCGGACGGCTTGATGACGTAGTCCACGCCCTCGTCCAACACGTTGAGATCGAAATCGGTCGGGACCACGGACACTTCGACGAGCTCATCGCCACCGAAGATGTCAAGTCCCGTCATCTCGCAATCAATCCAGATCAGGCGCGAATCCTTCGCGCTGTACGTTTCCGCATCATGGCTGTCGACCATCGCAAGCCGCCTTTCCTGCTGTGCTTTCCTAGGGAACGTTACAGGCTATAGCAGACCGGGGACGCGCCGTCAGGCCAGCGGGAAAGAGAGCAGCATCGTAGTGCCGGACGGGGACGAGGACTCCACCGCGACCGAGCCCCCCATACCGGTTCGCCACGTCACGGGCGAGCGCGAGGCCGAGCCCGTACCCTTGGTGCGCGGTGCCGTCATCGTCCCGGGCGAAGCGGCGGAACAGTCGTTCGGGATCGCCGCCGATGCCCGGTCCATGGTCGGACACGCGGATCTGCGCCCATTTGCGATGACGCGCACACCCGAGCAACACGGCCCTGCCGTCCGGATCCTTGATGATGCCGGAGTGCGGCTTGAGCACGCCCAGTCGCCCACCACCACGCTGGCCGTCTGGGCGTTGAACCCCCGCAGCAGCGCGCGCAGCCGGGCCTGCAGTTCGATGAAGTGGAACGGCTTGGTCAGGTAGTCGTTCGCGCCACAGCCCAGCCCTTCCACGATGTCGTCCACCTGCGCGAGCGCGGTCAGCATCAGCGCGGGTGTAGTGACGCCGGAGCCGCGCAGGGTGCGAATCAAATCCAGCCCGTCGCCGTCGGGCAGCCGGCGGTCGACGATCAGCGCGTCATGCTCTTGCCCTATCCAATTGGGGCCCCGCTAAAGCGCCGCTAAGAAGACACGCGGGCACGACGGAAGCTCGGTGTCGCGGCACGACATGACCCGCCGCTTCGGGGGAAACGGGACGGATATAATCTTGGACATTCGGGACGCGGCCGGCCGCGCGCCATTACGGCCTGTCTCTTATACACATCTCCGAGCCCACGAGACCGGAGCCTATCT
>ENA-OXVL01000042-OXVL01000042.1-human-gut-metagenome-genome-assembly--contig:-NODE-42-length-27253-cov-62.9262_pt1 | contig 27253 bp, 8 predicted proteins | sample MGYA00249250_ERZ652696 | MGnify/ENA primary metagenome ERZ652696 (study PRJEB26925, sample SAMN05826793) | human gut metagenome | biome: ENVO:2100002; feature: ENVO:00000062; material: ENVO:00002003... | reverse complement strand
GGGTAAGACATACACCACTGGGCTGGCCGTAGCGGATGCCTCCGGTACTGACCTGACCGACCCGGCCAGTTGGACGGTGCTCAACTACCCGATTCAGAAGTCCGGTCCGTTCAACGGTGAGATGCAGCTCGGCACCGGTCACGGCATGTGGAGCGAGGACGAAGATGGCAACCAGATCTACGTGTTCCACGCCTATGCCACGAAGAATCTCGGATCCGTGAATGCTGCCGGCCGCGACATGTTCGTGCGCCGTGTGCACTGGGCCGCCGACGGCATGCCGGTGTTCGACATGAGCTCTTCCGAGGAGCTGGCCTCCAAGACCGTTTCCGTGACAGTGAAGGTGGTCGACGACACGGTTACGGTCGACAAGACCGACTTGTCCAAGGCGCTCGCGTCCGCCAAGCAGCTGCGCGAGTCCGACTACACCGCCGCCTCGTGGAAGGCGTTCGCCGCAGCGTTGGCCTCCGCCGAGAAGGTTTATGCCGACGAGAACGCTTCGCAGAAGGACGTCGACGACGCAACCGCCGCGTTGAACAAGGCGCAGGCCGCGTTGGTGAAGGTCGACGGTTCCGATTCGGGCGATGGCTCGAGCGATTCGACTAAGCCGGGCGACGGCTCGAGCATTGACGCTGGTGCTACTGGTGATAAGACGGGCAACAAGCTCGGTCTGTCTAAGACCGGTGCCGCCGTACTCGGCCTCAGCGGCGTGGCCGTGGCGCTCGCTGCCGCCGGCATCGCCCTGACCCTCCAGCGCAAGCGCCAGGCCTGAGCGGCGTAAGCCTCCAATCGCGAAATCGGCCCGTGTGGAGGTGTATTTCCGAGTTGTAGGGCAATGGCTGAAGTATTGGCCGTTGCGGCCGATGAGAGCCCGTTGGTATTCCGCCATTTTCGGGTGGTTGATCGGCTCTGGGAGTGGCGAGTACCCGGGCGCGTGCCCTACAACTCGGAAATACGCTCGGTACGGAGCCGTTTCTGGTTCACGGGATTTCGGCTGAAAATCCCGTGAACCAGAAACTTACAGAAATGCACATGGCCGGCCATCGAGTTCGGCTTGATTCCAATCTTTTGCGTGTGCGATTGCACATGTCTTCAGTTCACGGGATTTACCAGCGTGATCCCGTGAACTGGATAACGCGGACATGCAGGCCACGCGGCTCAACAAGCCAATATTGCACACAGATGATGTGCGATTTTGTTTGTTGTGGGGTGCTGAGAAGGGGTAAATGTTCATTCGGGGAGATGAAACCGGTTTTAAGAGGGGTGCCGGGTATTTCAGGTATGGCAGAATCAGCATGTGCGTTACCGCTTTCGCGTCGTCGCTCAAAGCGTGCTCAAATTTAGGTGAACGCTTACATTAGAATTGTGAGTGCTTACAGAAACCTGTGCGATTGCACATCGGTGCTCCTGTTCACGAACGGTGTCGTTCGTAGGGATTTCCGGTGGCCGTCGTTCGGGCGGAAGTGGGTCGCGCTGGCGAACGAAGAGGCTCCGGCGAAGCGGAAGCAGGAGCGAGAAGCGGTCGATAAAGGAGCGACCGGGTGTCACTCGATAACAATTCGATAACAAATATTGCGATGGCGCAACGATGATCCATCACAGTATTGCAAAGAAGCAAGGACCCAAGGAAGGAAACTCAGTGAGGAGAGTTACACGATTGGCGGCCTGCCTGACGGCGGTGTCGACGTTGGGCGCGGGGTTGATCATGCCGATCACCGCCGTGGCCGACGACGCGACGCCTGCGGTGCAGACGACCACGACCAGTGCGAACGTCAGGGCGGCGGCCAATACAGCGACGGCTGACCCGATTGCCAGCTTCGATTTCAATAGCGACCCGGACGATGGTGCATTCGCCAGTGCTCAGGGTGACGCTAAGGCCACCGTGCAAGGCACGGTGGATCTCGTCAACGGAAAAGATGACGACAACGGCAAGGCCGCCCAGCTCGGCAGCGGTTTCTGGCTGAACGTGACCAAGTCCGATGGCAGTGCACTGCTCAACGGTCTTGATGATGTGACGATCAGCTACGACAGCAAGGCGGCTGCGACCGGTGGCCAGTGGACTGTGTTTGCCGCGCCGACCGCCGGTGCGGTGAACGGCAGCGCCCCCACCTACGTCGGTGTGCTCGACCGCACCGACAAGACCCGTGTGGAACGCTATCTCAACGGCCGCGCATCCGACATCGCCACCATCGACAAGAACACCGGTACGAAGGATGCTTGGAAGCATGTCGATCTCGTCATCTCCGGCAAGACCGCGAAGCTCTATGTCGATAAGAAGTTCGTGGCGAGCAACGTGAACGGCGAGGATCTTAAGAGTATTCTTGGCGGCTCAGGTGGTGTGCTGCAAATCGGCAAAGGCAACTGGGGCAACGGTGAATACTTCACCGGTTTGCTTGATAATTTCATGATTTATGGCTCCGCGCTTTCCGCAGCCGATCTCGGCATCGCATCGCCTACTGCAATCGAGATTTCCGGTTCCAATGTGAAGGACGGCGAGCTGAGTCTCAAGGAAGGCAACTCCGCATCCCTGTCCGCAACCGTCACCCCTGAAGGTGCCGATCCCACAGTGACGTGGGAATCCAACAATCCTGCTGTGGCTACTGTGGATGCCAACGGCAAGGTCACCGGCGTGAAGGCCGGCACCGCCACCATTACAGCGGCTTCCGAAGCTGACGCCGCCAAGACCGCCGAGCTCAAGGTCACCGTCACCGAGGTCAAGGCCGATGACGCCTACGGCTACGTGATGGTCCACTTCATCGAAAACAACAAGGGCTACGCCGAAAAGGTCTACCTCGACATCTCACGCGGTGATGACGCCACCCAGTGGGACACGCTCAACGGCGGCGAGCCGATTCTTGTGAGCAACGAATCCACCACCGGCGTGCGCGATCCGTTCATCGCCTACAACCCCGAGTCGAAGACCTACTACGTGCTGGCCACCGATTTGCGTGTGTTCGGCAGCGATAATGCCGGTTGGGGCACGTGGGCTACAGGTTACAGCACCAAGTTGCATGTGTGGTCGTCCAAAGATCTCATTCACTTCAACGACATGACGGAACTGGAGACCGCCACCGCCGACAAGTACACTGCCAATCCGAACAAGAGCCAGACGCTCACCGATTCCGTGACCGGCAAGACCATCTCCGAGATCGGCATGGCATGGGCTCCTGAGGCTACGTGGGTGCCGAACTTCTATGATCTCAACGACGACGGTCAGCTCAACGGTTCCGATAAGGACAACCCGAAGAACCAGCAGGGCGGCGCATTCGTTGTGTATTGGTCTGTCTCCGCCAAATACGATGGCGAGAACAGTCAGCCCGGCAAGAAGGTGACTCACGTGCTGTGGGCCGCCACCAAGGACTTCACCAATGAGACCTACATGTTTGGCGGCGTCTTCGTGCCTAACAGCAAGTACAACCGTGGCAACACCATCGACACCACGATGCTGCAGAACGGTTCCCGCACATACCGCACCACCGGTTCCGGCGTGATCTTCATGGAATACACCGATCGTGCCGATTGGTGGCGTGCCAACGACCAGGGCCAGTACGCGACCGACCCGGCCAAGGGCTGGGTGTTGCGCCAGACCAACATCGGACACACGCTCGGCAGCGCGCAGGAAGGTGCCAACGGTTTCAAGGTCAACGGCGAAAACAAGTGGTACATGTTCGTCGACAACTATGGATCTGTCGCCTCCGGTGCCCGCTACGGCTACAACCTACTCGAAGCCGACAACCTCGATTCCGAGAATCCGTGGAGCGTCCTGAAGGCCGACGATTACTTCCTCACCGCCAACACCAAGCACGGTGGCGTGGTCTCGCTCACCAAGGCCCAGTACGACGCGATCCGCGCGGCTGACGCCAAGGCTTCCGACAACGCCGACCTGAAGGCCGAGGATGTGACGGTGGATAAGGGTGCTGCCGATACGGACATCACTGCCAAGCTGCCGAAGACGCAGCAGGTCACTCTTGCCAACGGTTACGGCACTGCCAAGCGCGACGTGACGTGGGACGTTTCCAACGTCGACACCTCCAAGCCCGGCGAATACACCGTCACCGGCACGGTCGACACCATCGGTGCCAACGAGAACCATTGGAAGTGGACGAACGCCGCCGGCGAGTCGAAGACCGACGAGGACGACCTCATCAACTCCGGTGCGAACGCGAACAACAGCTGGAAGCAGACCGGTGGCTTTGTGGACAATGAAACCGCCAACAAGAACCGCACGCTATACAGCTCCACCGCCATCACCGTGACCGCTAAGGTGACCGTGACCGGCGAAACCGAGCCGACCGACCCGGATCTGCTTGCCGACTTCACGTTCGATGATGGCGATAAGACCTTTGACGGCGGCAACGCGACGGGCACCACGCAGGGCACCGCCACGCTCGCCGACGGCAAGGACGGCAAGGCCGCGAAGCTCAGCAAGAACTTCTGGCTCAACGTCACCGCCAAGAACGGCGACGCTCTGCTTAAGGGCAAGAACGACGTGACCATCAGCTACGACGTCAAGCCCGATGCCTCCAACAACACTGGCTGGACCTTCTTCGCCGCCTCCAACGCCACCAAGCAGGAGTACGGCAAGGAACACTACGTCGGCGTGCTCGACAAGACCACCGGTATTACCGTCGAACGCTACAACAACAACGACGGCAAGCGCGATTCCTCCGGCAACGTCTCATACACCAAGACGAACGCCGACTGGAAGCACGTCGATATCGTGATTTCCGGCGCAACCGCCAAGCTGTACATCGACTCCAAGCTGGTAGCCGTGAACAACAACGGCCAGAAGCTCGCCGACATCCTCGGTGCTGATGGCGGCGTGCTGCAGATCGGCAAGGCCAACTGGAGCAACGGCGAGTACTTCTCCGGTCTGCTCGACAACTTCAAGATCTGGGGCAAGGCCCTGAGCGACGACGAGCTTGGCGTGGAAAGCGCGAAGACCGACTACGCCGCCGCGCTCGCCATCCCGGCGCAAATCACCGGCGACCTGCCGAGCACTGTGCTGGGCAAGACGGTTACTTGGTCCGCGACCGGCGACGGTGCGAAGCTCGTAGCCGCAGACGGCAAGGTCACGCAGCCGAAGTCCGGCGAGAAGGCCGTGAAGGTCAAGCTCACCGCCACCATCGACGGCGTGGATAAGGCCATCACCGCCGAATCCGAAATCCTCAACAACGGCGGCGAAATCGCTTCCTACGTCAAGGATGTCGATCGCTCCGACCAGAACGGTGCCAAGTACGACCCGCTCGCCTACAACGACGATCGTCGCGCCGACTCGCTGTACGTGGCCGCCAAGGCCGCCGATGGCAGCAAATGGGAGACCCTGAACCGTTCGCAGTCGATTCTGTCGGTCAAGTGGGACGGCTCGCAGTCTGCCAAGCCGAATGCGCAGATGGGCTCACCCGCTTTCTTCCGTGCGGAGGACGGTACCCTTGGTGTGGTTTCCTCGCAGAACAACGCCACCGGTGCGATTTACGTGTGGGATGGCAAGGGCGACGGTGCCACGTTCACCAACGAGCGCGCCATCACCGTGACCGACAACTCCATCGTCACCAACCCGCGCATCGTCTATGATGCCGCCTCCAAGGGCTACAAAGTCTTCTGGACCGATGGCCTGAGCGGCGAAGGCCGTATGGCCACGCTCTCCGACCTGACTGCCAAAGCAACGGTCGGCGAGACGCTCAAGGCCGACGCGGTTGCGATGGGTGTGGGCGACGTGACCGAAGGTCTGCCCGCATGGGCCGGCGAAGGCCAGACCCGCGCATTCGCTGTGAGCTCCTCTGAATTCGATGCGTTCTACAAGAACTATGTCGATCTGCAGAACACCGGCGTTAAAGCTCTGGGCGGCGCAACCGTGGAGAACGGTGCTTCCGCCGAGGACGTCACCGCAGCGGTTTCCGGAACGCAGGCCACAATGACCTACAACGACGGCTCCACGAAGACCTTCAACGTCGACTGGAACGCCGATGATCTGGCCGCCGTGGACACCTCAAAGGCCGGCACGTATGAGGTCAAGGGCACTGTTCAGCAGACCACCGAGGCCATGTACAACGACGCTCGCGCCGATCCGGACATCTTCTACAACGAAGACGATGGCTACTACTACCTCACCGGTTCCACCTATGAGGTAAAGTCCACTGATTCGACCAACAACCAGAAGGACAGCTACCGTTCCATCGGCCTCAAGCGCGCCAAGACCATCAACGGTCTGAAGGATGCTGAGGAACACATCATCATCAAGCCGGAGAACGGCACTCCGGGCCACGAAGACCAGTACCCCAACTCGTTCTACGGTTGGAGCGCGTTCATTTGGGCCCAGGAGTTCCACAAGATTAACGGCAAGTGGTGGATTGTGGCCGGCTTCCACAGGGGTGCCTCGTCCACGAACGGTGGCTGGTGCAACAACACCATCCTCATCCCGTACACCGGCGACGAGCGGTCCATCAAGGATGGCGGATTCCTCGAGGCCGAAAACTGGGGCGAGCCGACCGTGCTGGAAGGCGCCGCATTCGACGTGACGTACTTCGAGCGCGAGGAGAACGGCAAGGCCCAGGGCTACTGGCTCTTCCCGAAGAGCGCAGGCCTGTACCTTGCCAAGGCAAAGATGGGCGATGGCGTCACTCCGCTGGTGGATGGCAGCCTTGAGCACATCTATCAGGCCAGCCAGCAGTTCGAGTACGGCAAGTATGCGCCTACCCCCGGAGACAACTCTGAAGGTTCTGATCAGGCAATCGTAGAGGCACCGTTCATGTTCGAACATGGCGACTACGTCTACATTGCCTATGCGGGTGCCACGGTGGATAAGTATTACAACACCAACGTGATGCGTGCCGCCAAGAATGCCGACCTGCAGGATCTGTCGAGCTGGACCACGGCCGACTTCCCGTCGTTCGACACCAACGACACCTACACCGGTGCCTACGGTGCGGATGAGGCCTCGTACGAGCGCAAGCAGGCCGGCCCCGGCCACATCTCGCTTGCACATGATGAGGCCGGCAACATCGTCATGGCCTACCACGCACGCCCCTACCCGGAAATTCACTCCGGTTCCGCAGCGGGTGGCCTGTTCGATCAGGACCGCAATACGTGGGCCAAGGCCGTGAACGTGCGCGCCAACGGCATGCTCGACATGTCGCTGACCAAGGATCAGGAGGTTGCTCCGGCCAACCGCACGGTGACCATTACGGTGACCGTCGGCGAGCCCGATACGCCGGTTGAGCCGTCCATCACCGGCATCCGCGTCAAGAGCGAGCCGACAAAGACCAAGTACACGGTGGGCGAGCAGTTCTCCGCCGATGGTCTTGTGATCGAGGCGACGATGTCGGACGGCACGGTGAAGACGCTCGATGCCGCCGACTACACGGTCGGCGACGTGGACATGTCCGCTGTGGGCACCAAGACCGTCACCGTCACGCTCAAGGCCAACGATCAGCTCACCACGTCGTTCGTGGTGACCGTGAGTGCCAAGACCGAGCCCGGTAAGCCCGGTTCGGGCGACGGTTCCGGCGATGGTGCAGGCAGCGATAACGGTAACGCTGGTACGGGAGCAGACTCCGGTCTGCCGTCCTCTGGTGCCGCCGTGCTCGGCCTTGGTGGTGCCGTGGTTGTGCTCGCCGTTGCCGGCATCTCTCTCACTATCTGGCGCAAGCGTCGCGCCTGAGCGGATCCAAATGCTCCCTCTCAGTCGGCTTCTGGCGGACGGAGAGGGAGCACCTAGTATCACCATAACTTCAATCTTCAATCCATAACTGAACACAAAACCAAAACCCACAATCAGAGGAGACATATGGGTAAGTGGAAGAAAGCGGTGGCAGCTCTTGCAGCTGTCCCGATGCTGATGGCGCTGGCGCCAGCAGCAAATGCGGTTGAATCGGATACCACCGATTCATCGGCCGCACAGCGGGCGCTGGCAGCAGCCCTGAAATCAAATGCCAAGGCATCGGCAGACAGTGATTTGCTTGCCAGCCTTGACTTCAACAACGTCACGGCAAGTGCCACTGGTACCTTCACCGATGAGGCAACCGGCACCAAGGCAACCATCAACGGTGCCGCCGCAGTAACTGCCAGTAAAGACGGCACTACCGCAGCTCAGCTCGGTTCTGGCTTCTGGCTGAATGTGACTAAGTCGGATGATTCGGCTGTGCTCAAGGGCCTGGATGCGGTCACGATTTCGTATGATTCCAAGTCCGCCAGCACCAATCAGGGCTGGTCGGTATTTGCGGCACCGAATACGAATGCGCAGACCTATCAGCAAGAGCGTTACCTCGGCGTGATGGATCGCACCACTTCGGTGAACGTTGAGCGTTACAACAACGCTGGTAAGCGCGACACCACCGGCAATGTGAGCAAGGATGGTCTCGCCAGCCAGTGGCGTCACGTCGATTTGGTCATCGACAAGGCCGCTTCCACGCTGTACATTGACGGTGAGCAGGCCGCAACCGTAGCCCCGGCTGATGGCGCGAGCTTCGCTCAGCTCACCGATATTCTCGGCGCAGACGGCGGCGTGCTGCAGATCGGCAAGGCCAACTGGGTGAACGGCGAGTACTACACCGGCGCACTCGACAACCTGAATATTTACGGCTCCGCGCACACTGCGGAGCAAATCAAGGAAGCCTACGATTCCACGAAGTCCGATGCCGCCAAGGCCGACGCTAACGCGCTGACCATCAACAACGGCAGCACCGATGCGTATTCCGACATCACACTTCCAGCCAAGGGTTCGGTTAATGGTTCCGCGATTACATGGAAGTCCAGCGACGCCAAGGTCATTACTGATGCTGCAGATGGCGACATCGCAGCCGGCGTCGTCACTCGCCAGAAGGCCGACGCCAAGGTGACGCTCACTGCCACCATTACCGATGCTGACGGCAACACGGAAACCAAGGAATTCGAGCTGACCGTCAAGGCCGCCGTCGAACAGCCGAAGACCACGGACTATCTGTTTGCGCACTTCACCGGCACCGAAGGTAGCGCTACCGACGAGCAGATGTACTTCGCCACCAGCAAGGATGGCCTGAGCTGGCATGACACCCGCGAGTCCGGCGATCCGGTACTCAGCTGGAACAACAGCCAGACCGGCAACTCTCGTGGTAAGGACAACGGCGTGCGCGACCCGTATCTGGTCCGCTCTCCGGAAGGCGACACCGTCTACCTCATCGCTACCGAGCTGAGCATCCATAACCGTGGCGGTTGGGGCGCGGCCACCGCTACCACCAATGGCAGCACCAACCTAATCGTGTGGGAGTCGCATGACTTCGTCAACTGGAGCGAACCGCGCGCCGTTGACGTTGCCTCTCAGATTCCGGGAGCCGGCATGGCTTGGGCTCCGGAAGCCTACTGGGATGATGTGAACAAGCAGTACATGGTGTACTGGGCCACTGCTTCCGACGCGGACAACAAGTCCGGCGATCGCACCAATATGTACTACTCCACCACGCGTGATTTCGTGAACTTCACGACGCCTGTCAAGTGGATCGACCGAGTCAAGTCCGTTATCGATACCACGATGATTAAGGCCGATGACGGCTATTACTATCGTGTGTCCGGTGACACGTACCTCGGTGTTGAGCGTAGCAAGGATCCGTATGCCACAACGCTCACCACTGGTGACACAATTGCGAATGGTTACTACAACACTGACAGTGATCCGAACCAGTGGACGCTTGTCGGTACATTCGGTGACCTGACTGGTACCGGTCTGACCGGTGCGCAGCTGGAAGGCCCGGAGCTGTTCTTCTACAATGAAGATGACGTGCAGACCAGTGATGCGGGCAAGAAGATGCTCTACGGTCTGATGTGGGACCAGTACTCAGCCGGTAAGGGTTACACCCCATACCGTTCTGCCGATTTAGGCAGCACTGATAAGGCTGATTGGGGCTTTGCCTCTGATGTGAACTTCGGTTCGCTCAAGAAGCGTCACGGCACCATCCTGCCTGTCACTGAAACCGAGTACAACGCAATCCTGAAGGCATTCGATAAGAACAAGGACACCGAGCCAGTCACACCCGATGAAGACGGCTCCGGTCCGATTGCCGAGTATGACTTCGAAGACAGCAAGGGTACCGACACCACTGAGAACAGCAACGACTTGACCTTCAACGGCAACGCCAAGGTCTCCGAGGATGCCGAAAAGGGCAAGGTGCTTAAGCTCGACGGCTCTGACGGCACCTACGCCGAGTTCCCGAAGGGCCTGTTCGATGGCCGTAACAAGCTGACTGTGCAGATGGATGTCAAGTCGGAGATCAATAAAAACCAGTTCACGTTCGCTTTCGGCCAGAACTCCACCAAGTACTACTTCCTGAAGTACAACAACTCCGGCGAGCTCGCCAGCCGCATCACCACCAACTCGTATGGTGCGGAGGACGCGGCTAACGCTACGTTGTCTGGCAACGGCGCATGGCATCGTGTCACGGTCACGTTGGACGACAACGTGATGACCGTGTACTCTGACGGTGCGCAGGTGGCTCAGAACAAGGCGACCAAGAACAAGGTCACCGATTTGGGTAACGATCTGCTGGCCTACTTGGGCAAGTCCTTCTACAACGACCCATACTTCAAGGGTTCGTTCGACAATGTGAACGTGTGGAACCGCGCGCTCACTGCTCAGGAGGTCGAGAAGACCAGCCCGATTGCTCTGCAGGGTATTTCTGTGGGCACTGTGCCGTCTGACCCGAACTCGCTGCGTGGCACTGACGACCACTCTCAGGTGCGTTCCACCCTCGACTGGTCCGCGAAGACCGTCACCACCGTGCTCAACCGCCGTGGCGACGCGGCCAAGGTGCCCGTCAAGGTGACCGTCAACCGTGGCGACGACTCCATCAAGCTCACCCTTGATGGTCAGGCGTTCACCAATGGTGGTACGGCCGACCTGACTAAGGACCGTACTTTGGTTGTCGATTTGGGTGACGGTGCGCCGCAGACCTGGACGCTGAAGAAGGTCACCGTGGGCAACAACCCGGTACTGCCCGGCCAGTACGCCGACCCGGACATCGACTACTTCGACGGCAAGTTCTGGATCTACCCGACCACCGACGGCTTCTCCGGCTGGAGCGGCAACTACTTCCATGCGTTCAGCTCCACCGACTTGGTGAACTGGACCGACGAGGGCGTGATCCTCGATGTCAATAAGGACCACCAGCCGACCACCGATGGCGATGAGAACACCGCCATCTCCCCGTGGTCCGTGGGCTCCGCGTGGGCGCCGACCATCGAGAAGAAGAACGGCAAGTACTACTTCTACTACTGCGCGAAGTTGCCGAACGGTACATCCGCCATCGGCGTCGCCGTGGCCGACAACCCGGCCGGCCCGTACAAGGCCGCCGACCAACCGCTGGTCACTCGCACGATGGAAGGCGTCACCGTTGGACAGGCCATCGACCCGTCCATCTTCACCGACCCGAACACCGGCAAGTCGTACATCCTGTACGGCAACGGTTCGCCCGCCATCGCCGAACTCAACGACGACATGGTGAGCATCAAGGCCGGTACGGTGAAGAAGCTCAACGGTCTGAACGGCTTCCGCGAGTCCGTGGTCGTCGCCTACCGCGACGGCAAGTACCACTGGACCTGGTCGTGCGACGACGCCAACTCCCCGAACTACCATGTGAGGTACGGCGTCTCCGATTCCATCGACGGCACCATCACCTACAAGGGTGTGCTGCTGCAGAAGGATTCCTCCAAGAACCTGCAAGGTACCGCGCACCAGTCCGACGTGCATGTGACCGACGCGGACGGCAACGACCGTTGGCTCATGGCCTACCATCGCCACTACACGCCGCTCGGCGTGTTCACCTCCGGCCTCGGCTACCACCGTGAAACCGCCATCGACGAGATCACCTTCGACGCGGACGGCCTGATGCAGACCATTCACCCGACCGACGAAGGCGTGTCCATTGAGATGGCCGATACGACGGCGCTTGATGGCGCGATTGAAGCGGCCGACAAGCTCGGCACCGATGGCTCTGCTTACACCGAGGCCAGCTGGAAGGCATTCGAGGATGCGCTCGCCGCAGCCAAGACGGCCAAGCAGACCTTCCTTGACTCCGGCCTGTCTCAGGCTGATGTCGATGCCGCCGCCAAGGCCCTGACCGACGCGCAGAATGCGTTGGAGGAGAGCCAGCCCGAGCCGGAGCACCCGGCCGCAGGCACGATCCTCTCCATCGCCGTGACCGCGCAGCCCGCCAAGGCCGAGTACAAGGTTGGTGAAGCGCTCGACGTTGCCGGTCTGGTCGTCACCGCGACCGTGGCCGATGGCAACGGCGGCTCCACCACCCGTGAGCTCGCCGCCGATGAGTACGAGCTGCTCGGCTTCGACTCCTCGAAGGCCTCCGACAAGGTGACCGTGACCGTGCAGTCTGTGGCCGATTCGACCAAGACCGCCACGTTCACCGTGAAGGTCGTTGCCGACGAGACGCCGACTCCGGATCCCGATCTGGCCACTGAGGAAGAGCTCAAGCAGCTCGAAGACGCCATTGCCAAGGCCGAAGCCGAGAAGCTGAACCAGGACGATTACACCGCCGATTCGTGGAAGGCCTACGCCAATGCGCTGGCCCAAGCGAAGAAGGTGCTCGCCAAGGAGAACGCCACCTCCACCGAGGTCCAGGATGCGATTCGTCACCTGACCGAGGCCCGCAAGGCCCTCGTGAAGGTCTCCGCTGATGGCAAGAAGCCGGGTGCCGTCATCTCCGACACTGGTGTCGCCGTCTTCGGCGTGGCTGGTGCCGTGGTGGTCCTCGCCGCCGCCGGTATTGCCCTGACCATCTGGCGCAAGCGCCGTACCTGACCCCTCATTTGCAAAAAACTCTCACTGACGTTGAGTCAGTGAGAGTTTTTTGCAATAGGGGGGGCTTATCTCTTCGCCTGAGTGATCTGGTAGGCGGCGAAGAGAATGGCGAGCCAGATCACGCCGGCGATAACGGCGACGCGGTAGCTGGCGGAGAAGCACATGAGCACCACCACCAGTGCCAAGAACGCCAACACCACCCACGGGGTCACCTTAGCGAACGGCAGCTTGAAGTGAATCGCGTCGAGCGCTTCCTTGCCGGACTTGCCGGCCAGTTCGGAATCCTCGGGAGCGCCGCCCGCGGCGACCACCTTACGGAACTTCATTTCGGTGAACATGATCATCGTCCAGTTGATGATGCCGGCGATGGTGGCAATCGACATCAGATAGTTGAACGCGAACTCAGGCCACACGAACACCACGACCACGGCGATGGCGGTGATCACGGCGGACGTCAGCACGCCGGCCACCGGCACGCCCTTAGCGTTGAGCTTGCCCAGATACGCGGGTGCATTGCCTTGTTTGGCCAGCGAATACAGCATGCGGGAGTTGGCGTACAGGCCGGAGTTGTAGACGCTCATCACAGCGGTCAGGCACACGAAGTTGAGGATGCCGGCGGCCGCGTGGATGCCCACGGAATCGAAGATTTGCACGAACGGGCTGGGAACATCGTCTCCGCCGATGGTGTTCCACGGTATTACGGCCATGATTACGCCGAGCGCGCCAATGTAGAACACGAGAATTCGCCAGATAATGTCATTGGTGGCGCGGGGAATCGTACGACGAGGGTCCTCGGTTTCGCCGGCGGTGATGCCGATGAGCTCGGTGCCGCCGAAGCTGAACATCACCACGACAAGCGCCATCAACAGGCCGGTCCAGGTGCCGTCCTTAGTCTGCTCCATGAGACCGTTCGGGAAGAAGCCCCCTTCCAAGGTGAACCAGTTGGCAAAGCTCGCTTTGATGCCGGATGCGGTGGGCAGAGCGAAGATGATGACGGCCAGGCCGCCGACGATCATGGCGATCACGGCCACAATCTTGATAATGGCGAACCAGAACTCGAACTCACCGAACTTGGAGACGCCCAGCAGGTTGGCGGCGCAGATAATCACCAAGAACACGGCCGCCGACACCCATGTCGGAATCGCCGGGAACCAGTAGTTTACGAATTTGCCCACCACGGACAGCTCAACCATCGAGACGAGGATGTAATTGAACCAGTAGTTCCAACCGGAGATGAAGCCGGCGCGCTTGGACCAGTAGCGAGTGGCGTAGTAGCTGAACGCGCCCGCCTTCGGATCCTCAACGGACATTTCGCTCAGCGCGCGCACGATCATGAAGATTGCGAAGCCGCCAACCAAGTAGGCGAGCAGAATCGAGGGGCCGGCCAGCGCGATGGATTCGCTGGAACCATAGAACAGGCCGGTTCCGATGGCGCCGCCCAGTGCAATCAGCTGGATATGACGGTTCTTCAGTGACTTGCGCAGCGTGGCCGGCACCGGCACGTCGTCGGTTTCGCGCGGCTTCTTAGGCGCATCAGCAGTACTCATTGTGCCCTTCTCTCACATTTCTTGGGTTTTGGCGCACGCGGGGCTTGCCGCGATGCGCAACGTTCGTTATTCTATGCCGCCGTATCGTCTCAGAAATGGTCAATCGTCTATTTGTGCGCTATCGCAAGCGCGGGCGTGGGCGCGGCCGGTGAGCAGGCGAAGCTATAGCGAGCGATGCTTATGAAACCGCACGCTTCACTGAGTTCACTGAATTCACCGTGTTCACTGCGTGGCAGGCATACACATGGTGAAGATGGTGTGGGACACCGATTCGGGAGAGGCCGCGAGATCGGTGGCGAGCCAATATTGCAAAAGCCCAATGCTGCCGGACACGGCGAATCGCATACGCATCTGCGCCTCGGCTGGGTAACCCGCCGAAGATTGCAACTGTTCGCCTACGCCGCGCTGGCTGTAAATCAATCCCAGCAGCTGCTGCTGGAAGCCGATATCCGCTTTCGGGCTCATCAATACCTGCAGATGCTTGCGATTGTCGGCAATGTACTGGCAGATGCGCTCAATAACATGCTCGATGCCGGCAGAATCTGGCTGGGCGAGTAGCTGTTCGAGTGCGGTGGTGACCCAGGCCATGGTTTCGTCTTCAATGTCGTGCAGCAGTTCCTCGATGCTCGCATAATGCGCGTAAAACGTGGAACGATTCACATCGGCCCGCTCGCACAACGCTTTAACGGTGATGGAGCCGAGCGGCTGATTGCGCAGCAACTCGATAAGCGCGTCCTGCATGGCACGTCTCGTGTAGCGGGTGCGGCGGCTTTCCGTCAATTCTTTGGCCATGGCCTTCTCCCCAAATTCCGACAACCCACAATCCAACTGTTGGTTGCAGAACCGACACAGTGTTGTTTTACTTGAGTATAGCAGGAAGTTTTGGCGGGGCCTATGGGGCTAGGTGGCTGCCACGAGCGCGTTGGAGGTGTGCGATGGCGTATATCGAATTCGACCATGTGGTCAAGGAATATCCTTCTGGTAACAGTGTGATTCGCGCGCTCGACGAGGCCAGCTTTACCGCCGAACAAGGCGAATTAAGCGTGATTCTGGGACAGTCCGGTGCCGGCAAAACCACGGCATTGAACATTCTGGGCGGCATGGATACCGCCACAACCGGCCGCGTAGTGGTCGGCGGGCGCGATATTACGGGCCTGCGGAAAAAGGGGCTGGTGACCTACCGGCGCAACGACATCGGCTTCGTTTTCCAGTTCTACAATCTTGTGCCGAACCTTACCGCGCTGGAAAACGTGGAGCTTGCCTCACAGATTTGCCCCGACCATTTCGACCCGGTGGAAACCTTGTACAAGGTCGGGTTGGGGGAGCGCATGGGGAACTTCCCAGCGCAACTGTCCGGCGGCGAACAACAGCGTGTATCCATCGCCCGCGCGATTGCCAAAAAGCCGAAGCTGTTGTTGTGCGATGAGCCGACCGGTGCGCTCGATTACGAGACCGGCAAGGAAGTGCTGCAGTTGCTGCAGGATATTTGCCAAACACAAGGCATGACCGTAATGATCATCACGCATAATTCCGCGCTTGCACCGATGGCTCACAAAGTGATTCGCTTCCGCTCCGGCAAGGTGACCAGCGAGGAGGTCAACGCAACGCCGCGGCCCATCGCCGATATCGAATGGTAGGTGATTGGCGATGCTCACTGCAAGACACTCTGTGAAACGCCCCGTGAAACAAGCGAGGCGATTCGTGAAACAACCTGTGAAACATTCTGTGAAACGGCGGAACCTCGACGATAGCGGCGGTCGAGGAGCGGGCGTTTCTGCGGTATTTGCCAAAGATACGTTGCGTTGCTGGCTGCGCAGCTGGAAAAGGTTCGTCTCGATCGCCGTCATCACGCTGCTTGGCGTGGCCGTGCTGACCGGCATCTACGCCGGATGCCGCGATGCTTTTCTGGCGGCCGGTCGTTTTTACGATCAGCAGGGACTGCATGACCTGCAGGTGCTATCCACATACGGCCTGACCGATGATGATGCGGCGGCACTGCGCCGAATCGACGGTGTGCAAACCGTGCAGCCCGAACGTTCTCAGACGGTGACCACGTTGGTGGACGGCACCAAGAAAACCGTGACCATGCAGGAAATCGGTACCGAAGGGCTTGATCAGCCGTACCTGCAACAAGGCAAACTGCCGAACAAGGCCGGCGAAGTGGCGGTGACTCAGCAGTTCCTGAACGATAGCGGACTCAAGATTGGCGGCACCATTACTGTGACGCCACAAGACACCTCTTCATCCGTCATATCGGTAGCGGCCACGGAGACTGACGATTCCAATAATGATTCCAATGACGATTCCAATAATGCCGATACGGTAGGTGTCGCCGCCAATGCCTCGGCATCCGATGCGAAGTCCGCCGCCAATACGGACGCCGACGCCGAGCAATCCCCGCAGTTCCCCACGAAACTCACCATCACCGGCGTCGTACTTGACCCGCGCGACCTCAACAATCCAGACGGCTATTCGGGCATGACCTCCTTCCGGTCCACCTCATCCGAGGACTATACGTTCTTTGCACCCAGCGACGGCGTGACCGGCAATATATACACTGCGATATCGGTTGCCGTCACTGGTGCGTCCGATTTTGACACGTTTTCCGATGCCTACGATGAAGCCGTCAAAACCGTGGCCGACCGTATCGAACATCAGATACAGACCACACGCCAGAAAGCCCGTCGTCAACAGATCGTCTCCAGCGCGCAGCGCAAACTGGACGATGCCCAAGACGAGGCCAACGAGCAGCTGGACGAAGCCCAGAAGCAGATCGACGACAACTGGGCCGAGCTGGAAGCCAACGAAACGACATTGCAAGATAGCCGTACCGAATTGGAGAACAACAGGACAACCATTACCGATGGCGAACGGCAGCTCGCCGATGGACGTGCGCAGATTGCATCGGCCCGTCAACAGATCGCGCAAGGTCGCCAGCAGATAGCCGAAGCGCGCACCCAGCTCGAATCGGGCAAAGCGCAGCTCACCTCGGCTCGCAAACAGCTCGATGCGGCGCAAACGGAACTGACTGCCAATCGCACGAAAATCGAACAGGGCATTACCCAAATCGACCAAGGCGTGGCACAAATTGATCAGATGCTGTCCATGATTCAACAGGCCGACAATCTACTGGCGCAACTTGACCCGAATATCGACTTCAACTCACCCACATGGCAGGCCATCAAGCAACTGCTCGCGCGCCTTGGCATTACCCTGCCTGAAGTGCCGTCAATCAGTGAGCTGCGGCAACAGCTGGCCGCCAAGCAAACGGAACTGCAAACGCAGCGAGACAGTCTGACCCAGCAGAAAGCCGATTTGCAGCGCACATTAAACGAAACCATTGCCCCCGCACAATCCACCTTGGACCAGCAGAACGCGCAACTGACCGCCAAGGAACAGGAAGCGGCTGCAGGAGAGGCACAGCTCAATACCAAATCCGCGGAACTCGAAGCGAATGCCGCAACCCTCGAAACCCAGTCGGCGCAACTTGAAGCGCAGGCCGCCCAACTGGCCAGCGGCAAGCAGCAGCTCGAAGAAGGCGAGCGGCAGCTGGAAGAAGGCGAACAACAGCTCGCGGACGGCAAGGCGAAACTGGATGATGCGCAGTCTGAACTCGATGCGAAGCGAAGCGAAGCGGAAAGCGAATTCGCCAAGCAGCAACGGCGCATCGACGATGTGGCCAACGCACGTTGGTATGTGCAGACACGCGCTTCGATCGACGGATTCAGCTCGCTCAAATCAGACGTCAGTTCCATCGAATCCATCGGCCGCGCATTCCCGATTGTGTTCCTGCTGGTCGCCGTGCTCATGAGCCTGACCACCATGACCCGCATGGTCGAGGAAGACCGCGGACTTATCGGCACCTACCTTGGACTCGGCTATGGCGGACTCGCCGTGTCCAGCCGGTATCTGCTGTTCGCGTTGCTCGCCTGCTTGGTCGGCGGCGGCATCGGTCTGCTGGTCGGATTCCTTGGCATCCCGGCATTCCTGCTGGTGGTGATTGAGGGACTGTATATATTGCCCGGTGTGCGACTCGAATACGACTGGTTGTACGGTTCGGCCGGCATCGTGCTGTTCGTGGTCGGCGTGGGCGTGGCCACCGCGCTCGCCTGTCGCGAGGAGATACGGCACACGCCCGCCGCGTTGATGCGGCCGAAGGCACCGAAAGCGGGCGCTCGCATATTGCTGGAGCGGATTCGCCCGGTATGGAGCCGGCTGAACTTCCTCGGCAAAGTCACCGCGCGCAATATCTTCCGATTCAAGTCGCGCTTGATTATGACCGTGGGTGGCGTGGCCGGTTGCACAGCGTTGATTATCTGCGGATTTGCGATTAATGACACCGTCGACACGATTGGCGTCAAACAATACGAGCAGATCTACCAGTACGACCTGATGGTCGTGGCCAATGACGATGACGCCACCGCGATGCGCAAGCAGGTGGCACAAGATGGCCAAACCACCGAAACGCTGAATCTGCGCGTGGATAGTGGCGAGATGAGCAATGCGGCGCAGGAAAGCGAAACCGTGCAGCTGATGACCGTGCCCAACGATTCGCTGAATATCTTGAACGATATGGTCACGCTGGAACAAGCTGGCGATGATGGATGGTTTGGGCTGCCCAATATCTTCGGCAAAGCGGGTGGCGGCACTGTAGCGCTGGACGATAGTGGCGTGATTGTATCGCAGTCCGCCGCCAACTCGCTGAATATTCATGCCGGCGACACCGTCACGCTGGGCAATGGCGGTAGCAGCCGGGCCAAGGTGCAGGTCACGGCCGTGACGCGCAATCTTATTGGCTCTGATGTGTACATCAGTGAGCGACTGTACGACCAGAAGTTTGCGGCCGACGGTGTGACGTCTTCGGCTTCGGGAGATGGCACTGCCTCGACCTTGACGTGGAACGCGATGCTCGCCAAGCTGAAAGGTTCCGAGACCGAACAGGCCGAATATGCGGATCGGTTGGGCGAGGAATCGTCGGTGCTCAAGGCCGTGAGCTGTGCGCATCTGGCCGCCACGTTTAAGTTCGATTTGATGGGTGCCGTGGTGGCGCTGATTGTGGGGCTCGCCGGCGGCCTGGCGCTGGTGGTGCTGTTTACGTTGGCCAATACGAACGTGTCCGAACGCATCCGCGAGATGGCCACACTGAAGGTGCTGGGCTTCTATGACCGCGAGGTGCACAACTACGTGAACCGCGAGATGATGATATTGACCGGTATGGGTGTGGTGGTTGGTCTGCCGCTTGGCAGGTGGATAGGCGGATTACTGACTGCTGCGTTGAATATGCCGTCGCTGTATTTCGAAGTGGAAGTGCACTGGTACAGCTATGCGATTGCCGTGGTGGCGACGCTGGCGTTCGCGCTGCTGGTGCAGCTGTTCACCAACCCAGTGCTCGATCGCGTAGACCCGGTCAGCTCGCTCAAGTCCGTGGAATAGAGGTAGAAGTTCAATTTGGTGTTGATGAATTGAACTTTTTGGCGGAATATTTACAGTATCATCGCATGTATTCTTGAGCTGAGCGGTTTTCGTGACATATTTCGGTGATACAGTTTGAACTTGTTTTGAACGAGTATCGCGTCTGGTGCGTAACAATCGGGCGGCAGAGAAGAGAAATGAAATCAGTATGGCCGATACGAATGTGAATGGTGGTACACGGCAGGCTACGGGCAAACTCAAGTCTGTCGAAAGCCTGGACCAGACCAACGAGATGGAGCGTGGCCTGAGCAATCGCCACGTGCAGTTCATCGCCATTGGCGGCACCATCGGCACCGGCTTGTTCCTGGGTTCGGGCAAGTCGCTGGCACTGACCGGCCCCTCGATCGTCTTCGTGTATATCCTGGTCGGCGTCATCATGTTCTTCCTGATGCGCGCCATCGGCGAGATGATGTACCGCGACCCCAGCCAGCACACCTTCATCAATTTCATCACCCGTTACCTTGGCAACGGGTGGGGGCATTTCGCCGGCTGGACGTATTGGGCCGCGCTCGTGCTGCTGGGCATGACCGAGATCACGGCCGTCTCCACGTACTTCATCACCTTCTTCGACACGTTCGGCATCGACCTGACCCATTGGAAATGGCTGATTGAACTGTGCTTCCTGGTGTCGCTGGTGTCCGTCAACCTGATCGCCGTCAAGGTGTTCGGCGAGGTGGAATTCTGGTTCTCGATGATCAAGATCACGCTGATTTGCGCGATGATCGTCACCGCCGTGGTCATGATCGTGATCGGCTACCATTACCCGGCCGCGCGGATTCATGGCGTGGATCATGTGAGTCCGGCGGGCCACGCCGGACTCGACAACCTGTTCGCCGGCTTCTCGTTCGCCCCGAACGGCTGGATGGCCTTCCTCATGAGCTTCCAGATGGTGTTCTTCGCCTATGAGCTGCTCGAGTTCGTGGGCGTCACCGTCTCCGAGACCAAGAATCCTCGTGAGGTGCTGCCCAAAGCCGTCAACGAGATCATCGTGCGTGTGCTCATCTTCTACGTGGGCGCGCTCGTGGCCATCATGTGCATCGTGCCGTGGACCTCGTTCAAGCCGAACGAGGACGGCTCCTTTGCCTCCCCGTTCATTATGGTGTTCCAGTACGCCGGGCTGAATTGGGCGTCCGCGCTGGTGTTCTTCGTGGTGATCACCGCCGCATCTTCCGCGCTGAACTCGCTGCTGTACTCGGCTGGCCGCCACCTGTACCAGCTGTCCGAGGTGTCGCCGAACCCGATGCTGAACAAGCTCGGCAAGGTGTCCGATCGCAAGGTGCCGGCCCGCGCCATCCTGGTGTCCGCGGCGCTGATACTGCTGTCGCCGATCGTCAACGCCATCCCCGGTGTGTCCGGAGCGTTCGTGCTGTTCTCGTCCGCCAGCTCCGCGGTGTTCCTGTTCATCTACATCCTGACGCTGATGGCACACCGCAAGTACCGTCGCTCCGCTGATTTCATTCCGGACGGGTTCGTCATGCCCGCTTGGAAGGTGCTCAATACGGTGGCAATCGTGTTCTTCGTGTTCATCTACCTGACGTTGTTCCTTGCGGACGATACGCGCAATTCCGCGATTGCCGGCCTGGTGTGGCTTGTGGGCTTCGGTGGATTCTCTATGCTGCGCGAACGCTACCGTAGCCGCGATTTGAAGGCCGCACTGGAACACAAGGAGTGATTGGACGGGCTGATTGGCTGGCGGCTATTAGTTGGGTGGCTGTTGGCTGTTGGCGGCTGACTGGCTAGCGGCCGATAGCCAATGACTGGGCTGATCGTCAGCCAATCGGCTGCCTATAGGTCTCATTGATACATTCGGTCATCCGATTAGTGCATTTGCGCGGACAATTAGTGCATTCGATCATCGGATTAGTACATCAGTGTGCAATTATTAGTACAATTAGCCGCCTAATTAGTACATTAGGACATAAAACAATGTCCTAATGTACTAATTAGATGCTAAAATACGATAAGTGCCATGTCCTAATGTATGAATTATCGCTATGAAGGGCGGAATGCGATGACGCAGGATGAACTTATGCAAGTGCTGCAGGCCGGTGAATCATCTATGGTCGAGTTCAAGCGCTGCAGCGAATTGCCTCATACGGATACTTTTGAGACTGTATGCTCATTCGCCAATCGTTCTGGTGGCAGCATTTATCTTGGCGTTGACGATGACGGTCAAGTGCTCGGCGTCGATTCTAAGCGCGTTAGTGAGATAGAGCGCAACGTTGTCAACGTAGTGTCTAATCGTAAGATGTTCGAACCGGCTCCAATGGTGGAAACGGAACATATCGAGTACGACGAACGGATTATTGTTCGTATTTGGGTAGCTCCGAGTTCTTCGGTTGTGCGGTTCAAGGGCGCAGTGTTTGATCGCATTGCTGATGTGGATACACACATCGAAAGCGATATCCAGATTAGTCAAATGTATATTCGCAAGCAGAACTACTATTCCGAACGGCGAATTTTCCGTTACGTGACTCCGTTTGATTTGCGTCCTGAGCTGATTGCGCGAATGCGGCAGCTGGCGGTCGCTCAGCGAGCTGGGCACCCTTGGGGAACTATGTCTGACGAAGAACTGTTCCGCAGCGCCAAGCTATACGATCGTGATTACACGACCGGCGAAGAGGGCTTTAATCTTGCTGCAGTGCTGCTCTTGGGCAAGGATGAAGTCATTTCCTCGGTTTGCCCAGCGTATATTACTGATGCCGTGGTTCGGCGAGACAATATTGACCGATACGATGACCGACTTATGGTGCGGACCAACTTGTTCGATTCGTACGAGCAACTCCGTGAATTTACTGAGCGGAATCTGCCTGACCGCTTTGTGTTAAAGGGCGATAAGCGAGTGAGCCCGCGTACGATGATCGCCCGTGAATTGGTGGCAAACAGCCTCATGCATCGGGAGTATTCCAGTCCGGTGGTGGCGCGTGTCACCATTGATAATGAATCCATCCGGACGGTTAATGCTTCGCGCTCATTCTTTGAAGGTCGAATGAAGCTGGGCGAGTTCACGCCAATGCCAAAGAATCCGATTATCGCTAATGTGTTTGTGCAGACCGGCATAGCCGAGCAGCTGGGTAGCGGACTGCGGAATCTGATAAGAGCGTCCCGGCAATATACTGAGCGAGAGCCTGAGTTCCGCGATGGTGACATATTCGAGGCGACGATTCCTATTGTTCCTGCGCTGAAGACCGTGGATGGTTCTGGTTTTGCTAGCGTGAGATCTGTAGTTGAGAAAGATGCCGAAGAGGGTGCGAGGCTCATTGGCGGGGAACGTGTGGATGGTAAGAAAGCAGATGCAACCGCATCGGGTGAAATTGATTCGCGGGCAGCGATGCTGTCGGCGATGAATCGACGCTTGACAGAGGTTGACTATGTGACTGTACCTGAACTCGCCAAGATAACAGAGCTCGATAACAGAACAGTCCGCAAATTCCTAAACGGTTTAGTTGCGCAAGGAAAGCTGATTGCTGAAGGCAACACGCGTGGTCGGCGTTATCGGAAGGGATAGCGGGCGCGATATCTCGATGCAGTGGGATTCACTTAAGGGCTACGGCAAATATGATTCGTAGCGATTGGGCCAGCGCAATTCGAATGGCTCATGACTTTGTGCGTCGTTTGTGGTCTCTGAAGTTGTTTGCTGGGTGACGGTTTTGTGATAAAATCGCTCATATCAAAATGTTTGCGTAAACATTTTGGCTGCGCCGAAAGAAGGAGTCGACGTAGGTCATGTATCAGGCAAAGAGGCCGGCTCAGTGAAGCAAAGGCCGATTTTTCCGGTATAAGGCGGACAGCAGGAACACTAAGGAGACCAATGAAGGTACTGAGCAAATCGCTTGCTGCAATGGTTGCGGCGGCAACACTAGTGGGAGGAGGGGCGTTTGCGGTTGCCGGCACTGCGTATGCGGCTGATAACGATGCCATTACCGTGACCCCGAACCCGTGGTATGCCAACAGTTTCGATGGCTGGGGCACCTCACTGGCTTGGTTCGCCAACGCCACCGGCAGCCTCGGCGAGGAATCGGCCATCACCACCAATCTCGGCGATGACGCTTCCAAGGCTAAGGCTGTGGAATACGGCAAACAGCTGCGCGAACAGTTCTACCAGTCCATCTTCGGTGATGAAGGACTGGACCTGAACATGGCCCGCTACAACGTGGGCGGCGGCAATGCCTCCGATGTTGCCTACGGCTACCCATTCATGCGCCAAGGCGCTGCCGTGCCTGGCACGTGGAAAGATGACGCCACCGGCTCCGGCACGTATGGCAATGGCGTAACCACCAAGCAGGCCGACAAAGACAAGCTGGCTGCGGCATTCGACCCGACTGACGACAACCAGTATGACTTCTCCAAGTCCGCCGCCCAAGACTGGTGGATTGAGCGCGGTGCCACCGGCGATAACCCTGACATCACCGACGTAGAGGCCTTCGCCAACTCCGCTCCGTGGTTCCTGACCAACAGCGGTTACGCCACTGGTGGACGCAACTCCGGTAGCAATAATCTTGCAAACCCTGAGAAATTCGCTCAGTACATGGCCAAGAACGTCGAGCACCTCGAAAGCCTTGGCGCAAACGTTGACACGGTCGAGCCGTTCAACGAGTCCGAGACCAGTTACTGGGGCACTCCGGGCTACATGGCTTCGAAGTACACCGATGAGAGCGATGACAACACCAAGCTCATTAACAACTACTGGGATAAGTACTACTCCGACAAAGATAAGTCCGTCACCCCATACTCCAACGCGCTGAAGAAGCCGCAGGAGGGTATGCATGTCAGCAACGCCCAGCAGCAGCAGACGATTACCGCACTCGCTGAGGCGCTCAAGGACAATGATGACACCATCATCGCAGCCACCGATGCCACGAACTCCGCCGACTTCGTCAAGTCGTACAACCAGTACCCGCAGGCGATCAAGGACCTTATCGGCCAGTACAACGTTCACGCCTACTCCGACAGCAACCAGATGCAGTCGCGCGATATCGCTCAGGCAGACGGCAAGAAGCTGTCGATGAGCGAGGTGGACGGCTCCTGGCAGTCTGGCTCCTACAACCCGTACGGTTTCGACAACGCGCTGGGCATGATGAGCAAGATCAGCTCCAACGTCACCCGCCTGCAGTCCAAGGACTTCACCTTCTGGCAGGTGGTCGAGGACCTCTACAACATGCAGATGGGGTCGAATGTGAATCCGGCCGGTGAGAACACCAACTGGGGCACCGTGCTCATCGACTTCGACTGCACCGTGGCTGGCATGGACGGCAAGCTCTACTCCGAGCGCCGCGTGAACAACAACGGCGGTACCACCGATGGACTTGAACCGTGCACGGTTATTGCAAACGCCAAGTACAACGGCGTCAAGGCCATCACCCACTTCATCCACGCGGGCGACAAGGTCATCGCCAACAACGATGAAGACAACAACATGACTGCCACCTCCGACGATGGCAAGACGCAGACCGTCATCCACCGCAACTCCGGCACCTCTGACCAGACCTTCGTCATCGACCTGTCGAAGTACGGCGAGATTGCCGACAACGCTTACGGTGAGCTCTACCTGACCACCGAAACCTCTGCCGAAGACAAGAACGCGGGTGTCGATTCCGCCACTCCGGAAGTCTTCGCCAAGACCAGCAACGTCAAGCAAGCTGAAGGCTCTGTGATGATTGACAAGGCTGCCAAGACCGCTACGGTCACTGTGCCCGCCCGTTCTATCGCCTCCATCCAGCTCACTGGCGTGACCGGCTACGCTAAGGATGCTGCCGTCGAGACCGGCGACACTTACCAGCTCGTTGGTAAGCAGTCCGGCAAGGCCGTGGCTGATACCACTTCTGGTGATTCCGCGCTGTCCCTGGCCAACGTCGCTTCCGATGCCGAGAACGCCAAGAAGCAGACTTGGACCTTTACCCAGATCGAGCAGCCCGCCGACTCCGAGCGCCCTGATCTCAAGGCTTATGTGATTACTAACGCCGAAGGCAAGGTGCTGGTGTCCAAGGATGGCACGAACGCGCTTTCCAACGAAACGGTTGAGGCCGCTAAGTCCGACCCGGCTGCCAAGTGGATTCTCAACACTTCCGATGGTTCGACCTACCAGCTGCTCAATGCCGCGACTAAGACGAACCTCGATGTGGATAACTCTGGTACCACAGTCGGCACGAAGGTTGGCTTGTGGCAGTCACCGAGCGGCACTTCGCCGTCCGCCAACCAGACATGGACTCTACGCAATGTAACGCCGACCAGCCAGAAGACCGTGAACGTGCAGACCGCCGTTAACGAGAAGGCCGCGCTGCCGACCGAAGTCACGCTCTACTACACCTGGGGCGAAGGCAAGGCCACGGTTGCCAACTGGGATACTTCCAAGGTCGATGTGGCCAAGGAAGGCACCTACGAAGCCACCGCTACCGCCACCGATGTGTACGGCAACGAGTTCAATGTCGCCGCTACGGTCTACGTTGGCGCGCTCACCGTTTCCGATCCGGTATCGGCTACAGTGCTGGCCGGCACCAGTGCGAGCGAGGCGAAGGCCGCGCTTGAGGCTGCGCCGGTGTATCTGCACGTCAAGGCATCGCCTGCATTCGAGGGCGATGCGGCTAAGGTTACGTGGAACTTCGATGGGCTTGATACCAAGCTCGCCGATGCCAAGGCTGGCGACAACATTGCCGTGACCGGTACGTACCAGCTGGACGACGCGACCACGATTGCGCTGAAGGGCACGATCTATGTCACCGCCGCCACGCCTGAGAATGTGGCCGACACTGCTTCCAGCCTGACCGTGACCAACCAGCAGACGGAATACAGCAAGGGCGATCAGTGGAAGAAGCTCACCGATGGTGACACGTCAGCTGAAGCCTGGGTGACGTGGAACTCTGCTGGTGACTATTCCGCCAGCCCGACCGCCACGATTGACTTCGGCTCTGAGTGTGAGCTTAGCAGAGTGACCATTACGTATGGTGACAAGGCTCCGGCTTCCGCCAAGGCCGAGTACACCACTGATGGCGAGACGTGGATGCAATTCGGTAGCGATGTTAAGCCTGCCGCAGGCCAGACGGTGACGTTCAAGGCCGATAAGGGCACAGTGAATGCCACGAAGGTGCGCATTGTGAACACCGTGAACAACGACTACATGAACGCCACCGAAATTCAGGCATTCGTGACGCCGGTTCAGGGTGCTGCGAAGAACATCGCCGCGGCCTCTGGCACGAACTTCTCGGTGAACTTCCAGGAGGGTGCCTCCGCTTCCAAGGCCATCGATGGTGACACTACGTCAAAGGGTTGGTCCACTTGGGCTTCCACCGCCTCGACGGTGGACCCGGTCGCCACGTTCACCTTCGACGAAGCTCAGACCATCACCGAAGTGAAGACCTTCTTCTACTACGATGGTCGTGCGTCTTGGCCGAAGAGCCAGACGCTGGAATACCAGGATGAGGCTGGCGAATGGCATGGAGTCGGTACCAAGGATGGCTGG
>ENA-OXVL01000032-OXVL01000032.1-human-gut-metagenome-genome-assembly--contig:-NODE-32-length-29931-cov-14.4743_pt1 | contig 29931 bp, 24 predicted proteins | sample MGYA00249250_ERZ652696 | MGnify/ENA primary metagenome ERZ652696 (study PRJEB26925, sample SAMN05826793) | human gut metagenome | biome: ENVO:2100002; feature: ENVO:00000062; material: ENVO:00002003... | reverse complement strand
AGATAGGCTCCGGTCTCGTGGGCTCGGAGATGTGTATAAGAGACAGCGGCAGATCAGAACCTAACATTCTTGCTGCCTGATCGATCTTCTTCTCCTGTGCCGCGATTACCTCCGGTTCTTCATCACTGACAATTCCTCCGACCGGAAGTGGAAGAAATTCCAAAATCTCTCCGTCTGCCACAACAACCTGACCGCCGCCCTGCTCGATCAGATAATTGGCTGCAATTGACATATCCTCTGCGCTGACACCCATAACAACCAGATTGTTGTCATCCGGTGCTGCTGAAGATGCCATCGCACCTTTCTTTAATTTCCATCCGGAACAAAATGCCAGAGATTTATTTCCATTTCTTCCAAATCGTTCCAGAACAGATACCATTGCCACATCCTGTTCTACATCCGGAAGTACGATTCCGTTTTCAACTTTTAAAACAACATCTCTTCTCTTTCTGACAAATGGTCCTTTTACATCCATCGAAAGAACCTTTGCCTCTCCGTTCTGAATAGATGTCTTATATTCAAAATCTTCTTTTGTCGTCAGTTTGCATTTCAACTCACCTTTTAACACAGAGCTTCTCTCCGGTGCTTTCAGATCATACGTAAGCTTATGGTCTTTTGCCACCATCTTTCCGTTTGTCATGACTTCTTTGATTCCAAATGCTTCCAGATCGTCTACAAACAGAATGTCTGCAATTCTTCCAGGGCAGATAGAACCTACCATATGGTCAATGCGATATGCTTCTGCGCTATTGATCGTCGCCATCTGGATTGCAGTCATCGGTTTCACTCCTGCCTGGATTGCCAGACGTACTACATTGTCCAGATGTCCTTTTTCCAGAACATCACTTGCTGTCACATCATCTGTACAGAAGCTGACTCTTCTTGCAAATGCCGGATTTACCTCTGTCACTGCTCTGATATTCTCTGCCAGGAAATGTGTTACGGAAGACTCGCGGATCAGCATGTGCATTCCTTTTCTCATCTTCTCTACAACTTCCTCGTGGTCGTAGCTTTCATGATCCAGGCGCACTCCTGCACACAGGTATCCGTTCAGATCATTGCCTCTTGCCATCGGTGCACATCCAAATACCGGCAGACGGTTCTTGAATGCTTCTGCGATTGCTCCCAGTGTGTTTTCATCCTCTTCCTGGATAAACTCTCTTACTGTCTCCCATACTCCGTAACACTGCGGCCATTTCTGTACCTCTTCATGTACCTCTTTTGTAAAGTTAAATGCTACAGTAGACTGAGGAATTGTATATGGTGTCTTATACGGTGCTCCCCAGAACACTTTCAGAGGACTCGCCTGTACCTCCTTTTGTACTTCCTGCAGTCCTTCCAGACCTGATACGGAAATATATTCGTCCAGACCGGAAATCATGCTTGTAGTCCCTCTTGGCACAACTGCTTTTGCATAGCTTGTAATGCTCAACTTGCTGCACTCACTGTGAATATGACCATCAATCATACCCGGCACCAGATATCTGCCCTTTGCATCGATCACTTCTGTCTCTTCCCCGATATACTCTTTCACATCTCCCACTGCTACAATCGTGTCTTTGTAAACTGCGATATCTGCCGGATAGATCTCCTCAGACATAACATTGACCAGAGTTCCTCCCATGATCACTTTTGTTGCAGGTGTCTTTGCACGTCCTGCACGAATCAGTTCCTTCAGATTTTCTACTGTTGTTCTTTCCATTCTTTTAAATCCTCCTGTTGTTTTGAGTAACAAAAAAGATACACCGGCCAGAGGCTAAACAGGTTTCCCGTCCTGCAAATGTATCTTGAAGAATTTTCAATATTCTGTTGTCTTCAACATATGTTCATCATAGCACATTGTTTTCAAAATGAAAATATAAGCTGTTATGAATATTTCCTATCATTATTAAGAAGCACATCTTATATATTTTTTGCCAGAGTAGCTGGAGAAGTACTTCTGCCAAAAAAAACTGCCGCACAACATGTGCGGCAGCCTCATACTAAAACTCAAACTTTTTCTCAAAGTATGCTTTCAGATCTTCAATTTTTACACGTTCCTGTTCCATTGTATCTCTGTCACGAACAGTCACTGCACCATCTTCTTCTGAATCGAAATCATAAGTTACACAGAACGGTGTACCGATCTCATCCTGACGGCGATAGCGTTTTCCGATATTTCCTCTGTCATCAAATTCGCAGTTGTAAGTCTTGCTCAGTTCTGCAAACACCTTCTCAGCGCCTTCATTGAGCTTTTTAGACAGCGGAAGCACACCAATCTTGACAGGAGCCAGTGCCGGATGGAAATGCAGAACCGTACGTGTATCTCCGCCTTCCAGTTCTTCCTCGTCGTATGCGCTGCAAAGGAACGCCAGTACCATACGGTCTGCACCAAGAGACGGCTCAATCACGTATGGGATATATTTTTCTTTCTTCTCATCATCAAAATAAGTAAGATCCTGTTTGGATACTTCCTGATGCTGTGTCAGATCGTAGTCTGTTCTGTCAGCAATTCCCCACAGCTCTCCCCATCCAAACGGGAACAAAAATTCTACGTCTGTGGTTGCTTTACTGTAGAAGCACAGTTCTTCCGGACTGTGGTCACGATAGCGGACTTCTTCATCTTTGAGTCCCAGAGAACTCAGCCAGTTCAGGCAGAAATTCTTCCAGTAATTGAACCAGTCAAGATCTGTTCCCGGCTCACAGAAAAATTCCAGTTCCATCTGTTCAAATTCTCTCGTACGGAATGTAAAGTTACCCGGTGTGATCTCGTTACGGAATGATTTTCCGATCTGCGCGATACCGAACGGAATCTTCTTTCTGGATGTACGCTGTACATTCTTAAAGTTGACAAAAATTCCCTGAGCGGTCTCAGGTCTTAAATATACCACGTTTTTCGCATCTTCTGTGACACCCTGGAACGTCTTGAACATCAGGTTGAACTCGCGGATGTCTGTAAAATTGTGCTTTCCGCAGGAAGGACATTTGATCTCATGTTCTTCGATATAAGCCGCCATCTGCTCTTTGCTCCATGCATCGACGCTTCCTTCCAGTTCGATCCCGTTCTCCTGTGCATAATCTTCGATCAGCTTGTCTGCACGGAATCTTTCTTTACACTCTTTACAATCCATCAAAGGATCACTGAATCCGCCAAGATGTCCGGATGCCACCCATGTCTGTGGGTTCATCAGGATTGCACAGTCCACGCCCACATTATACGGACTTTCCTGCACGAATTTCTTCCACCATGCTTTTTTTACATTGTTTTTCAACTCTACTCCGAGATTTCCATAATCCCATGTATTGGCAAGCCCCCCGTAAATTTCAGAACCCGGGTACACAAAACCTCTTGATTTTGCCAGGGCTACGATTTTATCCATTGTCTTTTCTACCATAATTCTCTGTTCCTCACATTCTTTTTCATCAATTGGTAACTATTATAACGGCTTCCCTTTATTTTTTCAAGCCATGCTGTTTATATTTTCTACAGCAGCGTCTCCAGGATCTCCAGTGATTTGAACCGTTTATCCACATACAACAGACAGTATCTCTCCAGGATCCTGGACAGTGTTTCCAGAACCGCTTCGCTGACAGTAAAGGTATACAGCTTCTCAATGGTGCTGCTTTCTATGTACTGCATCGTATAAAGTGTGGAATTATCCAAAGGAATCCCATCCGATATCTTTTCCCTGCAGTCCTGGCAGATTATCCCGCCTTCCCTTGCTGAAAACACCATCTGTCCTTCTCTCTTCTGGCAGCGGACACATTGAAATACCTGCGGACCTTCTCCATTGATACAGAACGCTTTGAGTTCAAAAATGCGGCGGATCAGCAAATTCGGAATATGCGGGCTGGTCAGTGCTTTCATGGTCTGATACAAAAGCTTTAACATCTCCCGTTCATCATTCTGCTCTTTTGTATAATAATTCGCGAACTCCAGAAAATAAAACCCGTAATAAGCACCGATCATATCTTCCCGAAGCTCCGAAAAATAATTTGTGATCTTCACAGACTGGATCGTATGAGAGGAACGCCCCTCATACATCGTAAACTCCCCAAAGGAAAACGGATTGACTGCACCTACCAGCGGGCTGTTTGGTCTTCTCGCCCCTCTGGCAAATGCAGAAATCTTTCCCTGTTCCTTTGTCAGTATCACAACCCGTCTGTCATACTCTCCAACCGGTGCCGTGGAAAGCACCATCCCTGTCAAAACAATCTGATTCACCTGATCTAACTCCTGCCTGTTCCTTCTGTTCTTCCAAACAGCGACTTTCGCTGCTGCCACTTTCTGCTTTGTAAGAAAGATAATCTGCAATGCGTCCTGTTGTCATAAACTGTTCCCAGTATTCTTCTTTCATCGGTTCACCTCTTTAATTGCTTTCTCATCTGTTCCTTGTTGAGTATACAATTAGGGTGTCCGATTCTCTCCCGGATATACTATATAAAATCTGCAAAATACTACATCTCGTCCTCGTGGTATCCGAAATTCTTCATTAGAAAATCACTGTCTCTCCAGTTTTTCTGTACCTTTACCCAAAGCTTCAGATTCACTTTACAGTCCAGCATCCGCTCGATTTCATAGCGCGCCGTACTTCCGATCTTCTTTAGCATACTGCCCTGTTTTCCGATGATGATTCCTTTGTGGGAATCCCGCTCGCAGATGATCGTGGCATCAATATGCATGACTTTGTTCTGCATTTTCATGCGGTCGATGGCCACTGCGATTCCATGCGGGATTTCTTCCTGCAGACAATGAAGTGCCTTTTCCCGGATCAGTTCTGCCACAATCTGACGCTCCGGCTGGTCTGTCACAGTGTCTTCATCATAGAACTGAGGACCATATGGAAGATATTTTAAAATCACGTTCACCAGTTCATCCGTATTGTCCCCGTTTCTCGCAGATACCGGAACAATCTCCGCAAAATCATACTCTTTGCGGTATGCATCAATAAACAGCAGAACTTCCTCTCTCTTTACCATATCGATCTTGTTGATCACAAGGATCACCGGTGTTTTTACACGTTTCAGCTGTTCAATAATGTGCTTCTCCCCAGCTCCGATAAAGGTGGACGGCTCTACCAGCCAAAGTACCACATCTACTTCATTCAACGTGCGTTCCGCCACATTTACCATATATTCTCCCAGCTTATTTTTCGCCTTGTGGATTCCCGGCGTGTCCACAAATACAATCTGCCCTTCTTCCGTTGTCAGAACTGTCTGAATACGGTTTCTCGTCGTCTGTGGCTTGTTAGACGTGATCGCGATCTTCTGCCCGATCAGCTGGTTCATCAATGTTGATTTTCCCACATTTGGTCTTCCAATCAGTGTCACAAATCCTGATTTAAAATCATCTCTCATCAATTTTACGTTCTCCTTATCCTGTGTTTCCTAAAACAACGTCTTCACTTCCAGAAACATCTCTTTTTCTTCCTCGATCTTTTCTTCGCTTCCGATCACACAGATCTGCTCTGCCTTCAGCATTGCCTCCACTACTGCTGCAAGCGCACGGATATCCTCCTGTGCTGCATGCAGGATCTGACTGCGCTCTGTACGGATCATCTCCTGGGATACATGATTCATATACAGATTCATCGAGCGATCCCCTTTTGCAGCCGGATTCATCGGGCGGTCAATATTACTGATCGTTCCAATGATATATTTTGTCATATCCCGTTCATCGACTGTGAAATTCTTCAGATAGTCTACAACGCCTTCGTACACTTCCATTGTCTTTTTCAGGTTCGGATCCCGATAGGAGATCAGATATCCCTCTCCGATCCGGTTAAAGTTGCTCATACATCCGTATGCACCGCCTTTGACACGGACATTCTGCCAGAGATAATCATAACTTAAGATCACCTTCAAAATCTGCAACGCGCCATGATACTGTGCTCCATGATCGATAAAGTTTCCAACTCTTGCCACATACTGCACTTTGGAAGACGTTTTAAAGCCTTCGTTGCGTTTTCTGCAGTGTAATACACACGGCGTCTCTTCCCCGTCCAGTTCCGGATACAGTGTATCCTTGATCTCACGAAATGCTGCTTCTATAGGAGTAAGTCCGTCCTCTGAGGAGGTATAACTGATCATCACATTGTCCACACGGAAAATCTGACGGGAGAGCTGTTTTAAGTTTTGGATCAGCTCTGCTTTTTTCTCTTCAAAATGCTCTTCGATGCCACGGACTACCTCATAGAATCCGATGCCGTCGGTATCATCCTTGAATTTGGACAGGGGAGATCCATAAGACAATGCGCGCAGTGCGGATGTCGTATGTCCGGAAGACTGGAAGGACATCTGCAGTCTGGATTTGAGCATTGCCAGAATCTCTTTTAATCGTTTTTCATCATCCAGTCTGGATTCCATCAGAATCTCACGCATCATCGCAAACAGAATCTTCATCTGCGGATACAATGCCTTTCCTTTGATCTCAAATGTTGCACGAAAATCCTTCTCTTTTGCCTTTGTCACATCCGGATATAATTCAAGAGAAGTTCCGATTCCTCCTGTATGCACATTGATCTCGTTGAACAGTTCTCCATACCCATAGTTGTTCGTATCAATAATTCCAAGTACACTCTGCAGAATTCCGGTATATGGAAGCAGTTCTTCCGACACGCCGGAAAGATCAAACATCAGAGTGGCATAACCGATTCCGTTCGACTCGATTTCATGATGCACCAGTTTGATGCCGTCGATTTCCTTTTCTGTATTATAAACAGGAGCAATCTCTTCTGTGATATCTTCTCTGTTTAATACCGGGATCTTTGCCATATCTTCCGGAGCATCTTCTGACTCCTGATACGCTTCCAGCTCTTTTGTAGCTGCCACCAGTCTGTTCCGTTCTTCCTCACTCAGACCTGCTTTATAAGCTGCCAGTTTTTCCTCCAGCTCTTTGTCCATTCTGGCTGTCCGTCCTTTTTCCGGCTTTACGATCACGATGGATCCATGCTGATTGTCAAGCAGATAAGTCTGGATCAGTTTTTCAAAATATCCGGTAGAAATCTGTTCTTTCAAATATTCAAAGGTCGGGATTGCCTGCATATGCATAAATGGCTCGTTCTCATCATACAGCCAGCTGTCCATGATCTGCAGTCCGTACATCAGTCCCTTTGGATAATTTCCAAAATCTGCCTCTCTGAAGCGGAACTCGTGATAGTTGATCCCTGCCTCCAGAGATTTTTTATCCATTCCGTTTTTCACGATCGACTGGAGTGTCTCTTCGATCACACGGATAAATGCCTCTTTCTGATCACGATTCGCATTTTTAGAGACAATAGAAAAGATCGGCTGATAGATTCCATTGTCATAAGAACCCATGATATCTTTTCCGATTCCTGCATCCAAAAGCGCTTTTTTCAGCGGTGCACCCGGTGCAGAGAGCAGTGCATAGTCCAGAATCTGAAACGCCAGATACAGCTTTTCATCCAGACTTGTCCCGATGACTTTATTATAAGAAAGATACGTATTATCCTCCTCAGACTCCTCACTGGAGATCGAATACTCCATCTCCAGTTCTCTGATTTCTTCAAACGGTTTCTGATATTTGATCTCGGAATCCACTTCGATCGCATCAAATGCTGACAGATAATTTTCATCCAGCCATCTTAGCTTTTCTTCCATGTCCATGTCTCCGTAAAGATAGATATAGCTGTTGGACGGATGATAATATGTCCTGTGGAAATTCAAAAACTGCTCGTACGTCAGCTCCGGGATCACATCCGGATCACCGCCGGATTCATTGACGTAAGAAGTGTCCGGGAACAGAGAATTCTGGATCACACGGTCCAGCACACCTTCCGGAGACGAAAACGCTCCCTTCATCTCATTGTATACCACGCCATTGTACTCCAGCTTTCCATCTGCCGTATCCAGTTTGTAGCTCCACCCTTCCTGACGGAAGATTTCATCATGCTCATAGATGTTCGGATAAAATACTGCATCCATGTATACATGCATTAAATTCTGAAAATCCTTCGAATTACAGCTTGCAACCGGATATAATGTCTTGTCCGGATAGGTCATAGCATTCAAAAACGTATTCAGTGATCCCTTTACCAGTTCCACAAACGGGTCTTTCACCGGAAAATTTTTCGAGCCACACAGCACGGAATGTTCCATAATATGAGGAACTCCGGTACTGTCCGGAGCCGGTGTACGGAATCCGATCGTAAATACCTTATTCTCGTCATCATTGGCAAACAGTAAGATCTTTGCCTGGCTTTTTTTATGTTTTAACAGGATCCCTTTTGATTTCAGGTCAGATAAATCTTCTTCCCGAATTACTTCATATGCATTCAAATCATAAATACTCATCTTCATTCGCTCCTCTGTATTCTGTAATTGCATACAGGCATTATACCATTATCTGCACAACTTTAAAAGGGGCGAACTGATTTCACGCTTGCATTCACACTTGCAGCTTTACACTTGCAGTCGCTACGATGTCTGCACCTGTTCCCGCCACATTTTCAAGAAGAACATCTCCGATTTCTACCGGTGCATCTGCATGCACATCCTTTAACTGCCGAATACAGTCCATGATCTTCTCTTTTGGGATTTCTTTCTTTGTTTTTACCGAAACACGAGGTTGCGTTCCCCCGGTCACAGGTACCGTCGTCGTTATGATCCGAACCGGATGCAAAATCTCTGCTTCGGCATATTTTGCCCCTCTCGGACAATGATTGCCGGAAACACTGACCACGGTTTTATTTTCTGTCACTGCTGTGATCTGACATCCCAGAGGGCAGCAGATGCATGTCAACTCTCTCTCTTTCATATCACAATTCCTCCATCTGCAGTCTGATTTCCTTTATTTCCGCCACTTTTTCAAACACATTCTCCGGGATCAGGATTTGTTCCATCTCTCCCGGCGCTGCTGATTTTTTCTTTTTCTCCAACGCCAGCTCTCCATTGAGATATACCTGCACTTTACACGCCCCGAAGACTTTGTTCACCCGAAATCGGATATTCAATCCTTTCTCCTGTTTTCTGTGAATCTGGGACGGTACTGTGTAGCGCACGCCTCCCTCTGACTGAATCCGGACGAACGTTTCTGTGACAGAATGTTCTGTCTTTTGAACTGCTCTCTGCGCATACTCTGCTGCTGCCTTTCCTGCCCGCGTGGCTTCCTCTGACACAAAATCCACCAGATCATGTACATGCAGCACATTGCCACAGGCAAAAATCCCCTCCACATCTGTTTCCAGATTTTCATCCACCAACGGACCGTTTGTCACAGGATTCAAACTGACCTGCGCCTGTCTGGAAAGCTCATTTTCCGGCAGCAGTCCCACGGATAACAGCAAGGTATCACAGGCATAGAACTCTTCTGTTCCCGGAATCGGTCTTGCCTGTGCATCCACCTGCGCCAGTGTAACTCCCTCCACTCGTTTTTTCCCGTGTATCTTTACAACCGTATGGCTCAATTTCAGCGGGATGCCATAATCATCCAGACACTGCACGATATTTCGCTTCAAACCTCCCGAATAAGGCATCAGTTCTGCAACGACATTGACGTGCGCACCTTCCAGCGTCATCCTCCGCGCCATGATCAGCCCGATATCTCCGGATCCTAAGATCACCACTTCTTTTCCCGGAAGATATCCTTCCATATTGACCAGACGCTGAGCGGTTCCTGCCGTGTAAATCCCGGCCGGGCGGTATCCCGGAATATTTAAGGCTCCTCGCGGACGTTCTCTGCATCCCATGGCAAGTACAACAGCATCTGCCTGTATCTGACAGATTCCCCGCTCGCTGCTCATTGCTGTCACAACCCGCTCTTTTGTGATATCCATAACCATGGTGTTTAATCGATATTCAATGTCAAGCGCTTGCACCTGTTCGATAAATCTCGCCGCATACTCCGGACCTGTCAGCTCTTCTTTGAATGTGTGCAGCCCAAATCCATTGTGGATACACTGATTCAAAATACCGCCAAGCCTCTCATCCCTCTCCAGGATCACAATCTTTTTGGCTCCCGCAGCTTTGGCCGCCACTGCCGCTGCCAGTCCTGCCGGTCCTCCGCCGATAATCACAATCTCATATCTTACCATCTTTATTCCTCCCCACGATCATCTCGGAACCTGCTCCGTTTTTCGTAATCTCTTCCTGTCTGATTTTCAATTCCCGCTCCAGGATCTCCATTGTCTTCGGTGTACAAAAGCCTGCCTGACACCTTCCCATTCCAGCTCTCGTTCTGCGCTTGATTCCATCCATGGTCGTTGCTCCCAGAGGTCTGTGAATGGCATCTAAAATTTCGCCCTCGGAAATCATCTCACAGCGGCAGACAATTCTTCCATACGCCGGTTTTTTTCTGATCAGCTCATTTCTCTCTTTTGCTGGCAATTCTGCCGGATTTAAAATTCCTTTCCTAGCTCCGCAAAATGTAGGATTTTCTTGCAGATCTAATATCTTTTTTGCAAGCTCTGCCGCCATCCTTCCAATTGCAGGAGCGCTGGTCAGCCCCGGTGATTCAATTCCCGCACAGTCAATAAATCCCGGCGCATCCTCCACTTCTTTGATGATAAATTCATGTCCTGCTTCATGAGCCCGAAGCCCTGCAAACCCTGTGATCACCTGCCGAAACGGAATGTCTTTCACACTGTGCGCTGCCTTTCTTCTGATTTCTTCGATGCCCTGCATAGTCGTATCCGTTCCCTCTTTGTCTTCGATATCCACTGCCGTAGGACCCACCAGAAGATTTCCATGAACAGTCGGTGTCACAAGGACTCCTTTTCCAAATTTTCCGGGCAACGTAAACACTGTGTGGCTGACATGCCCTCCTGCCGTCTTATCCAGCAGGAAATACTCTCCTTTTCGCGCCGTAATATGTATCTTCTTTTCACTGACCATATTGTGGAATACATCTGCATACACTCCGGCTACATTGACGATCACCTTTGTTTCATACATCGTATCCTGTGTACAGATCCGATATCCGCCTGCAATCCGTCTCTCAATCTTTTTCACTTCCTGATCCAGACAAAACTCCACGCCATTTTGCGCCGCATTTTCTGCAAATGCGATCGTTAGTCCGAAGGGGCAGACAATCCCGCCTGTTGGTGCATACAGCGCAGCAACCGCCTCGTCAGAAATATTCGGTTCCAATGCTTTTAATTCCTCTCTGTCCAGGATCTGCAGACCTTCAACCCCGTTTCGTTTTCCTCTCTCCAGCAATTCATTTAACTTCTCCACTTCGCTTTCATTGGTGCAGACTACCAGAGATCCATTCTTCTGATACGAAAAGTCCAGCTCTTTTGAAAGTTTTTCCATCATTTTATTTCCTTCCACATTCAATTTCGCCATCAAAGAGCCTTCTTCTGCATCAAATCCTGCATGAACGATCCCACTGTTCGCTTTGGATGTCCCGCAGCAGACATCTGTTTCTTTTTCCAACACACAAAATTTTCCCTGATACCGGGACAGTTCCCTTGCAATTGCAGAACCGCTTGCCCCTGCTCCGATTATGATCACATCATACATGTTATTTCCTCCCATACAACACAAAAGAGCCTGACAAACAACACACCCTTCGATGTGTCATCCGCCAGACTCTCTTCTCTTTGGCTTTTCTATTCTGTTACTATTACTATATACCTTTTTTTCCGGTATTGACAAGTGTTTTTTGAAATTACAGACAATTTTCTATGATAACTCTTCTTTTGCCCATCCATGTGCGTACTGCACAGCTTTTTTCCATCCTTTGAGCATTTTCTGCTGTTTTTCGATTTCAATGTCTGGCTGGAACACCCTGTCAATGTCCCAGTTCTGTTTTACATCTTCCTTATCCTTCCAGTATCCCACTGCCAGACCTGCCAGATAAGCAGCTCCCATGGCAGTCGTCTCCACACATTTCGGCCTGTGCACCGGCGCCCGGCTGATATCTGCCTGTGTCTGCATTAGGAAATTATTGGCACTTGCACCGCCATCCACTTTCAGCGCAGAAAGAGCGATTCCGGAATCTGCTCCCATTGCTTCCAGCACATCATTTACCTGATAAGCGAGTGATTCCAGTGTGGCGCGAATAATGTGATCTTTGTTCACGCCCCTGGTCAGTCCCACGATCGTTCCTCTGGCATACTGATCCCAATAAGGTGCTCCAAGCCCGGTAAATGCAGGAACCACATAGCAGCCATTGGTATCCTCAACCTTCTGTGCAAGATATTCTGTATCTGACGCTGAATCGATCAGACGCAGCTCATCCCGCAGCCACTGAATCGCAGCACCTGCCACAAACACTGAGCCTTCCAGTGCATAATTAACTTTTCCGTCCATCCCCCAGGCAATGGTAGTGACCAGACCATTCTCGGAAAAGACCGGTTTTTCGCCGGTGTTCATCAGCAGGAAACATCCGGTTCCGTACGTGTTCTTCGCCTCTCCCTCTTCGAAACAGGTCTGTCCAAACAGCGCTGCCTGCTGATCTCCTGCCGCTCCTGCAATTGGAATCCTTCCTCCGAAAAATCCGGGATCTGCTTCTCCGTAAACAGCACTGCTCGGCTTTGCCTGGGGCAGCATGCATTTCGGAATATCCAACTCTTCCAAAATCTCATCATCCCACTCCAGCGTATTGATATTAAACAACATCGTCCGGGATGCATTGGAATAATCTGTAACATGCACCGCTCCCTTTGTCAGCTTCCAGATCAGCCAGGTCTCCACTGTACCGAACAGTAATTCTCCCCGTTTTGCCCGTTCTCTTGCACCTTCCACATGGTCTAAGATCCACTTCACTTTCGTTCCGGAAAAATAAGCATCGATCACAAGCCCTGTCTTCTTCTGAAACATCTCTGTCAGCCCTTTATCTTTCAGGCTGTCACAGTACTCCGAAGTTCTTCTGCACTGCCAGACAATCGCATTATACACCGGTTTTCCTGTATTCTTGTCCCACACGATTGCTGTCTCTCTCTGGTTCGTAATTCCGATTGCCGCAATATCTGCTGCCGATGCATTGATCTGATTCATTGCCTGTCTCGCTACAGAAAGCTGTGTAGACCAGATTTCCCTCGGATCATGCTCCACCCAGCCCGGTTTTGGAAAATACTGCGTAAACTCTTTCTGTGCCATACTGCAGATTTCCCCTTTTTCATTGAACAAAATGCACCGGTTGCTGGTTGTTCCCGCATCCAGTGCCATTACATATTTTGCCATTTTTATGCCCTCCATTATAAGTTCCAGACATCCTGATTGGTCGAAGAAACCGCGATCGCCCCTGCTGACAGTGCTGCGATCACATCCTCTTTTTCTGTGATGAGCCCGCCGGCGATCATGGGAATCCTGCTCACTTTTGCGATTCTTCCAAGTACTTTTGGCATCACTCCCGGAAGCACCTCAATAAAATCCGGTCTCGATGTCCCACACTGCATTTCCAGATTTTCGATATTTTTGAGTGCCAGTGAATCAATCACAAAAAAGCGAAGTACCGCAAAAATCCCCAGTTCTTTTGCCCGCCGCACCAGTGCCGGTTTTGTCGTGATGATCCCGTCCGCTCTTGTCTGCCTGGCGATAAATTCCACAGATATCTCTTTTGCGCTGAGTCCCGCAATCAGATCGATATGTACCATTGCTTTTTTTTCCGCAGCTTTGATCCTTTCTAGAATTGCCGGGATCGTACAGACATCTCCATAAAGCACAAAGATCATCTGAATTTCTTCCATCTCTACCGCTGCCTGTAATCCGGCATCATTTTTCACTGCGGCAATGACCGGATTTGCTTCTACTGCATCATAAAATTCCTGATTCATCCCTCACCTCTGTATGTCTTTCGTTTTTTTCTTATTTTAACACTCTGGCTGTAGGAAAGCAACAGAATGTCGATTATAAAAAGAGGAGGCATTTCGCCTCCTCTTCCTATAAACTTCTATGCTTCATTTTTCTTGTCAGCCATCTGTTTCTTTCTGCACCGGAAAATCATAACAATACTTACGACTGTCATTGCTCCCATTACCGTACATACCGCATACAGCGCTGTCTGCCACCATGGAGTTACAGCTACAACCTGCTGATTTGCACTTAATCCGTTCATTGCATTACTATTTGCAACCGTATAGAGAATTCGATGTGTTGCCTGACGCATTGCCTGAACAATATCCGGATCATCCTTGTAGAGTTTCTTCAGATCATTTGTCCATGACATAGAAGAACTATCCCAACAATCTGTTCCTGCAAGTAATCCTTTTGCGACATCAAATGTCTTCATATACAGTCCATAGCTTTCGAACTGTGCATTTCCGGAAAAGTCTGTCAGACCAAATCCTTTCATTCCCCACTCGCCACGGAGTACGTTAGTCATAAGACCTTCATGTGCACCACTCCATACGACACCCAGTCGTGCAAAGGAGTTCATTACATTCATCGCACCGCCGTCTACAATTGCCATCTCAAATGGTTTTAAGTAGACTTCACGGATAGATTGTTCGTTTGCCCATGTTGAAATACAACGACATGCTGTTTCACTGTCATTTAAAGCAAAGTGTTTGATATATACATATACACCTTTTGACTGAATTCCTTTCACTTCTGCTGCTACAATTGCACCGGAAAGGAAACTGTCTTCTGAATAATATTCAAAGTTACGTCCTGCATATGCATTTCTGTGGATATTCATCGCCGGTCCGTAAAGCCCTGTTGCACCTAAATCCAATACATCATTTCCAAGTGCTTTTCCGAGTTCTTCCATCAATTCTACATTGTATGTTGCAGCCATGATATTTTCATCTGCATATGCAGTATGACATTCAGAAACTCCTGTCAGATTCTGTGTGAATCCCTGAGGACCATTATCATCTACTGTTGCCGGTTTTGACACACTTGGTACAACCGCTGTATTGTGATATCCCTGTCCGATCAATGTTGCCATTTCATCAAATGTCACCTGATCCAATAAATCATCCCATGCCGGATCATCATATTCTTTTCCGATCATCATTGCAAGTGTCAGACCATTGTCAGCTCCCATTGTCGGCATCTTTGTTTCAGAACCATCAATTCCTGTATATGTCTGGTAATCATACAGCCCATCTTTAAACATCTCTTCTGTAGCTTCAATTTCCATTTTTTTCGGCCATGTGCCTGTCCAGTTGCTTCGTGACAGATAATTTATCTCATAACCATACTGGCTTAAATCTGCACTTTCAAACTGATTTGTAATTTTTTCTCCTGTCGCGCTGGACACAGAATAGGTTTTTGTATCAAGTTTTTTATTGTTGTACTGGAATGTCAACTCTGTATTTCCATCCTCAGTCATACCATTTGCTTTTGTATAACCTTTTGCAGCTAATACATTATTAACCGCATCATGTGCATTTTTTGCAGCTGTCAGATAGTAATCTCCCGCATCTAAAATATATGTTTTTGCATTATTGGAATCGTAACATGCCAGTTCTTCACGTGGAACATTGATCTTTACAGTTTCAGAAGCACCTGGTTCCAAAACTTCCGTCTTGTCAAATCCACACAGTTCTACTGCTGCTTTTTCAATTCCATTTTCTTTATCATATTCTGTATACGGAGACTGGAAATAAACCTGTACTACTTCTTTTCCTGCCACGTCTCCTGTATTTGTAACATCTACTTCTACATCAAAGCTGTCTGTATCTTTATTGTATTCTGCTTTAAAGTCCGAGTATTCAAACTCTGTGTAACTGAGACCATAACCAAACGGATACGCAACTGTCGTCGCATAATCATAATCCCCAACATTGGCAGTTCCCATAACGATATCTTCATAACGGGTTTCATAATATCTATATCCTACATAGATACCTTCCTGATATGTAATATAGTGATGATTTCCATCTAACTGACCATTTGCCACACTATACCAGTGTTCTTCGTCTTTTGGATCATAATTTGTATAATCTGCTCCGTAAATGCTTTCCATAGACGGAGTTGTCGTATTATCATAACAGTAAGTATCAACCAGTCTTCCGCTCGGATTTGCATTTCCTACCAGAATATCCGCAACACCGTTCAATCCCCATCCGCCGGTATAACCAATCCATAATACTGCATCAATGCCATACTCTTCATTATCAATGAAATCACATTCCAGTGCATTTGTAGAGTTGATTAAAACAATTACGTTTTCAAAATTGCTTTTTGCCATCTTTAACATATCCTGTTCTTCTGCTGTTAAAGATAACACGTTCTTTCCATCTTTAAATTCATCAACAGCCAAATCGGAACCCTCACCAGAAATACGTGAAATTGTTACGATCGCAGCATCTTTATACTGTGCAAAACTAGATTTTACTTCATTCGTATAGGCACTTGCAGGAACTTCATTGATATGCCATCCGGCACGTCCTGACTGATTCTCCTGATTTGCTTCTTTTCCAGGTGTGCGTACATATTCTTTTCCTGCACCCTTTGTATAGAAATCCCATAATGTAGAGTTAACTGAAACACCTCTGCTTTCTAACGCTTCTTTCAACGTTGGTGCATTGGATGTATCAATATCTGCCGCTCCTGTACCACATGTAACCATATCAACGCTGGAATGACTTAATGTACTTACTTTCGCATCTTTCTTTAACGGAAGTACTCCATTATTTTTTAACAATACGGATCCTTCTGTATGCAACTGTTCTGCGACTTTCTTTCCGTTTTCTTCTAACTCCTCAACAGAATCAAAATCTGATTCAAAATAAGTGGTATCTTCTTTCCCATTCCCTTTATCCACAATTTTATAAGTATCTGTCTTCAAGAAAATGTTGATTGCCTGTCCTGCCGATAACGCAATGTTTGTCCCAACAATGCTAACAACTGTAAGTATCGCAAATACAGCTGTAAGTATCGACCATTTTTTTACGCCTGAACCTCTCTTTGCTTTTGTATTTTTCTTCTCTTTCATAACCTTTCCCCTTTCTGATTTGTGAATTCATCCGTCATTCCCTGTATACATATCTGCGCGCTGTGCTGACTTGCTGAATCACTTTCATTGATACTATCTTAACAATTCCACAATTTTTACTCAACCGCTTTTGACTAAGTGGTATTTTTGCACGCATAAGTGCAAAAAAGTTCCAATGTCCGAAATGCATTGGAACTTTTTGATACTATTCTTTTATCGGAAATAAAATTTTAAGGCAAAAACATCCATCCTTGATCTTTACCTGAAATACCCCATTGTACTTTTTCACACTGTTCTTAATACTGCGCAGTCCATATCCGTGATAAGCCTTGTCATGTTTTGTTGTTACCGGAAGATTGTCCTCAAATTCCAGCTCTTCCTCTACCGGATTCATGATCTGGACGATCAGAAACTGATGTTGTCTGTGGATCAGTACATCAATTTGACGCTTTTCCTGTTTTGGTAAATTTTTCACACACTCGATGGCATTATCCATTGCATTTCCAAAAATCGTATACAGATCGATAGGATGCAAAAACTCCAGACCTTTTCCATCTGCCACGCAGGAAACCACAATATCATTCTCCTTGCATGCAAGACTCTTCTCTGTCAGAATCGTATCCAGTACATCATTTCCCGTCTTTACCATTGCTTCATAAATCTGAATGGAATCCTGAATCTCTTCGATATATTTTTCCCGTTCTTCCTTGGTGCACATGTCCCGCAATGCTGCAATCTGGTGTTTCAGATCATGGCACTTTCGATTGATGATATCAATATTCTCTTTCGCGATCCGATAGTGCTCTTTTTGCTGTCTCCAGAGAAGATCCGAAACCAGCCGCTCCTGACGCATGGCACTCTTTTTAAATAACTCATTCTGCAGATACAATACAACCACACACAATATCTGCATCTGCAAAATACTGAACCAGTTTCCTCCCTGCAGCCCTCCGCTTCGGTTGTTCACACACTGTTTTACAAACCACAAAAACAGGTATCCCTGCATAGCCAGCAAAACCAGCGCTGAGGTCAGCTGTCTCGGCCCGATCATAAACCGCTTATTTTCCGGAATCCAGATTGCCACTGTGTAACGGCAGACAATCACCCCGGCTGTTCCTACCAGCAGCAAAACAATCGGAAATACTTCTGCCGGGATCTCCCAGCGTTTTCGCAGTAGCCAGCAGAATACCATACTGAGTTCATAAGCAAGACACCAGGTACAGGATGCCCATACTGCATAATAAGATGCGACCGCCATCGTCATTTTTACATTCACCCACAGTGACAGCAGCATCATCACATATCCCAGTGCCATCCACATCATCGCTCCAAACCAGTTTTCCACCTGAAACAATAAAAACATCCCTGCCTGTGCCAGAAAAATTGCTGCCGCTGTCACTACAATAGAATATCGAAAATGCTTTCTTTTTGAAAAACCTACTGCATAAATAATACCAAATCCAAGATAGATCAATGTCGCCAGTATATTCACAATCCAACTCATCGTTAATTTCCTTCTCCTACGTAGTCCATCAGTGCATTCAGGAACGCATTCTTTTTACGCTGACTGATCTCCAGCTCTTTTCCTACTACAATCACCGTACTGTCCCTGACCTCTGTCACATATTTCAAATTTACGATATACCAGTGGTTACACTTTACAAAGTGATAGGGGGAAAGCATATCCAACGCATTCTTTATCGTCCCACGTACCACATATTCGCCTTCACTCGTGTGATAATACAACATTCTGTTCTGTATTTCCACATAATAGATTTCCTCCACAGGAACCTTCTTGACCGAATCCTGCTGCTTTAAGAGAATCTCTTTTTCTATTTTCTGAATCCGCCCGATAGCTCTTGTAAGCTTCAATGAAAAGGTGTAGTAATTTACCGGCTTCATGACAAAATCTAAAGCTCCCACAGAATATCCGCGAATTGCATACTGGATCATATTCGTGATAAACATCAGTACAACGTCTTCATCTGCCTGACGGATTTTCTCTGCGGCTTCCATCCCATTCATCCCGGGCATCTCAATATCCAGAATCACAATATCATAAACGGGACTGTACCCCTCAATCAGCTCTTTCGCATCTGAAAAAGCAGTCAACTGAATATCCTCACCATTCTCTTTCTGATATTTTTGTATATATTTTTCAATTTTTGCTAAAAACGCTGCATCATCATCCGCAATTGCAATCCGAATCACTCTCTCTCCTCCATTTTTTGTATTTCTTTTTGTTGTACTATAAAACCTGTCTCAAGATCCTTTCACCGATTCAAAAGCCGTTTTTTGATTGTCTCTCCGTTTTCCATCGAGATATATGGAATCTCCTGTTTCCGGTTTGCAGTCGATGCAAGCAGATGAACCTCTCCTTTTTGAAGCTTCACCACTCTGGCAAATATGTTTTGTGAAAATTCTACATATTGAATATCTTTGTAAGATATATAACAAATTGTTCTTCCAAAATATCCATTTACAATCGCCATATGGCTTACCCCCACAGTGCTTCCCGCCGTCAGGAAATATGCAAGAACAAGCAATATCATCCATATGCTAAAAATAAGCACTCCCAAAATAATTTCCTTTTGGAACTCCGGAAAATAATAAACAGAAAGCAGTGCTCCTGCGACAAGAAACAATGCAAAAAGAACTGCCGGCCAAATCCAGGCAATCCATGTTGCTATTGGCTGCCGTACAGTCTGCATCTGTACTGCTTCATAAAATTCAGGAAGTAATAAGCGAATCCGCTCTTCCATTTGATTTCGTTTACAGTACGGAAGAAAAAAAGATTGGGTTTCCGCGGCATCATCCCCCATTCCGATATTGATGATCTCTGCTGTATATCTCCCGGTCAGTCTTGCAAAAAATGTTTGCTTTAACTTCAGTGCGCTGATTTTCTCTGCCGGAATTGTGTAATTTACTTTTTTCAAAATCCCATAACGAATGTATAATTTATTTTCATTCCGATCGATTTTAAAATCATAATACTGAATAAATCCTTTTACAATATTCCATATGGCAGAACTGAATATGGCGATCAGCATAAGAACGCTTAACAGCATTTTTACAATACTTTCTCCCACACTGACAGAATGTATCACTTGCAGAACCATCCCTGCCGCTCCGACAACGCATCCAATTACTACCAATACGGAAAGCAGATTGACAGAAAACAGCCCATGTGTAAAAATATCCCCCATATTCGTTTGAATCGCCCAGTGATCTTTGTCTTCTTTCGAATATTTCTCCTCAAAGTCTCCTTCCTGTCCCTGCATTAACTTCATCACATATAATCGAAACTGCTCAGCCTCCGCCTTTTTCAATATGATCTTTACATCTGTTTTATCTGATGTAGACATACTGTTCGTATCCAGCTTCACTTTACATGTTCCAAGAAGCATTTCCAACAAATTCTGCTCTGTATTTACATTCGAAATATTTTTGAGACCAATTGTATTTTTCTTTTTATTCCATGTATTGCGCTCAATCACGATACTGTTGTCACAGATCGAAATGTAAGTCTTCGACCAGATGATCCACTGATATAAAAATATCAGCAGAAAAACTGCCAATATCACTCCGCCGCCAATATATACCGTGAGACTTAATTCTTCCGATGACCCCTTTTCAATATAATCAATTACATCGTCGATGTTCGTAAAAGACAACACAAAAAGAATTCCAAATGTTGCTCCCAACTGCTCCAGTATCACGGAAATGTGATTGCGAAATCTGATCTTATTCTCCATCTTCTTCCCTCTGTTCTTTCACAATCTCATTGATACGTTTCTGTAGATTTTCTGCAATTTTTTCCGCCTTTTCTTCCTCCAGAAAGCGAAGCGTTACATCTCCTCCTGCGGTAGTAACAGTCACTTTTGCCACATGAAAGATCTGATCAATCGGACCTTTTGATATCTCAAGCTTATGCAGACGTTCAATCGGCACAATATTTCTCTTCACAAAGAGATACCCTTCCCGTATATCAATACATTCCTCATTAATACTGTATCGATATCTGTTATAACGGAAATAAGGTTCTACCAGCATGGAGACTGCCGCATAAATCAGCAGAACAGCTGAAATCCATCTTCCAATTTCAATCTGTTTTGGAATCAGCCAGAAGATATTCACGATCCCGATTAAAACAATAAAGATCACATCGCCGATTATTTCCGCAGTATACATGCACCCCAATGCCCGTCTGGAAAGCTTTTCATATGCCATACATTTCTTCTCCCTTTTATTCCAATTCCTGTATCAATTCAGAAATCAACTTTTCGTCCTCTTCCAACTCTTCTGCAATTTCAGAAACCGACATTTTCTTTAGCAATTTCTTTTGAATCAGTTCCTTTAGAAGTTCCCGTCTGCCGGACAATTTTCCTCTCTCTTCTCCTTCCTTTATACCGGATAGTCTGCCTTCTTCCCATCCCTCTTCCCAGGATGCCTCCCGCTCCTGCCTCATATGCTTTTCTTCATCATATTCATAGATACTCACTTGCTTCGCCTCCGCTCGGTTTTGTGTCAAAAACTCTGCCAGAATATCTTCCTCAATACATTCGCGGATTGCCTGCTCCACAGCCTCACTGATGGGCATTGTACAGATCGAGCAATTCCTTCTTATCCTGATAGAGCATGGCAAAAATACGTGACTTGTACAGTCTGTTTGCCGGGAGTTCTGTGGTTTGCTTCATAAAGCTTCCTCCTTTAATTGAATCGTTACAGGAGGTTTTCAATCCGACATCTTTCTTCTAAAAACCTCTCTGCTGTTTTAAGTTGATATCAAAGCATAGAGATTTTCCGATATGACTTTAGAATAAAAGATGCGGAATGATTCCGCTTAGAAAACCAGAAATAATGCTTTCCTGTATTGTAACACGATTGCACAGAAAGAGGAAGAAGAATTTTTTCTTTTTCAGTAAATATCCAATATATTCATCTGAAATGCTATCTAACCGTATAATTCATGTTTCCAAAAAACGACGCCGGACTTTCCCCGGCGCCGTTTCTTTCAAACCATTGATTCAATTTTACTTTTCAAAAGAATTAGTCTTCTTTTGCTGTACCGTCATAGAGATTTACCAAGCCCTTCAGGTATTCGTATCTTTCCATAGCCTCAGCCTCATTCTGCGCGAAGAGTCTCTGTGCTTTTTCAGGATTTGCTCTCATCAGGGCATTGTAACGAACTTCTCCGTTCAGGAATTCCTGATAATCTCCCTTAGGCTCTTTGCTGTCCAGAGTAAATTTCTTCTCAGCTTCCGGATTGAATCTGAAGTTGTTCCAGTATCCGCATTCTACTGCAAGCTGTTCCTCTGTCTGTGCTTTGCTCATACCTTTCTTGATTCCATGGTTGATACATGGAGCGTAAGCGATGATCAGGGATGGTCCCGGATATGCCTCTGCCTCTGCGATTGCTTTCACTGTCTGGTTGAAATCTGCACCCATTGCGATCTGTGCAACATATACATAACCGTAGCTCATAGCAATTCCTGCAAGGTCTTTCTTCTTCGTCTCTTTACCACCGGCCGCGAACTGTGCTGTCGCACCTGTCTTAGTAGCTTTTGAAGACTGTCCGCCTGTGTTGGAGTAAACTTCTGTATCAAATACCATGATGTTGATATCCTGACCGCTTGCCAATACGTGGTCAACTCCACCGAATCCGATATCGTAAGCCCATCCGTCACCACCGAAGATCCACTGGGATTTCTTCGCAAGGAAGTCTTTATTTTTCAGCAGTTCTGCTCTCTCAGCACATCCGCAGTCACAGTCTTCCAGAGCTTTTACAAGCTTGTCTGTAGCTGTTCCGTTTGTTGCACCTACTGAGAATGTATCCAGATATTCCTGAGCTGCTGCTTTCACATCATCGTTTGCACCGTTCTCTGCAAGTTTTTCTACAGATGCTTTGAGTCTTTCACGGATCGTATTCTGTGCAAGAAGCATACCATATCCAAACTCTGCGTTATCCTCAAACAATGAGTTAGACCATGCCGGACCTCTTCCCTGTGGGTTTACTGTATAAGGTGTAGACGGTGAAGAGTTACCCCAGATAGAAGAACATCCTGTTGCATTTGCAATATACATTCTGTCACCGAATAACTGTGTGATCAGTTTTGCATAAGGTGTCTCACCACAACCTGCACAAGCTCCTGAGAACTCAAGCAATGGCTGTTTGAACTGACTTCCTTTTACCGTAGTCTCTTTGAATTTTGCAACAACTTCCGGTTTGATCGGAAGCTCTGTTCCATAATCAAAGAATGTCTGTCTTCCGGCATTTGCTTCCATGTTTCCCATAACAAGCGCTTTTTCACCCTTCTTACCAGGACATACATTTGCACAAGATCCACATCCTGTACAGTCATAAGCAGATACTGCGATCGAGAACTTCATGTTCGGCATACCGATCATGTCGATCATATCCATACCTTCCGGTGCGTTTGCTGCTTCTTCTTCTGTCAAAGCGATCGGACGGATAACTGCATGCGGACATACATATGCACAGCGGTTACACTGGATACAGTTGTCCGGCTGCCAGAGCGGGATATCTACTGCGATTCCACGTTTCTCATATGCTGAAGAACCGGATGGTGTAGAACCATCTACATATTCATTAAATGCAGATACCGGAAGTGTATTTCCTTCCTGTGCATTTACTTTTGCCTGGATATTTTTTACAAAATCTACAACGTCTGCTCTTCCGCCTTCTCCAACGTGAGGAGTTGTAAGACCTTCATCTGCTGCATCTTTCCAGCTTTCCGGAACTGCGATTTCTACAACCTGTTTTGCACCTGCATCGATTGCATCGTAGTTCATCTGTACGATCTTGTCACCTTTTCTTCCGTAAGTAGCTTTTGCAGCTGCTTTCATCAGATCGATCGCTTCCTCTTCCGGAATGATCGCTGCAAGTTTGAAGAATGCTGACTGAAGAACTGTATTGATACGTCCGCCAAGTCCGATTTCTTTACCAATCTTGATACCGTCGATCGTGTAGAACTTGATATTGTGATTTGCAATGTAGCTCTTAACCTGTCCCGGAAGGTGCTCTTCCAGTCCTTCCATATCCCATGAACAGTTCAGAAGGAATGTACCTCCATCAACCAGTTCCTGAACCATGTTGTACTTGTCAACATAAGAAGGATTGTGACATGCTACAAAGTTTGCCTGACGGATTAAATATGTTGATTTGATCGGTGACTTACCGAAACGCAGGTGAGACATTGTAACACCACCGGATTTTTTGGAGTCATAGTCAAAATATGCCTGTGCATACATGTCTGTGTTATCTCCGATGATCTTGATGGAGTTTTTGTTCGCACCAACAGTACCGTCAGCTCCAAGTCCCCAGAATTTACAGTTGATCGTTCCTTCCGGTGTTGTTACCAGAGGTTCGTCAGCTTTCAGTGACAGGTGTGTCACATCATCTTCAATACCGATTGTAAATTTCTGTTTTTCATCGTTGTGATATACTGCAACGATCTGTGCAGGTGTTGTATCTTTAGAACCTAATCCATAGCGTCCTGTATAAATCGGAACTGCATCAAATTTTGTTCCCTTTAATGCTGCAACAACATCCAGATACAGTGGCTCGCCAAGTGCTCCCGGCTCTTTTGTTCTGTCAAGAACAGAAATCTTCTTCACAGAATCCGGAATTGCATTGATCAGTGCTTCCGCTGAGAATGGTCTGTAAAGGCGAACTTTTACAACACCGACTTTTTCTCCGGCTGCCATCAGATAATCGATTGTCTCTTCGATCGTATCACAGACAGAACCCATTGCAACGATCACGTGCTCTGCATCTTCTGCTCCATAGTAGTTGAACAGTTTATAGTCTGTTCCAATCTTCTCATTTACTTTATCCATATAATTCTGAACGATTGCAGGAAGTGCATCGTAATATGGATTACATGCTTCTCTTGCCTGGAAGAAAATATCAGGGTTCTGAGCAGAACCTCTCTGACATGGATGGTTTGGATTCAGTGCGTGTGCACGGAATTCGTCAATTGCATCTTTATTTACTAAATCTTCCAGATCTTCGTAATCCCATGTCTCAATCTTCTGAATCTCATGAGATGTTCTGAATCCGTCAAAGAAATTGATAAACGGAATCTTTCCTTCCAATGCTGCACAGTGTGCAACTGGTGTCAGGTCCATAACTTCCTGCACACTGGATTCACACAGCATCGCTGCACCTGTCTGACGACATGCATAAACGTCAGAGTGATCTCCAAAGATAGAAAGCGCATGGCTTGCAAGTGCACGTGCGGATACGTTGAATACACCCGGGAGCTGCTCTCCTGCCACTTTATATAAGTTCGGAATCATGAGCAGTAATCCCTGAGATGCTGTAAATGTTGTTGTCAGTGCTCCTGCTGCAAGAGAACCGTGTACTGCTCCTGCAGCACCTGCCTCAGACTGCATCTCTGTTACATGAACAGTTGTTCCGAAAATATTTTTTCTTCCTTCTGTTGCCCACTCGTCAATATGCTCCGGCATAACGGATGACGGTGTGATCGGGTAGATAGCTGCAACTTCTGTATATGCATAGGAAACGTGAGCTGCTGCCTGGTTACCGTCCATGGTTTTCATTTTTCTTGCCATTTCTTGTTCCTCCTTCGAAATTACATTGTAAAACGAGTTTTTACATGTAAATTTATTATATCTCGATTATTTGTAAAAGTCCATACAAGCGGTCTCATTTCTTGTTTCTTTTTTGGTACAGTTGTTCATAAAATAAGAGGTATCTTCACATAATGTCGATTTTCCAACACATAAAAAGAAGAAGGTTTAAAACCCTTCTTCTCTCCGTTTCATTCGCATTTCTCTTCTCTTTTTGGCTGCATCCCATTCCCATTTTTCTTCTTCCGTTTCGATCAGAAGTCCTGGGATTTCTGTCGGCTTATCCTTTTCATCCAGCGCCACCATCGTAAAATATGCCCGGTTGATCGGTCTTCTCATCCCGTCTTTACTTTCCACATATGTGTCAACCCGCACTTCCATAGACGTCTTTCCTACATAAGTCGCCTTCCCGATTACTACCACGACCTCATCTAAATAAACTCCGTGGATAAATCTTAAATTATCTACAGAAGCCGTTGTAATATTGTGTTCTGCATGACGCCGTCCCACCAGACCGGCCACTTCATCCAGCCATTCCATCAACTGTCCCCCAAACAGTCTGCCGGCTCCGTTTAAGTGAACAGGACGTACTGCATGCATTGTTTCCACACTGGAATCGCTGACTCTTTTTTCTCTTCTCATGTCCTCTTCCCCTTTTTTGCTTCTCATTACCATGCATGCAGCCAGAATTTTCCTAAAAACCAGATCAGAAATGCAAAAATTGCCATCACTCCGATTGCAAGCGGAAGCAGAAGTTCACAGAATGCCAAAATAACTGCCAGTTTGTCTTTTCGACCCATCTCGATCGGTTCCTGTTTTTTCTTGTCTTCACGCGCTTTCTTTTTGGCTTCTTTTCTGACTGTGCGAAGACCTTTTTCAAATTCGATTTTTTTCTTTTGTCCATCCGGCTGTGTGTCTGACTTTTTCGCTTTCTCTTCCTCTTCAAACATCAGATCCGGCCTAGGCCCCTGTCCCAGTTTCAATAGATTTTTCATAATGCCCTCTTTGAAAAATGCCCCCGATACAATGACCGGGGGCGTAATTATATTCCAGTTTCTGTATTGCCAGGTATTTTATACATAATGGCAGGCTACGAAATGCTCATCTCCCACATCTCTGTACTCCGGTGCCTCCTGTGCACATTTCTCTGTCGCATATGGACAGCGTGTACGGAATTTACATCCGGACGGCGGATTCGACGGAGAAGGAAGATCTCCGCTCAAAATGATACGATCTCTCTTTCTTGTCGGATCCGGCACCGGAATCGCTGACATCAGCGCTTTTGTATATGGATGCAGCGGATTGTCGAAAATTTCATTTTTATCTGCCATCTCCACAATATTTCCAAGATACATAACTGCCACACGATTACTGATGTACTCTACAACTGACAAGTCATGCGAAATGAAAATGTAGGAGAAGTTGTTTCTCTCCTGAAGTCTCCGAGCAGGTTGATGATCTGTGACTGAATAGACACGTCCAGCGCCGATACCGGCTCATCACAGACGATCAGTTCCGGATTCAGAATCAGGCTTCGTGCAATTCCGATACGCTGTCTTTGTCCACCGGAAAACTCATGCGGGTAACGGTTGATATAATACGTAGGAAGTCCGCAGATTTCCATTGTCTCCAATACCTTTTCACGTGCTTCTGCCTTACTCATCAATTTGTGATCAAGCAGAGCCTCCCCGATGATGTTTCCGACTGTCATACGCGGATTCAACGAAGCGTATGGATCCTGAAATACCATCTGCATCTGCAGACGTTTTGCACGCATTTCCTTTTTGGAACATTTTGCAAGGTCCTCTCCTTTGAAAATGACCTTTCCGTCTGTGATATCATGCAGTCTTAAGATCGTTCTTCCGGCTGTTGATTTTCCACATCCGGACTCACCTACGATTCCCAGTGTCTCACCACGTCTCAGTTTGAAAGAAATTCCATCTACAGCTTTGACATGTCCGACTGTTCTTGTGATCAGACCGCCACGGATCGGGAAATATTTTTTCAGATTCTGGACATCCAAAATGATTTCATTTTCTCTGTTCATTTATACTTCCTCCTTTTCCGGTGCGTTGACAAAGCATGCAACATAATGACCGTTTCCAACGTGTACCAGTTTTGGTTCTTTTTCTTTACAGCCTTCCTGACAGAACTCACATCTCTCATTGAAATGGCAGTTCTCCGGCATATTGATCGGGTTCGGAACCTGTCCCGGGATCGAATACAGACGCTCATTGTGATTGGTCTTACCGATGATCGGTTTTGATTTTAACAGCCCGATTGTATATGGATGCATCGGATTCTGGAAAATATCCAGTACTTTTCCTTTTTCCACAACATTTCCGGCATACATAACAACCACGTAATCTGCCATCTCTGCAACGACGCCCAGGTCATGCGTGATCAGCATGATGGACATATCCATTTCCTCTTTCAGCTTGCGCATCAGATCCAGAATCTGTGCCTGAATCGTTACATCCAGCGCAGTCGTCGGCTCATCTGCGATCAACAGCTTCGGATTACATACCAGAGCCATTGCAATCATGATACGCTGACGCATACCACCGGAAAGCTCGTGAGGATAGCATTCCATGATTTCTTCCGCTCTCGGAATACCAACCAGTTTTATCATTTCCAGAGCTTTTGCTCTTGCTTCTTCTTTTGTTGCATCTGTATGGAAAAGAATACTTTCCATGATCTGATGTCCGACTTTGAGTACCGGATTCAGAGAAGTCATCGGCTCCTGGAAGATCATTGCAACATCTTTTCCGTTGACATGCTCCATTTCGCTCTTGCTCAGCTTCAGTAAATCTCTTCCATCCATCAGGATCTCACCATCCACGATTTTTCCCGGAGGTGACTGAACCAGATGCATCAGAGAGAGTGAAGTAACACTCTTTCCACATCCGGATTCTCCTACTACACAGACTGTCTCTCCTTTGCGGATCTCAAAATCAACGCCGTTGACTGCCTTGACAATTCCAGCGTCTGTATAGAACCATGTATGCAGATTTTTAAATTCTATAAATGCCATAATTTTTCTCCTTGTCAAAACTTTCTTAGCGTTTCATTTTCGGGTCAAATGCATCTCTGAGACCATCACCTACAAGGTTTACCGCAAGTACAGTCAGCAGGATACAGAATCCGGCCGGCATCCACAGCCATGGACGCAGTTTGAATGTCATCAGGTTTGTTCCTGCAGATACCATCTGTCCCCAGCTGGACATCGGAGGAAGTACACCGACTCCCAGATAAGACATGGTGGATTCCATGATGATCGTATCACCGATTGCCAGTGTTGCTGTAACAATGATGATCGGGATAACATTCGGCATAATATGTTTGAAAATCTTATGCAGATCGCGGATACCAAGTGATTCCGCTGCTGACATATAATCCATCTCACGGATCGAAAGTACCTGACCTCGGATATACCGGCACGTACCGGCCCATCCGATCGCCGCAAGGATTACCATCAGATAATATACACGAACTCCGGTGTCCACTTTCCAGTCTGACATCATGGCACTGAGCATGATCAGAATCGGCATCGTCGGCAGAGACAGAATAACGTCTACTACACGCATGATGACAAAATCCACAACTCCACCATAGTATGCTGCGGTACAACCTAATAATGCACCGATAAAGATCTGAAGTGCTGTCGCCGCCAGACCGACTGTCATGGAAATACGACCTCCATAAAGAAGACGTGTAAAGACGTCTCGTCCATTTTCATCTGTTCCAAACCAGTGCTGTGCACTCGGCGGCTGTTTTGCATTTGCAATATCAGTTGCTGTAATATCTGAATACGGAGATACGATTGGTCCCACAATACAAAGAACGATCATGACTCCTAAAAAGATCAGTCCTGCTATTGCCAGTTTATTTCTGGACAATCGCTTCATTGCAAGTCTCCAGGGGGATTCCATGCTCTTGCTCGCTGCTGCCTGTTTTGCAATTCTTTTATTTGCATCTTCTGTTTTTTTCACGTGTCCTCCTCCTTTCTACTTCAAACGAATACGCGGATCAACCGCACCATATAATAAATCGGAAAGTAAATTTCCAAGCATTGTAAGTACTGCAAGGAACATTGTGAATCCCATCATAAACAGATAATCTCTCTTTCCAATCGAATCCAGGAATACTTTACCGATTCCAGGCCATGCAAAGACAGTCTCTGTGATCATCGCACCTGCGAAAAGTCCCGGGATTGCACCTCCGACATATGTCACGATCGGGATCATCGCATTCTTCAACGCATGTTTGTAAATTACCACTTTTTCCGGAAGTCCCTTTGCACGGGCAGTTCTGATGTAATCCTGATTGATTACCTCAAGCATGGATGTACGCACATAACGCATAGTACCACCCAACTGAATCACTGTCAGTGTCACAACCGGAAGAATCATGTGAAGCAATACATCCACAACATAAGCCCTGTCTCTTATACACATCTGACGCTGCCGACGAATTAGACGGTG
>ENA-OXVL01000028-OXVL01000028.1-human-gut-metagenome-genome-assembly--contig:-NODE-28-length-31015-cov-23.0793_pt1 | contig 31015 bp, 17 predicted proteins | sample MGYA00249250_ERZ652696 | MGnify/ENA primary metagenome ERZ652696 (study PRJEB26925, sample SAMN05826793) | human gut metagenome | biome: ENVO:2100002; feature: ENVO:00000062; material: ENVO:00002003... | reverse complement strand
CGAGATAGGCTCCGGTCTCGTGGGCTCGGAGATGTGTATAAGAGACAGCCACTGACCCTTGAAGAGGGTCTTGCCATTGCTACGCAGCACCCCGATTGGCTTGAGATCAAGAACGGGTTCAACCTGCTCGGCTCTCGCAGCGCCGACGGGCGCGTGCCCAGCATCTGGATGAGCCAGAACGCGCCGCGTCTGGGGGCCGTGTGGCCGAACTCGCGGCACACGTGGCTGGGTAACGCCTACTGCATGGCCCGGCGCGGCGTGAGTCTGTTCCACTGAATTTCGCTGGAGCGCTTGCCTGTCGCCTTCGCTGGGCCGCCGCACAGTGACGCATCTGGGCGTGACCGATGGATGCTTGGTGTTTCCTGATATGTGACACTGTGTTGTACGACGCCCGGTTTTATGATGTTCTTGATGTGTTCGCGAGCGCTTTCGCGCCGGCGGGCAATGGTGAGAGACGCCATTGGGCGGGGGAGAAAGGCGGACACGCATGAAGTGCCCATATTGCGGGAATGACGAAAGCCCGGACAGCAAATTCTGTGGGAACTGCGGGCAGCCGCTGCAACAACAGGTATCACAGGCCGCGCCGGCGTCGCAGCCCGCAGTATCGCAGATGCCCCAGCCCTCTGCGGCGCAACAGCCGGCGACTCCAGCTGTACCACTGCCAGGCGGCGGATTCGCACCGGCTCCTGCTGCACCTCAGGAGCCGCTCCAGCCAACACAGCCTTTGCAGCCGGCTCAGTCCCAACCTCAGCCGCAGCAGCCTGTTGCCCAACCGGCGTGGCCGCAAGCCCAGCAGTTCGCCCAGCCGTCAGGTGCCGGAGTCTCGACTCCGGCCGCGCCCGCAGCCCAGCCGTCAGCGGCGACGCCGGCCGTGCCAGGGCAAACGTCGAAGCCCAAATCCAGGGGCAAGCTCATCGGCCTCATCGTGGCCGTGGTGATCGCCCTCGCGTTGGGTGTCGGTCTTGCCCTGTTCTTCACGTATCGCGCGGGCATCTGGGGCGGAACCCCGCTGCCTACCGCCGAAGAGATCTCCGGTGCGTCCGGCGGCGAAGCCACCGCCGATGACGTGGTCACCCAGCTGAAAGCCAAGGGAGTGAAGGCATCGAAGGCGATCATCTTCTCCGGCAAGAAGAAGGGCGTGTTCCTCGGATACGAGGGCATGAAGCCCGGCGACCGCGTCCAGAAGGACGCCGCGGTAATCATCCAGGAGTCGGGTGGCCCCGGTGTGCCCAAGAACACGATGGGCAAGCAGGCCACGAAGGTCGTATCCACGTTCAAGACGATGGGTGTGCCGGTACATTACAAGCAGGTACCGGTGTCCGACACCAAGAAGAAGCCAATCGGTTCCGTGGTGGCGACCTACCCCGCCGAAGGACAGGCGCTGTCGGACGGCGACAAGGACGACGGCATCTATATCGGCGTCGCCACGAAGAGCGACGGCGGCGCCATCAGCATCGACATCGTCGGCCGGGACGTCGACACGGTGAAATCCGAACTGGAAAGCCAAGGACATGACGTGACGCTCGTGCCGCGCCTCGCCTCGAAGAAGTTCGTCGGCAAAGTGTCCGGTTCCGACCCGATGCCCGGATCCACGGTAGCGGAAGGCGATGCGGTCACGCTGTATTACGGCATCGACGCCAGCGGCGTCAAGGACGCCTACACGGTTCACGATTCCCCGGAGACCGGCGGCGACAATCTGCTCGGTGTCTCCGGTGTGGCCGCGGGAACGTGGTGCAACAACTCCGGTGACTGCATCACGTTCAAGGATGGCGGCGATGGCAGCGAAGGCAACTCGTACATCCCCTATCCGGAAGGTCGCGACGGTACCGAATACGGCGAATACGAGTCGCTGAGCTCCTGCGATGCCATCCAGCAGCCGTACTGCTCCAGCCCGAAAGCCGACTACCTGCTCACCGGTGACACCGGCGCGTTCGAACTGTTCCCGCGATCCAGTATGACGAACTATTGGTGCGGCACCAGCCAGGAAGACTCGAATACGGCAGGCGGCATCGTCTGCAACAACGGCAAGATGGTCGAAAACGGCGATTACAACAATATCTCCGGCGCGACGTATCACATGCAGGACTTCTATCTGGTCGTGCCGGTCGGCGCGGACCTGAACAAGCTCGAAAGCGACGGGTACTTTGACGCGGACGCGCTGGCCGCGGCCAAGAAGCAGAAAGCCGTGAACACGACCAAGCCGTTCCTGATCTACCGTGACCCGAAGCTCTACGACAAGACCACGGCGGACATGACCAATAACTCCGCCAACCCGTTCATGCCGTACAACGGCTACGTCGGCAGCAAAAGCGACATCGTCAAGATGAAGCCCGCTCCCAGCGACGACACCGTGTACTATCTGACCGTCTCCATCGACCTGGATTGGGGTGAGCTGCCCGACGCCGATGTCAAGTAGCCGGGCAGCAGCGCCGGCGCGGACGGCGGTGCATCATCGGCCAAGCCCACCAAGGACATGAGCCTGACGGATGTTCGCACCGCACTCGGCAAAGGCGATTTCTAGCCGATAGCAGGCAAATACTGCCTGAAAGACGACAGTTGGTGCCTGACGTTGGACGACAAGGGCAAGGCCACCTCGGTTGGCTCGGGCAAGCTCATGCTGAGCCCCGATGCTCCGCAGTCGGTCACGCTGCACGCCGGACGGACACGGGTGGTGACGATTGGTGGAAGGTGCCGTCGGACGTCGGCATCGAGCTCATGGGGCCGGATAGCGACTATCGCTGCGGCGCCTGCTATGGGTCGAGCTCGACGTATAGCGAGGCCGAAATCAACAAGCCGATGGACTCCATCTATGTGCCAGCCGGCATCAGCAGCGACAAACTGGAGGGACTGGCCGGCGCGAGCTACCAGTTGCCGACGTGTCAGGCCATGCCAAGCCTGACAGCTCCAAGCCGTTCCTGAAAATGGAGGGGTACCACATGAACGTCGTTCCCCCTTGACGAGAACGTGCTGTACCTGACCGAGTAGAGGTAGGGCCGGCCCGGGGACGAGCCGGGTGGATATACGGCGGATATGAATAGGCATGGTGTCGACGATATCGCCGCCGGAACCATGCCCTTTGTCGTCTGTTTGCCGCCGCTGCGCTAGCGTCGCAGACGCCGTGCGATGGAGCGCACGATTGCCGCGAAGCCGGTGGATAGGGTCAGGGCGACGGTGGCAAACACCTGCGGCCGGCGTAGTTCGTTGCGTAGGGTCGCGGCGCCCGTCACGCAATGATCCTCGAAGAACACGCGCAACTCATTGCCGCTGTAACGGCCGACCAGGTCGCCCCACGTGAGCATGCGGGTCTCATACGCGGCCGGGTCGTCCTCGCGGAACTCGAACAGGCGGATACCGCGCAGGCGAGACTTCGGACCGTAGCATTCGAAGCCGCACGTCGGCGCATACCCTAGATCGAGGTCATGCACGTGCCCGACGAACGAGTTCTTGTGATCGTGTCCGCAGTACAACGCGAAATAGCCGCCCGCCTCGCGCAATGCGTCCACCTCGCCGACGTTCTCGTCAGCGCAGCCGATCGCCTCGCCGAGCCGTGACCCCGGCCGGCATACGGCGTCGTTGAGCACGTAGCAGCGCCCGGCGTAATTGCGGGCGCCCTCCACGGCGTTCGGCGTCCATGCCGGGACCTCGGTCAGGCAGTCATAGAATTCCTGCGGCGGAATATGCTGGAACGTGATCGACGGCACCGGTTCGCCATCGCCGTTGCGCTCGGCGAGCGTGCGCTGCACGTCGCCCAGCCATGCGATCGCCTCAGCGCTCGGTGTGCCGTAGCCGTCCGAATCCGCTAGGTCGAGTCCGCGCGAATGCGCCACATACCGCGGGTACTGGGCGTCATTCTCCTCCGGCTTGCCCGCATAATCGCCGGAATTGACCAGCATCACGCCCATCGCCACATGCTCCGAACCGTCGGAGGACAGCACGGGCAGCGCGAATGTGCCCGGCTCGATGGCCAACGGCGAGCCGCCGGCAGCATCGGCCTCGGGATTCAGGCAGCCGGGGAACTCGCGGTAGATGTCGTCCTGCTCGTCAGGCAGGATGCCGCACTGGAAGTCGTGATTGCCATAGGTCGCGGCGAACGGCACGCCCGCGTTGATGACCGGTCCGAGGAACGCGCTGAATGTGTCGCGCACTTTCTGCCGGGTGTCGTTCATCAGGTCGTCCATCGTGACCACATCGTCCTGCGGTGGCAGGTCCGGATCGCGCCGCGCCGCGATGCGCCTGTGGATGCCGTGTAGCTTCGCCTCGATTTCGGTGACGAGACGTACGCGTGCGCCGGGGTTCTCGCCGCGCCGGCGCAGGAACGTGTCGATGTACGCGGGATCGTACCCGCGGATTTGATCGCCGGTGAACACCACCAAATCCGGCTTCGCCTCGTTGATTGCGGCCTCGATCATGCGGATCGTGTCGCGGTTGACTTCCGGGCCGTCCTGAATGTCGGCCATTTGCAGCACGCGGAACGTGCCGTCGTCGTGAAAACGCAGTGTCATGCCCTCCACTGTAGCGAGTCGTCCTGTGCGGCGCCATACTCTTCGCGAAGTCGCCACCACGCGTGGAGCGGGCGCCGCCATGCAGTCAACGGGCGTCCGGAGAGGGGCCGAAACGTTATCTCGGCAGGGTATCTACGTTTCAAGGGGGTGACTCGGACGCTCTGGAACATCTATCTGCATTTCGAGGGGTTGGTGGCCGAGTATCAATGGCATGGGAGCCGCATGATTCCAGTGGCGTCCATCATGCAATACCTCGAATATCGAGCAACGCCAACCCCTTGAAACGCAGATAGATGTTCGGCGGGCCTGAAATCACCCCCTCGGAAGCGAGATAACGCTCCGAAGGCCGCATGGATTGGCCGCATTCTTGATATCTCGGCGGTTTACCGGGGCGCTTCACGCTAGACTGATTAATTGCATGACCTATCGTGCGACGACAACATACGGCCGGCAGGCAACAGGCGCCGGCATCATCAAGTAAAGGAGGAGATATGGGTCAGGATCAATCATCAGTGTTTGATCTTGCGGCGGTCGCCGCGGCGTCCAATGGGGGGAACAACGACCCGCTGCTGCCTCCCGCACGATTCATCGGCGAGCCGCAGAAGCCGAGCGATATGCCTTACACCAAGTACGTCGCCTACGACAAGCAGGTGCCGTTCGACTATCCCGAGCGCACGTGGCCGGGCAAGCGTCTGCAGCGTGCCCCGCGCTGGTGCTCCGTCGACCTTCGCGACGGCAACCAGGCGCTCGTCAACCCGATGGACTCCGAGCGCAAGCTGCGCTTTTGGAACCTGCTCGTCTCCATGGGATTCAAGGAAATCGAGGTGGGCTTCCCGTCCGCCTCGGAGACGGATTTCGACTTCATCCGCATGCTTATTGAACGCGAGCTCATCCCCGACGACGTGACCATCGTCGTGCTCACCCAGTGTCGTGAGCACCTGATTCGCCGCACTTACGAGGCACTCAAGGGCGCCAAGCGTGCGATTGTGCACTTCTACAACTCGGTCTCTGTGCTGCAGCGCGAGGTCGTGTTCCGCAAGAACAAGGAAGAGATCAAGAAGCTCGCCACCGACGCGGCCGAGCTGTGCAAGGACCTTGAAAACGAGGCCAAGGGCATCGACCTGTATTACGAGTACAGCCCCGAATCGTTCACCGGTACCGAGCCGGAATACGCGGTCGAGGTGTGCAATGCGGTCATCGGCATCATCAAGCCGACCCCCGAGCACCCGATGATCATCAACCTGCCGGCCACGGTCGAGATGACCACGCCGAACGTGTTCGCCGATGAGGTGGAGTACGTGTCCACGCATCTTGACGACCGTGACGCCGTGGTGCTCTCCCTGCACCCGCACAACGACGAAGGCATGGGCGTGGCCGCCACCGAGCTGGCCGTGCTGGCCGGCGCTGACCGCGTGGAGGGCTGCCTGCTGGGCAACGGCGAGCGCACCGGCAACGTGGATCTGGTCACGCTGGGTCTGAACATGCTCACGCAGGGCATCGATCCGCAGATCGACTATTCGAACGTTCCCGAGATCCGCAAGACCGTCGAGTACTGCAACCAGATCAAGATCTCCGAGCGTCATCCGTACGCGGGCAACTTCGTGTTCACCGCGTTCTCCGGCTCCCATCAGGACGCCATCAAGAAGGGCCTCGAAGCCCGCGAGGTCGCTGCGGACCGAGTCGGCGCCGATCTCGACAAGTTCGTGTGGCTCGTGCCGTACCTGCCGATCGACCCGAAGGACATCGGCCGCACCTACGAGGCGATCATCCGCGTCAACTCGCAGTCCGGCAAGGGCGGCATGGCCTACCTGCTCAAGACCAACCACAACCTCGACTTGCCGAAGCGTCTGCAGGTGGAGTTCGACAAGATCGTGCAGAACTTCGCCGACACGACCAAGAAGGAAGTCAAGGACGAGGACATCTGGCGTCTCTTCAAGGACGAGTACCTGCCGGTGGAGCAGTCCGGCATGACGGCCGCCGGCGTGGTCGTCGGCGATACGCATGACGCGACGCTCGTTCCGTGGGGCCGCCTCAAACTGCTCAAGGTGGCCGTCAGTTCCGGCGAGGATGGTTCAGACACCGTGCTCAAGGCGCGTGTGCTCGACCGCGGCGTGAACGTGGGCGTGGACGAACCTCACGAGCGTGAGATCTCCGGCATCGGCAACGGCCCGATTGCGGCGTTCCTCAACGCGGTTTCCAACCTCGGCATTGAGGCGTCCGTGATGGATTACGTGGAGCACACCATGTCCGTCGGTACCGACGCCATGGCCGCGTCCTACGTGGAATGCCAGGTGGGTGAGGACGCTGAGACCCAGATCATCTGGGGCGTCGGCATCGACTCCTCGATTACCACCAGCGCGCTCAAGGCGATCATCTCCGCGATCAACCGTTCGCAGCGCTGATATTTCGCGGTAAACGAAAGAGTGGCTGCAGGATTTGAACTGCAGCCACCCTTTTTTGATGGTCGTGAGAGGCCGGAACCACCTCCAGTCGCACGGGGCCTAGCCCTCGTGCCCCCGCCGGTGGGGATGGTCAACGCACGCTAATAACCGCGAATCCGGCCTCGTCCCTCACTGCGACGCTATGCCGTTGGTGCTGGATTCATTGCCGGTGGAGCAGCCGGCGGCGGTGGGATCGGTCGCGCAATCCGAGCCTCCGCCGTTGTTGCCGTTGTTCCCTCCGTTGCCGTTATTCCCGTTGTTGCCGCCGTTCCCTCCGTTGCCATCGGACCCGTTGCCGCCCGATCCATTGCCGCTGCCATTCGAACCGTTGCCGGTCTGCGGCTTCGTCGACTGCGAGCCCGACCCGTCGCCAGACTGCGTGCCGCTCTGTGACGACTGGTCGTCGCTCTTGCTGCCGCCCTGCGAATTCCCGCTCTGCGACTGGCCGCTGTTGCCCCACGACGAGTATTGCGAACCGGTGCCCCACGTGCCGTCGGGTCCACCGATCTTGCCGCTGTCGGTCACGTCGGGGAACTTCTCGTCCGCCACGTTCTCCAGCGCCCTCGACATGTAGTTGGTGAACAGCACGGCCGGATATCCCATGCCCTTGTAATACCCGTTGATGGTCGGCAGTTCCAGCGCCTCGCCGTTCGCTCCGGGATTCCAGATGGCGAACATGGTGAGCGTCGAGGGTGTGAACCCGATGAAGCTCACGGCCTTGTTGTCGTTTGCCGTGCCGGACTTGCCCGCCATCGTCTTGCCGATCGCGCTCGCCGCACGACCGGTACCGTATTGGATGGTGCCTTCCATCGCCTTGACCACCAGTCCGGTGTCGTTCGCGTCGAACACCTGCTCCGCGGTGGATGGCGCCTTGTACAGTTCCGACCCCTTGCTGCTCTTCACGCTGGCGACGATGTGCAGCGTCGGCTTCTTGCCCTGGTTGGCGATGGTGGAGAAGCCGCGCGCCATGTCGATCATGCTCAGACCGGAGTTGCCGAGCGTCACGTAGCCGTCATCGGTGATCTTGCCTTTGATGCCGGCCGTGTGCGCGGTCTTGATTATCGTGTCCGCGCCGAGATGCTGCTGCAGATCCATGTACACCGTGTTGACGGAGTTCGCCGTCGCCTTGTACAGGTTGATGTAGCCGTAGCTAGCGCCGCCCGAGTTCGACATCGGCTGTTTCAGCCCGGGGAAGCTGCGCGGCGAGTTGCCGTTGAACACAGTATCGAGGCTGACGCCCGTCTGGACGGTCGAAAGCAGCGTGAACGGTTTCATCGTGGAACCGACTTCGTAGGTCGCGTCGGTGACGTTGTTGAGCTGTTTCTTCAGGTAATCCTCGCCCGCGTACAGCGAGATGATTGAACCGTCTTTGACGTTGACCGACAGGCCGCCGGTCTGTACGCCGTCCGGCATGCCCGCGTTGCCCTTGGTGGGGCTCGCGGTCTGATACATCAGATCCTGTTTGGATTTGTCGATGGTGGTGACGATGGTGTAGCCGCCGGTGTCGAGGTCGTCTTGCGTGAACGCCTTTGAGTTGATGAGTTCGCTGCGGACCATCTGCAGCAGATACCCGTTGGGGCCCTCGTAGATGTTCTGCTGTGCGTTGGTGACGGTTTTCGGCATCGTGGCTTCACGGGCCTGTTTGGCGGTGATGTAGCCGTCCTCTTTCATGATGTTGATGACGCGCTCGAATCGCGATTTCGCCTGCTTGGCGTTGACGGCCGGATCCCAGTTGCTGGGGGACGGGATGATGCCGGCGAGCATCGCTGCCTCGGGCACAGTCAGGTCTTTCGCGTCCTTGCCGAAGTACGCCTGGGCGGCGGCCTGGATGCCGTAGGCGCTGCGGCCGAGATAGATGGTGTTGAGATAGTTGCACAGGACGGTGTCTTTGTCTTGCGTCTGCGCGATCTTGACTGCCAGTATGGCTTCCTTGAGCTTGCCCATGTAGGTGGTGGTCTCGCCGAGGTAATACCGTTCCGCGTACTGCTGGGTGATGGTGGATCCGCCCTGGCGGGTGCCCTTGGTGACGTTGTTGATCAGCGCCCGTGCGATGCCCTTGAGGTCGATGCCGCGGTCCGTGTAGAACGTGCGGTTTTCGGAGGCGACCACGGCCTGGCCCACGTATTTCGGCAGTGCGGAGCAGTCGATGATCTCACGGTTCTGCTCGGCGAACGTGCCGATTTTCGTTTTGCCGTCCGCATAGTACACGCTGGTTTTCTCGGCCAGCGCGATGGTCTCCGGCTGGGGGATTTCGATGGTGGCGTACAGGTAGGCGAACGCGCCGATGCCGACGGCGAGGAACAGGCCGATGATGCCGAGCGTCCACTTGAGAATCAGATGCTTCTTGCGCCCTTTGGCTTTCGGGCCTTTCGAGCCGGGGGAGCGGTGGGTGCCGCCGCCGCGGTGTGTGCCTTCGGGCGGATTAGCGCCGCGGCCACGCCTTGAGCCGCTGTTGCGCCGCGCGCTGTAACCGTTGGTTGCGGCGGTGCCGCCGGTTCTCGTGCCCGTCGCCGCACCCGCTTGGGTGCCGGTCGCGGTGCGGCCTGAGGCGCCGGTCGCCCGACGACCGGACGTTCCTGCCGCGCGTCGGCCTGAACTGGAATTAACAGTGCGCGTATGTGAAGCCATGATTCTACCGTAGTCCTTGCAATATGATGCGAACCGGTTTGCGCGTATTTTCGCGCTTTCCTCACCGGTTTTCCTCTGAATCCTTACAAACGTCGATATCGTGCTCGGTGCTTGTCTATATCTAGCAAAACCACAACCATAGCCTCTCGGCGTGACGGTATCGTGAGAAATGTTGGAAAATAAGGGTTTTAGTCGGATGCGTCACTGTGCGAGGGGCTCACACGGTGACGATACCCTCGCACGGTGACGGTCATGACCGTCCTTAATGTGAGTTGGATTCTGCATTGTGGGATTGTATGAATGCTTCGCTGGTTTGGGCCCGGCCAAAGCGGTGCGGCGTTGCCTCATCCGGTCATAGTCCCACTTTCCGGTGAGCGTATGAGACTGTGGCCGGATGAGATGGGCGGGAGATCCGGATGAAATGAGAAGAGGCGGCGGAAGTGCCCGCCAGTCGGTGTCACCGGGCGCGCAGCATCGGCGCGACCTGCTCCTCATATGCGGTGAGGGCGGCGTCGATCACGTTGTGCATGTCGTAGTACTTGTAGGTGCCCAGGCGCCCGCCGAACACGACGTTCGGCTCGGCGGCTGCCCTGGCTGCGTACCGCTCATAGAGCGCCTTGTCGGCGTCCGTGTTGATCGGGTAGTACGGTTCGTCGCCACGCTCGGCGAAGCGGGAGTATTCCTCCCACACCACTGTCCTGTTGTGGTTCTGCGCGTCACGCCTCTCCGGGTTGAAGTTCTTGAACTCGATGGCGCGGGTGTAGGGCACGTCCGCGTCGGAGAAGTTCATCACCGGGCAGCCGAAGTGGTCGTCCTCGTCGTAGCGCACTTCCTTGAAGTCCACCGTGCGCCATTTCAGGTCGCCGAGTTCATAGCCGAAATACCGGTCAATCGGCCCGGTGTAGACCACGGGCGTGCCGGCGGCGCGCAGCGCCTTCTTGTTGAGCGGCTGGCTCTCGTCGAAGAAGTCGGTGCCGAGCGTCACATGGATGCGCGGGTCATCGATCATGCGCTCCATCCACGCGGTGTAGCCGTCGCGCGGCAGTCCCTCCCATGTGTCTTTGAAGTAGCGGTTGTCGTAGTTGAACCGCACGGGCAGCCGCTTGATGATGCTCGCCGGCAGTTCGGCCGGATCGGTCTGCCATTGCTTGGCGGTGTAGTTCTTGATGAACGCCTCATACAGCGGCCGTCCGATCAGCTGGATGCCCTTGTCGTTGAGGTTTGTCGGGTCGGTGCCGGCCAGTTCGCCGGCCTGTTCGGCGATGAGCTGCCTCGCCTCGGCGGGCGTGTAGGCCGCCCGGAAGAACTGGTTGATGGTGCCGAGATTGATTGGCAGCGGGTAGACCTCGCCGTCGTGCGTGGCGTACACGCGATGCACGTAGTCGGTGAATGCGGTGAAGCGGTTGACGTAATCCCAAACGCGTTTGGTGGAAGTATGGAACAGGTGGGCACCGTATTGGTGGATTTCGGCACCGGTCTCCTCGTCGATATAGCTGTACACGTTGCCGCCGATGTGGCTGCGCACATCGATGATCTCGACCCGGGCGCCCGCGCGCTCCGCCGCCTGCTGTGCGATGGTCAGGCCGAACAGGCCCGCGCCGACGATCACCAAATCCGCGTTCATAGCTTCCTTCCGTTGCGGCCCGCGCCGGCGGTGCCGGTTGCGCCGCGACCCTTCCATTTGATGATTCGCGCTGTTCCCCGCGTCGAATATGAACGGCCGTCATGTGCGGTTCGTTCTCAGCTCGACCAAGGATACTGCACATTATCGACCGCGCAACCATCCCTGTGAACGATTTGATGAACGTTCGGTGACGGCATGTCCGGCGTCTTTTACAGCGCGCACACGACCAGATATATGGCCACCACGTGGCAGGCGTACCCGATGACCGTGCCCATGTGAAACACCTCGTGAAACTCGAACCAGCCCGGAATCGGATTGGGTTTGCGGATCGCGAAGCATGTGGCGCCCGCAATGTAGGCGGCCCCGCCGCACGCAATCAGCACGGTCGCCGCCGGACCCACCGCGGGCGCGGTCCACAGCGCCGGAAGCAGTGTGACCGGCGCCAGCCCCAGCACCACGTACACGACGGTGAACACCCAGTTCGGCGCTCGCAGCCATACGATATGCATCACCGTGCCGACGAGCGCCGCCGCCCATATCACCGTCAGGTACGGCCATCGGATCGAAGGGCTGAGCGCGAACAGCACCGGCGTATTGGTGCCGGCGATGATCAGGAAGATGTTGGAGTAGTCGATGCCGCACAGCACGCGCGTCACCTTGGCGCTGCGCCACGGTACGACGTGCAGCAGGGCGCTGTTGCCAAACAGCAGTATCGCCGACGCGCCGTAAATCGCGCACGCGGCCTTGACCGGTCCGGCCGGCGCGATGCAGATCAGCACGATGGATGCGGCGATGCACAACGGCAGGGTGATGAGGTGCTGCCATCCGCGCAGCCGAGGCTTGCGGTTGCCGAATGCATCGACCGGCGTGACCTGGCGTTCGGCGGCTTTCAGTGTGGCCTTGGCTTGGCGATAGCGTGCGCGCGCGGCGCGATACTGCTCGAGGGCGCGGTTCATCGCGGTGGCCGAGGCACCGGTCTGCGTCGCGGCCATGCCGGCAGCGGTTGCGGTCTGCGCTGTGGTGGCCGCCCGCATCCCGCCGCCCGCGGTCTGTCGCCGCGCTGTTTTTCGTTGCGCCGCGGACTTGCGTATGGATGGTGCACTGATTGACGCGCTCATCATCATCACCTCGCTGCGGCCGGAATGCCCGGCCTACACTAACTTACGCTACCGTAACTTAGTGTAGGTCGCTGATGGTTCGCTGACAATGCTTCTCTGGTGGTGAATCGAATGCCGGCCGGGCCGCCGAAGGCAGCATGGCGGTTCGTGTGTATCATATATTGACCGTCAGCTGAAGATTTTCATAGTTTTTTCTTATAGCCGGGCATAAGCGGATTGTGGATGCGTCGGGATCTGGAAGTACGTGCTCGACTGCCGTAATGGATGCCGGTCGAATATGCTGTGGCCGCATGGGAGGGGCTGAAAAGCGCGGTCTGATGGAGGTCTGCCTGTCTGACGATGGCGTGCGTCATGCGTGGGACGTGAGAGTCGGCGTATATGGCATTGTGAGGTGAGTGTTAACAATATGTTTCTGAGACGTTGCGCGATGCGACAAAACGTAACGATATCGGACGAGCGCCAGGTCTAGTTTCTTTCACAGTGTCGTCGTGAGTGACGCACGCAAAGAGAGGAAAACAATAATGGCCAATAAGCAATGGCCTCGCTGGGTTGCCGCTGTAGCGGCCCTGGCGATGGCAGGCAGCCTGCCCGGTACCGCGCTCGCGGCTCCGGCACAAGGTGACGCGGCGTCCACGACGCCGACTCTGTCGACCGGCAATCTGAAGAGCAAGGTCTCATCCCAGCTTCAGCAGGCGAAGGGCGAGGTCACCGCATTCATCCAGACCACCAGCCCCTCCGCGCTGGAACGTAAGAACAGTGTGCTCAAGAACTTCAGCAGGCAGCGTTCCGCGCTGTCCACGCTGAAGCAGCGCGCGCAGTCGGCCCAGGCGGCCACGCAGAGCGCGAAGACCGCCGAGAAGACCTCGGTGAACGTGTTCTCGCAGCTGCAGTCGCTGGACTCCAGCGCCAAGAAGATCTACTCCACCTCGTATGCGCTGTCCGGCGTAGCCGTTCGCGCCGACGCGGCGTCGCTGCGCAAGCTCGCCGAGCAGTCCGGCTCGGTGGCGCACATCACGATCCTGACGCCCAAGAAGGCGCTCGACACGACCAACGGCAGTGGCGAAGCCCCCGCGAACAAGAACAACGACCAGCTGGTCAACGCCGTCAAGACTTGGGAACAGACCGGCAAGACCGGCAAGGGCGTGAACATCGCAGTCGTCGACACCGGCCTCGACTACACGCACGCCGACTTCGGCGGCGCAGGCACCACCGAGGCCTACCAGACCGCGCTGAACTCCACCGCCGACCCGCTGACCGACCCGAAGGTCAGCAAGCTGCTCGACAAGACGAAGTTCAAGGGCGGTTACGATTACGCCGGCGCCACGTATAACCCGAACGCCGGCAACAACAATCCCACCCCGGACGCCAACCCGATCGACGGCCAGGGCGGCCACCACGGCACGCACGTCGCCGGCACCGCGCTGGGCTACGGCGTCAAGGCCGACGGCACCTCGGGCAAGACCGATACCGCAGGCTACCAGAAGCTGACCGCCGGCGACATCGCCAGCTGGAAGATTGGCCCCGGCGCCGCTCCCGAGGCCGGCATCTACTCGTACAAGGTGTTCGGCGACAACGGCGGCACCACCGACCTGGTGCTCGAAGCGCTTGACGGCATCGCCAAGCACAACACCGAGGCGGAAGTCAACGGCGACGAGTCCAGCCGCATCAGCATCGTCTCCATGTCGCTCGGCGGCAGCTTCGGCGCCTCCGACGACCCGGAGAACGTGGCCGTGGATAACCTCACCGCAGACAACGTGCTGTCCGTGATCGCGGCCGGCAACGACGGCGACATCACCGACATCATGGGTGCCCCCGGCACCGCCAAGAGTGCGCTGACCGTGGCCGCGAGCCAGTCCGGCAAGGCGCTGCAGGACGCCGTCGAAGTGACCGACGGCCCGGCCTCGCTCAAGGGCCAGACCCTCGCCGGCCAGTACTCCGTGAACTACGCGAAGCTCGACGACTTCTCCCTGACCGGCAAGGTCGTGCGCGTCAAGGACAAGGACAACCTGGAAGGCTGCAAGGCATACTCCGCCGATGACGCCGCTGCCGTCAAGGGCAACATCGCCTACGTCGAATGGAACGACGCCGCTGTGAACTGCGGCTCCAAGACCCGCTTCGACAACGCCGAGAAGGCCGGCGCGACCGGCATCCTGTTCGGCTCGCAGGCGAACATCCCCGAGTCCGGCATCGGCGGCAACGCCGACATCCCCGGCTTCCAGCTGGTCAAGAACGCCGCCGAGAACAAGGACCTGCAGAGCGCCATCGATGACGGCACGCTGACGGTGACCCTGTCCACCAAGCTGCGTATGAGCAAGGACGCCGACTACTCCAGCGAGAGCGAAGACACCATCGCGTCCTTCACCTCCCGTGGCATCCACGGCTCCTATGACGGCACCGCCAAGCCCGATGTCTCCGCCCCCGGCGTGGGCATCGTGTCCGCTTCGGCCGGCACCGGCAACAGCGACGAGATCATGAGCGGTACGTCCATGGCCACCCCGTTGACCTCCGGCGTCGCCGCGCTGGTCCGTCAGGCCCGGCCCGAATACCTGGCCAACGTGGTCAAGGCCCAGCTGATGAACACCGCCAACCACGACGTGTTCACCGCGGATCGCAAGACCGCGTACGGCCCGCTGCGTGTGGGCTCCGGTCGTATCGACGCGCTCGCCGCAGTGAACAACAACGTGCAGCTTGCCGGAGAGGATAACGAGGCCATCACCGCGCAGTTCGGCGTCATCCCGGTCGGCAAGGACGGCTACACCGACAAGCAGACCATGCGGCTCGTGAACAACACCGATCATGACATTACGTACAAGCTCACATACTCGGCCCGCACCCCGGTGCCGGGCGTCACGTACTCGGTGAGCGGCGACAACGGTGGGGACACCGTGGTCGCCAAGTCCGGGACCAGCACCAGCTTCCGCGTGAAGATCAGCATCGACCAGTCCAAGCTGACCCGCACCCGCGACGCCACGCAGTCCGCGCAGGTCGCAGGCAAGGACCGCCAGTACGTGACCGACGCCAGCGGCATCATCACCGCGACTCCGGTCACCCAGGAGGATGACGCCACCACGCTGCGTGTGCCCGTCACTTCGGTGCCGAAGGCAATCTCCGAAACCACCACGGGACTGAGCGGCTTCAACAACAAGAAGGGCACGCTGTCCGTGTCCGGCCATGGCCTTGACCAGGGCGACACCGCCACCGGCTACCACTCCGAGCTTGTCCCGTTCGTGTACGGTGCCGAGGATCCGGTCGACGGCTACACCGGCAACGGTGACGCCGCTCGCAGCCTTGCCGCAGGTGACATCCGCGCGATCGGTTATTCCAGCACCGCACCTCAGCTCTCCGATCCGTCGCAGGGCCTGCTGAGCTTCGGCATCATCACCGACAAGACGTGGTCCCACCTGGGCAACAATTTCGTTCCGGACGTGATCTTCGACGTGGACGGCGACATGAAGGCCGACTACATGATCTCGGTGAGCACCACCGAAGGCAACACGCAGTACGACACCGCATGGGCCACGACGACTTCCGCGACAACCGGCAAGGTCGTTGACGAGGAGCCCATCGACCCCGCATATGTCTCCGACTCCAACCAGGTCGTGCTCTCCGTGAAGCTGTCCGCCCTTGGATTCACCAAAGACACCAAGGTCGCCCCGATCGCCTACATGGCACAGATCGAGTCGATTTACGCTGCCGGCGCGAAGGATCAGTACATCGTCGACACTGCGGGCGGTTCCAAGGACGACTCGTTCGACGCGTACCACCCTGCCCTGTGGTTCGGCGACTCCGCCACCGAAGGCAACGGCACGGTCAGCTTCCCCGACGAGAACGGCACGAAGGTCGCCGTCCACACCGCGGATGATTCGTCCGAGACCGCTCCGAAGGTGCTGGCGCTGCACAAGAACGGCTTCTTCCCGAACATCGAGACCGATGAGCCCGTCATCGACGCGCACACCGTGAAGAACATCGACAAGGCGCTGCTGGAGACTCTGGTCTTTGCCGCTAGCAAGTACCAGGAATCCAACTACACGGCGGATTCGTGGGCCGCATTCAAGAAGGCCTTCGACGCGGCGAAGAAGGTGCTCGACTCCGACACGGCCACGCAGCAGCAGGTCAACGACGCCTACACGGCGTTGCGAACCGCCATCAACGGGCTCGTCAACGCGACCGCCAAGCCGTCTAAGGACAAGCTGAAGGCGGCGGTGGATGCTGCGGCCAAGCTGAAGGAATCCGACTACACGGCGGATTCGTGGGCTGCGTTCGTCAAGGCGCTTGATGCCGCCAAGGCGGTGCTCGCCAACGACAACGCGACTCAGGAAGAGATCAACAACGCGACCGGCGCTCTGTTCAAGGCCGAAGAGGCTTTGGTGAAGAAGGCCGGCACGCCGACGAAGCCCGGCAAGCCGAGCCAGCCTGGCGCCCCGGCGAAGCCCGGTGCGTCGGGCGCCAACAGTGGCCAGAACGGCAGCAATGCCGGCGTCGCCAAGACGGGTGCCGCTGTCACTGGCATCTCGGGCGTAGTCATGCTGCTGCTCGCCGCCGGGGCCACGCTGGTGATCATTCGCCGGCGTGACGCGGTGCGTCGCTAGTCTCCCATAGCCGATAATGCCCTTTCCCGCGAGCGCGGGGAGGGGCATTATTGTCGTTGCGCACCCGATATCCGGGGGTGATGTATACTAGTACAGCCTTCACGTGGCGTTATGTCACCCAATCCCCCCAGGGCAGGAATGCAGCAAGGGTAAGTGGCCTCTGTCGGGTACGTGAAGGTTTTCTTTTTCTTTTCTTGGCCCCTCACCCTGACCGTCGCGGCACCGTGAGGCTTAAATTACAGGTTGAAATCGCCGTTCTTGGCAATTCCCCGTGCGAAATCGCCGTTTTTGGACCTTGAAACGGCGATTTCACACGGGGAATAGTAGATTTCGGCGATTTCAACCCGTATTTTGATATGCCGGGGCCAGGTTTTCGATTATTCTGTCGGAATATGGGCGCGATGAGGCGACTGACACATGTACAGGCTCTACAGTCTTGAACTATGAGTGAAGAACAGCGTGTTGATGATCCCGCCGAAATCTCGCGTGACGGTGCGATTCCGCCTGACGCCGTGCAGGTCAGCGGCGACCGGGCTGATGCGGCAACGTCGGCGGAACGTCTGCTGTCCACGGAGACGACCGATGCGCCCGCTGACACGCCGAATGAGCCGGATACCGCAGCCGCATCGGATACGACGTCATCCGGCGCGTCGGCATCAGACCCCGCACCAGAACAGGCGCGCTCGTCGGCGAAACAGGAGCCAGAACCCGTGGTGCCGCAGGCGTCCCCGGCCAGCGCATGGTCCGCTTTGGAGACGATCGCGGATCATCCGCTGCGCGCCCTCGGATCGCCCGCGCCGGCCGCGCGCAAACGTAAGGCCGCCGCGCCCGACGAACACGCGGCGGACATTGACGACGAGGCGGACATCGAGCGCGGATTGGCGCGTCGCGACCCGCTGACCGTGCGTCCGCGCGTGTCGAGCCGTGTGCTGTGTGCGGTGTTCGGCGTGCTGATGATCGCGATCTCGTTCGGCGCATGGTGGATCGCCGTGCGCACCGAGGACGGGCAATCATACGAGGATATGGTGTTCAGCGGCTTCCACGACAGCCTGCCGTCGTGGGTGTCCGCTCTGGTCGCCCCGCTCACCAGCCGCAATATCACGTCAATCGCCGGGCATCCGTTGAACTTCACCGTAATCGTCTCCGCGCTGCTGATCGTTGTCGCGGCGGTGGTGATGCTGGTACGCAAGCGTTGGTGGCTGGTCGGGCAGTCCGCGGTGTTCGCCGCGCTGTGTTTCGCGTCCACCTATCTTAAAGGTGTGCTGCCGCGGCCGTTCATCATCAACACCGTGTCTCAGCCCGCCAATTCCGCGCCTTCCGGTCATACGATGCTGGCCGTCGTCGCGGGCGTGCTGCTGCTGTTCGCGGTTCCGCGCGGATGCCGTGCGTGGATGGCGCTGGTCGGGGCCGCCTATGCGCTGGTCATCGGCCTGTCGGTGATCGCGGGGGCATGGCACCGCCCGGTTGACGTGGTGATGAGCCTGCTGCTGGCGGGCGGCTTCGCGCTGCTGGCGATGGCATTCACGCGCACGTCCGGCATGGACGCGCCCGGCAAACGCGCGTCCTCGCCGAGCGTGCAGATCGTCGGCACGGTGATGATCACGGCGGGTGTGCTGTGCTGCTGCTATGCCGCATACATCATGTGGCAGATTGAGCCCGGTCTGAGCCTGAGCGCGAGCTGGGCGAGCGTCGGCGCCCACGTCTCCACCTTCGCGATGATAGCCGGCGTTTCGTCGCTGGTGTTCGGGATGCTGCTGGCGATGCGCCAGATCACGGCGTCTCCGTTGAGCCGAGCCGGCCTGGTGGGGGCGCCGCCGGCCCCGCCGAAGAAGAAGCGGTGACCGCCGCGGAGCCGCGCGATTTGCCGTTTGACCATGCCGCGTGAGTATGATGAAGGCCAATGACATTGTAGGTAAGGAGAGACAATGGGCACCGGCAACAAGCTTGTCATCGTGGAGTCTCCCACCAAAGCGAAGAAAATCGGTGGGTATCTTGGCAGCGGCTACACCGTCATGGCATCGGTCGGTCACATCCGTGACCTTGCACAGCCCAGTCAGATTCCCGCGGACGACAAGGCCAGGTTCGGCAAGTTCGGCGTGGACGTCGACGATGGCTTCAAACCGTACTACATCGTCGACGGTGACAAGAAGAAGACCGTCGCCGAACTGAAAAAAGCGCTGAAGAACTCCGACGAGCTCTACCTCGCCACTGATGAGGATCGCGAAGGGGAGGCGATCGCCTGGCACCTGGTGCAGACGCTCAAGCCGAAGGTTCCCGTCAAGCGCATGGTGTTCCACGAGATCACCAAGGACGCCATCAAGGCGTCGCTGGGCAACACCCGCAACGTGGACGAGGACATGGTGGACGCGCAGGAGACCCGCCGCATCCTCGACCGCCTCTATGGCTACGAGCTGTCGCCCGTGCTGTGGCGCAAGGTGGGCCCGGGATTGTCGGCCGGCCGCGTCCAGTCCGTCGCCACACGCCTGATCGTCGAGCGTGAGCGCGAGCGCATGGCGTTCGTGCGCGCCTCCTACTGGGACGTGACCGCGGTGCTGGGCGCGACGGACGCGGAGGGCGAGCCGGCGTCATTCGAATCGCGCATGGTGTCGCTTGGAGGCAAGCGACTTGCGGGTTCCAAGGATTTTTCGGATGACGGCAAGCTCGCGCCGTCCGGTTTCGCTGACAACGTATGCCAGCTGGATGAGGCCCATGCGAACGCCCTCGCCAAGCTCCTGGCCGACGCGACTTTCACCGTGGCATCGATGGAGACCAAGCCGTACCGTCGCCGCCCGCTCCCGCCGTTCACCACATCCACGCTGCAGCAGACGGCCGGCAACCGCCTGTCCATGAGCTCGCGTCAGACCATGCGTGCCGCGCAGGGGCTGTACGAGAACGGTTACATCACGTATATGCGAACCGATTCGGTGACCTTGTCGCAGGAGGCCATCGCCGCCGCCCGTGATGCCGTCGAATATCATTTCGGAAAGTCGTTCCTGTCCGATGGGCCCAAGCAGTATGTGACGAAGACCGCTAGTGCGCAGGAGGCCCACGAATGCATCCGACCCGCCGGCGCGCGGTTCCATGACCCGGCGGAGCTCTCCGGCAAGGTGCCCGCCGACCAGCTGAAACTGTACACGCTGATCTGGCAGCGCACGCTCGCTTCCCAGATGGCCGACGCCACCGGCTCCACCGCGACCGTGCGTCTGTCGGCTCCTGCCGGCGAGGACGGCGAGGCGATGTTCCAGGCGTCCGGCACGGTGATCGAGTTCCCCGGATTCATGAAGGCCACCGGGGAGGGCCGTCGTGCGGCGGCCCCCGCTGCCTCCTCGATGGGTGCCGGTGACGGCGAGGCCGCGGCGAAACGCGCCTCGCGCGAAACCGACGACAACGGATCGCTGCCGCCGATGCAGACCGGTGACCGTCTCGCCGCGTCCTCGGTGGAGGCTGACGGGCACGAGACCCAGCCGCCGGCGCGATACACCGAAGCGTCGCTGGTGAAGACGCTGGAGGCCAAGGGAATCGGCCGTCCTTCAACCTATGCGAGCATCATCTCCACCATCATCGACCGTGGATACGTCTACGAGCGCGGTCGCGCCCTGATTCCATCGTGGCTGGCGTTCTCGGTCATCAAGCTGCTGGAGACGAAATTCCCCAAGTACGTCGATTACCAGTTCACCGCGGATATGGAGAACGGGCTCGACCAGATCGCGCACGGTCAGGAGACCGGCCGTGACTGGCTGACCCATTTCTATTTCGGTTCCGGCGGCGACGCGGCGACTTCGGCAGACGAAGCGCACGCGGGCCTGCAGCAGCAGGTCGCGCAGCTGGGGGAGATCGACGCCCGCGCCATCAACACCATCGACATCGGCGACGGACTGCACGTGCGCGTCGGTCGGTACGGCCCGTATCTCGAAGACATGAACCACGTGGATGCGGCGGGCAACCCCAAGCGGGCCTCCCTGCCCGACACCATGGCGCCCGACGAGCTGACCGTGCAGGTCGGCCATGAGCTCATCGACAGCAATGCCGGTGGCCCGCGCGAGCTGGGCGTCGACCCGGCAAGCGGCGGCACGGTCGAAGTGCGCAACGGACGGTTCGGCCCGTATGTGGCCTTGGTGCCGCTCGAGACGGACGGCGGGTCATCCGAGACGAAGTCCAAGAAGACCACTGTGCCCAAGCCCAAGATGGCGTCCCTGTTCAAGACGATGAGCCCCGAATCGATCACGCTGGACGATGCGCTGAAACTGTTGTCGCTGCCGCGCACCGTGGGCGTTTACGAGGAGGCCAACACCGAGACCGGCGAACTTGGCGAGGTCACGGTCGAGGCGAACAACGGCCGGTACGGCCCCTACCTGACCAAGACCGGAGCCGACGGCAAGTCCGAGACGCGGTCTCTCGCCTCGGAGGATGAGATCTTCACCGTGGACGTCGACAAGGCGAAGGAACTGTTCGCCCAGCCGAAATACGGACGCGGCCGTGGACGCGGCACCGCGAAGCCGCCGCTGCGCGAGCTCGGCCCCGATCCCGAAACCGGCAAGAACGTGACCATCAAGGATGGCTTCTACGGCGCCTACATCACCGACGGCGAAACGAACCGGACCGTGCCCAAGCAGTACACGGCCGAGTCCATCGAGCCGGCCGAGGCGTTCCGCCTGCTGGCCGAGAAGCGTGCCGCCGGCCCGTCCAAGCGCGGGCGTCGCAAGACGACGGGCGCCGCCGCGAAGAAGACCGCCGCGAAGAAGAGCTCCACGGCATCTGCCACCAAGAAGACGGCCACCGCGAAAAAGACGGCCGCCAAGAAGACCACGGCCAGGAAGACCGCCGCGAAGAAGACCGCCGAGTAGAGTCGCGTCGCAGCCGCCGCGATGGCGGCCTGGCCGCGTCGCATGCCGCCATCGCGTACACTGTGGGCAAGGGGGTAGATATGACTGGATTGTTCATTTCTTTCGAAGGCGTTGACGGCGTAGGGAAGACCACGCAGGTCGAGCGCCTGCGTGACTACTTGGAGGCTGCAGGCCGCGAGGTCGTGGTGACGCGTGAGCCGGGCGGCACGGCATTGGGCGGCAGCTTGCGTCAGCTGCTGCTGCGTGAGCCGGGAGACGCCGCGGAAGCCGACGGCGCCGATATCGCACCGCGCGCGGAGGCGCTGATCTTCGCCGCCGACCGGGCGCAGCACGTGGCTGAAGTGGTCCGTCCGGCGCTGGAACGCGGAGCCGTGGTGATCACCGACCGGTATCTTGATTCGTCGCTCGCCTATCAGGCGGGAGGCCGTGAACTGACCGCCGACGACGTCCGCGGGCTGAGCATGTGGGCGACCGGCGGGCTGATGCCCGTGCGCACGTACCTGCTCGACATGGACCCGACGGCGGCGCACCGGCGTCTGCAGCATGACGCGGATCGCATGGAGTCCGCGGGCGACGAATTCCAGCAGCGCACCAGGCAGGCGTTCCTCGATCTGGCAGGCCACGAGCCGGGCCGTTTCCGCGTGATTGACGCCGCATGGCCGATCGAGGCCGTATGGGAGCACATCAAGGCGGACGTTGACGCGGTGCTGGCCGATGCCGCGGCGGATGAGCGGGCCGCGGCGCAGGCGGCTGCCGCTCAGGCTGCCGTCACTAAGGAAAGCGACGGTAACACTCCGGCTGGAGGTGCGCGATGAGCGTATGGGACTCCATTGTCGGCCAGCAGGCAGTGGTCGGCCAAATGCAGGCCATCGTCTCCGGCGACCCGAAGGCGCTGGCCCAGTCGTGGCTGATCTGCGGACCGCCCGGTTCCGGCCGCTCGAATGTTGCGCGCGCGTTCGCGGCCGCGCTGGAAAGCCCTGACAGGGGCCTTTCCGACGAGCCGACCAATATAACCCGTCAGGTGCTGTCCGGCACCCATCCCGACGTGACCACGTTGGCCACCAACAAGGTCACCATCGGCATCGATGACGTGCGCCAGCTGATCCTCACCTCCGAACAGATGCCCAGCACGGCGCCGTGGCGGATCATCATCATCGAAGACGTTGACCGCATGCTGGAACGCACCACGAACGTGCTGCTCAAGGAGATCGAGGAGCCCAGCCCGCACACCATATGGCTGCTGTGCGCCCCCAGCGCGCAGGATGTGCTGCCGACCATCCGCTCGCGTACCCGCATCGTCAACCTTGCCGTGCCGTCCACGAAAGCGGTCGCGGATTACCTGATGGCATCCGTCAATCCGGCGCTGCCGGCGGAACGCCAATTCGACCGTCATGTGGCGGTGCGCGCGGCGCGGCTCGCCGAAGGGCATATCGGCATAGCGAAACTGTACGCCTCCGACACGCAGGTCATGTCGGACCGGGACGAGCTCATCGTCGGGCTGCTGGGACTGCGCAAGGCATCGGATGCGGTGCTGCTGGCCGATGATCTCATCGACACCGCCAAAAGCCAGGCGGAAGCCGACGTGAACCGGCAGACGGCCGCCGCCGAAGCGGATTTCCGCCGCATCAACGGCCTCGGCGAGCAGGACCGCATCCCGCCGAAGCTGCGCGGCGCCTACAACGCCATCGCCAAGAAGGACGAGATCAAGCGGCAGGCCACGCGCCGGAGCCGCGACGTGCTTGACCGCGCGCTCAACTCGGCCGCCAGCATCTACCGCGACATAGCGGTGCTGCAGAACAACGCCGAGGACGCAGTCGGGCTGATCAACATGGAGAACCGCACGGCCATCGCCGAGCTGTCGGCACGGCTGAGCCGTCAGGAAGTGGTCGATCGGTTGGAGGCCATCACCGTGGCCAGGAAGCGGTTGCTGGGCAACGGCAACCCGATGCTGGTGTTCGAGGCGCTGTTCTGCGCGCTGATTCCGGGGAGGCTATGACGGCACCTGGTCAGGAACGCACGACGGTGGAGCCCCGGACAATCAATTGGGGCAGCAGCGAGATGTGCGCCGCCTGATCGGGCCCCTGCCCGATCAGGCGCAGCGCCTCGGTGACGATCTGGAGGAACGGCGGGCGGACCGAGGTCAGCGTCGGCATCGTCGTCAAGGCAAGCGGGGAGTCGTCGTAGCCGACCACGCGCACGTCGTCGGGCACGCGGATGCCCAGCGTCTGCAAGGCGATCATCGCGCCCAGCGCGATCATGTCATCGGCGCATATCACCGCTTCGGGCGGTCGCGCATCGGAGTCGGCGAACATGCGCCACACGCACTGATAACCGCGCTCCACGGTCGAATCGCCGAATCGGTTCCATGAGGTGTCGGTGACGAGCCGGTGCGTGCGCATCTGCGTATGGAACATCGCGAACATCTCGGCCGATTCGAACGATACCTCCTTGCCGGCCAGATAGGCGGCGGAACGCACGCCCTGCTCGGCGAGGTGCGCGACGATGCTTTCCATCGCCGCATTCTCGTCGATGCCGACCATGGACGTGCGGAAGGATCGCTGCCGTCCGCCGACCTGTACGATGGGCGTCGTCATGGTGGTGCGGTCAAGCGTGTGGGCCAGATCGACGCCCGCGGCAGGAACGATGATGATGCCGTCGACCTTGCGGGCCACCAGCGATTCGATGCGTTCGTCCTGCGTATGCTGCTCGTTGCCGATGCCGAGCAGCAGTTGCTGTCTTTCCATGTCGATGACCGGTTCCAGCTCATCAAGCAGTCCGGCGCTGAAATGGTCGGTCGCCGAAGGGATGACCAGTCCGATGGTGTTGGTGGCGGCGCCGCGCAGCGAACTCGCCGCATAGTTGACCGAATAGTTGAGTTCCTCGGCGGCGGCCCGGACCCGCCGTGCGATGTCGTCGTCCTTGGTGCGTTTGCCGGAGAGCACACGGGAGACCGTGGCGATGGAGACGTGGGCCATGGCGGCCACGTTGGTGATGGAACTGGTCGCCGGCTGTGGGCGTTGTTCCGGGCCGGGCGCCGGGTCGTCGTTGACGGGCGTCGCGTCTGGCTTGGATGCCGGTATGGCGTCCATTACGGCGGATGGCTGTCTCTTCATGGGGCTCGCAGTGTTCGGTATGACGGCGGGCGGCCGCCATATGCTTGCGATGCGCGTCGGTGCGCATCTGATGGACGGGAATACGCTGACGGCCGCCCACGCGGTTCGTGCGGGCGGCCGTCGAATGCGTGCGCAGGTTACTCGGCCGCGGTGAGCGTCTCGATGAGGCTGTCGATGACGGTCTCGGCGTTGTCGCCGTCCACGGTGACCTCGACGGTGTCGCCCTGCTTGATGCCCAGGCCCATGATGGACAGGATGGAGCCGGCGGGAACGGGGTTGCCGCCCTGCTTGGCGATGGTCACGGTGCAGCCGGACGCGGTCGCGGCCTGAGCGAACTTGGCGGCCGGACGGGCGTGAATGCCGACGGGATCGGTGATGGTGGTAGTGCGGGTAACCATGGAGACACTCCTTTGCGTCGTCGCGCCGGTGGTTCCGGTGCGGTTTGTCGTGCGTCGATATCGACACTCGTCAGCGTGCGTGTGCCGTGTTGGCCCGCGCCGATACCGATTAGCAATAACATTACTCTATGCCAATTGCTGGGCGGCCGTTCTTTTGGCTGCTGACACAGCAGTGTACCATGATTTTCCAATTTTCTGGAAAACGTTTACTTCTAGTCGTGTCGCGCTTTTGAGGGTGTATACTGGCGTGGACAGAAAATGATTTACCGGCGATGAAGTTGGTGGGTCAACAAGGCGGTCCGCGGATGGGAAGTACCGGTCATTCGCGGCGAGAGGCCATAACATAAGGAGAACATATGGTTATCAAGGGTGTTGGCATCGGACGCGGCGTTGCGGTCGGCCCGGTCATTCGTATGGCAGCTGCGCTTCCCGAACCGTCCGATGCGCCTCGCGCCGACAGTGTCTCGGCCGAATCCGAGATCGAGCGCGTGACCAAGTCTCTGGCGCTGGTCAACGCGGATCTGAACCGCCGTGCCGAAGAGGCCGCGAACGGCGACGAAGGCGCCAAGCAGGCCGCTCCGATCCTGCAGGCCATCGCCATGTTCGCCTCCGACCCGGCGCTCGCGCAGAGCATCAACACGCTCATCGAGCAGGGCAAGACCGCTGAGCGCGCCGTGCTGGAAGGCTTCGGCGCCGTGGAAGAGATGTTCAAGGCCATCGGCGGCTATCAGGGCGAGCGTGCGGCGGATCTGCACGACGTCGGCCAGCGCGTCATCGCCGACCTGATGGGCGTTCCCGCGCCGGGCGTCCCGGTCTCCGACACCCCGTTCGTTCTGGTCGCGGAAGACCTGTCCCCGGCCGACACCGCCGGCCTCGACCTGGACAAGACCCTCGCCATCGTCACCTCGCAGGGCGGCCCGACCTCGCACACGGCCATTCTGGCCCGTGCCCGCGGCATCGTGGCCGTCGTGTCCGCCGCCGGCGCCGACGACCTGAAGAACGGCGAGACGGTTATCGTCAACGCCGCGGAAAGCACCATCACCACCGAGCCGAGCGACGAGCAGGTCGCCGCCGCCGAAGCCGCGAAGGCCAAGGCCGCGAAGGCCAAGGAGCTGCGCGGCAAGCCGGGCGCCACCAAGGACGGTTACCACATCCCGCTGCTCGCCAACGTCGGCAAGCCCTCCGACGGCAAGACCGCGCTGGAGTACGGTGCGGAAGGCGTCGGCCTGTTCCGTTCCGAGTTCCTGTTCATCGGCAACGCCGAACCGCCGAGTGTTGAGGAGCAGACCAAGGCGTACGCCGAACTGCTCGCCCAGTTCCCCGGCAAGAAGGTCGTCATCCGCATGCTGGACGCCGGCGCGGACAAGCCGCTGCCGTTCCTCACCCCCGAAGACGAGCCGAACCCCGCGCTTGGCCTGCGTGGCCTGCGCACGCTGCGCACCCACATGAACGTGCTTGAGGGGCAGCTCAAGGCGCTTGCCGCCGCCGATGCCCAGACCGACGCCGACCTGTGGGTCATGGCGCCGATGGTCGCCGACGCGCATGAGGCCGCCTACTTCGTCAAGCTCGGCAAGTCCTTCGGCCTGAAGAAGGTCGGTGTGATGGCCGAGGTGCCGTCCATCGCCCTCATGGCCGATCAGGTGGCCAAGGTCGCCGACTTCGTGTCGATCGGCACGAACGACCTGACCCAGTACACGCTGGCCGCCGACCGTACGCTCGGCTCGGTCGCCAACTACCAGACCGCATGGCACCCGGCGGTGTTGCGCGCGATCAAGCTGATCGCCGACGCGGGCAACGCGAACGGCATGCCGGTGGGTGTGTGCGGCGAGGCCGCCGCCGATCCGGATCTGGCCGTCGTGCTCACCGGCATCGGCGTCAACTCCCTGTCGATGACCCCGGTCGCGCTCGACGACGTGCGTGCCGAACTCGCCGGCGTCACGCTTGAGGAAGCGCAGGAGAAGGCCGCCAAGGCCCTCAACGGCGACTTCTACAACCCGTCCGAGTGGAACATCTGAGGGAGTCACGCCTATAAGACCATAATGTGATTCCACTGCCTCAAACGAGAGCGACGCCATACGAGATTCGGCTGTTTTGCCGGCTCGTGTACGGCGTCGCTTTTGCATATGCGGTGTGATGAGGTGCGGTAAAGCGCATGATTAATCATTGTCCATACTAAGATTTCGCAAATCTTAGTATGAATGATTTAAAAAAATGTACAGCTAGTGTTATGGAGAAAGAAATGTTCGCGCCAGATGCGCCCGGCGAGCTGGGGGGACCTGCCTAACCCCGATATGCTGCGTCGCCCGACCATGCGTCGCGAAGCGCAGAGCACCAGCGCCCTGGAAGGCACGTTCGAGCCGCTCGAAACCGTTCTCGCTCAGGATTATGAGGTGGGCGAGGACAAAAGCGGACTGAGCGAGTCCATGCGCGAGGTGCTGAACTACCTCGATGCGGCGGAATGCGGCATAGGCCAGATTCAGTCCGGGCATCCCATAAGCCTGCACTCTCGTGCGCGAATTGCAGAAGCTTCTTGTGAAGGGCACGAAGTCCGACAATCCACAGGCCTGCTGCCAAAACATCGAGGAATCCTGTGAGGACGCGCTGCTGAGCGTGAAGCGTCTTGTCAATGTGCGGCAGAGGTATCGCAGTCTATTGGATGAGCACAGATACAGCGGCCTGTCCGTGCAGACGGCGATGTACCTCATCGGGCAGCCCACCGTCACGGCGAGTATGTTGAGGAGAAGGTTCGGCAAGAGCCCGTCGGCCGTACAGCACGCGCTGTCTCGTCACTCCGTGCGTATCCGGCCGGAAGGGGCAACCTGTATATCGCTCCGGACATCCATAAGGTGCTTGCTGCACCGCTCGGCGCGGCGATTGACGTGTCGGCGCCACTGATGTGCGAGCGTGGCGAATAGGCACAAGAAAACCTGGCGGTGGCATGACGCAGGTGCTCCCTCCCGCATTGTTTATACGGTGAAGAAGTTGCCGGGGAAGTGACGGCTCATGATGGCCGTGCGGTCGGCGTGCACCGCGGCGCATTCGAAGTCGAATGCGCGGGCGAGCTCGTCCGGTGCGGTGACGAAGCATGCGGTGGCGAGTCCATCCGCCAGCGCGGTGGGGTAAGGTCGGCCAGCCGCCGATGGCACATAAACCCAACTCGCGGCGACATCGCGCACGGGACGGCCGTCGACCGCGTTGAGCAGATGATGCAGCTGACGGCCTGCCTCCTCACCCCAATGGCGTCGGCTGGGGGCGCTCGCGCAGAACGCCCCGTCAACGATGCTTGCGATGCCGATCGCCTCGGTTCCGGGGTTGGCGGGATCCTCCAGGGCGATGGTGACGGTGTCGCCGGTGTCGTGTCCTGACCCCTCGGCGAGTGGGGCCGGTTGAGCAGACTCGCCCGTGCGGATCAGCAGATCGCCGCCCGCGTCGATGATGTAGGGCGCGTGAGAGCCGGGGCCGGTGGCGGATTGCCGGACGGTTTCATCGCCCGCGTGCCCGTCCAATATCGCGCCGATCAGATCGGCGCAATATCCCTTGCCGAAAGCCCCGAAATCCAAGTGAACCGCGCGCTGCGTCACCAGCGTTGTGCCATGACGCTCCACATCGTTGCGCCATGTCGGGCGCCCGTGGACGGCACCGAGATGATGCTCCGCATCGGGTTCCATTGTCATCGAATACCGTGCGTCATAGCCAAGCCGGATCAGATCCTCGCCCACACACGGGTCAAGCGCCCCGTCGGTCGCGGTGCAGAACGCATCGGCCAGATCGAACAGCCCGGAGGCCCAATCGGGAAAATCAAACGAGCCGCCATGCGAGGATTCGCCCATTGCGGTCACCAGCGAATCGGCGCGGAACCGTGACAGCACGGACTCGTACCCGTCGATGAACGCGTCGAGTTTCGAGCGGAAGCCGTCGTCGAGAGCCGTCGCCGACTGAATGATCATTCCGGTGCCCATCGTGCGTTCAAACGCAGTCATATACGGCATCCGCCCATGCAATCCGCTCATGCCCCTCAGCGTAGCATTTCGCCAGCGGGGGCAGCCGCCTTAGCCTACGTTGATGCCGGAGATTTTGAGGCCTCCGGATGAGATGGGACGGTAAGGGTTCCGCTGGAGGATGCGGTGTCCAGCCGTTGCACGCTGCCGTCGCTCAACACCACATGATGATGGGCCAGACGGCTGGCGTTCGCGATGAAGATGGGCCTGTCGGTGGCGATGCTGCTGTTCACCGGCGTCTCCACGATCGGCGTGGCCTCGGGCGCGGGCTACCGCATCGCCGCGGTGTGCGCGGCCGTGCTGTGCGGCATCGGAGGCATCGTCTTCGCGTTCTACAACGAGCGGAAGGTGTTGAATCGTCTTGATGGCTGAAGCAGGCTCTCAAAACTCACAGATACAACGGGACCCGAAAAACGTCTTGTATCTGCGAGTTTTGAGAGCGGCCCCTAATGGGCCACCCATACGATGACCACAATATGAGACATTTCGGCCTCAGGGGCCGCTCTATTACCGCATAAAAATTCAAAAGTCAAGACTGTTCTTTCAGGTTTTTTTTCTCTATATTGCATAGATGGTTTAGAAAGCGTTGATATGGAGAGGAATCCAATATGCGATGTCGTGCGGTAGCGCATCTTCGGGCGGTTGGATGTCGTTCGCTGGCCGTCGTCGCGGCGCTGTTCACGGTGATGGCCGTCATGTTCGCCCCGCAGGCGATGGCCGCCGACGGTTCCGCGGATTACGACACATGGGCCGACGTCGCCGCCGCGATGGACAAGCAGCTACAGCAGGGGCAGAAGGAATACGAGGACGGCAACACCGCCGGTTCCACGTCCGACTTCATGGCCGCATACAACGAGATCTATGTGGCGTCCAACTTCACCCAAGTCGTGACCGACAACATCGGCTCCGACAAGCAGGCCTCCCAGCAGCAGGCGTTCCAAGACATTCAGGACCTGTCATATGTGACGGGCAACGAGGTGAAGATCGAACAGAGCGTGACCGCGCTCGTCTCCGACCTCGACAGCACCGCCAAGCAGCTCGACGCGAACACCAAGCTCGCCAATCCCCGCGGCTACGACAAGGCGCTGCAGGAGCAGATCGCCAAGGAGCGCAAGGTTCTGCAGTCCAAGCAGAAGAAGAACCCCGGCAAGGGCGACCGCAGCTGGACCGACGTGGCCAACGAGATGATGCCGATCCTCGACAAGGCCTACAAGTCGTACGCGGGCGGCGACGGCGCGAAGGGCGCTACCCTCGTCAACGACGCCTACTACCAGTACTACGAGAAGCTCGGCTTCGAGAAGAACGTGATGAACGCCATCAGCGGCGACCGCGTCTCGCAGGTCGAGTACCAGTTCAAGATGTGCCGCAAGTCGATGAACACAGGCGCCTCGTTCAAAGACACCAAGAAGCTCGTCGACGATTTGAAGGCCATGCTGGTCGAGGACGCCGGCAAGCTCGACGGCGGTGCCGCCGACAAGGAAGGCAGCTTCACCAAGTTCATCACCAGCTCGGTCGGCCAGGCGTTCCTGATTCTGATTCGTGAGGGTCTTGAGGCGCTGCTGGTGGTCGCGGCCGTGGTGGCGTACCTTGTCAAGTCCGGCAACAAGCGTTTCACCAAGTGGATCTATGTGGGCGTGCTCGCCGGTCTTGCCGGCGCAGGCGTGGTCGCGGTCATCTTCGTGCTCGCGTTCGGCGGGTCCGGCCCGATTCAGGAGATCATGGAAGGCGTGTGCGCCCTGATTGCCATGGCCATGCTGCTA
>ENA-OXVL01000019-OXVL01000019.1-human-gut-metagenome-genome-assembly--contig:-NODE-19-length-34492-cov-14.3435_pt1 | contig 34492 bp, 30 predicted proteins | sample MGYA00249250_ERZ652696 | MGnify/ENA primary metagenome ERZ652696 (study PRJEB26925, sample SAMN05826793) | human gut metagenome | biome: ENVO:2100002; feature: ENVO:00000062; material: ENVO:00002003... | reverse complement strand
GATAGGCTCCGGTCTCGTGGGCTCGGAGATGTGTATAAGAGACAGATTCAAAGGCGCCATTGAAAACGGCGGAACTGTCCGTGGTATCAACGCCAAAGGACAGGGGGCAATGCCGCGTAAAAAGATTGACAAGCTGGTGGCATTTGCAAAAGATTTCGGTGCTAAGGGGCTTGCTTATATTGCAATCCAGGAAGATGGTACGGTGAAGTCCTCCTTCTCTAAATTTATGACAGAAGAAGAGATGAACAATCTGATTGCAGCAATGAACGGAGAAGCAGGAGATTTACTGCTCTTTGCGGCAGATAAGAACAAAGTTGTATGGGATGTTCTTGGAAATCTGCGTCTGGAACTGGCGAAACAGATGGAACTTCTGGACAAGAATCAGTACAATTTCCTGTGGGTTACAGAATTCCCGCTGCTTGAGTGGAGCGATGAGCAGAATCGTTATCTGGCAATGCATCACCCATTCACGATGCCGATGGAAGAAGATCTGCAGTATATTGATTCCGAGCCGGGCAGAGTCCGTGCAAAAGCGTACGATATCGTCTTAAATGGAAATGAGATCGGTGGAGGAAGTGTAAGAATCTTCCAGAACGACGTACAGGAGAAGATGTTTGAGGTGCTTGGATTTACAAAAGAGCAGGCATATGAGCAGTTTGGCTTCCTTCTGGATGCATTCAAATACGGAGTACCGCCTCACGCAGGACTGGCATATGGTCTGGACAGAATGGTCATGCTGATGGCAAAAGAAGACAGCATCCGTGATGTGATGGCATTCCCGAAGATCAAAGATGCGTCCTGTCTGATGACACAGGCTCCAAGTATGGCAGACAACAAGCAGTTGGAAGAACTGGGGCTGAAGTTGGATGTAAAAGATGTAAAAACAGAAGAATAATGTGAAGAAGTGTGCATTTTTTGAAAAATGGTGCATACAGAACGTGAATTATGGAGAGCTCTCAACTACACAAGTAGTAAGAGCTCTTTTTGTATTGCTTTTGATTTATCAAAGGAAACGGAGAGGGAACTCAAGCAGGGATTGAACTGGAAGTGGAAGAAATGCCTGGTTTTGAAAATATAAAAAAGACTGTAAATCCTTCGATCTACAGTCTCTTAAGAGCGATAGACGGGGTTCGAACCCGCGACCCCGACCTTGGCAAGGTCGTACTCTACCAGCTGAGCCACTATCGCGTTTGTTTTGTGTTCCCCTCGGAACAATATATACTATACTACAGGAGTTCTTATCTGTCAACAACTTTTTTGAAAAAAATTAATTTTTTTGAAATTTCTAATTGTATGTTCAAATCGTACTGTTTACACCAATCCCTGCCTGTATATTACAATATTCAAAAAGAGAATTATTCTCATCGACTTTTTTGCTATGATGTGTTAAAATCGAAAAGAATCATTCTTCAGTCCAAAAGAGGAGAATGAAATAGAGGTCAAAAGGGATAAGGGAGCTAAGGAACAGGAGGAAAAGGTATGATGGCAGCAGCGATAGGAATGATAATTGTGGCATTGGCGCTTCTGATTTTTTGTGTTGCGGTAATGTGGAAAGTATTTTGTAAAGCAGGAGAACCCGGATGGGCGTCATTGATCCCGTTTTATAATTTGTATGTAATGACCAGGATAACCTGGGGGAGAGGTTGGCTGTTTATTTTTGGATTCCTGCCGCTGGGGAATCTGATATTTGCAATTTTTACAATGATAAAACTGGCAAAAGTATTTGGAAAGAAAGGTGGATTTGCCTGTGGGCTGATTTTCTTAAGTATTGTCTTTCTTCCAATCCTTGCGTTTGGAAAGGCAGAGTATACAGGTCCGGATCCGGAGAAAAGTACAGGAGCGATCATAGCCAGTGCGATCACTGGCGGAATCGGTATCATTCTGTTGGTACTTGAAGTGATAGCAGTTGTCGCACTGGGCCTGTTTGCAGTTTCAGATCTGACAGTACAACAGACACAGGATGCGGTGATTTCACAAGAAGTTCCGGAGGAAACACAGGAAGAACCAGATGTGAAAGAAGAGGAGGACGTTCAGAGAGAATATGAGGGCACTCCGATTGAAGGATATGAGGATTTTGAGACAGTATCCCTGGATGGTTATCAATGGGTTACGGATGTCACATTGTTCAAGGACGGGGAGAATACAGTTACGGAGTCCACAGCAACTTCCGCAAAAGATGGAATTGAGCTGAAAGCAGGTTTTACACTTCTGGCTGCGGATGAAACGATCGAGCAGAGAATTTCGGCAGAAGTGGAAAATATCCGAAAGACATTGGAAAGTCAGGCGGGAATCTATACGGATATTACTGCAGGTGAGATGGTAGCAGAAGACGGATTCGTGATGCAGCAGCTGATCTGCAATCAGATCGGGGCAGATGGAGTAGCTTATCCGTGCACTGAGATCATACAGGTTCAGTTGATGGAGGACCGGGAAATTCTGGTGAGCAGTGTATTTTTGAATACTTCTCAGGCAACAGAAAACACAGAGCGATTGTTTACACAGGCCTGTGAATTATATGGTATTGTCTTTCAATAAGGTCAGCTATGGATAGAAGCGGACAGAAGAATGTCCGCTTTACTTTTCGAAAAGATTTTGTTACTCTATAGAAACAGAAGTCTGTAGACGGAGCAAAGAAAAACAGTGGATTCAAAAACAGAGGTGAAGAGTATGGAAAATAAAAAGATCAAAGTGGCATTGCTGGGACTTGGAACAGTTGGAGGCGGAGTGTACAAATTGATCCAGAGGAGATCAGAAAGTATGATACACACAGTCGGCGCCGAGCTGGAAGTGGAAAAGATCCTGGTACACAGTCTGCATAAAAAAAGAGAAGGTGTGGATACAGAGCTTCTCACAACGGACTGGAAATCGATTGTAAACGATCCGGAGATTCAGATTGTGATTGAAGTGATGGGCGGGATCGAACCGGCAAAGTCCATGATCGAGGAAGCACTTGGAGCCGGAAAGCATGTGGTGACAGCCAATAAAGATCTGATGGCAGAACACGGAGGAGAGCTTTTGGACCTTGCGGCGGCACATGGCTGTGATCTGCTGTTTGAGGCATCGGTGGCAGGCGCCATTCCGATCATCCGTCCGCTCAAACAGTGTCTTGCCGGAAATGAGATCTCAGAAGTGATGGGGATCGTGAACGGAACGACAAACTATATTTTAACCAAGATGTTTGAAGAAAACATGAGTTTTGAAGCTGCACTTGCAAAAGCAACAGAGCTGGGATATGCAGAGGCAGATCCGACAGCGGATGTGGAAGGACTGGATGCCGGAAGAAAGGCCGCGATCCTTTCCTCCATTGCCTTTCATTCCAGAGTACAGTTTAAAGATGTTTATACAGAAGGAATCACAAAGATCACAGCAGAAGATATTGCCTATGCAAAAGAGTTTGACTGTGTGATCAAGCTGCTTGCAGTTGCGCACAATACGGACAAAGGGATTGAAGTGGGAGTGTATCCGGTGCTGCTTGGAAAAGAGCATCCCCTGTCGTCCGTGCGGGATTCGTTCAATGCTGTTTTTGTGCACGGAGATGCTGTGGATGATGCGATGTTTTACGGAAGAGGTGCCGGGGAGATGCCGACGGCAAGTGCTGTTGTCGGTGATGTGATTGATGTTGCCAGAAACCTGCAGTTTGGATGCAACGGAAGAATCAGCTGTACCTGCTATCAGGATCTGCCGGTGAAGCCGTTTGATGAAGTGAAAAATAAATTTTTCCTCAGAATGCAGGTGAAAAACGAACCGGGAGTTCTGGCGAAAGTGGCAAGTGTATTTGGCGGTCACAAGGTAAGTATCCGCAGAGTTGTGCAGAAGCATGTACAGGAAGAAGCGGCTGAACTGGTCATCAGTACAGAAAAAGTGAAAGAGTATCATATCAAGGATGCGCTGAGAGAGCTGCAGAAAATGGACAGCATTTCTGAGATCAGCAGTATGATCAGAGAATATTAGAAGGGGAAGATAAGATTGAGTTACGCAGATAAAGTATTTATAGAGATGTGCAGAGACATTATTGACAACGGAACGAGTACAGAGGGAGAAAAGGTACGCCCGGTATGGGAGGATGGAACCTCTGCGTACACCATCAAAAAATTTGGTGTTGTGAACCGTTATGACCTCTCAAAAGAGTTTCCGGCACTGACTCTGCGAAGGACAGGAATCAAGAGCTGTGTGGATGAGATGCTGTGGATCTGGCAGAAAAAGTCCAACAACATTCATGATTTAAACAGTCACATCTGGGACAGCTGGGCAGATGAGGACGGTTCCATCGGAAAAGCCTACGGCTATCAGATGCAGGTAAAGCATCAGTATAAAGAGGGAATGATGGATCAGGTGGATCGTGTGATCTATGATCTGAAGAACAATCCTTACAGCCGACGGATCATGACGAATATCTATGTGCATCAGGATCTTCATGAGATGAATCTGTATCCATGTGCATACAGCATGACATTTAATGTGACAAAAGAAAAGGACAGCGACAAACTGACATTAAATGGAATCCTGAATCAACGTTCTCAGGATGTACTGGCAGCAAATAACTGGAATGTGTGTCAGTATGCGGTGCTGCTTCATATGCTGGCACAGGTGTGTGATATGAAGGTCGGAGAGTTTGTTCATGTGATCGCAGATGCGCATATTTATGACAGACATATCCCGATGATCGAGGAACTGATCAAAAGAGAACCGCTTCCGGCACCAAAATTCTGGCTGAATCCGGAGGTAAAAGACTTTTATGAATTTACACCGGATGATGTACGGCTGGATGGATATGAGACACATCCTCAGATTAAGAATATTCCAATCGCGGTATAGGTGTTGTGTAAAAAAAGGAGGAAATGAATATGAATGCAATTGTAGCAGCCGATAAAAACTGGGCAATCGGATATAAAAACAAACTGCTGGTCAGCATTCCGGCAGATATGAAGTTTTTCCGTCAGATGACAGGTGGAAAGGTAGTTGTGATGGGAAGAAAGACGCTGGAAAGCTTTCCGAACGGTCTGCCGCTGAAGAACCGCACCAATATTGTGCTGACAGGGAATCCCAATTATCATGTGAAAGATGCGGTGATCGTGTATACAACAGAAGAATTGCTGGAAGAACTGAAAAAATATGATGAGGAAGAAATCTTTGTGATCGGCGGGGAAAGTGTTTACCGTATGATGCTTCCTTATTGCAGCAAAGTATATGTAACAAAGATCGACCATGCATATCAGGCAGATACGTATTTCCCGAATCTGGATCAGCTGGAAGACTGGGAAATGACAGAAGTCAGTGAAGAGCATACTTGTTTTGATCTGGAGTATGTATTTTCGACTTACGAGCGCCGACAGTGAAGGCAGGCATATCATGAAATTTAGAAAAACATACAAGAGAAAACAGGCGGCAGTGCTGCTGAGTGTGTTTCTTTTGGTGACAAGTGTGGCCGGATGTCAGAGAGTGGGGGCTGTGAAAGAGACCGGCGAAGAGAAAGTAAATGTCGTGACAACCATTTTTCCACAGTATGATTTTGTACGTCAGATCGCAGGGGATAATGTAGAAGTATCGATGCTTTTAAAGCCGGGAGAAGAGACACACTCCTATGAGCCGACACCGCAGGACATTCTGAAGATCCAGAATTGTGATCTGTTTATTTATGTGGGTGGTGAGAACGATGAATGGGTGGAGGATATTCTGGACTCCATCGATACAGAGCATATCAGACTGCTTCGCCTGATCGACTGCGTGGATACGGTAAATGAAGAACACGTAGAAGGGATGAAAGAAGAACGTGGTCATGAACATGAAGAAGAGGAAGAGCACGAGCATGAGCACGGGGAAGAGGAGCACGAAACACATGAGACGCTGACCCCGGATGAACATGTATGGACGTCTCCAGAGAATGCCATTGCAATTGTGGAGCAGATTGCAGATGTTCTGGGTGAGCTGGATCCGGAGCAGACGGCAGTTTATGAAGAGAACGAAAAAGCGTATGTGAGTCTTTTAGAAGAGCTGGATGATGAGTTTCGTGAGGTGGTAAGTTCGGCCAAACGCGATGTGCTGCTTTTTGGAGACCGTTTTCCGTTCCGGTATTTTGCAGATGAATACGGTCTGGAATACTATGCGGCATTCCCGGGCTGCGCATCCGATACGGAGCCAAGTGCGGCAACAATGGCATTTCTGATCAACAAAGCAAAGGAAGAACAGATTCCGGCAATCTTAAAGATGGAGCTGAGCAATGAGAATATTGCAAATGCCATTGCTGAGACGACACATGCGAAAGTGATGACGTTTTACAGCTGTCATAATCTGACTGCAAAGGAATTTGCAGACGGGGAGACGTATCTGAGCATGATGAAAAAGAATGTAGAAACATTAAAGGAGGCTTTGAACTGATGGCATTGATACAGTGTGATGAAATTTCAATCGCATATGAGGGACAGACAGTTGTTCGGGATCTATCCTTTCAGATCGAGCAGGGAGATTATCTCTGCATTGTGGGAGAGAATGGTTCCGGAAAAAGTACGCTGGTAAAAAGCCTTCTTGGATTAAAGCCTCCCTTTAAAGGGCAGATTCTGCTGGGAGACGGATTGAAGCAAGACGAGATCGGGTATCTTCCCCAGCAGACAGTCGTGCAGAAAGATTTTCCGGCAAGCGTCTATGAGGTGGTACTTTCCGGCAGACTCAACAGCAGAGGCTGGCGGCCGTTTTACAGTGCAGCGGATAAGAAGGCAGCCAGAGAGAATATGGAGCTTTTAGGAATCCGGGAAATGGAGCACCAGTGCTTCCGGGATCTTTCCGGCGGACAGAAACAGAGGGTACTGCTCGCGAGAGCGCTGTGCGCCACAAAGAAGCTCCTGTTGTTAGACGAGCCTGTGACAGGACTGGATCCGCTGGTGACTGCAGAGTTCTACCAGTTGATTGAAAAAATCAATAAGGAGGCTAAAATTGCAGTTGTCATGGTGTCTCATGATATCGAAAGTACGATACAGTATGCAAGCCATATCCTGCATCTGCAGGAGAGCGCCTTGTTTTACGGAACTGCGCAGGAATATCAAAACAGTGCAGTCGGCAAGCGATTTCTGGGAGGTGAGGGAAATGCTTGATACATTTATAGAAATGATGTCATATCCATTTATGGTGCGGGCGTTTCTGGTGGGTTCCCTGGTGGCATTGTGTTCGGCACTTCTGGGAGTCAGTCTGGTACTGAAACGCTATTCGATGATCGGAGACGGGCTTTCTCATGTTGGATTCGGGGCGCTGGCGATCGAGGCTGCGCTGAACATGGCGCCTTTGGCAGTTGCAATTCCGGTGGTTGTTGTGGCTGCGGTTCTGCTTCTTCGCATCAGCGGCAGCAGCAAGATCAAAGGAGATGCGGCAATCGCACTGATTTCTACGGGAGCACTGGCGATCGGGATTATGGTGATTTCCATGACGACAGGAATGAACACCGATGTTTATAACTATATGTTCGGAAGTATCCTTGCCATGAGCGGTGAGGATGTGCAGTTCAGTATTCTTCTGTCGGTTGCGGTGCTGATTTTATATCTGTTTTTCTATAATAAGATTTTTGCGATCACCTTTGATGAGACTTTCGCCCGGGCAACAGGAGTCCGTGCAAATCTGTATAATACTCTGATTGCGGTGCTGACGGCAGTTACGATCGTGTTGGGAATGCGGATGATGGGAGCACTTCTGATCTCCAGTCTGATCATTTTTCCGGCGCTGACTTCCATGCGGGTGTTTAAGACCTTTAAGGGTGTGATTCTGAATTCAGCGATCCTATCGGTTGTATGCCTGATTCTGGGAGTGACGATTTCCTATGTGTATGCAACACCGGCAGGTGCGAGTGTAGTTGTGGTTAATATGGCAATGCTGGCTATCTACAGTGTGATCGGAGCCCTGAAAAACAGAAACAACGGGAAGTAAATGCGAATTGGATTAAAAAAGATCAAGAAAAGGAAATTGACAAAGATAAAAATACACCGTATAATGAGGATAAATTTCAGCAGCGAAAGCCTCTGAAATTCAGTGTATGAGGAATTTTATTCGCCCTGAGCTTTTTGACAGCTTGGGGCGTTTTGCATAAGGAGGGTGTGAAAGGTGAGGCAGATTTCAGGAAACAAATTATTTGTAAAAGCGTTAAAAGAAGAAGGTGTAGAAGTATTGTTCGGATATCCGGGCGCGTGTACGATCGACATCAGCGATGAGCTGTATAAGCAGAGCGGGATTGATGTGATCCTTCCGAGACACGAGCAGGCACTGGTGCATGAAGCAGATGCGTATGCGAGGACAACGGGGAAAGTCGGCGTCTGTCTGGTGACCAGCGGACCGGGAGCGACCAATCTGGTGACAGGACTTGCGACTGCCAATTATGACAGTGTTCCGCTGGTCTGTTTTACCGGACAGGTGGCGAGACATCTGATCGGAAATGATGCATTTCAGGAAGTGGATATTGTGGGAATCACACGGAGCATCACCAAATACGGTGTGACGGTCACGAAGCGGGAAGATCTTGGACGGATCATCAAGGAGGCATTTTACATCGCAAGAACGGGAAGGCCGGGACCGGTTCTGATCGATCTTCCGAAAGATGTGATGGCGGAGCTTGGCAGTGCACAGTATCCGAAAGAGGTGAATATCAGAGGATATAAGCCGAATACCAGTGTACATATCGGACAGCTGAAAAGAGCGATCAAGATGCTTCACAAGGCAAAACGACCGCTGTTTCTGGCAGGCGGAGGGGTGAATATTGCGCGCGCCAGTGCATTGTTTACAGAAGTGGTGGAAAAAACACAGGTGCCGGTAGTGACAACGATCATGGGGCGAGGCGCCATTGCGACAAATCATCCGCTGTTTATCGGAAATCTGGGGATGCACGGCGCTTATGCAGCCAATATGGCAGTCAGCGGCTGTGATCTGCTGTTTTCCATCGGGACGCGCTTCAATGACCGGATTACGGGAAAGCTGCATGAATTTGCGCCTCATGCACAAATTGTCCATATTGATATCGATACGGCATCGATTTCCAGAAATATTCATGTGGATATTCCAATCGTAGCAGATGCCAAAGAAGCGCTTACGAAGATGACGGAGTATGTGGAAGAGTGCGAGACAAAAAAATGGCTTGCGCAGATTGCGGCATGGAAAGAGGAGCATCCGCTTCGGATGAAACGGCATGCATTGATGAGCCCTCTGGATATTATTGAAGAGATGAACCGTCAGTTTGATGATGCAATCATCACGACAGATGTCGGTCAGCATATGATGCTGGTGTCTCAGTATGCGGAGATTACAGAAAAGAAGCAGCTTGTCATGTCCGGAGGACTGGGGACGATGGGATATGGATTCCCGGCGGCGATCGGAGCACAGATCGGTAATCCGGAGAAACGAGTGATCGCAGTTTCCGGGGATGGCGGTATGCAGATGAATATTCAGGAGTTTGCAACGGCAGTTCTGGAGGAGACACCGGTCATCGCCTGTGTATTTAACAATACATATCTGGGGATGGTGCGTCAGTGGCAGAAGCTGTTTTACGGAAAACGCTATGGGATGACCAATCTGCGCGCAGGAGCGCTTTCGAGACGGACAGATGGAGCTGAATTTCCGGAGTATACGCCGGATTTTGTAAAATTGGCAGAAAGTTATGGGGCAAAAGGAATCCGTGTGACAGAAACAGAAGAGATCGCGGCAGCGTTTGAAGAGGCAAAGAAAAATACAAAAACTCCGACCCTGATTGAATTTATCATTGATCCGGAAGAGATGGTATATCCGATGATCAAGCCGGGCGGAACACTGGAAGATATGATTATGGATTGTTAGGAGGAAGACGGACGATGGCAGATAAAAGTATGAAAAAAAGATGGATTTCTCTGTATGTGGAAAATCAGGTGGGAGTGCTTTCTAAGATTTCCGGTCTGTTTTCCGGAAAATCCTACAATTTGGACAGTCTGACAGTAGGAACCACAGAAGATCCGACGGTATCCCGAATGACGATCGCCACAGTCAGTGATGATGAGACATTTGAGCAGATCAAAAAGCAGCTCAATCGAATGGTAGAAGTGATCAAGGTCATCGATTTTACAGATATTTTTGTGCGGATGAAAGAAATCCTTTATATCAAAGTTCGGAAGTGTACACTGGATCAGAAAGTGGAGCTGCATCAGATCGCAGAGACATTTAAAGGAAAAGTGATCGACTGTGACAGAGACAGCCTGCTTCTGGAATTTGTACAGACCGGGACGAAAAACGACGCAGTGGTGAAGCTGATAAAAGAAGAATTCAAAAGTATTGAAGTCGTCAGAGGCGGAAGTGTCGGGATTGAATCCATCAGTATGATGGAACGATAAAAAAACAGAGCGCACTCTTGATTTTTGAGCGTGAGAGTATTATAATTGCAACAAACAAGTTGCAAATACGTTCGATTGAGGAATGGAGGAGTTTTTGATGGAGAAGAAACAGATCGACTGGGAGAATCTCGGATTTGGTTATGTACAGACTGAACAGAGATATGTTTCCAATTATAAAGACGGAAAATGGGATGATGGTTGTCTGACAGAAGATGCCAATATCACGATCAACGAATGCGCAGGAGTTCTGCAGTATGCACAGACTGTATTTGAAGGAATGAAGGCGTATACGACAGAAGACGGTAAGATCGTGGTATTCAGACCGGATCTCAATGCGGCCCGGATGGCAGATTCTGCGAGACGTTTGGAGATGCCGGTATTTCCGGAAGAACGTTTTCTGGAGGCAGTCAAAGAAGTGGTAAAAGCCAATGCGGCGTATGTGCCTCCGTATGGTTCCGGAGCAACACTTTATATTCGCCCATACATGTTTGGAAGCAATTCGGTCATCGGAGTCAAGCCGGCAGATGAGTATCAGTTCCGGGTGTTTGTGACACCGGTTGGACCGTACTTTAAAGGCGGAGTAAAACCATTGACATTATGTGTATCTGATTTTGACCGTGCGGCGCCGCATGGAACAGGACATATCAAAGCCGGACTGAATTATGCAATGAGTCTTCATGCGATCGTGACAGCACATGCGAACGGCTATGATGAAAACATGTATTTAGATTCGGCAACAAGAACGAAAGTCGAGGAGACAGGCGGGGCAAACTTTATTTTCGTGACAAAAGACAATAAAGTGGTGACACCGCATTCTGATACGATTCTGCCGTCGATCACAAGACGTTCTCTGTTATATGTGGCAGAGCATTATCTTGGTCTGGAAGTGGAAGAACGGGATGTGTATCTGGATGAAGTGAAAGAGTTTGCAGAGTGCGGACTGTGTGGAACAGCGGCGGTCATCTCTCCGGTCGGAAAGATCGTGGATCACGGAAAAGAGATCTGCTTCCCGAGCGGAATGGAAAAGATGGGTCCGACCATTCAGAAATTGTATGACACACTGACGGGAATCCAGATGGGGCACATTGAGGCGCCGGAAGGATGGATTCAGGTGATCGAGTAAGGCAGTATAAAATACGTCTTTTACAGTAAAACTGTAAGAGACGTATTTTTTGAGTTTGTTGATGGTTTCTTTTCTTATCAGATGTTGGAAGAAGATCCCCATTGTGATTATGAAAGAAAAGTGCCATAATTGAATATATGCAGAGAAGGGAGGGCTAGGGTATGGCACGAAGAGTATCAATTGGATATCAGGAATTTGAGGATATTATTATAAACGATTTGTTTTATGTAGATAAAACACAATTTATAAAAGAGTGGTGGGAGAGAAGAGATCGTGTTACTTTAATTACCCGGCCTCGCCGCTTCGGAAAAACACTGACAATGAATTAGATGAATACGATACGCCAATGCAGGAAGCCTATGTAAATGGATAGTGAAAAGATGCTTCAAAAACAGGCAGAAGAATTTCTGAAATTTCTGAACTGAAGTGCAGAAGTATTTGCCAAAAGTGAAGTAAAGGTATGGGAATGCCGCAATTGTGGCCACATTGTAGTCGGAACAAAAGCACCGGAAATTTGTCCGACCTGCAATCACCCGCAGAGCTATTTTGAGGTTCACACAGAAAACTACTAAAATGAAAAACGTACATCCAGAAGGAGAGTTATCCTTACAGGATGTACGTTTTTTATGCTCTTAAATAGTGCGCATAAATTCCGTTTTTTTCGATCAGTTCTTCGTGAGTTCCCCGCTCTGCAATTCCATTGTCTGCAATGACTAGGATCTCATCCGCTCCCTGAATGGTAGACAGTCGATGGGCGATGGTAATGGTCGTGCGGTCTTTTGCCAGAATTTCCAGACTTTGCTGGATCCAGCGTTCGCTTTCATTGTCCAGTGCACTGGTGGCCTCATCAAGGATCAGGATCGGAGGATTCTTCAGGAAGACACGGGCAATGGAGATCCGCTGTTTCTGACCGCCGGAAAGACGGGTTCCACGTTCTCCGACAAAGGTATTATAACCATCCGGAAGACTTTCGATAAAATCGTGAATATTGGCTTTTTTCGCGGCATCGATGATCTCTTCCATGGAAGCGCCCGGTTTTCCGTAAGCGATATTTTCTTTGATGGTGCCGCAGAATAAATACACATCCTGCTGTACGATCCCGATCTGATTCCGAAGGCTGTCCAATGTCAGATCACGGATATCTTTGCCGTCGATCGTAATGCGTCCGCTGCTCACATCATAAAATCTTGGCAGAAGGGAGCAGATCGTAGTTTTTCCGCTTCCTGACGGACCGGCAAGGGCAATGGATTTTCCTGCCGGAATCTGGAAGGAAACGTTGGATAATACCAGGGTATCGTCATCACTGTAGTGGAAGGATACATCCTCGAAGGAAACCAGTCCGCGGACGTCTTTGAGTGGCTTTGCATCCGGGGAATCCTGGATTTCCGGCTCTGTCTCCATCACGGCAAGGAACCGTTTGAATCCGGAGAGACCTTTCTGGATCATTTCCGTAAGCTCCACCAGAATCTGGATCGGGCTGATGAAAATTCCGATATACAGTGCATACATGGCAAGATCTGTCGCCTGCATTTCTCCTTTTGCGATCAGGTAGCCGCCGAATACCAGTGTGACAAGATACATCATTCCCTGGAAAAACAGGTTATAGCCCATAAAACTGCCCATGCATTTGTAGTTGGCATCCTTGGAGAGCAGAAAATTGTGGTTGCTCTTGCGGAATTTTTCTTTTTCCACATCCTCGTTTGCGAAAGACTGAACCACGCGGATTCCGGCAAGTGTGTCCTGCAGACGGGAATTGACATCTCCGATTTTCTTCCGGTTTTCCATAAAGGTAGACTGCATTCGGCGGTTCTGGCTCATAGAAAATGCAAACATGCAAAACACCAGAAACAGAAGTGGAATTGCCAGCTTCCAGTTGATCAGGAAGAGGAAGATGAACGATCCGATGATCTTGATCACGGAAATAAACAGATTCTCCGGTCCATGATGCGCAAATTCTGCAATATCAAACAAGTCAGAGACAAGTTTGCTCATCATCTGTCCGGAGTTGTTCTGATCATAATAAGAAAAAGAAAGTTTTTCATAGTGGTCAAAAAGCTGCTGACGCATATCCCGTTCCATATAAGCGCCCATCATATGCCCCTGATAGCTGACATAATATTTGCACAGGCTCTGGATCAGGTACATGATCAGAAGACCGGCTGCAATGGGAAGCAGTGCGCTTAAAATAGAGGAACTGCTTTTCGTAAACAAGGTATTGGTACAGGTACGCAGGATCTGAGGATATGCCAGATCGACCAGACTGATGATCGTAGCACAGATCAGATCCAGAAAGAAAACGGCTTTATATGGACCGTAGTAATGGATAAATTTTTTCAGTGTGTGCATAAATGTCCCCTCTTTCTATCTGTATGCTGATGGACCGCTTTGATGTCCATACGAAATCATAGTATCATAATTAAAAATGAGACACAAGCCGTATCCTGGAAAAAGCAATTGACAGAAAGAAAAAGATATGCTATGCTGTCAAAGCTAAAAAAATAGGTCATGTACAAAGCCATGTGGTTTTTCTGTTTCAGAATAAACAGAAACACATGGCTTTTTTTTGAGGAATGGAGGGTATTATGGAAACAAACAAGATGGAGACAAGGGACATTTTTCCGCTTTTGATGAGCATGTCTCTGCCGATGGTATTGTCCATGCTGGTGCAGTCTCTTTATAACATTATTGACAGTATTTATGTATCGTATCTGGGAACAGGGGCTCTCACGGCAGTGTCACTGGCATTCCCGCTGCAGAATATCGTGCTGTCTGTGGCAGTCGGAATCGGTGTCGGGATTGCTTCCGTCTTATCGATCAGCCTGGGAAAAAAGGATCAGAAACGGGCAAATGAGGCTGCCACAATGGGGATGGCACTTACGCTGATCCACTGTGTACTGTTTGTGATCCTGGGCCTTGTGATCACAGAACCATTTATCGGATTATTTACAAAGGAACCCGAGGTGATGAAACAGGCATGTGACTATACGTATATTGTTCTTTGCTTTTCGTTTGGTTCTCTGCTTCAGATCGCGATGGAAAAAATCTATCAGGGCATCGGAGCAATGAAAACGACAATGATACTTCTGGGAGCAGGTGCAATGATTAATATTATTCTGGATCCGATCCTGATCTTCGGTCTTCTTGGATTTCCTGAAATGGGAGTAAAAGGGGCGGCAGTGGCAACTGTGATCGGGCAGATCAGCGCATTTCTTCTATATATTGTTGTTTATCTGCGAAAAAACCCGGGGGTTACGATTCATCCCAAATATCTGCATCTGGACTGGCAGCTGATCCGTCAGATATACTCGGTTGGAATCCCGTCTTCTCTGATGATGACGATGCCGTCTGTTCTGGTGGGTGGATTAAATGGTATCCTGGCTGCATTTTCGGATACGTATGTAGCAGTACTTGGAATTTATTTCAAACTTCAGACATTTATTTATATGCCGGCGAATGGAATTGTACAGGGAATGCGGCCGATCATCGGATATAATTACGGAGCCGGATCAAAGAAACGGGTGCGGGATACGATACGCTACAGTCTGATTTCTGCGGCAGTACTGATGCTGGTGGGAACGGTTGTTTCTCTGGCAATTCCGGACATCATTCTGAGTATGTTCCAGGCAGATGCAGAGCTGATGCGTGCAGGAACGGAGGCACTGCGATTGATTTCACTTGGATTTTTGGTGTCGTCAGCAGGTGTGATCTTTTCCGGTGTGTTTGAAGCGCTGGGACGGGGTGGAGATTCTCTGATCATTTCACTTTTGCGCCAGCTGGTCATTATCCTTCCGCTTGGATATCTTTTGTCACGGACAATGGGAGCGGCGGGAATCTGGATCAGTTTTCCGGTGGCAGAACTGGTTTCAGCCGTGATTGCCTGCCTGTTGTTAAAAAGAATGGAAGGTGGAATATACTTTCCGTTTGATAAAAAAGAGATAATCAACAGAAAATAAGTGGCTTGTTGTTAAAAACGAGTAAAATTTCTGACCAAAATTCATCTTTTTTGCAATAGCCCAAATGGTTCTTTTTATGATACAATACACTACTATGGACAGAGTGTTTATTAAAGGAGGCTGAAGATGAAGCGCGCATTTCAGATTTTAAAAAGGGATATGAGGCGTCTGGCTCACAATCCAATCGCAATGATCGTTGTGGCCGGCGTCTGTCTGCTCCCATCGCTGTACGCATGGTTTAATATTGCTGCGAATATGGATCCCTATGGAAATACGGGAGCAGTTCAGATCGCGGTGGCGAATCTGGATAAGGGAACAGAAAATGAACTTACCGGTTCGCTCAATGCAGGTGAGGAGATTGTAGATCAGTTGAAGGAGAATCATGATCTGGGCTGGAAGTTTGTGAAAAAAGAAGAGGCTGTAGACGGGGTGAAATCCGGCAAGTATTATGCTGCGATCGTGATTCCGGAAGATTTCAGTGAATCCCTGACCAGTGTACTGACGGGAACGATTGAACAGCCTAAATTTACTTATTATCTGAATGAGAAGAAAAATGCGATCGCACCGAAAATTACGGACAGTGGGGCGACAGCGGTGCAGAGTCAGGTCAATGAGGCATTTGTATCTGCTGCATCAGAAGCAGTTTCAGAAATTTTTAAAGATTCGATTGCAGATGCAGCGGGCAATCTGGATTCGCTGCAGGAAAATGTAGTTTCAGATATTCAGAAGGTATCTGACAATATCGCAAGTTATCAGCAGATACTGTCTGAGTTCCAGGCAACCTTTCAGGACAGTGATGCGCAGATCAAAGAGGTGCAGTCTGCCATGGATCAGGTGAAAAGCGCTGCTTCCTCAGGGGCTGCTGCTCTGGATGCAGGGGCTTTTGCACTTCAGGCAGGAAGAAACAGTGTCTCATCATTTTCTTCTGCACTATCTGGAACGCTGACGGATGGGGAGAATCTTCTGTCCGACATCGGGAATTCCGCAGGGGCAGATTTGGGAAGTCTGAATGAAAAGATTCAGTCAGTCAATGGAAAAGTGGACAGTGCCATGTCTTCCATCAACAGTGTGATCCAGCTGAATGAAAAGATCATTGATCTGCTTTCACAGCTGGACAGTGCCATACCAGGAAGTCCGGCATCAGATCTGATCGCACAGCTGCAGGCAGAGAACCAGAGACATCAGGAGCTTTTGAATAGTCTGCAGGCAGGAAATGCGGGAATCGGCAATGCGGCTCAGACGGCAACGGATACAGCACAGCAGATTGGCAGTCTGGTAAAGGAAAATCAGCAGCAACTTCGTGGAATCAAAGGCAGCTTTGAGCAGAATGTACTTCCAGGGCTGAACACATCTCTGGATTCTTTCGGACAGCTTTCCGGAAAACTCTCCGGTGTGTTAAGCGGAGTGGATCCACTGGTGGATCAGACGAAAGGAATTCTTGACAATCTCAATACAAGCCTGAATGACTCCAAGACGGCACTTGAGAGTACAGGAAATGCGCTTCAGAAAGTACAGGAAAAACTGAATTCAGTAACAGCAGATCTGAATGCGCTCAGAAGTTCCCAGTCCTATCAGGATTTTCTGAATCTGACAGGATTGGATTCGGAAGCAGTTTCAGAGTTTATGTCTGCACCGGTAGCTCTGAAAACAGAGTCCTTTTATCCGGTGAAAAATTATGGAAGCGCCATGACTCCGTTCTATACAAACCTTGCCATCTGGGTAGGGGGGATTGTGTTGATCGCAATTTTCAAACTGGAGTCTGATAAAGATGAAGTCGTGCCGAAGTTTACAGCAGTTCAGTCTTATTTCGGAAGATGGATGCTATATGTGGTGATGGGACTGATACAGTCGCTGATCATCTGTGTGGGAGATCTGCTATTGTTAGGAGTCCAGTGCAAGTCACCTGCGGCATTTATTTTCGCAGGATTGTTCACTTCCTTTGTATATGTGAATATTATTTATGCGCTTTCTATTACATTCAAACACATTGGAAAGGCAGTCAGTGTAATTCTGGTCATCATTCAGATTCCGGGTTCTGCAGGAACCTATCCGATCGAGATGACACCGGCGTTTTTCCAGAAGCTGCATCCGCTGCTTCCTTTTACATACGGAATCAATGCGATGAGAGAAGCGGTAGCAGGAATATATGGATTCCATTATGCAGAGAATCTGTTGTGTCTTGCAGTGTATGTTCCGATTGCGCTTTTGATCGGAGTTGTCGTACGTCCATGGCTTTTGAATCTGAACCATATGTTTGACCAGAAACTGGGAGAGACTGAGCTGATGATCTGTGAGGAGGAAGGTCTGACAAAAGAGAGATTCCGTATGACAGCAGTTGTGAGTGCGCTGGCAGACAAGAAAACATTCCGGGAAGAGATGTACCAGAGGGCAGAACGGTTTGAGAGAAATTATAAGAAACGGATCCGCAGAGGATTTGCGGCGATCTTGATCATTCCGCTGATCTTTTTGATTCTGATGTTCAGTATCAGTTCCAAAATGGTATTTCTGGTGTTGTGGATCACATCGATCATTGTGATCGCGCTTTATCTGATTTGTGTGGAATATCTCCATGAAAGTCTGAAACGGAGATTGAAGGTGAGTCGGATGTCTCAGGAGGAATTGTTAGAGACACTGAGAAAACGGAAAGAACAAGAGGAGGAAGAAGCATGAAGAAGATAGGGCAAGTTTTTCTTTATGATATTTCACATATCAAAAAAAATGTGATCGCAATGATCGTAGTGCTCGGCTTGTGCGTTGTTCCGTCTCTTTATGCATGGTTCAATATTGCTGCAAGCTGGGATCCATATTCCAATACAAATGGTCTGAAGGTGGCGGTTGCAAATACGGATGAAGGGTATGAAGGAGAAATCCTTCCTCTCCAGATCAATATCGGAGATACTGTAATCTCAAGTCTCAGAGAAAATGACCAGCTGGACTGGACGTTTACAGGGAAAAAGGATGCAGTAGAAGGTGTCAAATCGGGAAAATACTATGCCGCGATCGTAATTCCGAAAAGTTTCAGTCAGGATATGATGAGCCTGTTTTCGGAGGAGATGACACATTCCGATATTATATATTATATCAATGAAAAAGAAAATGCCATTGCTCCGAAAGTGACTGACAAGGGAGCAAGTGCCGTACAGCAGCAGATCGATGAGATTTTTGTAAAAACAGCGGCGCAGGTGGGACTGGATCTTCTGGATACAATCTCAGAAGTGACCAGCAGTGACGGCGCACAGGCAGCAGCACAGAATCTGACAGAAAATATCCGGAAGATCGGATCGGATCTGGATTCAACAGCCGGTACGGTGAAGGCATTTTCGAACATGACGGTTTCCATGCAGCAGATGCTGGATGCCACTGCAGATATTTTAAATAAAGCGGGGCAGAATACGGAAACAAATCTGTCACTTCTGAATGAGACCGGAAATTCTGTTGACTCATTAAGAAGCGCAGTGTCGGGAACAACAGAGAGTGTCAATCAGGTACTGGCACAGGGAAGTCAGTGCTATGATGCCATATCCGGACAGATCAACAATGCATTTTCTTCGATATCCACGGATGCGGGAGCAACAGCAGGGGCACTCAACAGCGTGGCATCTGAAGTACAGGTTATGATTGACCGCTATACGGGATTTCGGGACAGTGTGCAGCAGCTTGCAGATTCCTTTCCGCTTGCTTCAGATCTGCTCCAGCCGATCATCGGAAACCTGAATGAATCCATTGCCCATCAGGAAGCGGTAAGGGATAAATTAAATGAAGCGGCGGCAAAGATTACGGAGACTGCAAGTGATGCGGGAAACTATCAGGCACAGCTGGATCAGCTGGTGCAGCAGAGTTCTCAGCAGATTTCGGGGATCCGTTCAGATTATGAAAACAACGTAAAAACACAGATCGATACCATGTTTGGCACACTGGGGGATACCAGCAGTGCGGTGCAGTCCTTGTTCACCAGTATGGACAATGGAGTCGAAGATATGGAAAAACTGGCGAAGGATGCAGGATCCGGTCTGGAGAAGATGAAAACAACACTGGATACATCTGCTTCCCTTTTGACAGAGACGGCAGAAAAGGTAAACCAGGCAGCAGAAAAGCTGGATACGGCAGCACAGGACGGAAATGTGGAGACATTAAAAAATGTGCTTGGAAGCAGCCCGGAAGTAATCAGCAGTTTTGTGTCTGCGCCGGTAAGAATGCAGACAAAAGCCTTGTATCCGGTAGAAAATTATGGATCAGCCATGGCGCCGTTCTATTCTACACTCTCTATCTGGGTAGGCGGGATCATCCTGGTAGCAATGATGAAAGTGACAGCTTCGGAAAATTTAAAAAGAGCGCTTGCGCCATTGAAGCCGCATCAGATTTATCTGGGCAGATACCTGCTGTTCCTCGTGCTGGGACTGATCCAGAGCGGCCTGATCTGTCTGGGAGATCTGTATTTCCTTGGAATCCAGTGTGAGCATCCGTTTTTGTTCCTTCTGGCAGGCTGGGTAAGCAGTGTGGTATATGTGAATATTATTTATACGTTCACGGTATCATTTGGAGATGTAGGAAAAGCAATCTGTGTGGTTCTTCTGGTCATGCAGGTGGCAGGATCAGGCGGTACGTTCCCGATCGAAGTGGCGCCGGAAATCTTCCAGAAGATTTACCCGTTTCTTCCATTTACGCACAGTATGACAGCTATGCGGGAATGTGTTGCCGGATTCTATCAGTATACGTACTGGGCAGAATTGGGAATCATGTGTCTGTTCCTTCTGGCATCCCTGTTTTTGGGACTGGTGCTTCGAAAACCGGTGATTCGCCTGAACGAATTGTTTATAGAAAAACTGGAAGATACAAAATTAATGTAATATTGTGAAAATGAAGCGGACTCTTCGGAGTCCGTTTTTGACAGATGGGTGTCAAATAAAAGAATATATGCTATAATGGAGCGAAACAAAAAAGAATCAGGAGAATGTTGTGGAAAAATTTTATTTTGCACCGCTCGAAGGAATCAGCGGATATGTGTATAGAAAGGCTTATGAACACTATTTTGGAGGAATTGACAAATATTTTATTCCGTTTATTAAACCGAATCAGAAAGGAAAGCTCAGTTCCAGGGAAAAGAACGATATCTTACCCATGCACAATCAGGGAATGTGCGCGGTTCCGCAGATTTTGACCAATTCGGCGGAGGATTTTATAAAGACGGCAGAAAGGCTGCAGGAATACGGGTATGAGGAAGTCAATCTGAATCTGGGATGTCCGTCAAAAACCGTGGTGAGCAAAGGAAGAGGGTCCGGATTTCTGGCAGAGCCGGACAGATTGAATGCATTTTTAGAAGAGATTTTTAACGAGACACCGATCCGTATTTCAGTTAAGACGCGGATTGGCAAGGAGAGTCCGGAAGAATGGATCCAGCTTCTGGAAATCTACAATCAGTATCCAATGGAGGAATTGATCATTCACCCGAGGATCCAGACTGATTTCTATAAGAACACTCCGAATCTGGAAATGTTTGAATATGCGGTCAAAAACAGTAAAAATCCACTCTGTTACAATGGGGATATTTGCACGAAAGAGGAATATGAAACGATCTGTAACCGTTTCCCGGAGGTGCCATCTGTGATGATCGGAAGAGGAATTCTGAAAAATCCGGGGCTGATTCGGAAGATCAGACAAGGCATACCGATTGAAAAAGACAGGATCCGGGCATTTCATGATGAACTTTACCGGGAATATCAGGAAGTTCTTTTTGGGGAGAAAACAGTACTCTTCAAGATGAAAGAGCTGTGGTTTTATATGGCGCCGTTGTTCATGCAGTATGAGAAGTATGCCAAGAAAATTAAAAAAGCAGAAAAGTTGAAACTGTATGAAGCAGTTGTGGATGCGCTATTTGAAGAACAGGATTTGGTATAGGAGAAGGAAAGGCGAATGGAAGCAATTTTACAATGGGATGGACAGGCGTTGCTGTTTATTCAGGAGCATATCAGACAGGTGTGGATGGACGGATTCTGGAAGACGATCACACATCTGGGGGATGCAGGATGGTTCTGGATTATCTTGGGAATCGTACTTCTGATTCCGAAAAAGACAAGAAAAGCAGGAATTGCCGCTTTGGCGGCGCTGGCGATCGGAGCATTGATCACAAATGTGGCACTCAAAAACATCATTGCAAGAATCCGCCCGTATGAAGTGGTGGAAGGACTGAAGCTTTTGATCGAGCCGCAGTCAGATTTTTCGTTTCCTTCCGGACATACCTGTGCCTCTATTGGAGCAGCGTTGGCGATGTATCCGTTTTTGGAGAGAAAGTGGGGGATTCCGCTTGTAATTCTGGCAGTGCTGATCTCACTTTCCAGGTTGTATGTGGGCGTGCATTATCCGACGGATGTGCTTGGTGGAGCTGTTGTGGGGGCGTTTGCTGCATGGGGAGCGGTGAGGATTGTGAAGCATGGGCTTGTGAGAAAGGCTAAAAAAGCAGAAAAGTAAAATGGAAGATAGAAAGAAGCGCTGTGAGGCAGATGGAAGAATCTGCTTCGCGGCGCTTTTTGAAATTTGATAGAAAGTAAAGAAAACCTGTAAAAGCACATCTTATGTTGGGGTTTATTCTTTAATACATGCATTCAAAAATGAATGTATTTCAAAACAACTTTTGTTGATGTTGAATATCTAGATTATACTTAATAAAAGTCATTATTGCAATAAAAGAACAACTGATTTTAAATTATTTTACAAAATATAAAAAGTGATAGCTTATTCTAAAATGAATGTTGACAATGTATTATTTGTGCGATATGATGGTTATATAAAATGGAGGTGAGGAAATGGATACAAACAATAAGAAAGTGTATGAACTGAGAATCAAGGTGTATATCATCAAAGATATCCCATTACCAGAAATTTTGGCAAAAGAAGCGGAATATATAGATTCCGCTCTTGCACAAAGTGAAAAATGGCTGGAATACCATGAAACAAACCGATTTAAAAATTATTGTTTTGGAGGTCTGTATCCAATTGAGAAAGAGGGTGTTTATAAGAAGGACAACATATATACAGTCACAGTAAGAACAGTAGATTCAAATCTTGCTCAATATTTTTCAAAAATATTGCGAAATCACTACACCGATTCGATGAAAGGTCTGACTGTGGAAAATCGTGTGTTGCCGAGGAAAGTGATTGGTGAGATCTATTCTTTAACCCCTGTGATCCAGAAATCCGACGGATATTGGAAGAATCAGATGTCTTTAGAAGAATTTGAACGGCGGTTGTTTGAGAATGCAGTCAAGAAGTATAATCAGTGTACGGGCAAGAAAATAGATGAGGATTTTCAGCTCTATACGAATATTACATTCCTAAATAGGAAGCCGATTGCGAATGAGTACAAAGGGATTCGACTGTTGGGAGATAAAGTGAATTTGAAAATAGCAGATAATGCACAGGCACAGGAACTGGCGTATTTCTTGTTGGGAACAGGACTGTGTGAGATGAACTCAAGAGGATATGGATACTGCAATTATCGTTGGCTGTAACTGGGAGGTGAGAATGTGCTAAAAGATTGTTTGGAAGTTTTTGCAGAAGAATTGAAACGGACGAAAGAAAAGAAAGGAGACGGAGATTGCCTTATTCTAGATAGTTATATTCCAGCAGATGGAGTGTACATAGTGGTAGGTCAAAGTGGAGAAATCAGAAGTTGCGCAATCAAGCTGAATAAAAAGAGTAGAATTTTGGAACAAACTCCAAATGACAATGACTTGTTGAGAAAAATCCGTTTTTATGATTATCACAGCCGACTTGTAAGTATGGACAAACCTCAGGATCCGAAAAAAGTGATTCATTCTAATAATTATTTAGCTTTTTGGGTGAAGCAGGAAAGTTTAGAAAATGGTAAGTTGGATGAAGCGGCAATTGATCGGTATTTTGATGTGTTAAGAAATCCAAGAGAGAAGTATAAAAAGCCTCAGGATCGAAAGATGTATGATTATATTGCTGAACAGATAGGAGATATTGATCAGGAACGATTAGAAAAAAACAGAACGTGGATAAAAGAGAATGTTTTTCGATTGGAAGAATTGAATATTTTATTGAGCGGAAAAAACTATCTCAAAATTTTCTTTGAAGGAGATGAAGAATTATATATCAAAGAAGAACAGAGATATGTGATGACAAAGATTTTTAATAAGAACGATTATAATCTTGAACTTGAGGAGAAGATTCTGGGATTGCCAAATGACAATTTAGGACTGAATTCCAAGAAACCTTACATGGAGAATAAGACGCGGAGAGTGACGGTTCCGTATTTGATTACACCAGAAGAAGCTGTGATTCAGAGAAAGTTTTTTGATTATTTGATGAATAAGGCAAATGCCGGAGAAACGGATCTATATTTTGATACGACAAAAAAGAGAATCACTGCACAAAAAAAGGGGAAAATGTATAGCAGCGATTTTACAGGATATTTTCTTCAGGTTCAAAAGGGAAAAGAAGTGGAGATACATCATCAGGATACAATCGTTGACTATAAGTATCATTTGATAAAACCATTCCGGTATCAAAATGTTCTTGGTTTGGAAGATAAAGAAGAGCGCTACAAAGAATATAGGAATAAAATGGAATTGCAGAGCGTCATAAATGAAGTGTTATTTTCATCTTGGCTGGTTGGAAATTATTTTACAGAAGAGGAAAAATTGTCCGTAGATGGTGAATTGAAAAGAAATCTTGTATGGTCCAGAGAGGCGATTTTTGCATGGCTCTACAAAGGGGTGGATGTGAATATGGACCGAGTTCTTCATAAGGTGTGTATGAATCTGATTAAGAATTCTGTTCGTAATGGTTTTACAACGAAGATGGGGCAGCAGTTTAATTTGATGTGTTCGCTGGAAGAATATTTTAAAGGAGGACGTGGCATGGAGGAAAAATATACAGATATTCAAAATAGGCTTAGAGATAAAATCAACCAGTCGGGAGAGTGTGAGATAGAGACTGATGAAGAGTATTTTTATGCTGTGGGACAGCTTGTATTTTATTTTATTTCATTGAGCAAGGCAAAAGAAAAAATGCACTCATTGGCGAATCCATTTTTGACGGCAGCAGATAATCATGTAATTAAAAAGAGATTGAAACAGTATTTTATGAAGTATAATTATCAATTAAAATTTAATGGTTATAGATTCAATCGTATGTACAGGATGGTAGATGCTTACGTGTTAAAAAATAAAGTACAGCAAGAGTATTTGTTTGGAGGATATATTGGTAACAATTTGATTTATGAATCTAATAAAGTAGCTAAGGAGGAAGCGTAGTATGGAAAACAGAGTATATGGTGTGTTGGGAATTTCTTCAATTATGGCAAATTGGAATGCAGACTTTACAGGTTATCCAAAGAGTATGTCTGACGGAACAGTATATGGCAGTGATAAAGCGTTGAAATATCCTATGAAAAAGATGTGGGATAATGAAGGAAAGAAAGTATTATATATCAAATCAATGAAATTTTCAGAGAAAGATGGCTCATTAGTTCCGAAATCTTTAAAAGAACGTTATGAAGAGCTCTTTAACGTGAAGGATTTAAAAGATATCAAGGATTCAAAAGAAGTTTTAACAAATCTGATGTCGGCTGTAGATGTGAAAAATTTTGGCGCTACCTTTGCAGAGGCGAAAAATAATTTTTCAATTACTGGAGCTGTTCAATTTGGTCAGGGATTTAATAAATACGAAGACACAACAGCAGAAGAACAGCAAATTTTGTCTCCTTTTAGAGATGGAAGTAAGGATTCACAAAATACAGAAGAGGCAAAGAATTCTACACTGGGAACAAAGATCACAAGTAATGAAGCACATTATTTTTATCCGTTTGTGGTAAATCCGATGGCTTATCGAGAATTGGTCAAGCTTGGTGTAACTGAAGGATATACAGAAGAGGATTATCAGAATTTTAAGCGGACAGCTTTGGTTGCAACGACTTCTTTTGCTACGAATGCGAAAGAGGGCTGTGAAAATGAGTTTGCTCTTTTGGTAGAAACAGAAGCAGATTTATATTTGCCGAATTTGTCAGAATATATTACCTTTGAGAAACAAGAGAAGAGGAATGTGATTGACATCAGTGCATGCGCAGAAATTTTAAATCAAGTAAAAGAGAGTGTGAAAAGCATAGAAATTTATTATAATCCATATACGACAGAATTAGTGTGTGGAGTTGAAGGGGCAAAGCTTTACAATATTATTACGCAAAAAGAGGTGTAGGAGATGAAGGTTGTAAGATTTACGCTGAGCGGGAAAAATGCGTTTTTTAAAAAGCCGGAGGTAAATGCCTATTACTATTTTACATATGGTCAGATTCATAAAGTTGCTTTGCTTGGAATGTTTGGAGCGATTGCCGGATACGACGGATATGCACAAAAGAAGTGGACTGTGAGAAAAAAAGGAGACTCTCTTATAGAAGAGTATCCAGAATTTTACGAGAAATTAAGAAATTTGAAAATTTCAATTGTGCCAAGAAATGAACGAGGATATATTCCAAAGAAAATTCAGACATTTAATAATTCAGTAGGGTATGCATGTGCGGAACAAGGCGGAAACTTGATTGTAAAGGAGCAGTGGTTGGAAAATCCTATCTGGGATATTTATGTGCTGTTGGATTGTGAGGAAGCAGAGCAAATTGCGCAGATGTTAGAAAACAATAAATGTGTTTATATGCCATATTTGGGAAAGAATGACCACCTGGCTGATATTAAACATGTCACGTTGCTGGATCTTGAAACGATTGTTTTAAAGGAAACGGAGATTTCCAGTATGTTTCCAAAGCAGATAGGTGAGATTTGTTTACCGGATGATGAAGATGAGATTGAAGAATTTAAGTATGAGGAAAAGCTTCCGATTCGCTTGGATGGTCATACAAACTTGTACGAGTATGATACCTTTTGTTATACAAATCTTCCGATTCGTGTAAAAGAGGCGAATTTGTATAAAGACGAAAAGAAAATATTAGCATTTTACTAGAATAGAAGGCTCTGCAGGATATGTGGAGCCTTTTGTGCAAAAGATAGGGAAAGAAAATTGAGGTGTGAAAAGTGGAAAAGGTGATGTTATCAATTAAGGAACTCATAAATTGCAGTGAAGAGTGTTATGCTCATGTTTCTGTGAACGGAAAAGAAAAAGAGACGCTTTATGCTCATACAGAATTGAGTCAGAAGTATTGGATTCGCATTTTTCGCAAAAAACATATTCATGTAGTTATAGAAAAATTTGAAAAAGAATATTTAGGACCAATTAGTGATGAGGCAAAAATATTGTTTGAAACCATGTTGATGAATATTGTTACGTTTCATGATTTTGGTAAAGTAAATCCTATATTTCAAAAGAAGAAAATGGGACATGAATTTCATCTGGAGTTGGCGCCGGATAGTAATATCGGGAGTAAACACTCTATTCTTTCGTCAGTGTTTTATTTAGATTATTTCTTGGGGAAAATCAAGGAACTGGAGGACAGGGCAGAAAGAGAGCTTCTAAAAGATTTTGCTTATATCAATTCTTATATTATCTCCAGACACCATGGGAAATTAGTTGATTTGGAACAATATTTGAATAGCTTGTCTGGGAGAAGTGCGGAAGGTGAAGATTTAGGAGTCAGGGCGAGAGCATGGCTGGAAAATTGGAAGAGAGAAGTGATGGGAGAAGATAAAGTTCCTAAATTCAGAAACAGATGGGAGCGGATGCTTGAAAGGAATAGCGAGGAAGAAAATAGAAAAAGAGTTTATTTATATGCACTGACAAGGTTGTTATATTCAATGCTCATTGCTTCTGATTATTATGCAACTTCGGAATATATGAAAGGTGTAGAAATTCAAAATTTTGGAGAGATTGAGAAATGCGATGAAATCATAAACATCTATGAACAAAGCCCTGTTCAGAAAAGCATTCGAAGTTACGAGGAAACGTATTATCCTAGGAATCAAGATGCGCTGGAGAGAGAAACGGATATAAATGTTCTTCGGACAGAATTGTTTTTAGATGCGGAATGTGAATTAAAAAAGAATATTGATGCGTCGGTGTTTTATTTGGAAGCACCTACAGGCAGTGGGAAAAGCAATACAGCAATGAATCTCAGCTTTACATTTATGAAGCAGAATGAAGATATTCGAAAAATATTTTATATTTATCCGTTCAACACGCTTGTGGAACAAAACATGGACTCTATCAATAAAGTGTTTGGGGAAAATAAAGAGGTAATGACACAAGTAGCAGTTGTGAATTCTTTGGTTCCATTAAAAGAACGGGTAGACGAAGATGAGTGGAACGGAAAAGATGAGAGTGAAAAATATCAGAGAATCTTGCTGGACAGGCAGTTTTTAAATTATCCGATCGTATTGTCAACTCATGTGATGTTGTTCCACACGTTGTTCGGGCAGTATAAAGAGGATGCATTTGGTTTTTACCAATTATGTAATTCGGTTATTGTGCTTGACGAAATACAGAGTTATCGGAATGCTTTGTGGGCAGAAATCATTACTTTTTTCAAAGGCTTTGCAGAATTACTGAATATCAAAATTATCATTATGTCTGCGACATTACCAAATTTAGAAATGCTTACAGAGAATCAGGCAAAGACGGTGCGTTTGGTAAAAGAGCGGGAAAAATATTTTAAACATCCAAAGTTTGCGAAACGAGTGGTTACAAATTATGAATTATTGGACCAGAAAATAACACTGGATGAACTTATGAAACATATTTTTGGTAATATTAGAAATGAACGAAAAATATTAGTAGAATTTATTAAGAAAGCGAGTGCAGAAGAATTTTATAAAAAAATATTAGAGGAAAGTACTTGTTCGGTATTTTTGATGACAGGAGACAGCAGCATTCAGGATCGAAAGAAGATCATAGAGAAAATAAAAGGGCAGAAATCTGTTCTTTTAATTGCGACACAAGTGATAGAAGCAGGAGTGGATATTGATATGGATATCGGCTACAAAGATATTTCCAGACTTGATAGTGAAGAACAGTTTATGGGAAGGGTGAATCGCTCTGCAAAACGAAAAGGAATGGTATATTTCTTTGATTTAGATAATGCAGCCGGAGTTTATGGAAGCGATGATGTTCGGATTGAAGAAAAAGTTACTTTGAAAATGGAAGCGATGAGAAAGATTTTGACGACAAAAGATTTTCCTAAATTTTACGAAGAAAATATTTTGCCTGAGGTAAAAAAGCGAGGTGAGGAAGCAGACTCCAAAAAGAATTTAGAAATATTTTTTCAAGAAGATGTGCAAAAGTTAAAAATGCCGGAAATCGAGAAGAAAATGCAATTAATGAATGACAATAAAAATATGCTTTCTGTATATTTGGCGAGAGAGATTACGGAAGAAAATGGGGAAGTAGTGAACGGCAGAGATATTTGGGAAGAATACAGACAGCTTCTTGAAGATGAAAAAATGGAATATGTAGAAAAAACTGTAAAGTTAAGGAACATTAGAAGTAAAATGAATGGGTTTATTTATCAGCTGAGTGAAAACGCTCATTTTCAAGAGGATGAACAAATCGGTGATATTTATTATATTGAAAACGGAGAAAATTATTTTGATGAAAATGGTATTTTAAAAAGAGAACGATTTCAGGATGGTACAGATTTGTTTATTTAACTGGGGGTGTGAATATGCAAGTGAATGGGACACTGATTAATTACTATTTTCATTGCAAGAGGCAGTGCTATCTCCATGGAAATCGGTTGAATTTGGAGGATAACAGCGAACAAGTAAAAATTGGGAAAGCAATTCACGAAGAACGTGCAGAAAACTCAAAAAATTCGGAAATCGCCATAGACAATATTCGATTGGATAAATTGACAAAAGAATATTTGACAGAAATAAAAAAATCAGATGCGGATGCAGAAGCGGCAAAGTGGCAGTTGTTATACTATTTGAGTGTTTTGAAATCTAAAGGAATTGTTCGAAAAGGGAAGCTGGAGTTTGTAGAAAAAAATAAAAAGGATAAAAAAATAGTTATATTAGAATTGACAGAAGAGCTAGAACAGGAACTGAAATGTTACATAAAGGAAATAGAAAAATTGCTCGAACAGCCGGAACCACCAGAGTGTCTTCATAAAGCAACCTGTAAAAAATGTGCATATTATGAGTATTGTTACGTTTAGGGGGGATATTATGGGAAGCACCAGATATATTATGTCGATGGGAGAGTTAACAAGAAAAGACAATTCGCTATGTTTTCGTAAAAATGGGAGAAATGTATATATTCCAGTTGAAAATACAAAGGAGATTTATTGTTTTAATGAGGTAAGTATAAACACAAAGCTATTAGATTTTTTGTCTCAGAATCATATTATTGTTCATTTTTTTAATTATTATGGTGGGTACAGCGGAACCTATTATCCGAGAGACCATTATCTGAGTGGAAAATTGATTGTAAAACAGGCGATGAAATATCAGGAAGACCGAATGGATATAGCGCGTGCGATTGTAAAAGGAATCGGAGTTAATATTTACGAAGTGTTATACCATTATTATAAACATGATAAAAAAGAAGTAAAAGAAACTATCGATTGGATCAAAAAAGTGTTTTTTTCACAAGTTGAACAGACGCAGGATATCAAACGATTGTTGGCATGTGAGGGTGAAGTGTGGATTCGTTTTTATAACAATTTTAAATATTTCTTGCCAGAAGATTTTATAATGAATAAACGAGTAAAACGTCCGCCGGATAATCCGATGAATGCATTGGTTTCCTTTGGCAATACACTTCTATATACGAAAACAATTTCTGCGATTTATCAAACTCATTTGGATCAAAGAATCAGTTTTTTGCATGAGCCATCTGAAGGCAGATTTTCCTTGAGCTTAGATCTTAGTGAGGTATTTAAGCCGGTAATCGTCTTCCGAACTATTTTTGATCTGGTTAATAATCGTAGGTTACAGGTAGAAAAACATTTTGAGAAAAATGTAAATTATTGTATCTTAAATGAAGAGGGGCGGAAAATATTTATAGAGGCATTTGAGGCGCGCTTGGAAAGTGTTTTTATGCACCCCAAATTAAAACGTAAAGTGTCGTATCGAACAGCGATGAAATTGGATTGTTACAAATTGATAAAAAATATTTTGGAAGGAAAAGAATTTGTTCCGTTTTCTCTGAAAGAAGGTATGTGATGAAAAAACAATTGAATTACAATTATGCGTTTTTGTTTTATGATGTGGGAGAAAAACGAGTGCAGAAAGTATTTAAAATTTGTAAAAAATATCTTTCCCATTTTCAGAAATCTGTTTTCCGAGGTGAGATGACACCTTCGAAATTTATACAATTACGTAAAGAACTTAACAAGGTGATTGATAAAAATGAGGATTTTGTCTGTATTATAAAATTGATGAATGATAACGTGTTTGGTGAGGAAATTATTGGAAACGGAGGGCAGGAGACGGGAGAAGATTTGATGATATAGTCTGCAATAAAGTAGGTGTCAATACCTGGATAGATTTCATCAAGGATCCTAATGAGACTATTCTTCATAGACATTTTAGCATGTAGAAGTTAAATTGACAGTTCAGGGCGTTGAGTTGATCGTACAATATACCCCGTCTCCTGTCAGGAGAGTAGAAATCCCGAAGCCAGACGGAGGGGTGCGCAAGTTGGGTATCCCCACTGTCATAGACCGTACTATCCAACAAGCAATAGCACAGCAGTTGATTCCAATTCTTGACATAGGACCAATCTATGAACCACCGTTCTCTGAGGACAGCTTTGGCTATCGTCCAGGACCAAGAGGCAAAAGATGTCATTCTCAGGATCAAAGAATATATCGGGCAGGGCTATACAAGGGCAGTTGTTCTTGATTTGTTGAAGTACTTTGATATGTTGAACCATACGATTCTACTGAACCTGTTGAGAAAACAGGTAAAGGATGAAAGGGTGACACAGATGGTAAAGTGGTATCTGAAAAGTGGAGTGATGGAGAACGGTGTTGTAACATAGACAGAGGAAGGCGCCCCGAGGGCGTACTGTGTATCTGTTACGCAGACGATAGTGTACTGCTGGCGAAGAGTGAGCGGGCGGCGGAACGTCTGTTGGAGACAAGTACGAAATATTGAGAAGAGACACTGCAGCTGAAAGTGAACCGGGAAAAGAGCCGGACGGTCAGCGTGTTCGCAATCCCCCCATTTAAGTTTCTTGGCCTCTGTTTCGGGAAGAACGGAAAAGGAATTTACATCCGTGTCCATGGAAGAAAGCCAAGGATAAACTGTATCAGCTTACTTCCCGGAGCAGGTGCGGAAGTATCATCCGAGCTATGGAGAAGATAAAAGTCTATATGCGAGGATGGTTAAACTATTACGGGATAGCGTACATGAAGAACAACATCGAGAGCCTGAACGGATGTGTATCTGGAAACAGTGGAAACTGCCAAAGACCCGGAAGAGAAAATTGATGGGACTGGGACTGCCGGAGTGGGGGCCTGCGAAGGGGCATACAGTAGGAAATCTTATTGGAAGATGTCCAATGTAGGGCTAGTCAAACGCAAATGAGCGTTAACAAAAGAAAGACTGATAAACTGGGAATTTTATGATTTAGCCACAGTCTATCAGTCTCTGCACATCAACTATTGAAATCGCCGTGTACCGAACGGTACGCATGGTGGTGTGAGAGGAAGGGAGCTAATCACTCCCTCCTAAATGGGGATTGATCCAATTTATCCCAAAATGACCCTTTCTAAACGTATGCAACAGGCTAAAGTCTGCCCGTATCTGCTACGTAACGCCGTTATCGACCGTCCAAATCAGGCATGGTCAATCGACATTACATACATCCCCATTAAGCGTGGATTCCTGTATCGTTGGCTGGGAAGTCGATGATACTCTGGATACCAGAATGGTCATAACTGCGTTAAAAAAGGCGTTTATAGTGGCAAAACCTGTTATCCTGAATTCAGATCAGGGCTGTCAGTTTACAAGCAATGAGTACATGAATTTCCTCAAAGAGAACCAGATCCGTCAAAGCATGGATGGTAAAAGCCGGTGGGCTGACAATATCATGATTGAACGATGGTTCCGAAGCTTCAAGTACGAGGAAGCATATCTGACCCAATATAACAATATCAGAGAAGCACGGAAGGCAATCGGTAAATATGTGCACACTTACAACTTTGAACGTTGTCATTCTGCACTCAATAATCAAACACCGGCATCCTGCTATTATCCGATTCTGTTACTGGATGATCATGCAGCCTAAGGGGGGATTTTCTCCCCTACCCAGTTACATATATCAGTTCATTATAAAAAGCTTAGATTTTTGTCTTGACAACTGAACCACTATAGGTTCATTTTGGTGTTATTCGGCAAATTAAACGCTGCCGTTTCCGTCAGATTAAAACGGGTCTTTCAGAGCACCTAACGATGGGATGAAGCATATATTTTTGGACGCTTCAGGCACGTTATTTTATGAGAAAAAACCATCATGCAGATTATCTTACATGATGGTTTCTAAAGCTATCCGAGTTCACAGTCATTGATTGTCTGCATGACGGCATCGGCGGTTATGATATTTAAATTTGAGCTGTTTCCAACCAACAGACTTGCATTACACAGTTTGTTGATCATACGTGGGGTCCCATTCGCTGCATTGAGGATTGCTTCCAGTGCATTGTCTTCGAATACCGTTTGTGTGCATCCGGCGCCATTCAGTTTGGCAGCAACATAGGAATGCCCTTCTGCTTTTGTCATGCCTTCCAGATTATAATTCATGACAATTCTCTGGCGGAAAGGTTCGTGGATGCTTAGACGCAGGGTGCTGTTGAGCTGTGGCAGATCGGAAAGAAGAACAACAGCCCGGTCTTTGGAATCCATTTCAAAGTTGAACAGCATTTTTAAGTCATTGAGTACAGCGTTTCCGATGTAGTTCGCTTCATCTATGATGATGACAGGCGTCTGTCGTTTCTCAAGTACGAGACGGTTAATTTCATCCTGGATGATCTTGAAGTTATCGGTCTTGCGGAATGCAGGCTGGGCTCCAAGTTCAGCGGCAAGATTCCGGTAAAAATCATTTACAGTCAGGGTAGAAAGACTGGAGTAAACCACTTTATAAAGGGAAGTGTTCAGTCCTGAAGCCCAGTTCCTGACGGCGGTGGTCTTTCCTCTTCCGGCGCTTCCGGTCAGGAGACCGAAGCCTTTTGTGGTAAGCAGGTAGTCCAGACGGAACAGAACCTCCTTGTATTCCTGTGTTTCTACGAGGGCTTCCTTTGAGTTCTTTAGGAAAGGATTGAACTCCAATCCGTATCTTGCAGTGTAATCCATAATCATTCGTCTCCTTTGCATAAGCGTACTTTTTCTCTTTTTATCAATGCGTTTTCGGTTTTATTGAGAAGCCGGATGGGTGTCAGCGTCCCGTCAGCTTCCACAATGAAGATTTCTTTCATATCCGGGGAATAGCGCAGGCGGATACGCTGCCGTGCAAAACGATAATCAACTTCGTAATCAATCTGGTCGATGACGATTACACTGTCAGCAGATACCCGGCGTTCAAGCTCCAGAAGGAAATTTTGACGGATGTCTTCCTCAGAAAGTCTGCGGATCTGCTCCGGTTCCGAAAAGAAACGGTCCTGTGGGGACAGTCCACGGAGGGAAGAATGGGGAGACTGGTTGTATTGTTGGACAAAAGCGTACAGACTTCCCCTTAGTTCTTCCAGTGAATGGAAATCCCGCATATCAAGGGCTGCCATCCACTGATCCTTCATCGTCTGGAACCAGCGTTCAATCTTGGCTTTTCCGGTGGGAGTGTATGGCTGGCAGTAACTGAGTGTTGTACCGATTCTTGCGGCAAGGAGTTCCATCTGCCTGTTTTTGTAAGATTTACCATTGTCAAAGTTGAAAACTTTTGGGCGCCCATACTTTGCTATGGCTGATTTCATAACCGACATCAGGTTGATAAAGTTATCATGATAGAACACATCAATTCCGGTAATGAAGCGGCTGGCATCATCAATCAGGGCAATGAGATAGACCCGGTGTTTTTTGCCATCCGAATCTGTAAGGCGGGGACCGACGCTGCTGTCCCCGCACCAGACCTCATTGATATGAGGGCGTTCATCTGTCTCTTATACACATCTCCGAGCCCACGAGACCGGA